>Ga0308157_10000116_pt1 | contig 329551 bp, 278 predicted proteins | sample PhyBR1_FD_201035 | JGI IMG/M metagenome (GOLD analysis project Ga0308157, IMG submission 201035) | Phyllosphere microbial communities from UC Gill Tract Community Farm, Albany, California, United States - DLSLB.R1 | ecosystem: Host-associated > Plants > Phyllosphere > Unclassified | place... | reverse complement strand
ACAGCTACAGTAAATTTTACTGTAACTCCAGTCAACAATGCGCCAGTAGCGATAGACAATACTAATGCAACAATTGCTTCTACAGCGGGAGCTACCAGCATAAGCGCGTTGACCGCTACAGACAGCGATGGAACCATTGCGAGTTATACAATTGTAACACTTCCGGCCAATGGAATCTTGGCTTTGGGAGGAACAGCTGTAACCGTAAATCAAGTGTTGACTCCAGCTCAGGCAGCGTTATTGACTTACCATCCAAGTGGTACTTTCACGGGTAATGATACTTTTACCTTTACCGCTACCGATAACAATAACTTGGTAGATGCTACACCGGCAACGATTACCATTCCAGTGGGCAACAATGCGCCAGTAGTGATAGACAATACCAACGCAACAATCGCTTCTATAGCGGGAGCTACCAGCATAAGCGCGTTGACCGCTACAGACAGCGATGGAACCATTGCGAGTTATACAATTGTAACACTTCCGGCCAATGGAATTTTGGCTTTGGGAGGAACAGCTGTAACTATAAATCAAGTGTTGACCCCAGCTCAGGCAGCGTTATTGACTTACGATCCAAGTGGTACTTTCACGGGTAATGATACTTTTACCTTTACCGCTACCGATAACAATAACTTGGTAGATGCTACACCGGCAATGATTACCATTCCAGTGGGCAACAATGCGCCAGTAGCGATAGACAATACTAATGCAACAATCGCTTCTATAGCGGGAGCTACCAGCATAAGCGCGTTGACCGCTACGGACAGCGATGGAACAATTTCGAGTTATACCATTGTAACACTTCCATCGAATGGAATCTTGGCTTTGGGCGGAATCGCGGTAACGGTAAATCAAGTGTTGACCCCGGCTCAGGCAGCCATGTTGACTTACGATCCAAGCGGTACCTTTACCAGTAATGATACCTTTACCTTCACGGCAACGGATAACAGCGGGACGGTTGATTCAACTCCGGCAACGATTACCATTCCGGTGGGCAACAACGCACCGGTGGCCAATGATGCTACCAATGCGGCTATCGCCTCAACGGCGGGAGCCACCAGCATAAGCGCGTTGACCGCTACGGACAGCGATGGAACAATTTCGAGTTATACCATTGTAACACTTCCATCGAATGGAATCTTGGCTTTGGGCGGAATCGCGGTAACCGTAAATCAAGTGTTGACCCCGGCTCAAGCGGCTACGTTGACTTACGATCCAAGCGGTACCTTTACCGGTAATGATACCTTTACCTTTACGGCTACCGATAACAATAACCTGGTAGATGCAACTCCGGCCACGATCACGATCCCAGTGGGCAACAACGCACCGGTGGCCAATGATGCTACAAATGCGGCTATCGCCTCAACGGCGGGAGCCACCAGCATAAGTGCGTTGACCGCTACGGACAGCGACGGTACTATTGCGAGTTATACCATTGTAACACTTCCATCAAACGGAATCTTGGCTTTGGGGGGAATCGCGGTAACGGTAAATCAAGTGTTGACCCCGGCTCAAGCGGCTACGTTGACTTACGATCCAAGTGGCACCTTTACCGGTAATGATACCTTTACCTTCACGGCAACGGATAACAGCGGGGGGGTTGATGCAACACCGGCCACGATTACCATTCCGGTGGGCAACAACGCACCGGTGGCCAATGATGCTACCAATGCGGCTATCGCCTCAACGGCGGGAGCTACGGCAATATCGGCCTTGACCGCTACGGATTCAGACGGTACTATTGCGAGTTATACCATTGTAACGCTTCCATCGAATGGAATCTTGGCTTTGGGCGGAATCGCGGTAACCGTAAATCAAGTGTTGACCCCGGCTCAGGCAGCTACGTTGACTTATGATCCAAGCGGTACCTTCACGGGTAATGATACCTTTACCTTCACGGCAACGGATAACAGCGGGGCGGTTGATGCAACTCCGGCAACGATCACCATTCCGGTGGGAATAGTGGCAATTGATACTAATCCGGACACTACATCAACTCCGATAGTTGGAATTGATCAATTTATTACAGTTTTTAATGTATTGGATAATGATAAATTTAATGGTGGAAATGCAACATTAAGTAAAGTTAACTTGACACAAACTATTCCAGATCCAACTGGATTTATGTTATTAAAATCTGATGGAACTATAGAGTTAAAACCAAATACACCAGCAGGTACTTATACATTGACATACCAGTTGTGTGAAATTGGTGTGACTCCTGCGAATTGTAATGATGCTGTTGTAACAGTTGTTGTTGACAGTCCTAGAATGAATGTAACTACACAATCTGTTTGTATTAATGACATACCATATGTTTCTTATACGGTTACTCCAATAAACTTTACTCCAGTAAATGGTTTAACGATTACTTGGTCCAATGGTAGCAATAATGTAATAAGTACAATGAGCAATTTGCCTTTGAGTGGTAATGTATTGTGGCCTGGCGCTACTGTGGATGTAAACGGAAATGGTACTGATTGGCCAGGTTGGGTATTAAAAAATAACCAATGGATTCAATCAGCAGATGGTTTTGAAACACTGCTTCCGAATGCAACATTGACATTTGCCATTAATCCAAAAGTAACTGTTGTAGTAGATTACCCAAAAGCTAGTCCATTATGTAAATCAAGACCAACTTTTGTAATTGATGCTACGAATGATAATGTAAGTTCTATTGATGGGGCTACTAATATATTAAATGTATTCAATAATGATAGTTTAAATATTCAAACAATTAACCCATCAGATATTACACTTACCTTAATAACTCCCGATCCAACTGGTTCATTAATTTTGAATGCTAATGGTTCAATTGATGTAAAGCCAGGAACTCCGGCTGGAACCTATCACTTGACCTATCAGATTTGTGAAAATGCTGATAATGGTAATTGTGATACTGCGAGTGTAGCAGTTGTTGTAGATTCAGCACCTCGTATTACTAAAATTTTAGCTCTTGATGATATAGCCAATCCAATAACGAGCAATAAAGGTGTTCAAAATATTTTAAATGCATTAGCTAATGATACGTTTAATGGTCAACCAATAAAACTTTCTGATATAGTATTGACTTTTACACCTAATGTAAATTTCAGTATGAGTAATGATGGATCGATTATAGCGGTAGCGGATATTCCTGGAGGCAATTATACTTTGACTTACAGTATTTGTGAAAAGGCAAATCCGAATAATTGCAGTACTGCTACGGTGACTGTATTTGTAGAAAAACCGAGTATTGCATTAGTGAAAATGGCTCATTTTAATGATGAAAATGGAGATGGATATGCGCAGGAAGGAGAATCGGTTACTTATAGTTTTGAAGTGACCAATACTGGAAATGTACCTTTGACGAATATTCATATTATAGATCCATTATCTGGTGTTGCAATGTCAGGAAACCCATTGTCATTGGGAATAGGACAGGTAAATACAACTAATTTTGAAGGGAAGTACTTAATCAAAAGAGCCGATATTAATGCTGGATCAATATCCAATCAGGCTACCGTTTATGGTACAAGTCCTAATGGAATAATAGTGGAAGATAAATCGGATGCATTGAATTTAGTTGATGATAATCCAACAGTATTGTCTGTTTCAGAATGTGTTATAAAAGTATTCAATGCTGTAACTCCAGATGGAGGTGGTCAAAATGACAAACTCTATATTCAAGGGTTAGAATGTTATCCTGATAATTCGGTTCAAATTTTTAACCGTTGGGGAGTATTGGTTTTTGAATGTGATCATTATGATAATGTTGACAAAGTATTTAAAGGAATTTCGGAAGGACGTGTGACAGTCGAAAAATCACAAGAGTTACCAGTAGGAACTTATTTTTATATTTTGAAATACAAAAATAATAATTCTGCTAGTTTTGAGAAATCGGGATACTTGTATTTGAATAGAAAATAAATTGACTTGAAAGCCCCAAGCTATTATGAATAAAAAAGTGCACATGAAAAAAAAGATGACCGGATTGGTAGTACTATTGTTTGCAATTACCGGATATGCCCAGCAGGACGCTCAGTATACACAATATATGTATAATACCATAGTGGTGAATCCGGCTTATGCTGGTTCCAGACAAACCATGAGTATATTTGCATTGCATCGTACGCAATGGGTCGGGATGGAAGGAGCGCCTGTGACAAATTCTGTATCCATTAACACACCTTTTAATGAAAGCAAGCTGGGTATGGGGTTGTCATTTGTAAATGATCAAATAGGTCCCTCTGATGAAAACAACATTGCAGTAGATTTCTCTTATACAATACCGGCATCAGAAAAATATAAAATGTCTTTTGGATTAAAGGCCAGTGCCAATTTACTGAATGTAGATTTTACAAAATTAGACCAATATCCAGGTGGAGCAATCTTTGAAGATAATATCGATAATAAGTTTTCCCCTAATATTGGTGTTGGGTTCTATCTGCATTCTGATAATAGTTATATTGGGATATCGGCTCCAAATTTAATAGAGACGGAACATTTTGATAAATCTGCTACATCAACTACAAGTCATATCGCTACCGAAAAAATCAATTATTATTTGATAGCAGGATATGTTTTTGATTTGAATCCAAATTTAAAACTGAAACCTTCATTAATTACCAAGTATGTACAAGGAGCTCCTTTACAAGTTGACGTTTCGGCTAATTTTATGATAAATGAAAAATTTGTAGCAGGTCTTGCTTATAGATGGAGCGCAGCTATGAGTGCCATGGTTGGATTTCATGCAACTGATTCTTGGTTTATAGGATATAGTTATGATTTTGAAACAACCGAATTGGCGCATTACAATTCAGGGTCACATGAGATTTTTTTGAGATTCGAATTGTTCAACAGCTACGACAAAATTATTTCGCCTAGATTTTTCTAAAACTGATGCTTATGAAAGTTAAAAATATAGTTTATAGTCTTTTTTTAGGCGCCTTTTTTGTTCAGGGATTTGCCCAAAAAACAACTTTGACAAAAGCCGAAAAGAAATATGACCGTTTTGCTTATGTAGATGCTATTGATAATTATGAAAAAGTAGCCGAAAAAGGATATCAAGACGAAAAAATGTTTCAGAAGTTGGGAAACGCTTATTATTTTAAGGCAGAATTACCCGAGTCTTTAAAATGGTATAATCAACTTTTCAGTCTTTATCCAAATCAGGAAACCGAATATCTTTATCGCTATTCACAAGCTTTAAAATCCTCTGGAGATTATGTTAAGGCCGATCAAATATTAGAGCAATTTGTTCAGAGAACCAAGAGTGACAAACGAGGAGAATTATTCAAGGGCAATAGGAATTATTTGGATGAAATTAAGGCAAATTCGGGCCGTTTTCAGGTAGTTGATGCTGGAGTAAACTCTGAATTTTCGGATTATGGAAGTTCTTTTTTAGGTACAAAACTCGTTTTCGCTTCGGCTAGAGATACAGGAAGTGTTTCCAAAAAGGTATTTAAATGGACCAATAAATCTTTTACAAATTTGTATTGGGCTGAAATCCTACCCGATGGAGGAATGGGTAAACCGGAGCGTTTTGAACGCAAAATTAATTCGAAATTTAATGAATCAACTCCTGTTTTTACCCAAGATGGTAAAACAATGTACTTTACCCGAAATAATTTTTTGGAAGGAAAAAGAGGGAGAGATACAGCCAAAAATACGCTGTTAAAACTTTATAAGGCTATATTAAATAAGGAAGGAAAATGGAGTGACGTAAAGGAATTACCATTTAATAGTGATAATTATAGTGTTGCCCATCCTTGTCTAAGTGTTGATGAAAAAACTTTGTATTTTGCATCAAATATGCCAGGAACCTATGGTCAGTCTGATTTGTTCAAAGTTACAATCAACGGAGATGATACTTATGGTACACCGGAAAATCTAGGTCCAAATATTAATACCGAAGGTAGAGAAACCTTTCCTTTTATTTCAAGTGACAATGAATTGTATTTTGCCAGTGACGGAAGACCCGGTTTGGGTGGATTGGATGTTTTTGTGGCCAAAATAGAAGTTGATGAAAGTTTTTATAATGTTCAAAACGTAGGTGAACCGGTAAATAGCAGAGAAGACGATTTTGCCTATGTAATTGATAGTAAAAACAAAAATGGTTTTTTTACTTCCAATAGAGAAAGAGGAAAAGGCGAGGATGATATTTATCGTTTTGTTGAAAACAAAAAACTAACTTGTGATGGGGCATTGTCTGGAGTTGTAACCGATTTGGATTCAGGTAAGATACTAGTTGGAGCCCAAGTGAGTTTGTTTGATAAAAAATTCGATTTACTTCACGTAACGCAAACAGATGCCGCTGGACGTTATGTTTTTCCTGTCGATTGCGGAAAAACATACTATATAAGAGGAGAAAAAGAAGAGTATCAAACCAAGGAAGATTATGTTAGAACTAATTTTTATAGTAAAAACAAAGATTTTCCCGTGGTATTGGATAGACGACTCAAACCAATAGCTGTAGGAACTGATTTGGCCAAAATATTAGATATTCCAATGATTTATTTTGATTTGGATAAATCATTTATTCGTAAGGACGCAACATTTGAATTAGCCAAAGTATTAGCGGTAATGCAAGAATATCCAAATCTAAAAATCGAAGTGCGCTCGCATACAGACAGTCGTCAGAGTACTAAATACAATGAAAAGTTGTCAGATAAAAGAGCAAAGGCAACTGTGGCTTGGTTGATAGATAACGGTATTGATTCTGCCCGCTTAAATGGAAAAGGTTATGGGGAATCTCAATTGGTAAATCATTGTGCCGATGGTGTAAAATGTACCGAAGAAGAACATCAGGCTAATAGACGAAGTGAATTTATTATTGTTTCAATGCAGTAAATTACGGCGTACGGATATGCTATTTTTAAAGATAAATATAAATAGTTTTATATAATCATGACACAATAATGATGTTTAAATCCCTGCAACAATCGATGGTAACCCTATTTTCTACCTAATATATACGCTCAAAGATGTTGTCTTGATAGATAAAATATTTTGGTTTTTGGTTTTTGTATGTCTTTTTTTTCTTAAATTTAGCTTTCTTAAATTTATCTATTATGACTGTAAATCAAATACTAAGAACAAAAGGCGCAGAGGTTTTTTCTATTGATTCAAGCTTTACTGTATTCGAAGCATTAAGAGTTATGGGAGAAAAAAATATTGGCGCTATCCTGGTAATGGACAATGGAGTTTTGAAAGGAATTTTATCTGAGCGAGATTATGCCAGAAAAATAGTTTTAAAAGATAAGTCTTCCAAAAAAACACCTGTAAGTGAAATCATGGAGAGCGATGTAGTAACTGTTAAACCTTCGGACAATTTGGAATATTGTATGGGATTAATGAGTGGAAGGAGAATTAGACATTTACCAGTAATTGAAAATGAAGTCATAATTGGACTTGTTTCCATTGGGGATGTGGTAAAAGCGATAATTGAAGTCCAAAAAGAGACGATCAAACATTTGGATTCGTATATTTCACAGTAACAGACGATTAAAAATTTTTATTAAATAGCTACCTTGGATGTAGCTATTTTTTTTAGTTATAAATTACTATAAAAGAATAAAAGATTGTGATAAAAGCTTCAGTTTTGGAGCAAGTGGGTTATCTTTGTTACTCAAAAATTAAAAATAAAAATGGACAATAATAGTAAAAGAAGTGAAGCGTTATTGTATCACGCTTTGCCAACTCCAGGGAAAATACAAGTAGTTCCTACCAAAAAATATGCAACGCAAAGAGATTTATCTTTGGCCTATTCGCCTGGCGTTGCAGAACCATGTTTGGAAATTGCCAAGGATATTAATAATGTTTACAAATATACTGCAAAAGGGAATTTAGTTGCTGTTATTTCAAACGGGACAGCTGTTTTGGGACTTGGTAACATTGGGCCAGAAGCTGGAAAGCCGGTAATGGAAGGGAAAGGTCTTTTGTTTAAAATATTTTCCGATATAGATGTGTTTGATATCGAAATAGGTACCGAAGATGTTGAAGAGTTTATTCAAACTGTAAAAAATATTGCACCAACATTTGGTGGAATTAATTTAGAAGATATCAAGGCGCCAGAATCTTTTGAAATCGAACGCAGGCTGGTTGAAGAACTCAATATTCCAGTGATGCACGATGATCAACACGGAACAGCAATTATATCATCGGCAGCCTTAATCAATGCGTTAGAGTTGGCTGATAAAAAAGCGGAAGATGTAAAAATGGTCGTTTCTGGTGCAGGTTCGGCTGCGATTGCTTGTACTGATTTGTATGTTTTACTAGGAGTGAAAAAAGAGAATATTTTGATGTACAACAGTAAAGGGCTTTTAACCAAAGATAATTCGTCCTTGTCTGAATTGCAGCAAAAATATGCGGTAGAAGGAGAGCGAATCAGTTTGGAATCGGCTGTAAAAGGTGCAGATGTTTTTATTGGACTGTCTTCTGCCGATGTGTTGAGTTCTGAAATGTTATTGTCAATGGCAGATAATCCAATCGTATTTGCAATGGCTAATCCAAATCCTGAAATAGATTATAATCTTGCTATTTCGACTCGTAAGGATGTAATTATGGCAACAGGACGTTCCGATCATCCTAATCAAGTGAATAATGTTCTTGGGTTTCCTTATATTTTTAGAGGAGCCTTGGATGTTCGTGCGACAAAGATTAATGAAGCCATGAAAATGGCTGCCGTAAAATCCCTGGCTGCACTTGCCAAAGAAAATGTACCCGAGCAAGTGAATATTGCTTATGGTGCTACCAAATTAGGTTTTGGTAGAGAATATATTATTCCAAAACCTTTTGATCCAAGATTAATAGCCGAGGTTGCGCCTGCAGTTGCCAAAGCGGCGATGGAATCAGGAGTAGCATTGAATCCAATAACAGATTGGGATAAATATAAGGAGGAGTTATTAGAGCGTTTAGGTAATGATAACAAAATGGTTCGTTTGATTACCAATAGAGCCAAAACAGATCCAAAACGAATTGTCTTTGCCGAAGCGGAACAATTGGATGTTTTAAAAGCGGCTCAAATTGTTCATGAAGAAGGTATTGGGTTTCCTGTCTTATTAGGGAATAAGGAAATTATATTAGAATTAAAAGAGGAATTAGGCTTTGATGCTGATGTACAAATCGTTGATCCAAAACTTGAAGAAGAGCAAGAAAGAAGAACAAGATACGCTACTGCATTATGGGAATCTAGAAAAAGAAACGGAACTTCGCTTTATGATGCTGAGAAGTTCATGAGAGAGCGCAACTATTTTGCTGCCATGATGGTAAATACCGGAGAGGCAGATGCAATGGTTTCTGGATATTCCAGAAGTTATCCATCAGTGGTTAAACCATTGTTGCAAATAATAGGGAAAGGACCAAATGTTTCGTTGGTCGCTACAACTAACATTATGATGACCAGTAGAGGCCCTATGTTTTTAGCGGATACAGCAATAAACGTAAATCCAACTGCAGAAGAATTAGCGAAAATTGCAGTTATGACTGCCAATACTGCCAAGATGTTTGGTGTTGAGCCCGTGATAGCGATGGTGTCCTACTCTAATTTTGGTTCTTCCGGAAATGTAAGTGCTTCAAAAGTAAAGGAAGCGGTGGCTTATTTGCATGAACATCATCCCGAAATTATTGTTGATGGAGAGCTTCAAGCTGATTTTGCCTTAAATCCAGATATGCTGTCTGCTAAATTTCCTTTTTCAAAATTAGCAGGAAAAAAAGTAAATACTTTGGTTTTTCCAAATCTTGAGTCGGCAAACATTACTTATAAATTACTGAAGGAACTAAATAAAGTTGGCTCCATCGGACCAATTATGATGGGGATGAAACATCCAGTTCATGTTTTTCAGTTAGGTGCCAGTGTAGAGGAAATGGTAAATATGGCTGCAATTGCAGTGATTGACGCTCAAGAAAAAAGTGCAAGATTGAAAGGAAAATAAAAACAAATTTCCCAAAGATTGAAATTTGAGATTTTAAGATTCAAAATGCCAATGTGTTGGTTTATGCCTTAATAGTGTATTCCAATATCCGTAACATTTGTCTTTTAATCTCAAATTTTTATTATATTTGGGCAGATAAATTAGTTTATGATAGCACATTTGCAAGGAAAATTGGTTGAAAAAAATCCTACAGAAGTTGTGATTGATTGTAGTGGTGTTGGTTATCATGTAAATATATCTTTACACACGTATTCCTTATTGCCTAATGCCGATTTTATAAAGCTGTATACGTATCTTCAAATAAAAGAAGATGCACATACCTTATTTGGTTTTGTTGAAAAATCTGAAAGAGAAATTTTCAAGATGTTATTGTCAGTTTCTGGAATTGGCGCAGGTATTGCACGTACAATGCTTTCTTCATTGGAGCCTAAACAAATTATTAATGCAATAGCATCGGGAGATGTTTTGACTATTCAGAAAATAAAAGGAATTGGCAGCAAAACTGCACAAAGGGTAATTCTCGATTTAAAAGAGAAAGTGTTAAAGTTGTATGATTTAGACGAGGTTTCAATGACCCAAAGCAATACAAATAAGGATGAAGCGTTATCTGCTCTAGAAGTTCTTGGTTTTGTTAGAAAAACTTCTGAAAAAATTATTGAAAAAATTATTAAGGAAGACCCAGAGGCTACAGTGGAAACTATAATTAAAAAGGCGTTAAAAAATTTATAAGGGGCCATTTACAAGCCTAAACGATATGCATAAAATCTACATTTTTTTGCTGGTATTTTTTTGTGGCTTTGTGTCTCAGGCTCAAGTACAAAATACTGTTCAGGATACTATAAAAAAAGGATATGATGTTGGAGAGCTTCAATTGGCAAATCCTAAAAGCATATTGTCTGCCTATACCTATGATCCAGTTACCGATACCTATGTCTATACCAATTCCATAGACGATTTTAATATTAATTATCCAATAGTTTTAACACCTGCTCAGTACGAGAAATTGATGTTAAAAGAATCAATGAGTCAATATTTTGCCAAAAAATCGGACGCTATTGATGGAAACAAAAAAGGGAGTGAAGCTGCCAAAAAAGATTTATTGCCTCGATATTATATAAAATCGGGTCTTTTTGAATCTATTTTTGGAAGTAATACAATTGATGTAAAACCTACAGGATCTGTCGAAATAGATTTGGGACTATTATATACCAAACAAGATAATCCGTCTTTTTCCCCTCGAAATAGATCCAATACTTCATTCGATTTTAATCAACGGATCAGTATGAGTTTACTGGGTAAAGTAGGAACAAGACTTCAGGTAAATGCCAATTTTGATACCCAGTCAACATTTGCTTTTCAAAACTTATTTAAATTGGAATACACTCCCGGTGAAGATGATATTGTTCGGAAAGTTGAAGTTGGAAATGTAAGCATGCCTCTAAATAGTACCTTGATTCAAGGAGCCCAAAGTTTATTTGGTGTAAAAACTGAATTGCAATTTGGTAAAACTACGTTTACTGGAGTTTTCTCCGAACAAAAATCGCAAGCCAAAAGTGTAACTGCTCAAGGAGGAGGTACTGTTCAGGAATTTGAAATGTATGGTTTGGATTATGATAGTGACAGGCACTTTTTCTTGTCTCAATATTTTAGAAATCAATATGATGCATCATTAAAGAATTATCCTTTTATTGATTCGAGAGTTCAAATTACAAGAATGGAAGTTTGGATTACCAATAAACAGAATCGAGTAAATACAACTAGTAATAATTTAAGAAATATTATTGCACTGCAAGATTTGGGGGAAGCACAATTGACAGGTGTTCCTGACAATAAGGTTGTTGTCTTAAACCCTTCTACAGGTATGTTTGTTAAACCGACAGATTCTCCTAGTGATAATACAAACAACTTATATGATCCAGCTTTAATCAATAACGGTACGGGATATTTGAATAATAATATCCGCGAAATTGTAACTGCAAATTCCGGATTTTCACCCACGATTGATGTTAGTGAAGGACAGGATTATTCAAAATTGGAAAATGCGAGAAAGTTATTGCCTAATGAATATACCTTTAATGCCCAACTGGGTTATATTTCCTTGCAACAACGATTGGCCAACGATGAGATTTTGGCGGTAGCCTATCAATATTCTGTTGGGGACAAAATTTACCAAGTAGGGGAGTTTGGAAATGATGGTGTCGAAGCAACCGTTGTGGGAGGTAATCAATCTTCCAATCAAACAATTGTTTCTCAAACCTTGGTTTTGAAAATGCTTAAAAGTAGTTTAACAGATGTGGCAGATCCTGTTTGGAATTTGATGATGAAAAATATTTATCAAATACAAGGAGCTTATCAACTTATCCAAGAGGATTTTAGGTTGAATGTATTGTATAAAAATCCTGCACCATTAAATTATATCACACCAGTTCCGGGAACGACATTTCCACCAAATCCTGCAGCCGAAAATATAGTGGAAAACACCACTTTGTTGAAAGTGCTGAATGTAGATAAGCTAAACTACAACAATGATCCGCAAGCTGGAGGTGATGGTTTTTTTGATTTTATTCCAGGTATGACGGTTGATTCTCAAAATGGAAGATTAATTTTTACAACAAAGGAACCTTTTGGGGAATTATTGTTTAGAAAACTGGATGATCCAAATGCTCCTGCAGATTATAATAATGTAACAACTTATAATGACAATCAAAAAAAATATGTAAATCCATACATGTACCGCGTTACTCAAGCGGCTGCAATTCAGTTTCCTGAGTTGAATAAATTTCTTTTGCGTGGAAAGTATAAATCAGTAGGGGGAGATGGTATTCCTATTGGTGCTTTTAATGTTCCATTGGGTTCAGTAAGAGTTACCGCAGCGGGCAGGGTTTTGGTCGAAGGTGTGGATTATAGTGTAAATTATCAATTGGGTAAGGTTCAAATTCTGGATCCTTCCTTGCAGGCATCCAATACGCCAATCGAAATTTCGCTGGAAAATAATTCTGTATTTGGTCAGCAAACCAGAAGATTTTTTGGTGTAAATGTGGATCATTTAATTTCAGAAAATTTTATGGTTGGTGCAACTTTCTTGAATATGAAAGAAAAACCATTTACTCAAAAATCCAGTTATGGGCAGGAATCAGTAAACAACAGTATCTTTGGTTTACATGGTAATTTTTCTTCTCAGGTTCCATTTTTCACTCGTTTAGTTAATAAGTTGCCTAATATCGATACAGATGTTCCTTCGACAATTGCGGTAAGTGGTGAAGTGGCTTATTTGATGCCTAATGCATCAAAAGGGGATAAGTTTCAAGGAGAATCTACTATTTATGTTGATGATTTTGAAAGTTCACAATCTTCCATAGATTTGCGTTCTCCGTATGCATGGAGTTTATCTTCTACACCGGAGAACAATAATACCAGTGCTTATAATTTTAATGGAAATCTGAATGGTCTCGACTATGGTTTTAAAAGAGCGAAATTGTCATGGTATTCCATAGATCCGGTTTTTTACACTTCCAAGCCATCGGGTATAACGAATGATGATTTGTCTACGAATGCGACTAGAAGAGTTTACAGCGAAGAATTGTATCCATTGACAGATATTGTTCAAGGTCAATCGCTTGTAGTCAATACATTGGATTTGAACTATTATCCAAAAGAGCGTGGTCCCTATAATAACTTCTCAAATGTATCTGATGCACCCAATGAAAATTTTGGGGGAATTGTTAGACCTTTGAGTTCGACCAATTTCGAACAAAGTAATGTTGAGTATATTCAGTTTTGGGTTATGGATCCATATGTTGGTGAAGGGAAAACACCAGATGCTAATTCGGGTAAAATCTATTTCAACTTAGGGGAAATTTCGGAAGATGTCTTAAAAGATAATCGTAAAGTATACGAAAATGGCTTTGGATCAAATCAGGTTTTAGTAAATCCAGCACCTGTTTGGGGTAATGCTCCAGCCTCACAATCATTGATTTATGCATTTGATAATAATGAAAATAATCGTACCAATCAGGATATTGGTTTAGACGGACTTGCATCAAAAGACGAAAGCAATGTATATAATAATTATGCATCCGATCCGGATCCTGCTGGGGATGATTACATTTATTATCTAAATACTACAGGAGGTATCCTAGATCGATATAAAAATTATAATGGAGTAGAAAATAACTCTACCGTTAATATCAATTCACCTAATAGAGGTTCTTCAACTCTACCAGATGTTGAAGACGTGAACAGGGATAATACCATGAATACTATTAACGCTTATTACGAGTATAGTATTGAGATGAGGCCAAAAATGAATGTAGGTGAAAATTATATTTCGGATATACGTAACACATCAGTGACTTTGCCAAATGGCGCAACTACTGAAGCGAGATGGATTCAGTTTAAAATTCCGGTTTCACAGCCTCAAAATACAATAGGAAAAATTTCAGATTTTAGGTCTATTCGTTTTATGAGAATGTTTATGACTAATTTTACAGATCAGGTTACGTTGCGTTTTGGTGCCTTGGATTTAATACGCGGAGAGTGGAGACGATATGCAAATTCATTGGATTCCAATGATTTAAATGTAGGTGATGATGCCACGGTTTTTGAAACGGCTTCCGTGAATATTGAAGAAAATTCCAATAGATGTCCTATTAATTATGTAAGTCCGCCAAGTGTTCAACGAGAACAATTGTACAATAACAACACGGTTATTAATCAGGATGAACAATCATTATCCATGCGTATTTCCGGAGGTGGATTGGAACCATTGGATGGTCGAGGTGCTTTTAAGAATTTTAATGTTGATATGCGTCAGTACAAACAGCTTAAAATGTTTTTACATGCAGAATCCCTGCCAGATGAAATAGCCTTGAAAGATAATCAAATGGTAGCTTTTTTACGTATTGGAGCCGATTATTCGACAGATTTTTATCAAATAGAAATTCCTTTGAAAGTAACGGTTGCTTCTTCTTCCGGTGATAAAAATTGTCCACCTATAAGTCCGGATTTAGTTTGGCCATCAGAGAATGAAATAGACTTGTCATTGGAAACATTGACGAATCTAAAATTAAAGTACTTGAAAATTGACAGAACGACCTTGCCTGCCGATGGTATTTATTATTCTGATGATGATCCAAATGTAGAGGGTGGAGATGGAGATGCCAAATTACGTTTGGGTATAAAAGGAAATCCAAATTTAGGATTGATTCGAAATATTATGCTTGGGGTTAAGAGTAATGAGCCTCATTCAGATATAAAAGGAGAAGTTTGGTTCAATGAACTTCGTCTGGCCAATATGGATAATAAAGGTGGGATGGCTGCCTTGTTAAATGTTGATACTAATTTTGCAGATTTAGCGACGGTTTCCTTTACCGGAAACATGAAAAATTATGGTTTTGGAACAATCGAACAAGGACCAAATGAAAGAAGCAGGGAAGATATTCAACAATATAATGTAGTGACGAATATTAATTTGGGAAGATTCTTGCCTAAAAAATGGGGTGTTAATCTGCCTTTTAATTATTCAGTGGGAGAAGAAATTATCAAGCCCGAATATGATCCTTTTTATGAAGATATTAAATTGAAGCAAGTCTTGGACGAAGCGGAAACAGAAGCGGAAAGAAAAGCCAAATTTAATCAAGCCATCGATTATACCAAGCGTAAGAGTATTAACTTAATTGGTGTACGAAAAGATAAAAGCCCTACGAAAAAACCAATGCCTTATGATGTGGAAAATTTTACTTTTTCACAATACTATAATGAAGTGGAGCGTCATGATTTTGAAATTGAAAAAAATATTGATCAACAATCCAGAACGACATTGGATTATGCTTTTGCATTTCAGCCAAAAGCAGTTGAGCCTTTTCAAAAAACAAAGTTCATGAAGAAAAGCAGCTATTGGAAGTTTTTAAGTGATCTTAATTTTAATTATTTGCCTTCCAATATTACATTTAGTACAAATGTAATTAGACAAAACAATGAGCAGCAATTTAGACAGGTTGAAGACATAGGTATTGGTTTTGAACCATTATTTAGAAGAAATTTTGGATTCAATTACCAATATGGATTTAATTTTAATTTGACAAAATCCTTAAAAATTAATTACACGGCAGCGTCTAGAAATTTAGTTAAAAATTATTTGAATGAATTTGACGAGCCAATAGACAATGTTACTATTTGGGATGGTTATTTAGATACGGGAACAGCTAATTTCCATATGCAGCAGTTTGTTTTAAACTATGAAATTCCGTTGAACAAGATTCCAGTTTTGGGTTTTGTCAAGGCTAATTATTCATATACTGGAGATTATAGTTGGCAAAAGGCTTCTAATGCATTAAGTAATGTTGATGTTGGTGGGATATCTTACGATTTAGGAAACACGGTACAAAATGCTAAGTCAAGTAATTTTAATACAACCTTTAATATGGAGACCCTGTATAAATATATTGGGATAGGCAAAGGTTCAACGACTAACAGCAGACCTAATAATAAACCTTTAGGGCCACCAAAACCTGGTGAAAAGATTGTAAAAGTGGATCCACTGAAAAAAATTAACCAAAATCAGTTTATAGAAGGTTTAAAAGGAATCCTGACAAGTGTAAAAACTATTCAGCTAACATTTACCGAAAATCAAGGGACAGTTTTACCTGGGTATACGCCAGGAGTTGGGTTTTTTGGATCTTCCAAACCAACTTTAGGATTTGTTTTTGGCAGTCAAAGTGACGTTCGTTATGAGGCTGCAAAAAAAGGTTGGTTAACCGCTTATCAAGAGTTTAATCAAAACTTCACAACGGTTAATAATCAAGTATTTAAAGGGTCTGCCAATATAGAATTAATTCCAGATCTTAAGATTGATTTACTTGCTGATCGTTCCTATTCTGAAAATTTTTCAGAGCAATATGATGTTTCAGCAGATGGAACATATAATTCTAGATCACCATATACTTATGGTTTATTCTCGATTTCGACCGTATTGATTGGAACTTCATTTTCAACAAGTAATGAATTAGGTTCAGTTGCTTTTGATGAGTTTAGAAAAAATAGAATTACTGTTGCCAATAGACTGGCTACACAAAGAGGTATTGATATTACTGATCCAGCCAATCTTGATTCAAAAGGATTTCCAAAAGGGTTTTCAAGTTCAAGTCAAGCTGTCCTTTTGCCTTCGTTTTTGGCGGCATATTCTGGTAGTAGTGCAGATAAGGTTTCCTTCGATATATTTAGAAGTTTTCCAGTACCTAACTGGGCGATTAAATATACTGGACTAATGCGATATGAATTTTTCAAGAAAACCTTTAAGCGATTTTCTTTGCAACAAAATTATAGGGCATCATATACGGTTAATTCATTTAGGTCAAATTATAATTATACCAATAATCCAAATGGTCAGGACGATAGTGGTAATTTTTATAGCCCTACCATTATGTCGAATGTAACCTTGGTAGAACAGTTCAATCCGCTTGTTCGTGTTGACTTTGAATTGAAAAATTCCTTTAAATTATTAACTCAGATAAATAAGGATAGGGCATTATCTATGAGTTTTGATAACAACTTATTGACCGAAGTGCATGGACTTGAGTATGTAGTTGGATTAGGGTATAGAATAAAAGACGTGACTTTTTCATCTAAATTAGCTGATAATCCATCAGGGATTATAAAAAGTGATATTAATATAAAAGCCGATTTGACGTACAGAGATAGTCAAACTATCGTGCGTTATTTGGATTATGATAACAATCAATTGGGAGGTGGTCAAAATATTTGGACATTGAATGCCACTGCTGATTATTCGTTAAGTAAAAATTTGACAATCATTTTTTATTACAATCATTCTTTTTCCAAGCCAGTTATTTCAACTTCTTTTCCTTTGACCAATATTACTTCCGGATTCACTTTTAGATATAATTTCGGGAATTAATTTTTTAAAAATAAACCATAATGCACATAAGATTATTACATTTGTGCAAAAAATAATTATTAATTATCAATTATCATTTTATGAGCATACCAGCAAATTTAAAGTACACGAAAGATCACGAATGGGTTAGTCTTGAAGGCGATATTGCTACCGTAGGAATTACGCATTTTGCACAAAAGGAATTAGGGGATATTGTATATGTTGAGGTAGAAACATTGGATCAAACTTTAGACAAAGATGAAGTTTTTGGAACTGTTGAAGCTGTAAAAACGGTATCTGATTTGTTTCTTCCATTATCTGGAGAAATTATTGCTTTTAATGATGCTTTGGAGAGTACACCTGAAAGTGTAAATACAGATCCTTACGGTGATGGATGGATGATTAAGGTAAAAATTTCAAATCCTTCAGAAGTAGAACAATTGCTTTCGGATGAAGCTTATAAAGAACTTATAGGTGCCTAAATATCTTCTTTTATTGGTTGCCTTATTATGGACGAGCATTGTGAGTTATTTTTGTTTGGTACAATCAAATGATCTTCCAGTTATAAATATTCAAAATTTAGATAAATACATCCACGTGTTTTTTCATTTTGTGTTTACTTTTGTCTGGTTTTTATTTTTATATAAGCACTTAAAGATAGGTTCTATATTCAGACCATTATTGACTTCGTTTCTTTTGTCGTTTGTATTTGGGATAATTATAGAGATATTGCAAGGATTAGTAACGACAACAAGAAGTGCCGATGTTATGGATGGCGTGGCTAATGTAACAGGAGCGACACTTGCTGTTGTACTGGTTATAATCTGCAGCAAATACAATATTTTAAATATAATATTAAAAAATTAAGACCCACTTCGGTGGGTTTTTTGTTTCTAACGCCACTTGGTTAGTGTCATCTCATCTGAATAATGTAATTTTACCTTTTTAACTTCTTAAATTGCGACTATGGATATTAGAAATTATTTAGACTCTACTTATTTGAAAACAAATGATCAGGCAGGTTTAAGTGAAAGTGAAAATGAAGCAATAGCAAAGGGATTTATTCAAGAAGCCATAAATGAAGGTTTTAAGCTGATAATGATTCGTCCCGACAGGGTGGCTTTGGCCAAGAAAATGATTGTTGAAGCCAGTTCCGATGTTTTAGTGGGTACTGTTGTTGGTTTTCCAGAGGGAACATCTTCAATAGATTCAAAATTAAATGAGGCTTTGTTTAGTATTCAAAACGGAGCTGATGAGTTGGATTATGTCTGCAATTATGAAGCATTTAAGGCTGGTGATATTGATTTGGTTAAAAATGAAATTCTAAATGGTACTAAATTAGGTCTTGATAATAATAAAATAGTAAAATGGATTATTGAAGTGGCAGCACTCAATGATAAACAAATTGCTGAATTAACCACATTGATTAAAAATATAGTTGTTGCAAATTTTAAGCCTGAAGAATATAATTCTGTTTTTGTAAAATCCTCAACAGGTTTTTATAAAACGGAAAATAATTTGCCAAATGGTGCAACAGTAGCTTCAATTAAAATAATGCTTGAAAATTCGAAACCACTTCCGGTAAAAGCCGCTGGTGGGGTAAGGACTTATAAGGAAGCATTGGAGATGATTGAACTTGGTGTGCAACGAATAGGTACTTCTGGAGCAAAAGCTATTGCAAACGGAGAAGAAACCTCCTCGAAATATTGATTTGATATTAAATAAATATGATTAAAAAAGCCCTAACCTTTCTTTTAATTTTTTCTGCATTTACTGCAAATGCACAAACTCCTGCAAATAATCCATCTGAATCTTTTGATGAAAAATTTCCCGTGTTTTCAAATTGTAAAAATTTAGAAGGCAAAGATTTGGAAAATTGTTTTTATAACGAAGTACAGCAATTGGTATATCATAACTTTCAGATACCCGAAAAAGTAAGACAAAATCAATATAAAGGAACAATAAAAGTGCTTTTTGAAGTTAATGCCAAGGGTAAGTTCGAAGTGTTATTTGTAAATTCAAATAGCGAAGAGTTAATTGCCGAAACCAAGAAAGTCTTTGGGAATTTCCCAACAATTGATCCGCCTACCTATAATGGTAATCCAACTTATTCGAAATTTAATATAAGTATTGCAATTCCATTAGTTTCTCCTGAGGAAATTGCAGCTGCCGCAAAAGCTAAAAGTGAAAACATCAATGTTAATGCGGGCTTGACCGAGTTAGATAGTATTGTTTACAAGAAATTTGACAATCCACAATTTTCAAGTCATTTAAGTATTCCTTTTTCTCATAGTTATTATGCTCAATTTGATGGCGCAATGAATCAGATAGGGAGTAATAATCATACGGCTTCAAAACCATATACTTATGCAGAGGTTGAAAAATATTATAATTTTCAAAAGGTCAATGCAGGTTTGATGAAGAATAAAACAAGCTGGTGGGGACGGAAAACATGGAATGAAAATTTAGCCGAGATTCAGGGAGAAGGGTATTGGTTTGCGCTGAATTTTTTATTTAATGTGCAAGGTGGAATTTCTAATCCAAGTAAAACCGATTATACTTATGTTAATACGAGAGCTCTTAATTTTAAGGGAGGGCTGGGATCACGATTGAATTTTACAACTACTTTCTATGAAAGCCAAGGCCGTTTTGCTGATTACTATAATGCATATGCCAATTCCATAAAACCGTCAGGTGGTAATCCTGCAATCGTTCCAGGAATGGGTATCGCCAAACAATATAAAACGGATGCTTATGATTTCCCTTTGGCTGATGCCAATATTTCATATAATGCCGCTAAGTTTTTAAATCTGCAATTGGGTTATGGCAAAAATTTTATTGGAGACGGATACCGCTCATTGTTTTTAAGTGATGGAAGTAGCCCTTACCCTTTTTTTAAAATCGATGCCAATTTTTGGAAAATTAAATATACTGTAGATTATGTTTGGCTAAAGGATGTACGCCCCGAAGTTACGGTTGATAAAACCTATGCAAGTAAGTATGCCGTAAATCACTATTTGAGTTGGAATGTATCCAATAGATTGAATTTAGGTTTTTTTGAATCGGTGGTTTGGACAAATACTAACGGAAGAGGTTTTGATGCCAATTTTGTTAATCCAATTGTGTTTTATCGTGCTGTTGAGTTTTCTTCTTCTTCCAAAAGTGGGAACGCTCTTTTGGGATTGACGTCTAAATACAAATGGAATAATCAGGTGAATCTTTATGCACAATTTCTTATCGATGAATTCTCGGCCAGTGACATAACAGCAGGCGATGGAAGCTGGAAAAATAAATTAGGTTACCAGTTGGGAGTTAAATATTATAGCGCTTTTAATGTAAAGGATTTAACATTGCAATTGGAGTTTAATCATGTGCGTCCTTATGTTTACTCACATAGCGAACCAATTACGAATTATGGTCATAACAACCAGAGTTTAGGTCATCAATGGGGTGGAAATTTTCAGGAGTTGGTTTTGCTGGGATATTATAATAAAGATAGGTTTTATGCTAATACGAAGTTTACTATTGGTACTCGTGGTTTGGATTTTGATACTGCCGACAATAATTTTAACTATGGTCAAAACATTTATAAGGATTATGATTTGAATAGACCTTATGAAAAAGGTGTAAAAGTTGGACAAGGAAACAAAACCAGTATTTTCATTGCAGATGTTCAAGTGGGCTATTTGGTAAATCCTGCGACTAATTTTAAGTTTTTCGGTAATTTTTTATTTAGGAATTTTGATCCAACAGCCAATACCGCAACAGTTTTCAAGGAGCAAACAACTTGGTTTACTGTAGGGTTTAGATCTGACGTGTTTAATTGGTATTTTGATTATTAAGAGATTTTAAACAATTTTTATACTAGAAAAATATACATAAATTCCAGTAGGTTTTACTACTATATAGTCTTCCCATTGTTCGGAAAAGCACATAAAAACAGTTTTGGAGTTCAGTTTTCGGATGCAATTATTGTAGGGTATAAAGGTGCTATGTCAAAAATACTCAAAGCAATAACTATTATTTGATAAAAAAAAGATATTCAAACCTTGTTGGCTTACGAAAATGGAAAATTGAAATGGCGAACAAATATAATTTCGGTTTGTGGTATGCCTAGTGTTGGAAAATCAGAAATTAGAGTTGTAAAACCACAAGTGGGCGAATTATTAATTGTTTTTGGAAAACATAGTTTTGCTGAAGTTGATATTCAAAATGGCAAAACCAAATTTTTAGGTTCAGATTAAGCAACTTGTATCAATAATAAAATTAAAATAACTCCATTATCAATAGTTTTAATTGTTTTAGAAGTAATGTTTAGTGTTTTTTTGCTTTCTAAAATTATTAAAATCTGTTTTTTATGAATTGTTTTTTGTCTAATCACTTTCGATAAACTACTTTTGCAAAAGTTTTAAAAAAAACAAATCAAATTTTGAACAGTACATCAAATACCATTTCTATAAAATCTATATATACCGATTTTAAAGCAATTACAAAGGCTGGTTTAGCAATAAGTGTTGTTTTTTCTTCAATTGCAGGATATGTTCTTGGTTTTGATGATACCCATTCCTTTAGTTTCTTGGTTTTGCTGAAACTGGCAATAGGAGGCTATTGTATGGTTGGAGCTTCCAATGCTTATAATCAGGTTATAGAAAAAGACTTGGATGCCTTGATGGATCGTACCAAAAATCGTCCTGTTGCATCTGGAAGAATGTCTCCTCGCTTGGCACTTTTGGTAGCAAGCTTACTTACACTTTTGGGAATAGCTTTACTATATACGATAAATCCAAAATCGGCGATGTTTGGAGCGGTTTCGATTTTTTTATATACCAGTATTTATACGCCACTAAAAACAGTAACACCACTTTCTGTATTTGTTGGGGCTTTTCCGGGGGCAATTCCTTTCATGTTAGGTTGGGTTGCTGCTACCAATGAGTTTGGTATAGAGGCAGGAACCCTGTTTCTGATTCAGTTTTTTTGGCAGTTTCCCCATTTTTGGGCAATCGGCTGGTTTTTATATGAGGATTATGAAAAGGCAGGTTTCTTTATGTTGCCAACTGGTAAAAAAGACAAAGGAACTTCGTTGCAAATTATTTTATATAGTGTTTGGTTGATAATTGCTTCACTATTGCCGGCATTGGGATACACAGGGCGTTTGTTTATCTCTCCTATTGCTGCAGTTTTAGTATTGTTGCTTGGACTTTGGGTACTGTTTTATGCAGTTCGTTTGTATCAGATAAAAACAGCAAAGGCGGCACGAACATTAATGTTGGTGAGTGTTTCGTATATAACGTTATTACAATTAGTATATATAGTAGATAAATTTTTAAGATAATTATGGGAGTTACAATGACAGCCGAAGATTATAAATCAAGAACGGCAAGATCGTACAAGCTGATTTTATTGTTCGCTATGGTGAGCATGACAATGATGTTTGCCGGTTTGACGAGTGCTTATGTAGTAAGTCAATCGAGAGCGGATTGGCTGAAGGATTTTCAATTACCATCTGGTTTTTATTTTAGTACTATTGCCATTATCGGGTGTAGTGTTACATTTCATTTGGCTAAAAAAGCAATACAAAAAGACAACCAAAGTAAAACTACTTCATTACTTTTGGCGACCTTGGCCTTGGGCATTGCGTTTGTGGTATTGCAATTTGTTGGTTTTGGTCAGATAGTCGAAAATGGGTATTATTTTACCGGAAGTGCAAGTTCAATTACCACTACATTTTTATATATTGTAGTCATTGTACATTTGCTTCACTTGGCAGGAGGTATGATATCATTGTTAATTATTATTTATAATCATTTTAAACAAAAATATAATTCAACTCAAACTCTTGGAATAGAACTAGGTGCGATGTACTGGCACTTTCTTGATTTCTTGTGGGTTTATTTATTTTTATTTTTATATTTCTTTAAATAAGAAAAAAACGTAAATTTGGGAACTTTTTAACGAATAACTTTTATGGGAGCGACAGTTACTACTGCAAATAATGAAAAAACTTGGGGAGGCGGAAATGAGCCAATGGGAGCAAGTTATGGTAAAATGATGATGTGGTTTTTTATCGTATCAGATGCCTTAACATTCTCTGGATTTTTAGCAGCTTACGGGTTTTCTAGATTTAAATTTATTGAAACTTGGCCTTTGGCCGATGAGGTGTTTACACACTTTCCATTTTTACATGGTGTTTCTGCACCTATGTATTATGTAGCATTAATGACTTTTATTTTGATTTTTTCATCTGTAACAATGGTTTTAGCCGTTGATGCAGGTCATCAAATGAAAAAGGATAAAGTAGCCCTTTATATGTTTTTAACAATTATTGGAGGTCTTATTTTCGTTGGTTCTCAAGCTTGGGAATGGAAAAACTTTATCAAAGGAGAATATGGTGCAGTTGAAACAACAGGTGGTAGTTTATTACAGTTTGTTGATAAAGAAGGACACCGTGTTGCTTTAGCAGATTTTGCAGCTAAATTGCCTGTTGAAAGAGAACAATTGTCTAGAGATAAAGCGAAATGGTTTATGTCAGAATCTTCTATTGCTACTTATACAGTAGCTGAAGTACAAGCTGGGTTTAAAGCACATCCTGAACTTTTAGTGAGAATTGAAACGATAAATAAGGACAAGAAAAAAACTATACTTACAAGAGAGGATTCTCAAAAGCGTTTGGATCAAGCCAAATTGGTTATTGAAGGGGCTAACCTAACTCATAATGAATATGGAAGCAAGCTTTTTGCTGATTTCTTTTTCTTTATCACAGGTTTCCACGGATTCCACGTATTTTCAGGTATAGTTATTAATATCATTATCTTTTTTAATGTTCTTTTGGGAACTTATGAAAAGAGAGGTAGTTATGAAATGGTTGAAAAAGTGGGATTGTACTGGCACTTTGTTGATTTGGTTTGGGTATTTGTATTCACATTCTTCTATTTAGTTTAATTTTAGATTTATTATTATGTCACACGCACACGAACATGTTTCTAACACAAAAAGGATTTGGATTGTTTTTGGTATCCTTTCTTTAATCACGACAGTTGAGGTTGCTTTTGGTATCGTTAGACCAGATGCTCTATATATGCACAATTTTTTAACAATGAATTTGTTAAACTGGTTATTTATTATATTAACATTAGTTAAAGCTTATTATATTGTATGGGCATTCATGCATATGGAAGGAGAAAAAAGCTCATTGAGAAATGCAGTTGTTTGGCCTTTAATATTCTTGGTTTGCTATTTGCTTTTTATTCTTTTGACTGAGGGAGATTATGTATTTGAGGTTTTTAGAAATTCTACCATTAAATGGAATTTCTAGCAAGATATTAATTCAATATAAAAGGTGTCCGTAATTGCGGATGCCTTTTTTTATTTTAATACAATAAATTTTATAATATCTAATGAAAAAAAATATTGTTCTTTTTGTGTTGTTTGTATTGCCCATCGTTGCTTATCTGTTTTTTGCTTCGGGAGTAAATAGTTTTACAAAATTGCCTGTAATTACTTCAAAGATTCCTGATCTTGGCGAATGGGAATCCCTAAATAATGAAAAAGTTAGCCTGAATAATAAAATAACGATTCTCGGTTTTTCGGGGACTGAGATTTTAAAGAATAGAGGGAATTATTTCAATCTTAATGAAAAAATTTACCAACGCTATCACGATTTCAAAGATTTGCAGTTTGTTGTTGTAGCTCCTTCGGGAACTGAAAAGGATGTTAAGGCTGTGCTTAAAGCTTTGGGGACTTTTACAGATGTTCGTAATTGGCACTTTGTTTTTGCAAATCCTGAGGAAATTAAATTGTTTTATAGCCAATTAAAATTAAAAGGGAATCTGGATGCCGATTTGGGAACTCCTAATGTTTATATTGTAGACAAGGAAAGAAACTTAAGAGGCAGAAAAGAAAAGAAAGACTATAAGGAAGGTTATAGCACTTTTCATCCATCTGAGTTAAGTAATGAAATGCTGGATGATTTTAAGATTATCCTTTATGAATATCGTGCAGCACTTAAAAAGAATCATAACGCAACAAAACAATTAGATGTTAAAAAATAAATCATATATAGGAATTTCTTTTATCATATTAGTTTTTGGGATTTATGCTATTCCTAAAATTGTTGAAAGAGTAAAAAATAATAGTATTGTTCAAGGAGATCGTTTGGATAAAGTAGGCGGTTCTAAAGAAGAAGATCAAAAGTTAGTTAAAATTGGCCCTGCACCAAAATTTGAACTAATAAATCAGGATAATGTAAAAATTTCCAATGATTTTTATAAAGGGAAAGTCTATGTTTTGGAATTTTTCTTTGCAACCTGTCCGTCGATTTGTCCTAAAATGAATGCGAATATGGTGACTTTGCAAAATACTTTTTTTGGAAACCCCAATTTTGGTATTGTTTCCATTACCATAGATCCGGAGCATGATACTCCAGCTGTTTTAAAAGAACACGGAGAATTGTTAGGTGTAAAATCTGCTAATTGGAATTTCTTGACAGGAGATAAAAAATATATTTATGATTTATCAAATAAGGGTTTTAATATCTATGTAGGTGAAAATAGTAAGGTCGTAGGAGGGTTTGAGCACTCGGGACTTTTTGCATTAATTGACAAAAACGGAAACATTAGATGTAGAAAAGACGATTATGGAAATCCTATTTTATATTATGATGGATTGGAAAAAAAAGGGGTTAGGGAAATTCAGCAAGATATTCAAGCCTTGTTGAAAGAATAGCAAAAAGAATTAAATATTAAAAATTAAGTATTAAGATTGATTAATTAAGAATGGAAAATAATACCGTAGAACAAAAATATAATAAATGGATCGTGTTATTGTCAATAGCAATTCCAGTAGTAGTAGCAGTTCTTTTTAAAGTGAAGTTAAAAGATTTTGGATTTAATATAGAGCCATTAACATTTTTGCCTCCAATTTATGCAACAATAAACGGTATTACGGCAATATTGTTAATTTCGGCGGTTATTGCGATTAAAAACGGAAATAGAAAGCGTCATGAGTTGTTAATGAAAATGGCCATCGGATGTTCTGTTGCTTTTTTGGCAATGTATGTAGCCTATCACATGACGGCCGATTCTGTTAAATATGGTGGAGAAGGAATTTTGAAATATGTATATTTCTTTATTTTGATTACGCATATCTTTTTGTCGATTGCAATCATACCTCTGGTTTTGGTAACTTATGTACGCGCCTTGGCGAGCAAATTTGATAAGCATAGAAAAATTGCAAAGATTACTTTTCCAATTTGGTTGTATGTTGCCGTAACGGGAGTAATTGTGTACTTAATGATTTCGCCTTATTATGTTTAGTAAAGAAAATAGAGTAAAGAAAATAGAGAAAAGAAGGATTGGAGCAAGCGTTTATTTTTATATTTTATGTTCTGTGTTCTTTTCACTTTCTTCATATGCGCAATGTGCCATGTGTCGTGCCGCTTTAAATGGGGAAGAGAATAAAGTCAAAGCCGAAGCGATTAATGATGGTATCGTTTATTTGATGATAATACCCTATGTACTTGTTGGTGCTCTTGGATATTATATTTATCGAATGAAAAAGAAAAAGCAGTAAAAATTATTTTAGTGATTAAGCAATCAAATATAAAAGACAGGGCTCAAAAAAATTTTTTTTTGAGCCCTGTCTTTTACTGAATACTGAATACTATTTCAATCCATCAACCGAGACGTTTATAGATCCATTAACTTGTACAAAAGCAATAATTGCCTGATTGGTTAGTTCTATTTTTTGAAAGCGAATGTCATCCATTTTTCCATTAATGAAAACACCAGGCATCGGGGAGTAGTTTTTTAGGTAAGTTGCCATGCTTTGTTTGGCCTCATCCAGATTTTGCTTGATAGAATAACGGCAGCTTTCCTGCATTTTTTTCAATATAATACCTTGAGCCAACCAGTTTGCAGTTCTCATTAATCTGCTTTTGGTGTCCAATACGTAATCTAATTTATCAAAATAGATTTCCTTGGTTGTGTCATTGTATTGAGGTATTCCATTTAAATAAACGGTTCCATTTACTGCTCCCAAAAGATCTAAGGCAATCACTATTCTGCCATCTTTGTGCCAAATAACCACATTTTGAACTTTTACCTTTTTGCTTCCTGACCCAAATTCTTGACCAACAAAATTCGTTGTCATCACTCTTGAGGCTTCTTGATAGGTGGAAACAGCTGCAATATTAGCTGCTATCTGTTCTGGGATTTTATCGACTGCTTTTAGTGTAACTTTGTTTTTGTCAAATTTTGCTTCCGGTTTTTTGCCGATTAAAGTTTCCATATTGCATTTCATGCCCATGTTAAGCAAAAAGGAATTATTTTTAAGTTTGGCATTTGTAGAGTACACTTCAAGAGGCACAATTCTAAGCCAACTGTTATATTCATGATTCATTTCAAAAGGTGTGCTTATTTTAGAAATGGCATCAATTACATTTGGTTTAAAATCCATGGAATCTTCTATGGCAGTGTCTATGCTTTTTTCGATTTGTGATTTAAAAAGACTGACAGCGGGATTAATAAGGTAAGTAACTGGCATGTTTTTCCCAAAAACGGTCATTGATGGACTTTCAACCCAATCAAGGGATTTTAGATTTGTTTTGGAGCTGAGTTTCCAATTGTTTAAACTCACGCTACTCAATAATGTAATTACTCCGTTTAGATTGAATTCTTGATTTTTGTATAAATCAACTCCCATTGTTTTTGTTCCGATTCGGTATTTAACCCACACTTTTAACGGCAAAACTGTTTTTATTTTTTCACCCTCTTTTCCATGGTCATTCACGATGGTAATTGGGGCTTGTTTCCAGATTTTGATTTCAATATTGTCATCTTCTATTTTGGTGTCTTCGTATATTAAGCCATTTAACAAGGTGTTAGTTTGGTTTTCAATATCCTTGAGCTTAACACTAACTGGCAGATTGATGAACGATGGGACGCTTGTATAGGTCAATGGTACTGCATCGTCTGGTTCTGGTCTTAAGGCTTCGATTTTTTGTGAAGTTGATGAACAACTTGTTGTCAATGTTAGTATTGATGAAAAAATACTTAGATATAAAAATGATTTTAGCATTGTTCGTTTTTTTGTAGGCAAATGTAACCAAACAAATATATTTTTTAAATGTAAGTGTAACATTTTTGTCGGAAATAAGTCTAATGTATTGAATAAACAAGCGGATTGTTTTTTCTCTTGTTGGAAGAAAGTTTATTGTTTTTAAAATACAGGCAATTATGATTGAAATTAAGGACTTGCATAAATCATACAAAATGGGACATACTGAATTACATGTTCTAAAAGGGATTAATTTCAATATAAAGGAAGGTGAATTGGTTGCGATTATGGGTTCATCAGGTTCGGGAAAATCAACATTGCTGAATATTTTGGGAATACTTGATGAGGCTGATTCTGGACTTTATACCTTGGATAATGTGCCTATCAAAAAATTGAACGAGACCCTAGCTTCAAAATACCGAAACCAATTTCTTGGTTTTGTTTTTCAGTCCTTTAACTTGATTAATTATAAAAGTGCATTGGATAATGTGGCTTTGCCATTGTATTATCAAGGCGTAAAAAGAAAAGAGCGCAATGAGATTGCAATGAAATATTTGGAGAAGGTTGGTTTGGCTTCGCATTCGCACCACTTGCCTAGCGAACTTTCCGGAGGTCAAAAACAGCGTGTTGCGATTGCCAGAGCTTTGGCTTCAAACCCAAAAGTATTATTGGCAGATGAGCCAACAGGGGCTTTGGACACATTAACCTCTTATGAAGTAATGGAATTGATCCAAGGCATTAATGATGAAGGGAAAACTATTTTGATAGTGACACACGAACCAGATATTGCCGCTATGTGCAAAAGAAATGTGGTCTTAAAAGATGGATTGATCATTGATGATAAAATGGTAGAACAAGTAAGGGCATCATCTTATGTTTAATGTAGAACGTTGGCAGGAAATTTTTGAGGCTATTGCCAAAAACAAACTGAGAACTTTCCTTACGGGAATTTCTGTGGCTTCTGGTATTTTTATTTTGGTTATTCTACTTGGAGTTGGAAAAGGATTGCAAAACGGAATTGAAATGCAATTTGAAAAAGATGCCGCAGGAATTATTCAGGTTTGGTCTGGATCTACCACAAAAGCTTACAAAGGGTTGAATCCTGGACGGGAAGTACAATTTAGAGATAGTGATTATGATCTTTCAGTCAGGAAATTTGGTGATCAATTTGATAAAAATGGAGCTACATATAATGGCTGGAATGCTATTGTAACCTATGGAAAAGAATCTGGAAATTACCAATTTCGCGGTGTAAATCCAGATTATTTAGCGCTTCAAAATGCTACTGTAGTCAAAGGCAGATTTATAAATGCAAATGATTTGATCAACAAGGAAAAAGTAGCAGTCATTGGTCAAAAAATAAATTTAGATCTATTTAAGGAAAAAAATCCGATAGGAGAACAGATTACAGTTAATAATGTCAATTTTAAAGTTGTGGGTGTATTTACAGATCCGGGCGGTGAAAGACAAGAGGCGAGAGTTTTTTTTCCGATTAATACTGCACAACAGGCTTATGGCGCAGGAGACAAAATAAGCAATATGTTTTATACGCTTAAAAAGAAAAACAGTTATGAAGAAGCGGTTGCTGAAGCAAAGAAATTTGCCAACGATTTAAGTGTATTGTTAAAAAGCAAAAACGGAGTAGCTCCAGATGATGAGAGCGCTATAGGTATTAATAATTCGGTTGTGGAAGCCAAGAAATTTTATGATCTAAATCTTTATATCCGATTGTTTTTTTGGTGGGTTGGAATATGTACCATTATTGCGGGTGTTGTAGGCGTGAGTAACATCATGATGATTATTGTAAAAGAAAGAACCAAAGAAATTGGAATCCGAAAAGCGCTTGGCGCTTCTCCAATTTCTATAATTGGAATGATTTTACATGAATCGATATTTATTACTACTATTTCTGGTTTTATTGGATTACTCACGGGATTGGCACTTTTGGAATTAATAGGGCCACATGCGCAAAGTGATTATTTTGTGAATCCACAGGTAGATTTTACTGTTGCAATATCAACCTTAATTGTTTTGGTAGTCGCTGGTGCTTTGGCGGGATTTGTTCCGGCTTATAAAGCGGCAAAAATTAGACCTATTGTAGCACTTAGAGACGAATAATTATGTTTGATAGAGAAAATTGGAATGAAATTTTAGAGGCCTTAACCGCCAATACCTTCCGGACGTTACTCACGGCTTTTGGGGTGTTTTGGGGGATATTTATTTTGGTTATATTATTGGCTGCATCGAATGGTTTGGAGAATGGCGTCAAAAAAGGCTTTGACGGTATTGCTACCAATACCATGTTTATGTGGACACAAACGACTTCAAAGCCTTATAAAGGATTGCCAAAAAACAGAAGCTATGATTTTAAGAATAATGATGTCGATGCCTTAAAGCAAAAGTTTCCTGATTTATTATATGTGTCACCTCGTAATCAATTAGGAGATTTTAATGGTGTGAGCAATGTTGTTCGAGGAACAAAAACGGGGGCTTATACTATTTATGGTGATTATCCCGAACTTGTAAAACAAGAGCAAATGGATATTGTAAAAGGACGTTTTATAAATCAACAAGATATTCTTTTCAAACGTAAGGTGACTGTAATAGGGCAGGGCGTTATTAATGAATTGTATAAGAATGCCGAAGAAGTGATGGGGACTTACATCAAAATAAATGGAGTCAATTTCATGGTGGTTGGCGTATACAAGTCAAAAGGACAAAATAATGGTAATGCCGAATCGGCCCAAAAAAATATATTTATTCCTTTTTCCACATTTCAGCAAGCTTTTAATTTTGGTGATACCGTAAGTTGGATGGCGCTTACCGCAAATGATGATGCATCAATTACAGAACTTAAACCTCTAATTATGGCATTTATGCGCGAGAGACATTCGATTCATCCTGACGATGAAAGAGCTGTCGGTAATTTTGACTTGTTTGCCCAATTTCAAAAAGTGCAGGACCTGTTCAAGATTCTTACATTCATTGCTTATTTTGTTGGGACATTAGTATTGTTGTCTGGAATTATTGGAATTTCAAATATTATGCTGATTGTTGTGAAGGAGCGTACCAAAGAAATTGGAATTAGAAGAGCATTAGGAGCGACTCCAAGAGCAATTCGATCCCAAATATTATTGGAAGCCATCTTTTTGACAATAATTGCAGGAATGTTTGGTATTGCGACAGCTACTGGTTTAATCGCTATTTTGAACATGATTTTGTCATCAATGCCAACAGATGGGATGATGTTTGTTAATCCAAGTGTAGATTTAGTCGTTGTTTTTATAGCCTTGTTAATATTGGTAGGTTCGGGATTATTGGCTGGATTTATCCCCGCTCAAACAGCCATAAATGTGAAACCTGTAGAAGCATTACGAACAGAATAAAAAAATCAATCAAAAATAATAATCGAATAAAAAATAAAAAATGAAAAAAGGAGCAACCATAACTATATTGATTTTAATTGTAGCAGTTTTTTTTGGAGCACTATATTATTTATATGCCAAAAACCAAGAATCACCAATAGTATTTGAAACCGATAAAGTGGAAATAAAAACTATTGTAAAAAGTACTCTTGCTACAGGCAATATTGTTCCAGATGAAGAAGTGTTAATCAAACCTAACATTTCTGGAATTATTGAATCGGTTTATATCAAAGCGGGAGAATCGGTTAAAGCGGGTGACATGATTGCCAAAATTAAGGTAGTTGCCAATGTTTCTAATTTGAGCAATTCTCAAAATCAAGTAAAAACAGCTCGAATCGAATTGGATAATCAAGAGAAGCTGTATCAAAGACAAAAAACATTGTTTGATAAAGGGGTAATTTCTGCAAATGATTTTGATGCTGCTCAATTGGCATATAATCAGGCTAAACAAAATTATAAGGCATCTGTTCAAGGATTTGATATCGTAAAAACAGGAACGAGTGCTGGATTAGGAAGTTATGCCAATACCTTGATTCGTTCGACTGTAAATGGTATGGTGCTTGATGTTCCTGTAAAAGTGGGTAATCAAGTAATTGAGAGTAATAATTTTAATGAAGGAACTACAATTGCCAGTGTCGCAGATGTAGGAAAAATGATATTTGTAGGTAAGGTGGATGAGTCTGAAGTAGGGAAAATAAAATTAAATATGCCTATTGAAATTACTGTGGGAGCTATTGAAAATAAAAAATTCACGGCTGTTTTGACAGACATTGCTCCAAAAGGCAAGACTGAAAATGGAGCTATACAATTTGAAATAAAAGCAGCCTTAACCAATAGAGACAATACTTTTATCAGAGCTGGATTAAGCGCCAATGCATCAATTATATTGGAAAAAGCCGATAAAGTGCAGGCAATAAAAGAATCGTTGGTTCAGTTTGATAAAAAAACATTAAAACCGTATGTTGAAATCGCAACAGGTCCACAAAAGTTTGAGAGAAAAGATATTACACTTGGTGTGAGCGATGGAATTTATGTTGAAGTAAAAAGCGGTATTAAGGCTTCTGATAAAATTAAAGTTTGGAATCAGGGATTAAAAACTGATGAAGCAAAGCCAAACTAAGACAGTAAAGAAATTTTGATTTAAATAATTAAGTTAATTAGGCGTGGTCTATGTATTGCGCTTTTATTCAATAAAAAATGAAAAAAATAAATTACATAAATATTGCTTTGTTATTTCTGATTGGATTATCCTCTCAAGCCCAAACTAAGGTGTGGACTTTGGAAGAGTGCGTGAGATATGCATTAGAAAATAATATCACGATTCAAAATTCGGAATTAGATGTAAAAAATGCCGATATTGATAAAAAAGATGCTTTCGGTAGATATCTTCCATCAGTGAATGGAAGCGCTTCTCACTCTTGGAATATTGGACTTAATCAGGATGTTACCACTGGAGTTTTACGTAATCAGACTACTCAATATTCATCAGTAGGTATAAATGCAGGTGTGGATATCTATAAAGGTTTACAAAATCAAAATACTTATCGAAGAGCAAAATTATCAATGATTGCCTCGCAGTATCAATTATTAAAGATACAGGAGGATGTTTCGCTGAATGTAGCAAACGCTTTTCTTCAGATTTTATCTTTTAAGGAAGATTTAAAAGTGAAAAAAGAACAATTATCGATTGATGAAAAACGTTTAAAACGTTCCGAGGAAATGGTAAAAGCAGGAACAATCCCAAGAGGTGATTTGTTTGATTTGAAAGCAACTATCGCAACAGACAAACAAAATATTACAGTTTCTGAAAATAGTTTATTAATATCTAAATTAAGTTTGGCACAGCTTTTACAACTAAAGGAGTTTGTTGATTTTGATGTTGTAGATAACACAAATATTAATGATGAAAACAATATTTTGTCTCAAAAACCAATTGATATCTATAATAAGGCAAAAGAGACAAGAACTGAATTGAAATTGGCACAAACCAATCTTGAAATAGCTGAAAAAAATGTTGCTATTGCCAAGGGAGCTTACCAACCAACATTAAGTGCTTTTTATGGTTTTAATACAAGAGCCAGTTATTCGGATATTATTACTGGTTCAACTCCAAACTTGGCACACCCTACAAGTCAAATAGGATTTGTAGAAGGGACAAATCAGGCAGTATTGCAAAATAACTACTCTCCTGTTTTGGGAGGTCCACTGCCTATTTTTGATCAGTTTAGTAATAATAAAGGACAGAATTTTGGTCTTCAGCTGAATGTGCCAATTTTTAATGGGTTTTCTGTTAGGAATAATGTAGAACGTAATAAAGTAAGTTTAGAAAAATCTAAAATAGATTTAGAGCAAAAAAGTTTAGATTTGCAACGCAACGTTTATACGGCTTTTACAGATGCAAAAGGATCTCTGAATACCTATGAATCGGCTACTGTTGCTTTGGAGGCCAGACAGCAATCTTATGATTATGCCAAAGAAAAATATGATGTAGGATTGATGAACTCTTTTGATTTTACCCAAGCACAAACATTGTTGACAAATGCTCAATCAGATGTTATACGAACAAAATACGAATACATCTTTAGAGTGAAAATACTTGAATTCTACTTTGGAATTCCAATTGTTCCAATATCAAAAACTAATTAATTATGTCAAAAAAAACAATTTACATCTTATTAGGAGCAGCAATAGTTATTATAGCATTGCTAATAGGATTGTCAAAAGCGGGAGTTATTGGTAATAAGGACAAAGGCAAGGAAGTGGAAATTACCAATGCCGAAACTGGTACAATAGTGGAAACTGTTTCTGCAACAGGTAAAATTCAGCCCGAAATTGAGGTTAAAATTGCATCGATGGTTTCTGGTGAGATTATAGATTTGCCTATCAAGGAAGGACAAGTGGTGAAAAAAGGAGATTTGCTAGTTAAGATAAATCCAGATTTATATACATCCGGATTGAATAGAAGCGTGGCCAATTTATCAGGTTCAAAAGCAGGATTAAGTCAGTCTGATGCTTCGTATAATGAAGCCAAGGCAAATTATGAAAGAAATAAGACGTTATTCGAGAAAGGTATTATTTCCAAATCGGATTGGGATAAGGCTGTTTCTTCTTTTGAAGTGGCAAAAGCCAATAAACAATCGGCTTATTATAGTGTACAAAGTGCTTCGGCTTCGGTAAATGAAGCAAGGGACAACTTGGGAAGAACCGTTATTTATGCTCCAGCAGATGGTACCATTTCGGTTTTAAATGTGGAACTTGGCGAAAGAGTCTTGGGAACACAGCAAATGGCTGGTACCGAACTTTTGAGAGTTGCCAATTTAAACAATATGGAAGTTGAAGTTGATGTCAACGAAAATGATATTGTAAAAATTAAGGTTGGAGATTTGGCCAATGTTGAAGTAGATGCCTATTTGAAAAAACAATTCAAGGGTGTTGTTACCAGTATTTCGAATTCTGCAAGTACAGCTTTAACGGCAGACCAAGTTACTAATTTTAAGGTGAAAGTTAGAATTTTGAAAGACTCATATAAGGATTTGATTGCTGGTAAGCCAGTTACTTATTCTCCATTTCGTCCAGGGATGACTGCTACCGTTGATATAATAACTACAACAAGGACGAATGTAGTTAAAGTCCCTATAAGTTCTGTTGTAGTGAAATCGGATACAACGGCTGTCAAAATTGGTCAAATTGAAGATCCTAAATCTGATGAAAAAAAGCCAACGACTAAAAGCGATAAAAAACTGGAATGTGTTTTTGTGAAAGTGGGTGATAAAGCGAAAATTAGAATCATAAAAACAGGTATTCAAGATGATACTAATATTGAAGTGTTGTCAGGACTTAAAAAAGGAGAGGTGGTAATTATTGGTCCATATACAACAGTTTCCAAAGACCTGAACTCTGGTGATAAGGTATTTATTCAAAAGGAGGGAGATAAAAAATAACCTTTTATCCTATCTAAAAAACAAAAAATACGTGTAGATTTTTCTATGCGTATTTTTGTTTTATAAAGGTTTTTTGAAAAATCGGTGTAAATTTGCAAACGCAATAAGTTTTAGAGTTATAAATCTAAAATCTGCAATTCATAATCTGCAATTTAAATTCTAAAAAAGTGTCATATATTCTCAATATCGAAACGGCTACCAAAAATTGTTCTGTTGCCTTGGCAAAAGAAGGGAAAACCATATTGTGCAAGGAAATTGCCGAAGATGGGTATTCTCATGCCGAACGATTACATGTTTTTATAGATGAAATTATCAGTGAAGCTGGAATTCAAATGAAAGATTTGGTAGCGGTTGCCGTAAGTCAAGGACCAGGTTCCTATACAGGTCTGCGAATAGGTGTTTCTGCCTCCAAAGGTTTGTGTTATGCTTTGGGCATCCCCTTGATAGCAGTCGATACGATGCAGTCATTGGCTTCCAAGGTTAAGACAGATGATGGATTAATTGTTCCAATGATTGATGCCCGCCGAATGGAAGTCTACAGTGCTGTTTTTTCGGCTGATTTGGACAAAAAGAGAGAAGTTTTGGCGGAAGTTATTACTGAAAATTCTTTTGAGGAATTAAACGAAAAAATATATTTTGTAGGGGACTGTAATGAAAAGTGCAAAACGGTTTTGACAAAAGACAATTTCGTTTTTTTAGATGAATTCAAATATCCATCAGCCAATGAAATGAGTACCTTGAGTTTTGACAAGTACAAAAAAAACGACACCGTGGATGTCGCTTATTTTGAACCTCATTATTTGAAAGACTTTTTGATTGCCACTCCTAAAAAGTAGTTAGGATTTATTGTTCGATAGTTCTGAAACATAAGGCTGGAAAGTAATACCAGCATTGTCGAAAGCTATTTTACAGTCTTCTAAAGTAGTTGCTACTACAGCACTGAAATCTTCATTTTTTGCCCAAGGTCTTACAGCTAGTTGAATAGAACTGTCTGTTAAGTTTTTAACCGATACTTCTGTAGCAGGCGAAGTTAATATTTTTGGGTTTTTGGCCAAAGCCTCAGTTATAATGTCTTTTGCTTTTTTTAAGTCGGTTCCATAAGATATTGAAATGGTCAAATCAGCTCTTCTTGTTCCCTGCATCGAATAATTGGTGATAATTCCGTTGGACAAAGAACCGTTTGGAACAAAAATGGTTTGGTTGTTTCCGGTTACCAATTTGGTTACAAAAATTTGAATTTCCAAAACTGTAGCCTGTATTCCTTGTGCTTCGATAGTGTCTCCCACCTTGAAAGGTTTGAAGAGAATAATCAAGATTCCACCGGCAAAATTAGATAATGAGCCCTGTAACGACATACCAATTGCAAATCCCATAGTTGCCAGAATCGTAACGAATGAAGTAGTCCCGATGCCCAGTTTATCGATGACCGTTACAAATAACAGGCCTCTTAAAACCCAAAGTAAAATGTCGGCGAGAAATTTGGATAATGTTGGATCCAAATTTCTTTTAATCATTAATTTTCTAACAAGCCTATTGATGATCCGAATTGCATAGAGCCCAATAAATAAAATAACAAGGGCAGAAATAACCTCAGGTGAGTATTCGGCTATTTTTTTTATGAAAAAATCAGCGTAAGTGGTAATGTAACTAGGTTCTAAAGTCATATTTTTAGTGCATGAAATTCTCTATGAAGAGAGTTGTTTGTTGAGCTGCAAAAATACGATTTTATATTTTTTATAAAAGCAATTCAGAATCTTCTTCTCCTTTTTTTATTGAATTTTTAAATTCATTTGTATCAGAAGAAATTGTTTTTTCTTTTTGGGGATTTAAAATTTCCGATCCTTTTATTTTGACATCATCTATGATTGATTCTGCTTTTTCAATGTATGGAACTGCTGCTGATGCTCCCATGGTTTGTTATTTTTTGATAGGTTATCAAAAATAAGTATTTTTATTCAAATTGTTGAAAATCAGGCTATTTGTTGAATTAGTATTTTGAATGAAACGCAAAAAAAAACGTTTCCAAAATGAAAACGCTTTTAATATAATTTCTGCCTGTAATAAAATTAAACGGCTTCTACTTTGATTCCTTCATCATTCAACATGCTTTTTAGCATGTTTTCGATACCGCTTTTTAATGTAAAAGTTGACGATGGACAACCATTACATGCTCCTTGCATAATTACTTTTACAGTTTTTGAAGTATCATCATACGAATCAAAAAGAATATTGCCGCCATCAGCAGCAACTGCTGGTTTTACATATTCTTCCAAGATATTGATGATTTTTTGAGAAGTTTCGTCAAGAGAATCAAATGATTCGTCTTTGGCTTTTTCGTCCTTAACAATGTTTTGAATTAAATTTTCGTCAAGAACTGTTCCTCCGTTTTCAATGAACTGTTTGATGAAAGTTCTTAATTCCAATGTGATATCCTGCCATTCGTTAATATCATATTTTGTAACCGAAATATAATTTTCGTCAATAAAAATTTCTTTTACATAAGGAAATTTGAATAGTTCGGTTGCAAGCGGTGACGGTGCACTTTGATCAATGTTTTTAAATTCAACTGCATTTTTGGTAATCATTTTATTAACTACAAATTTGAGTGCGGCTGGATTTGGGGTTGATTCGCCATAAACAGTGATGGCCTGTTTTTTTGGTTTGTTTTCGTCAATATTGATGATTACCCCGCCTTTGTTCACATAGGCTTCAATTTGATCGGCTACCGCTTCTTTTACATCATCCCATTCTACAATGCTAAATCTTTCTACTGCAATAAAATTCCCTGAAATGTATACCGTTTTTACAAATGGAAGGTAAAAAAGTTGCTGTGCCAGAGGTGAGGATTTGGCTTCATCTATATTTTTGAATTCGTAACTTTCATTTTGAGTGATGAAATCTGGAAATTCAAATTTTATAATGGTCGGGTTTTGAGTTTCTTTTATAGTTATTTTAGTCATGATTTGTCGATTTTTTGCAAATTTACTAAAGTTATTTTCTACGATTAACTATATTTGACTTTTTAATGAATAAATTAACAAAAGTATTTTTTTTCGGCATTAATTTTATAACACATTCCATAAATGTATACTAGAATCAAGTTAGTAATCGTTCTGCTTTTTATCAGTTTAAATGCTTTTTCACAAGAAGGAATACCTGTATATTCTGACTATTTATCGGATAATTATTATTTGATTTTTCCATCTATGGCGGGTGCTGCAAATTGTAGCAAAGTAAGGCTTACTGCAAGAAAGCAATGGTTTGATCAAGAAAATGCGCCAGCACTCCAAACATTAAGTTACAATGGTAAGGTAGGAGAGCGATCCGGAGTGGGAGCTATACTTTTTAATGACGTAAATGGATATCATTCTCAATTTGGTTTCAAGGCTACCTATGCACATCATATTATGTTTTCAAGGGATGAAGTGGATTTAAATCAGTTGTCTTTTGGGGTGAATGTTGGTGTGAATCAAAGTCAATTGGACGAAACCGAATTTCAAAATTCGGGGGATTATGATCCAGTTCTTGGGAATATCGTGCAACACGCTTCCTATTTTAATCTGGACATAGGAGCATCTTATAATTTTCTTGATTTTAGTTTAAATGGAGTTATTAAGAATGTTTTGGAAACACGTCAGGCACTCTATACAGAATATGAAAGTGATAATTTGAGAAAATTTATTGTTAGTGGTGGCTACGTTTTTGGTAATGCTGATAAAGTTTTATGGGAGCCTTCCTTGTTGTTTCAGTATGTAGACAAAACAAAAGAAAGCGCAATGGATATTAACTTAAAAGCGTATAAAAACCTTGATATGGGACAATTATGGGCTGGTGTATCTTACAGAAAAAGTTTTGATGGAATTGAAGTTACCAATGGAGGAGGAACCAATAGTCAGAAGTTGAATTATGTTAACCCAATTTTAGGCTTTAATTATAAAAACTTCATGTTCGCTTATTCTTATACACATTTGCTAGGAGAGATACAATATGGGAATTCCGGTTTTCACCAAATTACCTTAGGATTTAACTTTTTATGTAAACCTGTAAAATACGATTGTAACTGTCCTGCAATTAATTAATTTTATAATTCTAGCAATGATAATAAAACCCGTTAACGGAAAATCACCCAATATACCCGAAGATTGTTACGTGGCAGAAAACGCTACGATAGTTGGTGATGTTACTTTTGGTGCAGAATGTAGTGTCTGGTTCAATGCTGTAATTCGAGGAGACGTAAATTTTATTACTATTGGCAACAAGGTGAACATTCAAGATGGGTCAATTATTCATTGCACTTATCAAAAACATCCAACCATCATAGGCAACAATGTTTCTATTGGTCATAATGCGATTGTACATGGCTGTACTGTTCATGACAATGTATTAATAGGCATGGGAGCTATTGTTATGGATAATTGCGTTATTGAGAGCAATTCAATTATTGGAGCAGGATCGGTGGTTACACAAAATACAGTTGTAAAATCTGGTACCATTTGGGCTGGAGTTCCTGCCAAGAAGGTAAAGGATATAGACCAGTCTGATTTTGCTGGTGAAATTGAGCGTATTTCCAATAATTACGTGATGTATTCGAGTTGGTTTAAGGAATAGAATCCAAATTTAAATGTTTATTTTTTCAAAGAAAGATGCCTTGTAACTTTCACTAATTGGTATTCTTTTTTCGGCAATCAGTACCTTGTTTTTTTGTATTGATTTAACATGTTTGATGTTGATGATGTACGAACGATGAATCCTCGAAAATCCTTTGGAGGATAATAAATTCTCAAGTTTTATCAGGCTTATCAGTGTTAACGTGTATTTATTATCCGTGGTATATATTTTTACGTAGTCTTTCAATCCTTCGATAAATAAAATATCCGAAAAGTTAATTTTTACATTCTCATATTCAGCTCGGACAAACATGAAATCATGCTCGATTTCTGGAGAACTTATTGTTTGATTGCTTTGTGGGAGACTCTTTGGAACAAAAATTTGCTGCGCTCGTAATACGGCTTTCAAGAATCGATTAAAAGGAATTGGTTTTACCAAATAATCTACTGCGCCAAGATTAAAACCTTCGACTGCATAATTGGAATAAGCCGTTGTAAATATAATCAAGGGCTTTTTCTCGATTGCATTGATGAAATCAATACCCGTAAAATGTGGCATTTCGATGTCCAGAAAAATTAAATCAATCTCTGACTGATTGATAATTGATATGGCATCAATCGCATTGGTAAATGTGGTCACTAATTCAAGTGAATCTACCCTTCCCACAAATTCCACCAACAGATCTACTGCCAATGGTTCATCATCAATAATAACACATTTCATATTCTTGTAATTTATAATGTTGTTGCAAATGTTAATTTGCCTATGGCTGAATCTGATCTAATTGCAAAACTAGATTAACGATATATTTTGTTTCAGTTGATTTTATATCCAGCTGATGCGAGTTTGGATAAAGCAGAGCTAGCCTGTTTTTAATATTTGCCAATCCAATTCCTGAATTTTCGGGATCCTTCCTGTAGTTTTCGATTTTATTTTCGACACAAAAAGTAAATATATTTTCTTCAATAGTAATTACAATTTTGACATACGCTGTTCCTTTATAATCGGTTCCATATTTGAATGCATTTTCTATAAATGAAATTAACAGCATGGGCTCAATATATTTGTCCTTGGTGTTGCCATGTATGTTTATAGAGATATTTTCAATGTTGTTAAGCCTAAGTTTTTGTAAATCAATATAATTTTTAATGTAGTTAATTTCCTTTTCGAGCAAAACATATTTATTGTCGGTTTCATAAAGCATGTATCGCATCATTTCGGACAAAGTTACGATAGCATCGGGAACCAAATCCGATTTTTTATGTGCCAATGAATAAATGCTGTTTAATGAATTAAATAAAAAATGAGGGTTTGTCTGGGTTCTTAAATAGTTTAATTCTGTTGCCGTTCTTTGGCTTTCAGCAATCAATTTATTTTGCTGGTCACCATAAAACTCGGATAAAATTTTGATAATCGTGCTAATGGCTATTATCAAAATATAAAATACTGAAGGTAAAATTTTGAAGAAAAGAGGCTGATCCCTTCTATGAATTCTATGTTCAATAGTATTGTTGGCAAAAGGAATTTTCGGAAAATTAACACTATTTGGCGGTCTCATTTCTCGGAATTCCGGCATGAAAAATTCATGTCTAACAAGCATGAAAATTAATATCAAAACCAATATGATGCTTATGTAATAGACGTATTTTTTTTGTAAAAGAAAATGAGTTACCAGATAAGTGTAATTAAGGTAAAATAAAAATATCCCGGTTAGCCATTGGATATAGAAATCGGTGCTGATATGGCTTGGACTTTCATAAAATTGAATAAGTGAGGTACTAATAAAAAAACACCAAATAACAGTATGAATCAGTATTTTGTTGGAGAAGTTATTTTTTATTGATACGAAATTCATCTACTTTATTATTTTTAATAAAATTAAATCATTTTTTGTAATAGTGGGAGAGTTATTGGACTTCAATTTTTTGAGAACCAAATGTCCTACTGCCAATGCTTCCTTTTCGGTTTCAAAACTTTTGGGTTCACTAATTACAGGAATAATAGTTTGCTTGATAAGTGTTTTATCGTTGTTTGTAATGATATATCCCCAACCATTGGTAATTTTTATCGATTGGATTTTCAAGCCTTGTTCTTTTTGACAAGAAGTAACGACAAATAGTCCAATTAGAAATATAATTAGGCACAAACGTAAAGGATATGACAAATTCTTCTGGATTTTTTTCCAGAAGAATCTGCTGTTAGTATTATTAGTTGTCATCGTCATTTTGTTCTTCTCTTGGTTTAAATTCCCAAACATCATCAAAGTATGAAGTTCCCGATTTTCCTTGTAAAACGAAACCTCTTTCCCCATTTATGGTTATTCCAATGGCATCCGATCTGCCAGATCCTTCCAAAGCTGTTTTTTTAGTCCAAATGTCTGTATTAGGATTGTATTCCCAAATGGTGTTTCCGCTCGATCCGCAAGCCACGTAGCCCAAACCATCTATTGTGAAACTCGATGCATTGGCTCTTGTAATTGTATAAGTGTCGTGATCACTTTCGTCATCATCCAAGTCTCTTTTTCTTGTCCAAACATCAGTACGGGGATCAAAGGCCCAAACATCAACTTGATTGACGCCACTATTTATACCTGTTGTCAGATAAGCAATATCGTTTATTACAAAAACTGTTGCATTTCTTCTTTTGTTGCCACTAAAGCCATTTACTTGTGTCCAAGTATTGTCTGTATCGTTGTATTGGTAAAAATCTTTTAGATAATTGCCATCATATCCAGTTCCTAAATATGCTTTTCCTCCCACTTGAAAACCTAGGGCACTATAACGGGCTGTCCCCGCAAAATCTGCTTTTTGCTGCCAAGAATTGGTTTCGGGATTATATTGGTAAAAATCTTTTAATTTATTGATTCCGTCATAGCCTAGGCCAATATATCCTTTGCCGTTCAATTCAAAGCCACTTGCAGAACTTCTTGCAACACCTATAAAGTCTGCTTTTTGTTCCCAATAATCACCTTTGGAGTTGTATGCCCATAAGTCTTTTAAATATTCATCTCCTGTATAGCCAGTTGTTACATAGGCATAAGTGCCAATAACAAAGCTGGTTGCACTTGATCGGGCCGGACCATCAAATGCTGATTTTTTTACCCAATTTCCTAATGTGTCATCCTCATCTTCATCGTCATTATTGCATCCAATGAAAATTAAGCTGATAAGTAATGTGGTAATAAATATACCTTTTTTTAAATGTTTCATAATGTGCATGGTGTTTATTAAAGTTTGTATTTAATGCTAATGGAAAAGAGGCTTCCATTTTTTAATGCCTGATTAATTTCTGTTGTTTTGTTTTCATCCGAAAATTTGAATTCCTTGTTGGTAGAATATCCTCCCTTGAAATTTACAAACCATGAAGTGTCAATGTTTCTTTCATATTGCAATGTGGTTTCCATTTGCGAAAAACCAACTTTGGTAACCATACTTTTATCATCTGCAATAATAGAAGCGTTGAGGTTGTAATTGCTTCCGCTAAAGTCATTTCGTAAGCTAAATACATCACGAATTGAACTCGAATAGGTGATTTCCGAATTTGGAAATCCTAATTTTAAAAAGGCATCCTTGCCAAACCTTTGATTGAATGCGATTGTTGGCAATATTTGTGGTTTCCCAAAAACGGTCATTCTTTTTATTCCTAAATCAAGGCTGTTATTTTTACCCAACATCTGATTTATTTCTATTCCTCCCAAAATGGTTACATCAGCAATGCTTACGTTTTTTTCGAAATTAACTGTAGGTTCAATGCTTACATTCAATTTTGTCTTTTCGGAAAATTGATGTAAAAACTCAAAAGTGTTTCCAAAACTATTAAAATGAGTGCTGCCGTAATTTGAACTATAATTTTCCAGTAAATAGTTTTCAATTTCGTCAGTAACAGTTGTACTCTTATATTTAAAAGTGTTTTTCAATGTATTGGTACTATTGATATCCTTAAAATATTGCATTCCAATTTCAGTCTGCTTTATGGAGCCATTATCTATTGGTTCTGTTTTGGTATTAAATTCAAGAGTAGACCCGTTTTGAGCATGAACACTACATAGTGGAATCAAAATAGAAAGCTTAATAAAATTGTTTATTCTCATTATTTAATTATTGGGCCAAAAGTAGCGGTGTTGTCAATCAATAAAAAAGAATATATATGCATGGCTATATTTCATAGACAAAATGGCAATTAGTAAGGCTGAATCTCGACTTGATGCTAAATAACGGTGCGTAGATTGTTTTTTTGTTTTTATAGATTGATTCGTCTAGGTGGTATATGTTATTAGGACAGCTAGAGCTCGGACTAATATATTTGCCAAAAAAAATAGGTATGTACAAGTTTTTGGTTTTAATTTTTTTGGGTCTGCTAATTATTTCATGTGACTCTGATATAGATGCTGGGGAGTTTGTTGTAGGGTCGGATTACTTGGCTATTAAAAACAAGGTAGTTTCCATAGACACGCTTACCATTGATGTTTCAACAATAAAATTGGATTCTTTGGTTACGTCAAGCGAAAGTAGAATTCTGGTTGGGAATTATGATGACCCTATTTTTGGTAAGATAAAATCTGATAGTTATTTTCAAGTTCATGCATACTCTTATGATTTGTATAGTCAAAATTCAGATACGGATGCTACCGGATATGTTTTTGATTCCATTGCCATGATCATGAGATATGATGATTACTATTATGCCGATACAACAAAAGTTCAAACCCTAAATGTTCATCGAGTAATGAAGAATTTTAAGCCGAATGTGAATGATTATAGTTTTTATAATAATTCCAGTTTAGCTTACAATGAAGCCAGTTTAGGGTCGATAACATATCGGCCAAAGCCATTGAGCAAGGACAGCATCAATATAAAAATGAATACTGAATTTGGACTTGAGCTTTTTAATAAGTTTAAAAATAAGGAGATTACCACTTATGAAGAGTTTACAGATTATTTGAAAGGATTTGTTTTAAAATCATCTTCTAGCACTTCTTCCAGTGTAATTGGTTTTAATCTATCAAGTGTACTTCGGTTGTATTATTCAAAAGGAAAAGGAGAGACAGGAGATAATTATGTAATGGATTTTACTATTTCTGATATCAGCAAGCAATTCAATGCGATTTCGTCTGATAGAGCAGGAACCCTAATTCAAGATTTGCCCTTGTCCAAAATGAATCTGTCTAGCGTTTTTACGGGTAATAAAGGATTTATCCAGTCAGGAACTGGAATAGCATGTAGGGTAGATTTTCCTAGTATAAAGCAATTGAAATATATATCTGAAAAAGGAACTATCGTTGATGCTAGGCTGATAGTAAAGCCTGCCAAATATTCGTATTCGCAATTTCCATTGCCCAAAACGCTCAATATTTATGTCGTGGATAAATTGAACCGGATAAAATCTACATTGACTGACTTAAGTGGAAACACAGTGGTTGCTAGCCTTAATAATGCAGATGACGAGTTTGGTGAGGATGTTAGTTATGAATTGTCATTGGGTGCTTTTTTGCAAAAAGAAATGCTTAAGGAATCGGATTCCAAAAGCGGACTACTCTTTACTTTGCCCAATTTGTCCAAAGTTGTTGATAGGGTTGTTCTGGGAGATCAATCCAGTAAAGAGAATAAAATGAAATTACAAATTTATTATATAACCTATTAAATGAAAAAAAATTGCCCGTTTTTGGTTTTAGTGTTTTTTTCTTTTTTGTCCTATTCACAGAGTATTGCTACTTCGCCTTATTCACTTTATGGATTGGGAAGTTTGTATGAGTCTAATTTTGGATTGACATCTGCTTTGGGTACTTCTGGGATTGCGCTTTTGTCGGATGATTTTATCAACAATAAAAATACAGCTTCCTTAGTCAATATTCCTGCTAATAATTTCTTTTTCGAGATTGGTGGTACTGGAATCCAGTCTTCTTTTGAAGATAATTTTAAAAAGGAGAGCAGGAATAATTTTCAGTTTTCTCATCTTGCTTTTGCTTTTCCAATTACTAAAAAGTCTGCTTTTAGTTTAGCGATGATGCCTTATTCGAGTTCTTCCTTTAAAATATCAGGATTAAAAATTCCAATAATTGACAGCAATAACGAATATTATTATCTGGATGTAATAGGGAGTGGCGGACTGAATAATTTGGATTTATCCTATGCTTACAAGTTAAGTAGTAAATTTTCTCTGGGATTTTCGGCTTCAATTCTTTTTGGGAATACTACAGATGAGAGAACTTATATCATTGGTAACTCATTGACAAGTATAGATAGAAAAATAAATTATAGTGGTGTTCGATCTGTTTTAAGTTCACAATTAAAAATAGATCCATCTTTTATTTTTGGATTAAACGTGAAATCCCCAACACGAGTTAATGCGACCAAAATCCAGTCAGTTACTGTTTCCAATTCTTCCGGTTCTTCTTCCTTGGAAACCGACGAACCTTCTGACACGGATGATTTTTATTTGCCTTTGAATATTGGAATTGGAGTCAATAAATCATTTAAGAATAAATTCAATGTGACTTTTGATTATGAAAAAAGCTTTTGGGACGCAACCAATCAATCGGATTTGTATGGTGATTTTTCAGATCAGGAAAAATTTTCATTAGGTTTTTCATATCAAAAAACCAAAGCGTCCAGAAATTATTTTGATAGAATAAAATATGCGGCAGGTGTGCATTATGATACAGGCTATTTAGAAGTGGATAATAAAAAAATTAAGGATAATAACTTTTCTATTGGTGCTTCCTTGCCTTTGGATCATCTCTCCTCGGCTTTGTTTATTTCATATACTTATGGAAGTAAAGGTCAAATAACCAATTCGTTGATTCAAGAAAATTATCATAAATTAACACTGAATCTTAATTTGGACGGTATTTGGTTTGTTAGAAAGAAATTGGAATAGCTTAAAAATTTTTCTGTTCGATTTTGTATTTGTTTTCCAATATTTCACTTAAAACTTTAGGATTGGTGTTAGTGTAAAAAAGAGAATCTCCTTTTGGAGCACTCGAAAATCCTGTTTTTTCCCTCAGTATGTTTTGCGTTTGCTTTGCCACTGCTTCACCAGAATCTATAATGTGAATATGTTCCGGAAGAATTTTTTTTATTTGGGGAATTAAATAAGGATAGTGGCTGCAGCCCAATACGAGATAGTCAATATTGGCTTCAATCATTGGTTGTAAATAGGAATTGAGTAATTGAGTCATTTCAGGAGAATTGATTTGTCCATCTTCAATTAATTGAACCAATCCGTGGCCTATTTGCTCGATGATTTTGATGTCTTGATATTTCTCTGCGGTCTTATTGAACAGTTCACTGTTTAAGGTACCTTTCGTGGCAAGAATTCCTATTGTTTCGGTTTTGGAGTTTGTCGCCGCCGGTTTTATAGCAGGTTCTATACCAATAAACGGTATGCTGTATTTTGCCCTTAATTCCTGAATAGCATTGGTAGTTGCAGTGTTGCAGGCCACAACAATTAGTTTGCATCCCATTTCGATCAATAAATCCGTATTTTTCATGCTTAGCGCAATGATTTCTTTTTTTGATTTTTGTCCGTAAGGGGCATTTTTGCTATCCGCTAGATAAATAGTATGTTCATTTGGTAATAATTCATGGATAGCTTTCCAAATAGAGGTTCCTCCAATTCCAGAATCAAAAACACCAATAGGATTATCGTTTGTCATGGGTTAAAATTTAAATGCAGTTTTGTCAATACTATTTAAAGATCTATTTCAAGTTTAAATATACTACATTTAATAGCGTAAAAAAAAACTGCTCACTTCAAAATATTTTGAAACGAGCAGTTTATATTTGATTTTATTTAGATTAAAAACCTAAATCTTTTTTTACATCAGCAGTAATGTTTGTTCCGTCAGCAAGTAATAGAGTAGATCCATCAAGTACATATTGGAATCCTTTTGCTTTACCAACTTTTTGGATAGAAGTTCTTACTTTTTCCATAATTGGTTTTACGATTTCAGATTCTTTTGCCTGTAATTCTTTTTGAGCATTGTCTCTAAAATCAGTGATTCTTTTTTGCATATCTTGAACTTCTTTAGAACGCTCTTGATTTACAGCTTCAGTAGCAGTTGTAGATTCATCACCATATTTTTTTATTTTTGTTTGGTATTCTTCAACCATTTTTTTGTAGTCAGCATCATAAGTTCCGCTTAATTTTTCCAATTGCTTTTGAGCATCTAACATAGCTGGCATTTTCCCCATAATTTCGGCAACATCAACATGAGCTACTTTAGTTTGAGCGTTTGAAATTTGTGTGGCTCCTATAAATAGTATTGCAGCAATTAGTAAAGTTTTGAATTGTTTCATTGTTTTAAAATATTTAATAATTAATTTAGTGTTTGTGTTTTTATTTTACTTCATTCGCTTTTTTTAGCGCTTCTTTATCTTGAATTTCCTTTAATCTCTTTTCCTCAAGTGCCTTTCTGGTGGCTTCTCTTTCTTCAAGGATTTTTTTTCTTTTTTCCTCTAAGGCTCTTTTGCGTTCTTCCTGTACATTAGGCTTTGCCTCTTCGGTTGCTGTTTTAGCTGTTTCCGTACTTGTAGAAGCTGCTGGAGCTGGGTTTTCTGGTGCAATAACTGTACCATTTTTTTTAGCCTCTCTTTCGGCTAATAATTGTTTCCTTTTCTCTTCGTATTTTCTTTTTGCTTCCTCTTGGGCCGCTTTTTTATCAGCTACTAATTTTTCTCGTGCTTCTTTTTTGCTTAATAAAGCTTTTTCTCTTTCTGCCAATTCAGGATTTTCATCGAGAGCATCTTCTTTCTCTTCCTTTGCCTGTTCTTCCTTTAACTGTTTTTTTGTTAACTGTTCCCTTTTTTCTGTTCGGTTTAATACTCGAATCACTTGGTCACTAATATCAAATCTCTTTGCGGCAAAAAGAATAGTTAAATGTGAGGATTTGTCAAATATGAAATCATATTTTTTTGCTTCGGCAATATCCTGTACAGCTGTGAATACCTGATCTTGAATGGGTTTAACCAAGCCGTTTTTTTGGATTATCAAATCTCCATTGGGACCAAATCTTTTTTGTTGGTAATCTAGTTTTTCAGTTTCAAGGAACTTTATTTCTGTTTCTCTTTCTTCTATCAATTCAGCTGTTAGTAATGGCTTTTCGGCTTTTAACGCTTCAGTTAGTTTGTTGATTTCTATTTTTTTAGTTTCAACTTCCTGTTTCCATTTCTGAGCTTTTTGTTCCAATTGTGCTTTAGCCTCAGTGTAGTTAGGTACATTTTGCAATATGTATTCCATATCAATGTATCCTACCTTGTTCCCTCTGGTTTGGGCGTTAATTGTTGTTGTAATAACAGCGCATAAAATTATAAATAAAAATTCTTTTCTCATAATTTTTAAATTTAGAAATTTCAAACCAAATTCAATTAAAACTGTTGTCCTATTATGAAATGCGTTTGCCATCCGCTTGGTTGTATCGAACCGGGAACAGCGTCAAATCCATATCCGAAATCAATACCCAATAAACCAAATGCAGGCATAAATACTCTCAAACCAGCTCCTGCCGAACGATTTAAATTAAACGGTTCATAATCCGATAATGTTGCATAAGCCTGTCCTGCTTCCGCAAAAGTTAGCGCATATATAGATGCAGATTGTTTTAAGGTAATAGGATAACGCAATTCCATTGAGAATTTGTTGTAAATGGTTGCTCCATATGCATCTCCATTGCTATTTGCTGGTGTCAAAGATCCGTTCTCGTAACCTCTTAATCCTATGTTTTGTCTTCCATCTATAGAACTTCCAGCCATACCGTCTCCTCCTAGGTAGTATCTTTCAAAAGGAATCACGCCTCGATCTTGATTGTATGCACCCAAGAATCCAAATTGTGCTACGGTACGCAATACCAGTTTCTTGTATAAGGTAGTGTACCAGTCCCCTGTAAATTGCACTTTATAATATTCCAGCCATTTGTATTTTTCTTGATCCACCTTGGCCGGATCGGCAACCGCGTCCTGATAATTGTCTACCTTATTTGGTACGGTACTATTCGATGATGATGGTAATTTGTCCAAGTAATCTCCAGCACTTACTACTCTGTCATTGTTGTCTACATACGAAGCGCCTGTGTAGATGTATTTATATTTTTGCTGTTCTCCCAATGTTGCATAATCTATTCCGTTGAAAAGAGAGTAAGGAAGTGTAAATTCTCCAGTTACCGAAAATTCAGCTCCGTAAGTCGGGAATATTGGATTGACACCTTTACTGTTACGGGTTAAACCAATGTTGTATGATAAATTTTTGGAGCTACCATTGGCAAATGTAAATAATCCATAGTAGTAATTATGTAGATCATATTGTTGGAATCGAATTGCTTGGGAAAGTGTGAAAAAGTCATCTGGTACAGTTAATCTTTTTGCTATCCCTACAGATAATGAAAGGATGTTTATGTATTTTGATTTGTCAACATTTTGTGTTTGATAGTTAGAGCTGTATTGTTGGCTAAAAGCAAAAGATGAACTAAAAGAAACAGGTTTTTTACCTCCGAACCAAGGTTCTGAGAAAGATAAACTATATGTTTTATAATATGAACTTGCTTGTAAGCGCAATGCTACTTTTTGACCATCTCCCATTGGAAGTGGTTTATAGGCATCCTTATTGAATATGTTTCTAGCAGAAAAATTGTTGAAGGACAATCCTAGGGTTCCAACGAATCCGCCACCGCCATATCCTCCTTGAAGTTCTATCTGGCTAGCTCCTTTTTCTACCACATTGTATTCAATATCTACTGTACCAGCACTTGAATCAACGTTTTTGAATTTAGGATCTATTTTTTCAGGATCAAAAAAGCCTAATTGTCCAATCTCTCTGATGGTTCTAACCAATTCGGCCTTGTTGTATTTTTGACCAGGCATTGTTCTAAGTTCTCTGTAGATAACCTCGTCATTTGTCTTGTCATTTCCTACTACGGTTATTTTGTTGAAATAAGCAATAGGTCCCTCTGTTATACGTATTTCAAAATCGATTTTGTTGTCTACGGTTTTTGTCTCTACTGCGTTGATACTTGAGAAAAGATACCCATTGTTTTGGTATAAGTTAGTTATGTCATCACCATCGGGTTTTGACTTGTCAGCAATCCTTTCTTGCAAAAGTACACCATTATAAACATCACCTGTTTTTACTCCCAACATGCTTCTTAAACCTTCATCAGAATAAACGGTGTTGCCTATAAACTTGATATTGCCAAAATAATACTTAAGTCCTTCTTCAACCTTGATTTTAATGTAAATAGCATTTTTTGCTTCGTTGTAAGCTACAGAATCACTTACAATACGAGCATCTCGATACCCTATCTTTTTATAGTCGTTAACTATTTTTTCTAGATCTTCCTGGTATTTGTCTTCAATATATTTTGATCTCTTTAAAAAGTTAATGGAGTTTTTTACTTTTGTGTTCTTCATTGAACTTAAAAGTTTGCTACTCGGAACTTCCTTATTGCCTTCAAAATCAATTTTGTAAATTTTTATTTTGTCGCCAACATCTACTTTTACAAGCATATTTACATGGTTAGTCTCTGTAGTGTCCTTGGTTGTAGTTATGTGAACCTTGGTATTGAAAAAACCATCTTTCTTGTATTTTTTCTCGATATAATTTTTGGTAGTTGTTATTAAGTTTTCGGTTACTATTTTACCATTAGTAAGACCATTATCCTTGATGAAACTTTCAGTTTTGCTTTTGGAGACACCAACAAATTTTACTTGGCTTATTTTTGGCAATTCCTTAATATTCAGATCCAAGAAAATACTATCATTTTCTATTCTATTTACATAAAAAGCGATTTCGTCAAAAAGCCCAAGTTTACCTAGTTTTTTTATTGAACTACTGATTTGTTCTCCAGGAATGGTAATCTCTTGCCCTTTTTCTAAACCAGCAAATGTAACAACAGTTTGTGGGTTGAAGCTAATATCTCCAACAACTTTTACATCTCCCAAAATGTATTTTTTACCTTGGTCAAATGGTACTCGGTCTTGTGCTTTAATTTGAGTATAAGATCCTAATATTATAAAAGTAAGGACTAGTTTTATGCTTTTATGTAACACTAAATAATTATTTAATTTGTTCACTTGTTTTTCCAAATCGACGTTCTCTTTTTTGATAACTAATAATAGCCTCATGTAAATCTTGTTCTTTAAAATCTGGCCACAGCACATCAGTAAAGTATAATTCAGAATAGGCTATTTGCCATAACAAAAAATTACTTATTCTATGTTCGCCGCTGGTTCTAATTAATAAATCAACATCCGGGATATTATGCGTGTAAAGATGCTCATTAATAATTGAATCGTCAATACTGTCTATTGAAATTATATTATTTTTAACTTTATCGCTTATTTTTTTTACAACATTAACTATTTCCTCTCTAGATCCGTAGCTTAGGGCAAGAGTTAATGTCATTTTCGTATTTTCTTTTGTTTTGTCTATTGCATCATCTATTTGAGCTCTTGCTTTTTTTGGTAATTTGTCTAAATCACCAATAGCATTCATTTTGATGTTGCCTTCTAGCATTGTAGGGATTTCTTTCTTTAATGAACTTATTAAAACTCTCATTAAGGTTTCTACTTCCAGTTTGGGTCTGTTCCAATTTTCAGTAGAGAAAGTATACAAGGTTAAGTATTCAATTCCTAGGTTATTACATTCTTTTATGATTTTTTTTAAAGACTTTGATCCGCTTTCGTGTCCAATTGTTCTAAGAAAACCTTGCTGTTTTGCCCATCGGCCATTGCCATCCATGATAATGGCTACGTGTCTAGGGATATTGTCCTTGTTTATTTCCTTTTTTAACATCTTTCTTTAATCTGCGCAGTAACATGGTTTTTCCCCAAAAGTATAAGCCAATGTCATACCCGTGAAAACGTACCAATCATTATTATTTAAATTTCCAAATTTTAGCAAACTGCTGCCGCTAGGGTTACTACCGTCAATATTGTCTGTAAATGTATATCTAGCGCCTACTTCAAATCCTAAAACAAAATTTCTTGCAAAACTTGTTTTAACACCTAGCGTCATTGGTATGGCGATTGTACTTTTTGTGTTTTTTTTATGGGTTTCCCCAGCATTTATATATAAATCGTCATACATAAAATAGCTTATGCCCGAATGTACATAAGGTGTAAACTTTGGTCTTTCATCATGTAAATTAAAATCAAAAAAATTAAATTCCAATCCCGCTGATAATTCTTTTATGTTATTGGTGAAACTATATTTTCTATTGTATCGACCAGGCTCTTTTGAATCATTATCGTTTCCCGAAATTTGTGACTGCGTATAGGAAAATCTATAGGCATGTCTTGGACTTTTATTCCATTTGTATAAAATTCCAAAAGCAGGTTCATTTGGAGCAATGTAAGTAGTCGAACCTACATCTCCAATATAATTGCTGCCTCCAAGGAAAATACCAATTTCATGAATTTGGGCATGAATGGAATTGAATGTAAAAAAACATAAAAATGAAATGAAAATTTTGCTCATAAAATTATTAAGTTGCCTGCAAATATAATAATAATCAATAGTATTCAACGTTCATCTGCCGAATACTGTCTTTTTTTAGACGAGATGCCTTTTTTAGAGTACTAATCTTGTAATTGTAACGATTAAAATGAATCAATAGTATATGGTTTTTAATTCCTTCTATCTTCGCCCCAAAGCAATTTTGTTCTAAGGGTTTTAAAGAATGTTTCTTCCGGAATTTCAACCATGTTTATTTCAAAATTGGTTTTCTTTATAATTAAAACAGCGTCATTTTTTACGCTCATAATTCTGGAATCCAAAGACACGAGATATTGCTCTTCTCGCCCTGATACCTTTAATCGAATTTCGGTAGAGTCGGGAACAACCAATGGTCTTGCGTTTAAATTATGTGGTGCAATAGGGGTAATAACAAGACTTTTTACATCAGGAGTTAAAATTGGGCCTCCACAACTTAGGGAGTAGCCCGTGGTGCCAGTAGGAGTGGCTATAATTAAACCGTCAGCCCAGTACGAATTTAGAAATTCATCATTCAAATACGTATCTATGGTTATCATTGACGTAGTGTCTTTTCGGCTTACCGATATTTCATTCAGTGCAAAATCAAGTCCTTCCAATGCTATGCTTTCGGGAGAAGATGCTATGCTTAATAGCGTTCTTTTCGAAATTTTATATTTTTTATCAATAACAATCTGCATGAAAGCCGCTATGTTTTCTTTTTGTACAGTTGCCAAAAAACCTAATCTGCCAGCATTTATGCCTAAAATCGGAATTCCTGAATTCCGTACAAGTGTTACGGCTCTTAGCATCGTGCCATCGCCGCCAATACTAATTAACATGTCAAAACTGGAATCTAAAACATCATGTGAGGAAAAAGTATTGTATTGTTTTTCAATAATTTTTTTTTCATATAACATGTTTAAGAAATCGGATTCAATAGCCATTTCTACATTATTATTGTTGAAAAACACAAAAATGTCTTTTATAATTGGTTCTGTGCTTACCAAATAATATTGGCCAAAAATAGCTACTTTCATTTTTTTGATATTTTGTTGTATGTTATTGTGATTTTAGTATTCTTGCTCAATAACTACATATTCAAATATTTATCCAGATAATCCGAACGTTCCTTTAAGCTGTTTATATAATTGTCTTCGTTATGCTCCGAAATTATATCGTAATTATATCTTCTAAAAGTTTGAATAATTTCGTTTAATGAACCAATGCTAATTTTTAGGGTAATCTCGGTAGTGTTTACATCGGAATTCGAAATAAAAAGACCTAAAAGTTTGCCGTTATTGCTTTCTACAATTTGTGCAATTTGGCTCATCGAATAGTCTATTGTGTTTTTGCTCACTATAATTATGGCTCCTGGTTCTTTTAAAAAGGTAGTTTCATGAAAAAACTTGATGACATCTCCAATTTCATAATAGCCGACATACTTATTGTTTTCATCTAAAATTGGAACCAAATTAGTGTGGTTTTTGGCAAAGACCTCCAAAACATCTAGCCAAATCATATTGGCTCTGGCAAAAAAATGTTCGAGGGTATATCTGTAATCAGTGACCTTTTTGTCGCTGTCAAAAGTCTCAATGTCGTCGGCTACAATGCTTCCTATGAAAATTCCTTCTTCGATGATAGGGAAATGAGAAAAGGTTAAATCGTCAAAAAAATCTTGAACCGCCCCAATAGTTTCTTGGGTGTCAATCGCTTTGTAGTCGTTCGTAATGTAATCTTTTAAATCATTCATAAATCTTCGCTCAATAAACGACGCAAAATAATCAAAAATATACAAAATATGCTACCTTTTACTTTGTATTTTTGTCATCTCAAAATAATAATACATTCAATTAATACTTGTTTCTATGACAAAACTTAGCGTTAATATAAATAAAATTGCCACTTTGCGTAATGCCCGTGGAGGAAATGTTCCTGATTTGCTAAAAGTAGCTGCTGATATTCAGAAGTTTGGAGGGCAAGGAATAACAATTCATCCACGTCCAGATGAACGTCACATACGCTATCAGGATGCACGAGATTTAAAATCAATTGTTACCACAGAATATAATATAGAGGGAAATCCACAGCATAATTTTATTGATTTGGTTTTAGAATGCAAGCCAGATCAAGTGACTTTGGTACCTGATGCCATTGGAGCAATTACTTCTTCGGCAGGTTGGGATACTATAAAAAATCAATCTTATTTGTCAGAAGTTATTCAGGAATTTCAACGTAATGGTATTAGAACTTCGATTTTTGTTGATCCAATTTCAGAAATGATAGAAGGTGCCAAAAAAACAGGAACCGATAGAATAGAGTTATATACCGAAGCCTTTGCGCATCAATACAGTTTAGGAAATGAAAGAGGAATAGATTCTTATGTTAAGTCTTCAGTTTTGGCCAACGAATTAGGTCTGGGAATAAATGCTGGACATGATTTAAGTTTGGATAATATAGCTTTTTTTAAGCAAAATATCCCAAATTTATTAGAAGTTTCCATTGGACATGCCTTGATCTCTGAAGCACTTTATCTGGGATTGGACAATGTTGTGAACATGTATTTGCAAAAATTAAAATAGTTTAAAATAGTTTTTTAGAGGATTGAGGAGTCAATAGTTAAAAGGATTGGTTTTAGATTGTCTATGTTTTTTTATTTATAAATGTAATATTTTGAAACCCATCCTTCTTTTTTTTCTATTTTGCTTTTCTAATTTAATTGCGCAATCAAAAGTTACCGTTAATGGTTTTGTGAAAGATCATAACAATCAAAATATAGTTGCTGCTGATGTGTTTTTTTTGACAAATACAAATTTAAAATTTCATGTTGCCACTGATACCTTAGGGAGGTTTTCTATTGTGATTCCTTCTGGTTTTGTAAAAATTGATGTTGAACATGAGAGTTGCAAAAAACAGTTCTTGAAGGTTGAAATAAAAAAGGATACGTTACTTTCCTTTACTTTGGAGAAAATTGAATTTGAATTAAAGGAAGTCGTAATTAATAACGACAAGAAACCAGTTAACATTGGGGTTGGAGGAAAATTATCTTTTAGCCCACAAAAATTGAGTAATGTTCCATCTCTTTCGGGAACCCCAGATATCATAAAACTATTGCAATTAACTCCCGGTGTACAAAATTCAGGCGATGCAAATGGTTATTTATATGTTCGTGGAGGAGATCCAGGGCATAATTTAATGCTATATGCAGATGTTCCAGTTTATGGGATGGCCCATTTATTGGGAGTTTTTCCTTTTTATAATGCAGATCATGTTACCGAGGTTCAATTTGATAGAAATAATTTGAATTCAAAATACGGTGGGCGTTTGAGTTCTACCGTATATGTGTCGCCCTATCAAGTTGCTCCAAAAAAATTTTCAATGGAAGGAAGTTTGGGTTTGTTGTCTTCGCAGCTGACATTTTCTTTGCCTATCGGTAAAAAAACGGGTTTCTATATTTCAGGTAGAAAAACGTATATTGATGAAATAGTAGGTGTATTTGTGAAGCCAGATAATAAAAAGGGTAAGGATGATGTTGATGATTTTAAGTATGGTTTCTTTGATAGTAATTTGACTTTTATTACAGAAATTTCAAAAAGACATACTTTTAGGGTTGACGCTTTTTTAAGTGGGGATAAATTTAAGGTAATCGATTCAAAATCTTCCTTGAATGCGAATTTAAAATGGAGTAATGAAGTGATTTCCCCAATGTGGAAATACTTGATTAATGAAGCTACAACTTTAAAAAATTCTTTCTATTTTACCAGATATGAGAATGTTTTATCGATGAATCAGTCGGATGTCCAAATGAATGTTTCTTCCCATATAAAAGATATTGGCTATACAAGTTCAATTCAATATGTTGTAAAAAATGTTCCTGTTGAGTCTGGATTTGAATATGCTTTCCATGATTTAGTACCTCAAAAAATTGAGGCAGACAATTTAACTGCTATTGTAAATGATATAAATTCATCGGCTGTTCATGCCAATAATATAGCTGTTTTTACAAGTGCGAAACCTAAATTTTCAGATACGTTAAGTGCTGAATTTGGGTTAAGAATAAATTATTATGCATCCGATTCAAAAGTTACTTCCTTGGATTTCGAACCTCGAATAATGTTTAATTATTTGCCAAAAAAAGACCTGTCCTTTTTTGTTTCTTATACACGGCAAAATCAATATATTAATTTAATAACTGCTTCTAGTGTTGGTATTCCAACTGATTTTTGGATTGCGGCTTCAGATGGGATTCCGTCACAATCGTCAAATAATTATTCCGTGGGATGCAACAAAATAATTTCAAAACAGATTAGTACCTGCCTTAATGGATATTATCGTTCTATGGATAACTTGATAGAGTATCCCTATGGATTTACCCAGTTTAATGAAACGACTACTTTGAAGAACGACATTTTGATTGGAGATGGCAAAGCGTATGGGGCGGAATGGATGCTAAAAAAAGATAATGGAAAATTCAGCGGGTGGATAAGTTATACTTTGAGCTGGTCAACACGTCAATTTGACGAACTTAATAATGGTGAAACATTTTATTCAAAATATGATAGGAGACATAATCTTGCTATTGTTGGGACGTACGATTTTAACGAAAAATGGAATGTGGGATTGTCTCAACTCTTTAGTTCCGGGAATCGATTTACAATGCCTGATTCTTGGTATTTTATGAATAATACTCCAGTACGTGAGTTTGGAAGCTATAATAATGCACAAATGCCAAATTATATTCGTACTGACGTTTCGGTTAACTATTCTTTTTTCAAAACATCCCAAAAAGAAAGCATTTTGAATTTTTCTGTTTTCAATACATTCAATATCGATAACCCTATTTATGTTGTCCAACGTGTATCTGTAGATGGAAAAAAGATATATGTTGATACCGATGAGAAAAAAATGTACTCAATACTGCCTTCAATTAGTTGGAGATTTAAATTTTAAATCATGAAGAAAATATGTTTGTTATTCGTCTTCTTTTTAGGAATATGCGTGATTTCATGCAGTAGGGAAGATTATGTGAAGAATGTTGAAGGTGAATCGAAAATTGTGGTGGAAGGATGGATTGAACAAGGAGATGTTCCCCAGGTAATACTGTCTCGAAGTATTCCAATTAATGCCGTAATTGATTCTACGACTATTTTAAATTATTTTATTCGTTCGGCAAAAGTTACTGTTTCCGATGGTGAAAATGTCGAGGTTTTAAGTGTAAAAAGCGATGAGGCAAGAATCCCTCCTTATGTGTATTCCGGCTCAAAAATGATAGGCGAAATAGGGAAAACCTATGTTCTGAAAGTGGAATATTTGAATAGGGTCATCGAAGCAACAACTACTATTCCTTCTGTAGTACCTATCAAATCGGTAAAATATGTAAAGGTAAATCCTGCAGATACAACTGGATTTATTCATCTTGAATTCGATGATCTTGTCAAGGAAAAGAATTACTATCAAATAGCGACTCGAGTAGATAGTATTGAACCTGTTTTTGTGCCAGCTCTTTATGGTAACTTGAATGACGAAAATTTTGCTTCTCCATCCGTTTCATTACAAGTGTCCCGCGGAATTTATGTTCTTTCAAAAACTAAATATAAACCTTATTTCACCGATGGTGATTTAATTTATGTAAAGTTAAGAACCATGAGTAAAACTGGTTTTGATTTTTGGAACAGTTGGCAAAATGAAATCGTAAATGGTAGAAGCCCCATTTTTCCTGCGAATACGAGCTTGAAGTCTAATATTAAGGGAGGACTAGGTATTTGGGAAGGATATGGACAAAATACGGTTTCGATAAAAACACAAAAAAAATAAGGCTACCTTTTAGGGATAGCCTCATTTTCTTAAAGATTATTGATTACTTTCTTTCGAAAGCTTTTAGGAAATCTTCGAATTTGGTGTTTAAATTTTCAAATCCAGTTGAAAAGTAAGTGCCCATTTCAACTTCGGTATTGTCATTGAATTTTAAATAATATACTTCATCGTAATACTGAACCGTGAAATTTTCTGTTCCATTATACCAATAACCGCCATTAGTATAGTTTTTATCAATAATCCAAACAGGTAATATTGTATTGTAATTATATCCTTTTTCGGAGTGCGCAACTACATCGGCAATCTTAGTACCGTCTTTTTTGGAAACCAAAATTAATTTCGTGTTTTTATTAAAATTAGCAACTTCTCCGTCGCTTTGTTTTTTATAATAAGTATTTTGAGCTGTATAATATGCCTTAAAGTCTGCTTTTGGATCAATAAAAATTGGATATGATGGGCGAATGTTGCTTTTTTCTAAAGCCTCCTCTTCAGCGGCAGATGCAGCTATATCTGTATTTGCAACTATTACAAAATTGTCCATTATCTGTACCAAACCATTTGCTGTTCCTCTATATTTAATAAGGGCATCTTCTTTTAATAATTCATCGATGTTAGCGGTACTTCCTGATGTGAAGTTTAATAAGTTTTTGCCATTATATGAAAAAGATGAATTTGCTGTAGCAGGTGATTTTTTTCCGCTTAATTCCAAAGTGTAACCGTCATTCAAGACCATTTTAAAACTTGCCTCGTCAGGACTTTCAACAGTTCCCGTGTACTTTGAAGTTGTAGCAAAAGTGGCAGCTTGAATATTGTCAATTTTTAAAACAGCATCTACCGATGTAGGTAAATAAAAATAGTCATTTATAGTGGTTCCTGTTTGCCAGTTATAGGTATCTTCCAGTTTTACTTTTATGTTGGAAGAAGTACTATTTGAAGATAGTGAAGCATTATTGGTAGTTAGGCTTTTCTTTGCAGGGAAAACAAATTTTAATTCGGTTGTTGAAGGGGTTTGTTCCCAAATTTGTTTGGCATTATTCCAAGTATAAATACCGTACACACCTGAAACATTTAAGATATCTTCAATTTTATTTTCATTTTTACCGTTAAAAATGTCAACCGAATTAATCCCTAATAAGTTTCCTAGGTTTTCTATGGCTTCAATGGCTCCGGATGTTTTTGATTTCTCCATCTGAACCAGCATATCATTGGCTTCTGCTTCCAGTTTTATTTTCTGTTGTTCTGGTTTTAGGGATGAATAGGGAAGTTTTGAGATTTCAGCTATTTGAGCCTCTAAACTTTGGTCGACAGGATCATCTGTTGAAGAATCATCGCTGCTGCATGAAGTTGTAAGTTGTGAAATTACCACTGAAACTAGAAATAGTTTTTTTAGCATTTTTTTAGGTTTTTAATATTAATAATGAAAAATTTTGAATATTTATTTTTGTAATATATTGTTCAATAGGTTGTTGGGATAAAATGATTCCGGTTTTATTGTTTTATATTTAAAAAATAAATTTTCGGGATTAATTTTTGGCGAAAGTAAGACGTTTTAATTGGTATTTACAATACCTACTTTTGGTGATTTTTCGCATGAAGTATAATGAAATTGCTAATTGTTTAAAATCCCAATTTTTATATCTTTGCTCCATCTTTTTTACAGATAAAATATTTTTTTAATATTGATTAAAGATTATTTATGTAGAAATATATCTGCTATTTAAATCTGGAATCTGCAATCTAAATCATAATGCTTTATTCAAAAATAGAAGGTTCAGGAAAGCCTTTACTTATAATTCACGGATTCTTGGGAATGTCTGATAACTGGAAAACGTTAGGAACACAGTTTGTGGCTGATGGTTTTCAGGTGCATCTTTTGGATTTACGCAATCATGGGCGTAGTTTTCATTCGGATGAGTTTAGTTATGAAATTATGACTCAGGATGTTTATGATTACTGCCAAGAAAATGGTTTGGAATCTATTGATGTTATTGGTCATTCAATGGGGGGAAAAACAGCAATGCTTTTGGCAACGACTTACCCAAATTTGGTTGACAAATTGATAGTTGCCGATATTGGTCCTAAATTTTATCCTCCGCATCATCAGGATATTTTGGCAGGATTAAATGCAGTGGATTTTTCAATCAAGCCCAGCAGAAATGAAGTTGAGGAAATTATGAAAAACTATATTCCAGACTTTGGAACGCGTCAGTTTTTGATGAAAAGTTTATTTTGGCAAGAGCCAGGACAATTAGCTTTCCGATTTAATTTGGAAATTTTTAATAAAAAAATAGATGAAATTGGGAAAGCGTTACCTTCTGATTTTGTGTTTGAAAAGCCAACACTTTTTATCCGAGGAGGGAATTCCAATTATATACTGGATAGCGATTTTGATGGCATAAAAAAACATTTTCCAGCTTCAACAATAGCTACCATACCTAATGTTGCACACTGGTTGCATGCTGAAAATCCTAAGATGTTTTATGAATTTGTAAGTATTTTTTTGAAATAACATAGTGAAACCTAGAATATTTATTATATTTATAAAAATTTAAAAATTGCGATTATGAATTTGATTATACGAATATTGATTACCGCAGGGTTGGTTTTTGGGATTGCTCATTTCTTGCCGGGGGTGCATGTTGCCGGTCCATTTACGGCAATGGTAGTTGCAGTTGTCTTAGGGTTGCTTAATATTTTTATTAAGCCAATAATGGTATTATTGACTTTGCCTTTTACCATAGTAACACTAGGATTGTTTTTATTAGTGGTAAACGCTTTGATGATATTGTTGTGTACTAAAATTGTTGGAGGTTTTACAGTAGATACTTTTTGGGTAGCGATGTTCTTTAGTATAGTATTGTCCTTGTCACAGTCGATTGCTTATTCAATAATAGGAAGTGATAAATAGATTGTTTTTTTATCGATAGAGTTTAAGAAATAATTCAAATTTTCATAGCTGTATTTGGTTTTTTTAAGAAACCAAATGCGGCTTTTGTTTTTTTTAGAGCATATATAATGTCAAAAAAAATAATTTGTAGTTTTGAAAAAAATAAAGTTATGTTGAAACTTTCAGAAATTTGGATTTATCCGGTAAAATCATTGGGTGGTATTTCGTTGCAAGAAGCTCGGGTAACTGATCGCGGATTGGAATTAGACCGAAGATGGCTATTGATAGATGCTGATGGTCGATTTTTATCGCAAAGAGAACATCCTGAATTGGCACTGTTTCGACCAGAGATTGTAGAAGGTAATTTGAGAATTACACACAAAGTGTTTTTGGAATCAATTGAAATAGCTGCTCGCCCAGTGTTTATGGATGAAAATGAAAAAATTGAGGTTACTGTTTGGGAAGATACTGTTGATGCTTTTGAAATAAGCCAGACCGTTACAGATTGGTTTACAAGGCTATTGGGATTTTCAGTTCGAATGGTTTATATGCCAGAGGAGAGCAAGCGAAAATTGGATCCTGATTATGCGATTTCCGGTGAAGAAATTACTTCTTTTTCCGATGCTTATCCATTTTTGATTATTGGTCAAAGTTCTTTGGATGACCTAAATGGGCGTTTGAAGGAAAAAGTGCCAATGAATCGATTCAGGCCTAATTTTGTTTTTACCAATGGAGAGGCTTTCGAAGAGGATTTTTGGCGAGATTTTAGTATTGGGAATCTCTCGTTTGCTGGGGTAAAACTTTGCGACAGATGTGTGATGACAACCGTTGATCAGGAAAAAGGAATTGTATCGGGAAAAGATCCATTGAAAACGTTAGCACAATATCGAAATTTTGGCAATAAGGTATTGTTTGGTCAAAATGTAATTGGACTGGAACTAGGAGATGTGTCCGTTGGCGATGAAATAAAGGTTTTAAGTAGAAGTAAATGAGCTCATACGAGTTGTTAATAATATGAAAAAGGGAATGTAAATCATTCCTTTTTTTGTATCTTGTTGTTTTGGTAGATAGGATCATCGATCCGCTTATGTTGGATTGGACAAAATTACTTCTCAAAATAGATTGGTAGTTTTTTAGTTCGCTTGTAATAATAGGTATTGCAATTGTTTGTTTTTTTTGAAAATAATTCATTGGTAATTCAGTATTCAAAATTAAAATCTATTAAATGAAATCAATTTCTAATCAGATTTTAGTCTACATTTTTATTTCCTTATGTGTAGTTTTTGTTGGGCGGTACTTTTATGCTATCCATGTCCGAAAACAATTTGAGACTGAGAGATTAAAGCAAAATTGTATTCGTGCATCCGAACGATTGGCAAACATTTCAATAGAGCCTATTCTGAATAATGATTTAAATTTAATAAAATCCTATGTGAACGTCGAAGCAATGGATGAAAACATTCGAGCCATTCAAATTTTAAATCAAAACAATCAACTTTCAGTAGGTGTGTTACGCACAAGGAATAACATTCGTTTTATAAACAATAACAAATTACTTGTTTTGAGGCAGGATTCTATTATTAGGCCAGTTTCCTTTCAGGGGAAAGTTATTGGGAAAGTTGTTGTGTATCCCAATAATGAACCTCTGAATCAGTATATAGAAGAACTGAAATTAATTTTTTGCTTAGAATTAGGAGCATTCTTTTTAATTCTTGTTGCGTTACAATTTTTTATATTAAAAATAGTGGTTATCAATCCTCTTAAGGCTTTGAAGGATTGGGTTTCATCAATTAATACTGATGAAAAGACAGTAGAGCCAAAACTGTTTCATAGTTCTGAAATTGATGTTGTAATTGATTCCGTTTCTCAATTAACAGATCGGTTGACTACTACGCTTAACGATAATTTTAGTAAAAACAATCAAATTTCCGAAAGAGAAGCGCTCATTACAACAATAAGTACCAATTTGACCGAAGGAATAATCTATCGGCTTGTTACTGATGACAGTGGTTATAGAAAATTCACCTATTTAAGCGGTTCTTTCCAAAAGATATATGGTTTTACGCCCGAAGAGGGAATGGCCAATCCATTAATTATCTTTGGCAGTGTCGTAAAAGAGGATATTCAATCCTTGCTCGATGCGGAAGCGGAATCTAAAAAAAGTTTTTCGACATTTCGATGTGAAGTTCGCATGATAAATCCCGATGGTACCATTCGGGTTTCTCGATTTGTGTCAACACCAACTCTTTTGGAGGATGGATCTATAAGTTGGGACGGGTTCGAACTGGATATTACAGATTTGAAAAAAGCACAAACTGATTTGCATCAAAATCAATTTCTTTTGACAAGTATAGCAGAAGGGCTTCCGGACAGTATTTTTGCAAAGGATCTTAAAGGTTGTTATTTATTTGCAAATTCTGCCTTGGCAAAACGTGCAAATAAACAGCCACATGAAATTTTGGGAAAAGACAATAGAGCCATTTTTGTTCATAATGATGCAAATAAAACAATGGATATAGATTTCGAGATCATGAGATCTGGAAAGACACTGACTTTTGAAGAAGAATTGAATACGACTACCGAAAACATAATTTTTTTGACAACCAAAGGCCCAATTAAAGATGAAGCGGGTAACATTGTTGGTTTGTTTGGTATTGCCCGTGATATAACCGAACGTAAAAAAGCAGAAGAAGCATTAAGGGTTTCACAAGAAAAATTTGCATTTGCATTTGATTCAAGTCCCAACGCAATTTTAATACAAGACGAGCAGACGGGGAAATATTTGGAAGCAAATGCTTCAAGTACAAATATCTTCGGATATAGCCAAGAGGAATTTTTAGGAAAAACACCCTTGGAACTTAATTTGTATAAAGACAATGCCGCTCGTGAAAAGGTATTGGAAAGAATGAAGAAGGAGGAGATTCAAGATATGGAAATTATGGGGCGTCATAAGTCAGGTATGAATTTGCATTTGCTATTGACAGTAGTGCGCCGCTATATTGACAATAGACCTTTTATGTATGTTAATGTGCATAATATTACCGAACGTAAATTGGTAGAATTGGAACTGCAAAAACTGAATCTCGATAAAGATCGTTTTATGTCCATATTGGGTCATGACTTGAGAGGCCCTGTGAATTCTATAGTTGGACTCCTTAATATCTTGGTCGAAGAGATGCGGAATATGTCAATGAAGGAAATAAATGAAGCTGTTGAAATAACGTATCAATCGGCAAAAAAGACTTCAAAATTATTGGATGATGTATTGCTGTGGGCTACCGCAAAGTCTGGAAAAATGAGGTTTAATCTTCAGAAAATTAATTTCAAGGAAAATAGCAGGGCAGTTGTTGAATTACTTCAATTTGCGGCTGATTCCAAAAATATAAGGATTGATCTTTCCTGTGATGAGGCACTGGAGGTTTTTGCGGATAAAAACATGCTGGATACGGTTGTTAGGAATTTGATTTCTAATGCTATAAAGTTTACTCCAGAGGGCGGAAAAATTATTGTTGAGGTTCAAAAAGACCATGAAAAAACCATTGTATCAATTACCGACAATGGTGTGGGAATTAACGCCGAGGATATTGAAAAAATATTTGACAAAGCACAGTTGTTCACTTCAATTGGTACCAACGAGGAAAAAGGCAGTGGCTTCGGATTAAAACTCTGTCAGGAATTTGTGGAAAAACACGACGGAAAAATTTGGGTTGAAAGTGTAATTGGTGTTGGAACCACTTTTTATTTTTCATTGCCCAATGTAGAATAAATAAAAGTCGCAATGAACGCAAAGTAGTACGCAAGGCTTGCAAAATTTTTGTGAGCCTTGCGTTTTTTCCTTACGAACAATTATGATTAAAAAAAAATCAATCTTTTTTATGCTGTTCGGCATGATTTTGATTTTTAAGAATCATGTTGTCTCCAGTGTTCATGCCGTTTGACATTCCAATCATGAATGCTGTTATAATCATCATGATTTTTCTTTTTAGCCAATGAGCTGACCGTTTGGATTTCTCCAAATGAGTTTTGTTATTGTTTTTATACATTTTGTAAATGATAAATGATTATACATTTTTTATCATCGTTATGCGTTGAATTGCATAATGGGAAGAAAGGATTTCTACGCTATGTATAAATTGGAAAAGTGGTTGCTGGAAGTAATGACTTTACTCAAAAAAGCGATTTGCTCTTTAGTAGCGCTGATATTTTGATAAAGTAAATTTTGTAATTTTTGAAGATTCCGAGTTTTAAGATTATGTATATCTTGAAATTCCAGACATGCAGAAACAATCGAAAATGTAATCTTTTCAGGTGAATGTCCCTGACGGAATATGTATGATTTGGAATCCTTGTGATCAAATTGATTTCCGGTCTTAACATACGAAACCTGATAATACTCCGCAGAATTTGATTGGGAATGTAAAATACCGTCATTCACGATCATGCCAAAAACAAGAAAGAGTGAAATGAGATATTTTAAATACTTTGTCAATTTGTAGAATTTGAGTTATTGGCTTAACTGTTGATTAGCCTTGTTTTTTTTGCTGTTGCAACCCTGTAAAATTCATATCCGTTTTCGGTTCTATTAGGGGGTAAGTATTTTTTACGATAATCTGCCGCGCCTAAGTCTTCTTGAAGGGTTAAATTAAATTGAGCTAAATAAGCAGACAATTCTTCGGGGATAAAACCAAATGTCCATTTTTCCTCAAGGTTTTCCAAATCTTTCAAAAGCTTTTCTCCTCCCAGAAATGAAGAAGGATTGCTGAGAACTTCTTTATGGACATATGTGAAAACGATATGACTGTCTTTTGGAAATTTAGAAATAAATGCAAATGTCTTGTTTACAGTATCGGCTGTCAAATAATTAGTTACACCTTCCCATATAATAGTAGTTGGTTTTGTAAAATCAAAATTATACTCTTCAGCTAGTTGATCAAGACTTTGTTTGTTGAAATCAATTTGGCAATAAGTAATGTTTTTTGAGGGTTTGCCAATCCTTTTTTTAAACGTTTCAATCTTGAAATTTGAAGTGTTTGGATGATCTATTTCTATTGTAGGTGTTGAATTTAAGAAATTAAGACGCAAGGCTCTTGTGTCAAAACCTGCACCTAAAATCATCACTTGTTTGATACCTGCGCTAATCGATGTTTGTAGCAAGTCATCGATATATTTTGTTCTGGCTAATCCCGAAGAAAAAGCCCCGGGAATTTTCTTTTGTATTATGTTGCTTATGTATTTTCTAATAAGTGAGTTTTTAGACATACGAACAGCAAACCTCAATTTTGGCTCCAGAAAATGAATAGCAAATGGATCCGAAAACAAACGATCATTCAGGTTGCGTTGACTTTCTATTGCTCTGAATAAAGCCATATATTGAGCAGTTCTGCTTGTTTTACTTATTTTCATTGGCTTGTTTGTTGTTTCTGCTTATCTGTTAATTTGGTGTGTTTCAGAATAAAAATCAGGCTTGATTTGTTATGCTAATATACAAACAATTCCTTGTAAATTACCAACAGCACTTTTAGGACCAACAACGAAGATCATCTCATTTCCCCCAATCCCGCGTGAAGGATTGAAGTGGAAATCCTTCTTTTGTCATGTAGCGTTAGCGTAATGATAAAAAAGATTGCAACGGAAAGCCTGACCCTTGTGGTCACGCCCAAATCATTTAACTGATTTTATTTGTACTATAAACATCTAAAAATCACAACAAATTCCTCTGAAATTCAAATTCTTAAAATACTTGTTTGGGTTGTAAAAGTTTTGTAATTTTGCGACCCAATTTTATAATGTAAATTAAAGAAGAAGATGGATATCAAAAGAGTAGCAATAGACGCTGTGAATGAAACGATTGTGATGACAGTTGTTCACATGGATTACAAAGGGCAAGTAGCGAAAAGAATAAACGAAAAAATGCCTTTGGCAACTGTAAAAGGTTTTAGAAAAGGACAAGTACCAAAAGACCTTGTTGAAAAACAATACGGTAAAGCTATCAAGAAGGAAGAAGTTAAGAAAGTAGTGGATTTGGCTTTGGAGCGTTTTGTACAGTCTGAAAGATTGAACCTTTTGGGAACTCCTCTTGCTAAAGAGAACGAAAACTTGGATTGGGATGCTGAAGAATTGGTTTTCGAGTTTGAAATTGGTTTAGTGCCTCATTTCGAATTGGATCTTGAAGCAAAAAATGATATCGTAAAATATGTTGTTACTGCTGATGATAAATTAATCGATGGTCAAGTGACTCGTATCCAAAAACAATTTGGTAACGCAAATCCGGTTGAAAAAGTTACTGCTGATGCTGATGTTACTGGAACTTTTGTAAATACAGAAAATGGAATTGACAACAAAACAACTTTCTCTCTAGACGTATTTAAAGATAAAGCGACTGCTGATTTGTTCATCGGGAAAGAAGTTGGAGATGTTGTGACCGTGAATACTAAAGGTTTATTTGAAGATGATCACCAATTGATGGATTATCTAAAAGTTGGACACGATAATGTACATGATTTAGCAGTTGATGTTGATTTTACAATCAGCGCGATCAATGTTTCTGAACCTGCTGAATTGAATCAGGAATTGTTCGATAAATTATTCGGAGAAGGAAATGTAGCTTCTTTGGAAGATTTGAAAGCAAAAATCAAAGAAGATGCTGAAGCACAATTTGCACAGCAAGCGGATCAAAAATTATTGGCTGACGTTCAAAACTTTTTGGTAGAAAACACCAAATTTGATTTGCCATCTGAATTCTTAATCAAATGGTTGCAAACTGTTGGCGAAAAACAATTAACTCCAGAAGAAGCAATTGTAGAATACGCACGTTCTGAAAGAGGTTTACGTTTCCAATTGATCGAAGGAAAAGCAATGGCTACAAGCGATATCAAAATTAATTTTGAAGATTTGAAAGCGTTTACAACTAATGCAATCAAACAACAAATGGCTCAATTTGGACAGACAAACCCAACAGAGGAAGAAGTTCAAGGAATTGTGGCTAGAGTATTGTCTAATCAAGAAGAAGTAAAAAGAATTTCTGACCAAGTAGTTGCTGCTAAATTATTGGATTTATTCAAAGAAAAAGCAAACCCAACTACTAAGGAAGTGACTTACGAAGAATTTATCGCTGCTTCTTACGGGGAATAAGTGATTAGTCGTTAGTAATAAGTGATTAGCAAAAAGGCTGAAAGCATTAGGCTTTTGACTAAAAACTTAATAAAAATAGTTATATTTGAGCGTCAGAGAATTTTTCTGACGCTCTTTTGTTTGAATTAAATAAGACATATTGACACCATTTGTAAAGAAGGTATGGTCTTTGTAATAACTTTCAAACTTTAAACTTATAAAACCTTAAACTATTTTAAAATATGGACTACGGAAAAGAATTCAAAAAATTTGCGATTAAAGGTCAGGGAGTAAATGCAATGTACTATGATAAAATAGTATCGGCAATGAATCCAAAAGGTATGACCCCCTATATAATTGAAGAGCGTCAGCTGAATATTTCTCAATTGGATGTTTTTTCCAGATTGATGATGGACAGAATTATTTTCCTTGGCACAGGAATTGATGATCAGATTGCAAATATTGTTCAGGCTCAATTATTGTTCTTGGAAAGTGCAGATGCTTCAAAGGATATTCAGATTTATTTGAATTCACCAGGAGGAAGTGTTTACGCAGGTTTGGGAATTTATGATACAATGCAGTACATCAAACCGGATGTTGCAACAATCTGTACTGGAATGGCAGCTTCTATGGGAGCAGTTCTTTTGTGTGCAGGTGCAGCAGGAAAACGTTCGGCTTTACCACATTCAAGAGTAATGATTCACCAGCCGTCAGGAGGAGCTCAAGGAGTTGCTACAGATATGGAAATCAACTTACGTGAAATGTTGAAATTGAAAGATGAATTATATCATATCATTTCACAACACTCAGGACAGACTTTTGACAGAGTGCACAAAGACAGCGAACGCGATTACTGGATGATTGCCGACGAAGCCAAAGAATACGGAATGATTGATGAGGTATTGAGAAGAGGATAAAAAAATATAGTCAAAAGTCAAAAGTCGAAAGTCAAAAGCATTGCTCAGGACTTTCGGCTTTAGGACTTTCGGCTTTAGACTATAAAGAATGGCAAAACAAGTATTACAATGTTCTTTCTGCGGAAGGAAAAAACCGGAAACCAATTTATTGATCGCTGGGATCGATGCTCACATTTGTGATAAATGTATTGAACAGGCGCACGGAATTGTTTTGGAAGAATTAAAAACAAACAGGGGTTCAAAGCTTGTTGGTGATTTAATTTTAAAAAAACCAAAAGAAATCAGAGCTTTCCTCGATCAATACGTAATTGGACAGGAGCAAACCAAGAAGGTAATGTCTGTGGCGGTTTACAATCACTACAAACGTTTGATGCAACAGCAATTGGACGACGAGGTAGAGATTGAAAAGAGTAACATCATCATGGTAGGACAAACTGGTACAGGAAAAACATTGGTGGCAAAAACCATTGCCAAAATGCTTGACGTGCCTCTTGCTATCGTTGATGCAACGGTGCTTACCGAAGCTGGTTATGTTGGAGAAGATGTTGAAAGTATCCTCACCCGTCTTTTACAAGCTGCTGATTACGATGTAACCAAAGCCGAAAGAGGAATTGTTTTTATTGACGAAATTGATAAAATTGCCCGTAAAAGCGACAATCCTTCAATCACTCGTGATGTTTCCGGAGAAGGTGTGCAGCAGGCATTATTGAAATTATTGGAAGGAACGGTTGTGAACGTACCGCCAAAAGGTGGTCGTAAACACCCAGATCAAAAATTTGTTGAGGTAAATACACAGAATATTTTGTTTATTGCCGGTGGTGCTTTTGATGGAGTGGAGCGTATTATTTCAAAACGTTTGAATCGCCAGGCTGTTGGATATTCAACTTCTAAAAATGCAGATAATATTGATAAAGACAATTTGCTGCAATACATTATCCCAAAAGATATTAAAGACTTCGGATTAATTCCTGAAATTATTGGACGTTTACCAGTTTTGACTCACATGGATCCTTTGGACAGAGAAACGTTGCGTGCGATTTTGACTCAGCCCAAAAATGCTTTAATCAAGCAATATCAAAAGTTATTTTTGATGGATGAAGTTGATTTTACCATTACTGATGAAGCTCTGGATTTTATTGTAGAAAAAGCATTGGAATACAAATTAGGTGCTCGTGGATTGCGTTCATTATGCGAAGCAATTTTAACTGACGCCATGTATGAACTTCCAAGCTCGGATGATAAATTGCTGACAATCGATAAAGAATATGCTGAACATACATTAAACAAAAATTTACTGAAGAGAATGGAAATTGCTTCGTAAGTCTTAATGAATGTAACAAATAATACAAAACCTGCTCTGTCAATAGAGCAGGTTTTTTTGTGCCTAAAAAAGAGTTTTATTTTAGATTATTTGTAATTTTATGAAAAATAATATTTTATGATAACGGTTAAATGTAAAGTCGAAGCACCAATCGAAGTTGTTTGGGAATTATGGACAACTCCAGAACACATTACAAAATGGAACAATGCCTCTGAAGATTGGCACACGCCTTATTCTGAAAATGATTTGAGAGTTGGTGGAAAATTCAAGTCAACCATGGCTTCAAAAGACGGAACCATGAGTTTTGATTTTATAGGAGAATATACAAAAGTGGAAAATCATTCCTTGATAGAATATAAAATAGCTGATGGCCGAAAAGTTGATATTTACTTCATCACTTTAGAGGATGGAGTTGAAATTGTTGAAAGTTTTGAGCCTGAAAATGTAAATTCTGAAGAAATGCAGCGGGAAGGCTGGCAGGCTATTTTGGATAATTTTAAAAAATATGCGGAGAGTCTTTAAACATAAAAAATAGGAGCGATGGCAAAACAGATTTGGCTTAATCTGCCAGTGAAGGATGTAAAAAAAGCGAAAGACTTTTTTGTTAAAATTGGTTTTGTTTTTAAAACGGAACGGGAAACAGTTTCCTCTGGCTGTATGCTGGTTGGCGAATCTAATTTTGTAGTTATGCTTTTTGAAGAAAGTCTATTTGAAGGTTTCGTTCAAAACAAATTGACAGATACTCAAAAAAGTTCCGAAGTATTGATTTCAATTGATGCTCAAAGTATACAAGAGGTTGATGAACTCGCTATCAAAGTTAGAGGAGCAGGCGGGATAGTTTTTGCTGAACCTGCCGAAAATCAAGGCTGGATGTATGGTTTCGGATTTGCAGATTTAGACGGGCACCGCTGGAATGTCCTGTATATGGATTTTAGCAAATTGCCTAAATAGAACTTTCAGAGAACGAATGTAGACACATTAAAATGTCAAGGCTGTATAGGGAATATAAAATCTTAGCAACTCAGCACTCAGAATCTTAGTAACTAATAAAAAAAAAATTATGGCAGCAGTTAATCCGTATTTAATTTTCAATGGGAATTGTGAGGAAGCATTTCTATTTTATAAATCTGTTTTTGGTGGTGAATTTCCTTATATCGGGAAATTTAGTGATATGCCTTTGGACGAGAACAGTCCAAAGTTATCAGATGCTGACGCAAACAAGGTTATGCACGTAAGTTTGCCGATTGGCGATACTATTTTAATGGGAAGTGATAGTAATGATGCTAGCGGAGCAGTCGCTTTTGGGTCAAATGTTTCTATTTCGATCAATGCAGAAAGCACAGTTGAGGCCGACCGACTGTTCAATGGACTATCCGCAGGAGGTAATCCTTTCATGCCTATGACTAAAACCTTTTGGGGTGCTTATTTTGGAATGTTTGTGGATAAATTTGGAATCCATTGGATGGTTAATTTTGATGAAAACCCTGCTAAATAAACTATTTGGATATGAAAGTGCTAAAATTTATAGGAATTGGGATAGTTGGAATTATTGCCTTGATTTTAATAATAGCAATGATTGTTCCAAAAGATTATACGATATCGGTTTCTACGACAATTAATAAACCGCAGGTAGTAGTTTTTGATTATGTAAAAATGATCAAAAATCAAGAGAAGTATAGTGTTTGGGTAATGAAAGATCCAAATGTGAAAATCGAATATGCCGGAATTGACGGAACTGTTGGTGCCAAATCGTCTTGGGTGAGTCTGGATGATAATGTGGGTGTAGGCTCACAGCAGATTACAAAAATGTCAGACAGCAGAATTGATGTTGCTCTACATTTTGAAAAACCGATGAAAGGTGATAATACAGCCGCTACAATTGTCGAAGCGATTTCTGATGATCAAACCAAACTGACTAGCGAATTTTACGGACATGCTGATTATCCTCTTAATTTGATGTCTTTTGTCTTTAAAGGATTTATCAAAAAAGATCAAGAGCAAAATTTAGCAAATGTGAAAAAGATTCTGGAAAGTCAGCCATAGTTAATTTTACCATTAAGAAAATTTAAATTCTATTTTTGAATTTCCTAATGATTTATATAAAAAGAAGACCGTTCAAAGATGATTTGAACGGTCTTCCTTTTTCATACAAGTCTTAATTTTGGAAGTACATTTTCAAAAAATTAAGAAAAAGGCAAGCTTAATTTTCCTAATATCTGAATGGTCAAAAAATATTACTTTATAATTCCGCCATCACTTTTTGCTTTTTCGGTTTCTATGTTGGTGTTCTCATTTTTCATTTTCAAATTTCCAAAATTATAAGTTAATGAAAAACGGATTGTTCTGGTATCTTGTTTTTTTCTAAAGGAAGTATTTAAATTTTCGCCAGCAATTAATGCGTTTATTTCGTTTTTATTGAAAACATCAAAACAATGCAATCCAATTTTCAGTTTTTTTTCCATGAAATCCCTGTTGAAGGAAATGTCAAATCCCTGAATAGGTTTGGTGATTTTATAAATCTGCCAATTTCCGTCAGGTAGAATAAAATAAGTCATAGAGTTTTTAATTTTCCAAGGCAATAAGATTTGTGATTGGAATGCATAATTAATAATGGCTTTGTTTGTGTATGGAAATACATATCCTTTGATGTCTGACTTGATATAGTTTAGATTAACAAAAATATAGTTCATATTGTCAATATTGCCTATACGTTTTTTGAATTCTTCTTTTCCCTTAAAGAAATAATCCAACGGAATTGGGAAATTGACATAGGCACTGAAGGTGTTGAAATGATCAAACTGTTGGAAAGTCTGATTGCTTATGGGTTTGGTTGCACCAGGATCAGCACTGAAAACAAAAAGATTGTTGTTCTTGGATGCCGTGTAATTCATTCCCAACTGCACAAATTGCATACAAGACTTTCAAAATCAAAAAATGTTACAAATGAGAATGGATAAAGTTAAGAAACGTTTAAGGATTGGCTTAAATCTATTGAATATTAGTGGTTTGTATTGATTGTTGATTGTGGCAAGGAAGTATTGTTTTTCAATTTCACGCTGGATTCTTTCTATTGTTGGACAGCAAATAAACCATATGTGAAATGGCACACAGATGACACGGATTGAGCGGATTTACATTGATTTTTTATGTAAAACTAAAAACACACCGAATTTTTGCTTCAAAAATAATTAATTGCGTTCAGTAAAGAATTGCCTTAAGAATTAATCAGGTTCTGCATTTTTTTCAATTGTTCCAAATAGTCTCTTTTGTTGGATAAACGGGGAATTTTGTGCTGGCCACCCAGTTTGTCACTTTCTTTGAGCCAATCATAAAATAAACGTTCTCTTGCGACATTAATCACCAGCGGATTCAGTGTCATGTTGTTATAGCGTTTGGCCTCGTAGTCGGAGTTTAAAGATTGTAAAGTTTCGTCCAAAATCTTTTGAAAAGCATTGATGTCTTTTGGTTCCTGCTTGAATTCAATCATCCATTCATGAGCTCCTTTTTCCTTGTCTTTCATGAAAATAGGTGCAACCGTATAATCGACTACCTCGGTTTGGGTTATTTTACAGGTTTTGGCGATAGCCTGATCTGTATTTTCAACCATTAATTCTTCGCCAAAAACATTGATGTGATGTTTGGTACGCCCAGTCACGCGAACGCGATACGGATCCAAGGAAGTAAAGCGTACTGTGTCACCAATTAAATAGCGCCACAAACCGCCATTGGTTGTAATCACCATAGCGTAGTTTTTGAACAATTCAACATCGGCCAACCGAATCGCTTTTTGGTCTGGTGTGCCAAAAGTATCCATTGGAATAAATTCATAAAAAATCCCGTAGTCCAGCATTAACAGTAAATCGCTGGAATTATTTAAGTCCTGAATGGCAAAAAAGCCTTCGGAAGCATTATAAATTTCGTAGTATTTGAATTGATTTTGCGGAAGAATTTTTTGGTATTGATCGCGATACGGGTCAAAACTTACTCCTCCGTGAAAATAGACTTCCAAGTTAGGCCAAACTTCCATTAGGTTTGTTTTTCCTGTTTCCTCCAATACTTTATTCATAAGCACCAGCATCCAAGAAGGAACACCGGCAAAACTCGTCACATTCTCATTTAAGGTTTCCTTGATGATAGCGCTCATTTTGGTTTCCCATTCGCTCATTAAGGAAATTTTACTGCTGGGTGTACTGCTAAATTCGGCCCAAATCGGCATGTTTTCAATCAAAATTGCCGACAAATCGCCAAAAAAAGTATTGTTGTTTTCATAAATCTGGGAACTGCCTCCAAGACGCAGACTTTTGCCCACAAACATCTCCGATTCTTCATTGTTATTCAAATACAAACACAACAAATCTTTACTGCCTTTGTAATGACAATTTTCAAGCGCTTCATTACTTACGGGTATAAATTTGCTTTTGGCATTAGTAGTGCCACTCGATTTGGCAAACCATTTTACGGGAGTGTTCCAGAGTACATTTTGTTCTCCTTGACGCGTACGTTCTATAAACGGTTCCAAATCTTCGTAGGAAGAAATCGGAACTCTATCCGTAAAGGTTTTATATGATTTTATTGAGGAATACTCGTATTGTTTCCCATAAGCCGTTTCCTCCGATGACCGAATTAAATTCATCAACAATTCCTCCTGAACCTCATTTGGATACTTCAGGAAAAGCTCAATTTGGTGAATTCTTTGTTTCAAGAACCAAGAAGCGATAGAATTTATAATGGATAAAGGCATGGAGATTTTAGATTTTAGATTAACGATTTTAGCTTTCGGAATTTTTCCTAAATAGAAAAAGACAGAAATTTAAAATTTGAATATCGATTGACAAATGCTAACTTTGCTCTTGTACCAAAAATAGTGTTTTTTTGTAAAAAACCATTCTATTTACCATAAAGATTCTGGCTTAGATTTGGATTCTAAAAAGTTGAATTCTAAAATCGGTACTTAAAATCTAAAATCAGAAATCGTTAATCTACAATCAGAAATCGTAATGACATACCAAGGAGTACTTTCTAAAATGCAGACTGAATTTGGAAATCCCATTCAATATTATCTGGTTTTCGAAAACAGTTTTTTAAACATGAATCAGCTGTTAAACAAGGAGCTGGAAATTAATTTTGAAGGCTATCAGTGTTTGAACTGCAATAAAAAGAAAAAAATATTTCGTCAGGGATTCTGTTACGACTGCTTTTATTCGAGTCCGGCGGTGGGTGATTGGATCATGAAACCCGAGCTGAGCACCGCACATCTTGGCATTGCCGATCGTGATCTGGATTATGAACAAAAAGTGCAGTTACAGCCTCATATCGTTTATTTGGCTTTGTCCAGCGAAGTGAAGGTAGGAGTGACGCGTAAAACGCAAATGCCTACAAGATGGATTGATCAGGGTGCGACTCAGGCGATTTCAATCGTGGAAGTTCCCAACCGATATTTGGCAGGAATTACCGAGGTAGCTCTCAAAAATCATTATGCCGATAAAACCAATTGGCGCAAAATGCTTCAAAACGATGTTATACCTGTCGATTTAATTGCCGAGAAATTAAAGCTTGAAAATCTCATCCCGGCCGAAGTGCAGGAGTTTTATCATTTGGATAAAAACGACCTCTACGAAATGTATTTTCCGGTTTTGAATTATCCCAAAAAAATTGCCAGCCTGAGTCTGGAAAAAACACCTCATTTCGCAGGAAAACTAACAGGAATCAAAGGGCAGTACCTTATTTTTGAAGACGGAACCGTTTTCAATGTCCGCGGTTTTGAAGGTTACGCAGTTTCGATTAACGTATAAAAATAATATTTTGGGCGTGTCACCCACAAAGAAAAAGGGCTATCTGTTTTACGGATATAGCCCTTTTTCTTTGTGGCTGTCGGGCTATCCATTACAAGTCCTCGACAAGTTTCCGCTACCGCTTCACTTGTCTGCGGGCTTTTCATTGCTATCCCTCACGCAGTTTAGTGTTAATGACGAGATTGTTTGTGGGAATAAATTAATATATTTGAGACAGATAGTAAATAGAAACTTGGAAATATTAGCTATTCAGTACTTTTTCTCTTCTATTTAATAAGATTGCATTTTGGAATATTAAAGATATTGGCTAATTAAAAATTGGATGACAACATGTGCAGGGTTTATAATTCAATAGGCTGTCTAACAGTAATAAAATCTCATTTGCTTAACAATGGAATAAATGAATTCAAATCACTAAATGAGGTTCGTAATTTTCAAAAAAATTATGACATTGCCATTCAGGAAATTGAGTCCAAGCACATAAGCTTAATTGAACAGGAAAAAATTACTCTTAACGATGAAATAGTTCAATTGCAGGAATCTATTAAAACAAAGAAAGCTGAAGCTGAAAATCAGATAAAATCAGAACTTACAAACTTAAAATACTGTTTAGAGAGTTTACCAAAAAATCATTCTAATCTTGCCAAAGAATTTATTACCGATCTTAAAAAAATTATTCTCAGGATAAAAATTTGGGTTACTGAATCGAATTTTGATAGAAGGCTTAATCATTCACTTCAGAAATCAATAGAAATCCTCTCCAAAAAAGACTTTCGTTATAAATTTATAGATTCATATTTTAAAATAGCTGTTGACGAAAGTGCTTTGTTAGAATTGGATGAACTTAAGAGAAAAAAATTCGTAATTGATGAAATAAACAATACAATTTATGGAGCATTAGGCGAACAAAAAGTTGTAAAAGAATTGGAGAAATTATCAGATGATTTTATTCTGATTAATGATTTTACTTGTTCGTTTAATCCCCCAATTTATAATCGAAATGAAAGAGATTATATAAAATCTGTTCAAATGGATCATGTATTAATATCTTCTTCTGGAATTTTTTTAATTGAAACAAAAAATTGGAGTGAGAACTCATTAAATAACTTAGACTTTTATTCTCCTGTCCAGCAAATAAAAAGGGCAAGTTTCGCTTTAAATAAAATATTAAGTGAAAATATAACTCAATCCATTTTAAATTTTAAACGGCTTAATTGGGGAACGAGGAAAATACCAATTAAACGACTTATTGTTTTAATTAATCAGAAACCAACAGAAGAATTTCAACATGTGAAAATTCTAACTTTAAACGAATTGCTTGGCTATATAAATTACTTTGAACCTAGTTTTTCAAGAGATGAAACTCAAAATATTGCTAATTATTTACTTAAATTTCAAACAAAATAGATATTAGCAATATTTTCCATAACTTCGTTTTATCTGCCTTAAACTTACATTTATAAGTCTAGGAAAGAATTAAACACAAATGATATGGAAGATTCAAAAAACAAACCAGAAGACACAACCCCAAAAGTAACAGGAATCGGTGGAATTTTCTTTTTTTCTGATAATCCAGCTGAAACCAGAGAATGGTATGCTAAAAATTTAGGACTTGATGTCAATGAATGGGGTTCCACTTTCAAATCTCGAAATATAGACAAACCCAATGAAGTAAATCAACTGCAGTGGAGTCCTTTCAAAAGTGGAAGTGAGTACTTTTCTCCTTCCAAAAAGGAATTCATGATTAATTACAGAGTTCAGAATATCGAAGAACTTGTAAAAAATCTAAGAGCTAACGGCGTGACCATCCTCGATGAAATGGAAACCTTCGATTATGGAAAATTCATTCACATCATGGACTCCGATGGAAATAAAATAGAACTCTGGGAACCTGTTGATGAGGTAAGATAGAGTAATCTAAAATCAAAAAGCCGTCTCCACTTTTTTTGTGAGACGGCTTTTCTAATTTAATTTTGAGGTGTTGTTGGCTCTGCCGGTTTTTTCTTTTTGAATAAACCATTCAATAAATCGCCGGCTTTCTTTTTAATATCTTCTTTTTGAGCATTTGTTTTAGTAGTATCTGTATCCGTTTTTTGGTTTTTACTCAATAACTTATCCAATTCTGAACCCCCTTTTTTAAGCAGTTTGTCTGATTGCTGTTTGGCCAATTGCGTAGTCAAGTTAGTCATCACCGTTTTCATATCTGTTGAAATTTTCGGATTACTAAAATTACCAGTCATTAAAGCAGTTACTGGGATATTCTCAAATTTGGCAGCATCGGCAGGAGACATTTTAGAGATAAAAGCATTGGCTTCTTTACCTAAATATTTGGCAGGAACATTAAACTTGATGTTGTAATCCATGCTTTGGTCAAAACCATGCGTACCGCCAATTGTTGCTTTGATGTCTTGGTATTTAATGTCAAATGGCTTTACGTTTACCTTTCCGTCCTTGAAAGTCAAATAAGTCTTGATATCGTTGAGATTGACTTTGTTTAAATCAACAAATTTTATATTCGATGTCAAGGCTTTTAACAAGGTAGAGTTGTTGGCGCTAACGGTAGTGGAAAGCAATTGTCCAATCAAATCTCCTGAAATTGTTTTTAAATCCGGAGTCATTTCAGTGGCATCAAGATTTCCATTTAACTTGATAGTGGTGTTTATTTTTCCATTAACAACACCGGCAATTGGCGCTATTTTTTTCAGCATATCCAATTGGGTAAAACTCTGCTGGATATCAACTTGATTCAGATTCAGGTTCATGTCAAAAACGGGTGTTTTTCCTTTTGTGGAAACAGAACCGGCAGCACCAATATTTCCTCCGAAAATAGACGTTTTTACATTTTCCAAAGTTACTTTTTCATCCTTGATAATCATTTTTCCAGAAACAGCTTTCAGTGTTAGGTTGTCATACAAAACCGTATTGGCTTTTGCGGCAAGCGAACAATTTAGGAACGCAGGGATTTTTAAAGGTTCTGATTTTGTCGATTTTTTAGTTTCTTCTGTCGAGGCTGGATTAGTGGTCATGAAATCACTAACGGCAAGCTGATTGGACGATAAGTTAAAATTCCCTTTTAGTTCTTGTTTTCTAAACATGAAACCGTAAAAATTTTCCAAAACCCCGGTTACACTTAAGTCGCTTTTTCCAGTTTTGGCATTAAATTGTTTTAGCTGCACCTGACTTGGATTGAATTGTACCAATGCACTGCTGATGTTCATGTTTTTGCCGTTGCCATCGTCATAATTAAATCCCGTCAAACCGATAGTTCCTGCATTGTTAATATTCTGGTACTGACTTTTTTCAACCGAAGCCATGTCAAATTTGGTAGTTACATTTGCCTTAAGAATACCGGTGAGCGGTTTTTCGAGTTTTATTGGATAGGCTTTAGAAAGATTCGCTAAATTGATAGTTCCTTTCAAAGCGGCATCAACCAAGGCATTGGTGCTGATGTTTTTAATATTGGCTTTGGCGTCAAAAACGTCTTGATCAATTCTAAATGAAAGTTTGTCCAGATTAACATACGTGTCATTCATGATACCCGTTTCATTTACGATTTTAGTATCAATTACAATACTTTGCACCGATTTTGGCAAGTTCGGATATTGAAATGATCCGTTATTGGAAGCAATCTCGATATTGAATTTTGGAATTGTTGTGTCCGTAAGCGTGCCTTTGGCAAAACCGTTAACCGTAAAGTCTCCTGTAGTTTTCACGCCTTCCAAACTGGAAGAATAAGCAGCAGGAATCAGTCCCAAGAAGTTCTTGAACGAGGAAGTTGGTGTTTTGAACTTCAAGTCATACACTTGTCCAGCTTCAACCATTTGTATAAAACCATCAAATTCCAACGGCAACTGATTGATTAAGGCTTTGTTTTCTTTGAATGTATATTTGCTTTTTTCTAAATCGATTCCAAGGACAGCATCCAGCGACAAAGCAACATTTTTCATGTAATTGATTTTGCCCATGTCAAATGATACCTTGGCAGTCGATTTGGTGTCTAAATCCAGTTTTGAACCGCTAAAATCTCCTGTTCCTTCATGGTTTAAACTGTCGATTACCATTTTCATTTGCGATCCTTCGTCAAAGTATTGAAACTTGAAATTCTCTATTTGATACTTCTGAATTTTCAGTGACATTGGGTCACTTTTCGTATCTTCTTTTGGTTTGTTGTCTTTTAAGGCAATATCAAAATTCCCAATTCCGTCTTTGTTGAATATAATATTGATAAAACCATTTTTCGAAGTTATTCCTTCAATTTCAATGGCTTCTTCCTTACCCTTAAATAATTCCTTGATGGACATTTTTAAGTTTAATTCGCCCAAAGAAACCAAGGTATCTCCTTCAAAAGGGGCTTTGTTGATAATTAGCAGTTTGTCTAAAACAACTGTAGCTTTAGGGAAATTTTTGAATAAACTCAAATCAGCATCTGCAAAAGAAATTTTGGCGTCAACTTTTTCGTTGATAGCCTCAGTAATTTTGGCTTTTATTTGGTCTTTAAAGAAATAAGGAATTGCAAATAAGGAAGCGGTAAGCAAAAGCAATACAATTCCAGCGATTATTAGAATTTTCTTTAACATATAAGTTTAGTGATTTGGGTTATTATTACAAAAATAAGTGTTTATTAATTAGTTGATCTGTTAAAATTCATAAAAAAGAACCCCCTTACTGTTTAAAAACGGAAAGGGGGTGTGTTTTATTATTTAAAAAAAATTACTGTATTGAAATCTCAAAAGGCATTCTGGCTTGGATTCCTTTTTGAAGTTGTATTTTTTTAATTTGTTGCAGAAGGAAATAATTTTCTTCGCCTATTTCGCCTTTGATTAAAGCTTCCTTTGATTTGGCAAAAGGAAGGTTTGCAAACACATCGGCAAAATCTTTTTCGTATTCTGGGAAATTTTGAGTAGAATAATCCTTTATTTTAGCTAAAGAAGCCGCTTCTTTTATGGCGTCATTTAAATTCCCGATTTTATCAACCAACCCAATTTTCTTTGCTTCTGTACCTGTCCAAACACGGCCTTGGGCGATTGAATCTACTTGAGCATAAGTCATTTTTCTGCCTTCGGCAACATGAGTTACAAAGGTTTTATAGACTCTTTCAATTCCTTCTAGTGTTACTTTTTTGAATTTTTCGTTCAAAGGTACAAACGGACTGTAATTGGCATTTTCATTTGTTGTCACCTGTTCGGTATTGATTCCAATTTTGGTTGATAACTGGCTAAAGTTTGGTAATACTCCAAATACTCCAATAGAACCGGTAATGGTATTTTTTTCTGCAAAAATGGTATTGGCATTACACGCAATGTAGTATCCTCCTGAAGCAGCATAATTACCCATCGAAACCACAACAGGTTTTACTTTTTTGGTCAATTCAATTTCTCTCCAAATTAAATCAGATGTCAAGGCACTTCCTCCTGGACTGTCCACGCGAAGAACGATTGCCTTGATGTCCTTGTTTTTTCTAGCTTCTTGAAACGAGCGACGCATAGAACCTTCGCCAATTACATCAACATCTCCTTCACCACTCAGGATTTCGCCTTGAGCATAAATTACGGCAATTTGATTGTCAGTTTCTGAAAGGATTGAGGTAGTCGCTACTTTTTGGGCATAATCAGTGATGGATACTTTGTTGTAATCCTCATCTTTCGCTACTTTCAATGCGTTTTTGATAGCTTGATGATACACATCTTCATAAGCAACAATATCGATAAGTTTATTGGTCTTGGCCATTTCTGGTGTACGAGCCAACAATCCAGTTGCGATTTCATTTAGGCGAGTAACCGATATATGGCGACTTGCAGAAATATCTTCCAGAACCGAACTCCAAACGGAATTTAACAATGAAGTGGTTTGCTCTCTATTGGCATCACTCATTTTATTTTCAAGGAAAGGTTCAACGGCGCTTTTGTATTTTCCGTGACGGATAACTTCCATTTTTACTCCTGATTTTTCCTGTAAATCCTTAAAGAACATGATTTCGGTTGATAATCCCTTAAAGTCAAAATCTCCGGCCGGATTTAGATAAATGGTATTGGCAACAGAGTTCAAATAATAATCTCTCTGTGAATAATCATTGGCATAGGCCATAATAAATTTTCCTGACTTCTTGAAATCATTCAGTGCTTCTCTAAGTTCCTTGCCTTGAGCCAATCCCAAGGAAGAATTTTGATTTAAAATAGATATTCCTTTAATGTCACTATCTGTTTTTGCGGCTTCAATAGCGTTGATAATATCGGTAAGGCCTATGCTTTTTTTCTCCGAAAAGACATCCATCCAAGGATCTTTATATTTTCCAGCGTAGTCATTGGATATGTTTTCCAAATTCAATTCGATAACCGAATCACTTTTGACTTCAATTCCCTCCGATTCGCCTCCAAAAATTGCGCCGATGAGAATTATTCCAAAGAAAAACAACATGCAAAAAACAAAAATACCAACGATGGTAGCCATTACATTCCCTAAAAATTTCATAAATTCTATTTTACTAATAAGTATTTAAAAGTGTTGATTTGTTACAGTTATGTATGAAAATAAATTGCAACACAGTGGGCAAATATACTGTTATTCTAAAATTCTTTTACTTAATTTGCGCTTAATATGAAACTACAGCATCAAGTCATTTTATCTATAGGAAGCAATCAGGGCAATCGATTGACAAACATCGAATTATGCTTGGAGTTAATTCATCAGGAAATTGGAACCGTTGTAAAGGTTTCCAATTTGTATGAAACACCTTCTTGGGGATTTGAAAGTGAGGCCTTCTATAATTGCGCACTTGTTTTGCATACTTCCAAAAGTCCCGAGCAAATTTTGGAACAAGTTTTATTGATTGAGAAAAAGCTGGGACGCATACGTAATGAAAATGCAGGCTATCAATCCAGAATCATTGATATTGATTTGATTGCTTTTGATTCTGAAATTATTCACGTTGAGCATCTTCAAATTCCTCATCCGCTGATGCAAAACCGAAAATTTGTTTTGTTGCCTTTTCAGGATTTAAACTTAGATTGGAAGCATCCTATTTTGAATAAAACAATTCAAGAGTTAATTCAGATAACTCCTGATGATAGCATTTGCGAAATAGTTCAAGAACTGGAAAGTCCTTTAAAAGTTATTCGGTTAAACCAATATAATTATATTGCCATTGAAGGGAATATTGGTGCGGGAAAATCAACTTTGGCACTAAAAATGGCTCAGGATTTTAATGCAAAAACCGTCCTGGAACGTTTTGCCGACAACCCTTTTTTACCCAAATTCTACGAGGATCAAGGCCGATATGCTTTTTCATTGGAAATGTCTTTTTTGGCTGACAGATATCAGCAGTTATCAGATGATTTATCGCAGTTTGATTTGTTTAAGGATTTTATTATTGCCGATTATCATATTTTTAAATCGTTATTATTTTCTAAAATCACTTTGGAAGTTGATGAATTTCGGTTGTATCGTACCCTTTTCGATATTATTTACAAAGAAATGCCTAAACCTGATTTGTATATTTATCTGTATCAAAATACGGATCGATTGTTGCAAAATATAAAAAATCGTGGCAGAAGTTATGAGCAGGATATTACCGCCGAATATTTGGATAAAATAAATAAAGGTTACTTGGAATACATCAAGATACAGACGGATTTGAATGTTGTGGTTATTGATGTTTCCGATCGTGATTTTGTAAGCAATCAGGAAGATTATCTTTTTATCCTAAACAAAATTCAGGAGAAAAGTAATCTGTAGTATTACCTCTTCAAGGAGAAATGACCTTTTACTTCGGGGCTTTCCTTGTCTACTTTCAATATATACCAATAATCAGTTGCCGGTAATGGAGTTTTGTTAAAAGTTCCGTCCCAAGTTCGGTTTGAATGGTTAAGTTGAGTGATTAATTTACCATAGCGATCAAAAATAGTTATTTCGCCCAATGGATAATTAATCAAGCCTTTTACGTCCCAAAGATCATTGTAACCATCGTTATTTGGAGTGAAAAATTTAGGAACTTCAATAATGACAAATTCTTTTTGAGTACTACTGCAAAAGTTTATTTCCCTAACATATGCCGTTTGCAGTCCGCTGGGAGCATTTGTAAATACGTTTGAACTTTGATAATTAATTCCGTCTATGGAGAATTCAAAATAATCCTCGGTTTTTGCCAGTTCTATTGTGACGGTTGTTTCATCAACTTTTATGTTTTTTATTTCGGGTTTATCGTTTTCTGAAACTGTAATTGTTTTTTTATTGGTACAGTTTTCGGGTGCAAGACTAGTTACTGCTACGGTATAAATTCCTTTGTCAATAACATCTATAGTTTGTGTTACAGCATCTGTAGACCAAAGATAAGTCATATTAGGAACACCGGCATCCAGAGTAATTTTTTGAGCAACGCACTTTGTAAGAGGTTGATCGCTCACTTGGGGAAGTTGGTAAACAATTAGGTCAACTGGAGTTTTTGTGCTGTTGGAACATCCTTTATTGACCGCTTCGGCGTAATAGGTTGTATTGGCTGTAATAATTGGAGTTGTGTAGGATAATCCACTTCCAACAATCGATCCGTTATTTTGTGAATACCAATTGATGGTTCCTTCAGAGGGAGTGGCTCTTAATGTAAAAGCTGTAGAGCCGCAGTTGGTTGCGGGCGAGTTGGTATTTATAATATTTGGCGTGTTGATTACTTTGGCGTCGACAGCTATTCTGTCGGTTGTGCAAGTTGCCGTAGCAGTTTCTACATAAAAGGAAGTGTTTGTTGTTATATTGGTTGTAAAACTAGTTCCGCTTCCCATGTAATTTCCACCAGTTGAAGCGTTATACCAATTAATTTTTCCCCCAGTAGCTACTGCTTGAAGAGTAACTGCTCCCGCATCGCATCTTGATGCTGGTGTAGTACTGGATATTGATGCAATTGTTAAGGTTGTACTGGCTGTAAAATGCAAAACAACATCTCCAGGCATGCCTCCATACTCTACAATATAACCTTTAGGGAAATAGTTGCCAGGAGGATCACCTTTTTCAGGTAGGTCATTCCAAGTTCCAATATTGCCAACAGCGGGAGCTGTTATATGGGCATAATCTTCATTGTTGCCGGAATCATTAGGCTCTTTAGGGGTGTTCCAATTAGCATAATTTGGACTGTAACCATTGGTTTTTCCGTACCAAAAAATAGTTCCTGCTTCAGGGCCGGTGACCCATTTCCATTCTCCTTCTGTTTGTGCATCGCTTCCGCCAATCCATCCAGCTCCTGGCGCTTGGGCTCCTGCTAATTGTGCCTCATCATCAGCTGTTAGTGTGGCCAGGTAGCCTTGAAGGCCATAATAGTTTTTTGCGGCGGCATTATTTTTTGCTGATGTCCAGCTAATGCCTGAATCAGCAACGTATTGATAATAATGACCATTTCGAGGTAAATAACTTAGTTGCCCCATGTCTCCTGTGCTAATGGAGAAAACTCGACTTCCTGATGATGACGATGACCAATTGTAAAACTCAACTTCTTCAATTGCAGTTTCAAAGTCGGCATAGGGAATTGTATTGCCAGTTGGACTGTATAATTTAAGTTTCCCTTCGGTAGCGTTGAAGTTCCCAACTATTGAAGGATTCGAAGAGGTAAAAGCAGTACTTAAATCAAGGAAGTCCTGACCTTTTACATAACCTGAAGCGATTTGAATATATACAGCATCAGTACCAGTCTCTGAAGGATCATGGGTTATGGTTACATTTTTTGCAATTTTTAAATGAGTTTGTGCGCAATATACTTGATCACCATCAGCAGTTATTGATGGTGGACTAATGGAAGAGGTAGAGCAGTTAGTTGCGTATAAAGCTGAAGCATCTTTAAACGAAGCCCAATTAGTGTTAGAATATACTGAATTATCAACTTGAATACAGCTTAGATTTAAATTGGATTTAAAATCTGCATATATAGATAGAAATTTTGTGTTCTGTCCGTTTTTTAAATTCAAATTCGTTAGTTGGTTGTTGCTGCAGTTTAGACCTAATAAATTAATATTTTTAGAAACATCTAAATTTAATAATTGATTATTATTACAGAAAAAATAAGTTAAATCAGTGTTTGCGGATAGATCTAAATTTGATAATAGATTTTTTCTACAATCGAAATTATGTAAAGCAGGATTTTTAGATACATCTATACTAGTTATTCGATTAGTATTGAAATTTAGTTCTAATAAAGCAGTGTTTTTTGACACGTCTAAAGAAGTAAGTTGATTGTTTTTACATTCTAAATCTAATAAATTAATATTTTGGGATACATCTAAAATAGTTATTTGATTATTATCGCAAAGTAATAGTCTTAAGGCAGTGTTTTTAGAAAGATCTAAACTGAGAATATTATTTGAGGAACAACGTAAAACCTGTAAATTTGTGTTTGAAGAAATATCTAAATTGCTTAGTTTATTACCTGAATAACTTAAATCAATTAAATTAAGATTTTTAGAAACATCTAAAACACTTATTTGATTAGTAGAGATAGTTAATGTAGTTAAATTGAGATTTTTAGAGACATCTAAACTGCTTAATTGATTAGTTTGACAATTTAAGTTAGTTAAATTAAGATTTTTAGAAATGTCTAAAGTTGTTAAATCATTATAGCCACATTCCAAAGATTCCAAAGAAAGAAAATCTTCAATCCCTGTTAAATTAGAAATGTTTTTATTTGTAATAACTAAGTTTATTACATTACTAATATTTGATGTAAGAACTTTGCCGTCAATAGCTCCACTATCAATTCCTAAATCAATTAATGCTTTTTCAAAATTCACATCTGGAATTGGGGTATATTGGGCTTGCCCGAAAAAGCCAGATAGAAGGAATAATAGTAAAAAAAGTTTTTTCATAAGAGTTTACATTCTTTTTTTAAGGAAAAGGAGGTGTAAGGTATGAAATAAACTCTTTGAATTAATTAATGAAAAAATAATTTTACAAATTCCATTTCATCTTTTTGAATAAATCCCAAACCACAATTCCGGCACTTACTGAAATATTTAAAGAATGCTTGGTTCCTAATTGCGGAATTTCAATACAACCATCACATAAAGCAACTGCTTCCTGAGCTACACCATAGACTTCATTTCCAAAAACTAAAGCGTATTTTTGAGTTTTATTCACTTTAAAATCTTGAAGAAAAACAGAACTTTCAACCTGTTCAATAGCTAGGGTAATAATGTTCTCTTTTTTTAAATTTGTAATTACATCCAATACATTTTCATGATGTTCCCAAGCTACGGTTTCGGTTGCACCAAGAGCTGTTTTATGAATTTCCTTATTGGGAGGAGTGGCTGTAATACCACACAAGATTATTTTTTCTATCAAAAAGGCATCGGCAGTTCTAAAAACAGATCCAATATTGTGTAAACTACGAATGTCGTCCAAAACTAAAATCAAAGGTGTTTTTTCAGATTTTTTAAAATCGTCAATTGATTTTCTTTCCAGTTCGCTGTTTTCTAGTTTTCTCATGGTATGAATTATGTTTTATAAAAAAGGCTTCCTAAAAATCAGGAAGCCTTTCTTTTGTTTTGTAAAAAAGTAATATTAGCTTTTTGTTGCAGCTGGTGCTGGATCTGGTAAAATAGTACCTTTAATTGTAAGTGTTTTTGTTGCTTGACCTTCAGCATTTGAAGTTACAGTTACAGTTTTTGTAAATGGACCAACTCTGTCAGTAGCATATTTTACTCCAATAACTCCTTTAGCTCCTGGTGCAATAGGCTCTTTCGGTGTAGTGGGTACGGTACATCCGCAAGATCCTTGAGTATTTGTAATGATTAATGGTTTGTTACCATTGTTAGTGAACACAAATTGACGGTTACCGTCTGCGTTGTGAGCAATTGTTCCGTAGTCAATAGTCTCATTTTCAAAAACCATTCCTGCGCCTTCTACTTTAGGTAATGCAGCAACTGTTGTTTTTGCTTTTTTACTTTTCTTTGAACTTTCTTGTGCGTTAGAAATTGTTGTTCCTAAAACGGTTAGCATAGCTAATAGAAATATTTTTTTCATAGTTTTTTTGAATTATTTTACAAATTTATACAAATTAAAAATATTGCATTGCAAATTTTTCTTAAAAGTAATTTATTTTTTTTCTCTTTAGTTTTTTGCGGTATAAAATTATAAATTCGCTGAGTTTTTTATTCATTCAAATACAACAATTTTGGCAGCAAAAGATAAGATAGTTAAAGAGACTCCATTAATGAAGCAATATAACGAAATCAAAAGGAAATATCCTGATGCTTGCTTGTTGTTTCGGGTTGGAGATTTTTACGAAACTTTTGGAGAAGATGCAATTCGGGCTTCAAAAATTCTGGGAATTACATTAACCAAAAGAGGTGCCGGTTCCGATACCGAGACTGCTCTTGCAGGTTTTCCGCATCATTCTATCAATACCTATCTGCCTAAATTAGTCAAAGCTGGACTTCGTGTGGCTATTTGTGATCAACTGGAAGATCCAAAAATGACCAAAACCATAGTGAAACGTGGTGTGACCGAATTGGTGACTCCTGGTGTTTCGATGAATGATGAGGTTTTGCATTCTAAAACAAATAATTTTTTGGCAGCTGTTTGTTTTGCCAATAAAATGATTGGTGTTTCTTTTTTGGATGTTTCAACAGGAGAGTTTCTTACTGCTCAAGGAAATGCAGAGTATATTGATAAATTGCTTCAGAATTTCAATCCAAGTGAAGTTTTGGTTCCAAAGAACAATAAAAGCGAATTTCGTGAAATTTTTGGAGAGGATTTTCATAATTTTTATTTGGAAGACTGGATTTTCAAGGAAGATTACGCCCTGGAAACATTAACCAAACATTTTCAGACTGTTTCTTTAAAAGGTTTTGGAGTGGAAGAGTTGAAAGAAGGTATAATTGCCTCTGGAGCGATACTTTATTATTTGTCCGAGACACAGCATAACAGGGTGCAACATATTACGGCTATTCAGCGAATTGCCGAAGATGCTTACGTATGGATGGATCGTTTTACGATTCGAAATCTGGAATTGTATCATAGTTACAATCCAAATGCCGTTACTTTATTGGATGTGATTGATAAAACGCTTTCGCCTATGGGTGGGCGTTTGTTAAAAAGATGGTTGGCATTGCCATTGAAGGATGCAAATAAAATAAAAAGTCGTCATCAGGTAGTTTCTTATCTTAACGAAAATCAAGATGTTTTAAAAAATATTCAAAATCAAATCAAGCAAATTTCAGATTTGGAACGTTTGATTTCCAAGATTGCTGCAGGCAAGGTTTCTCCTCGTGAAGTGGTATATCTGAAAGAATCGTTGGACGCTATTATTCCAATTAAAACATTGGCGTTGTCAAGCCCGCAGGAAGCTGTAAAGGTAATTGGTGACAGTTTGCATAGCTGTGATTTATTACGTGAAAAAATAAAGACAACCCTAAATCAGGATGCACCAGTAGCGATTTCAAAAGGGAATGCCATAGCAACAGGAATCAATGCTGAATTAGATGATTTGCGTGCCATATCTACTTCTGGAAAGCAGTTTTTGGAAGGAATCGAAAAAAGAGAATCCGAGCGCACTGGGATTTCCTCTTTGAAAATATCGTTCAACAATGTTTTTGGATATTATATTGAAGTCCGAAATACACATAAAGATAAAGTTCCTGAGGAATGGATTAGAAAGCAAACATTAGTCAGTGCAGAACGCTATATTACCGAAGAGTTAAAAGAATATGAAACTAAAATTCTGGGTGCCGAAGAAAAAATTCAAAAAATCGAAAATGATTTGTTTGAGCAGTTAGTGAGTTGGGTGGCTACATACATAAAACCTGTTCAGATGAATGCTAATTTGGTAGCGCAATTAGACTGTTTGTGTTGTTTTACTCAATTGGCAATAGAGAATAAATATGTTTGTCCCGAAATTGATGATACTTTCGAGCTTGAAATAAAAGAAGGAAGACACCCTGTGATCGAAAAACAGTTGCCTGTTGGAGTTCCGTATATAACCAACGATGTTTTTCTGGATAGGGAAACACAACAATTGATCATGATTACGGGACCGAATATGTCGGGTAAGTCGGCTATTTTGCGTCAAACAGCCTTGATAGTATTGTTGGCACAAATGGGAAGTTTTGTTCCTGCAGAGAGCGTGAGAATGGGAATCGTTGATAAAATATTCACAAGAGTAGGAGCTTCCGATAATATTTCGATGGGAGAGTCTACGTTTATGGTCGAAATGAACGAAACCGCTTCAATTTTGAATAATATCTCTGATAGAAGTTTGGTTCTTTTGGATGAAATCGGAAGAGGAACGAGCACTTATGACGGGATTTCCATAGCTTGGGCGATTGCAGAGTTTTTGCATGAGCATCCGTCTAAGGCGAAAACCTTGTTTGCCACGCATTATCATGAATTGAACGAGATGAGTGAAACGATGCCTCGCATTCAGAATTATAATGTTTCTGTTAAAGAATTAAAAGATACGGTACTTTTTATTAGAAAACTGGTAAAAGGTGGTAGTGCGCATAGTTTTGGTATTCATGTGGCAAAGATGGCAGGAATGCCACAGTTCGTGATTTCAAGAGCTCAAAAGATGCTTAAGAAATTAGAAAAAAATCACTCCAGTGATGTTTTAAATGGAGTTAAAGTTGCTAACGAGGAAATGCAAATGAGTTTCTTTAATTTGGATGATCCCTTGCTGGAAGAGATAAAAGAAGAGATTGTTAATTTGGATATAAATGCGATTACACCTGTTGAAGCATTGATGAAACTCAATGAAATTAAAAGAATGCTGTCTAGGAAATAATTTTTCAATTTTAAAGTTATCGTTGTCAGAACATTAAATTTTATCTTTATTTTTTTTCAAAAAAACTCTTGTATAATTGAATAAAAGTTCTAAATTTGCAACCGCAATAAGAAATAAAATATTGCGGTTCTTTTAAAAATTGAAATGCGAAAATAGCTCAGTTGGTAGAGCGCGACCTTGCCAAGGTCGAGGTCGCGGGTTCGAGCCCCGTTTTTCGCTCAAAACTACACAATACTCAAATAATTGGGGTAAAAAATTTCTAAAATTTGCCAATTAAAAAAGTAAAATCATTTTGCTCGGATGGTGAAATTGGTAGACACGCTGGACTTAAAATCCAGTGAACAGCAATGTTCGTGCGGGTTCAAGTCCCGCTCTGAGTACAAAAAAAGCTTCAAACTATGTTTGGAGCTTTTTTTATTTATGGAAATCCCATTGATAAAAGTGTTGAATAATAAGTAGTTTTGAAGTCAAAAAAAAATCGACAACCTAAATCCTAAATTAAATAAATGGGCGCTTTTGTGATTAGTAAAAGATTCGATGATCAGTATAAGTTTGTCTTTACTTCAAAGAAGGGGAAAGTGATTTTCACCAGTATGAAGTATGAGTTAAAGTTTGAATGTGAAGAGGCGATTGAATATTTTAAAGCCAATATTGGCTTGTCAACTTTTGAAAAGCAAAGATCGGCTGGCGGGAAGTATTTTTTTAAGCTGTTTTTGGATGGTGCGCCTTTTGCGTTAAGTAGAAAATATACCACTGAATTAAGGGTGCAGAAAGGAATTGATGAAATTGTGAAGTATGCTTCGGGATCTGAAGTTTTGGATTTTTCGGATAATGATTTGATTTTTTTGGATTAATATTTTCCTTGAGATTTTAGAAAAGAAAAGTCTTTTTAGGATTGGCGTTTTGTGAATTAATTGAAATTGTTAATTTGAGTTAATTCCATAAAAAAAAGCTGCATAATATGCAGCTTATTTTTTTCTAGTGTAATTTAAAATTACTTAGCTGGAGCAGCAGCAGGAGCAGCAGCAGTAGTGTCAGCAGCAGGAGCTACAGCAGTAGTGTCAGCAACAACAGCAGTGTCAGCAGCAGGAGCTACAGCAGTAGTATCTGCAACAGCTTCTCCTTCTGCAGGAGCATCAGTTTTTTTACAAGATACAACAGTTAAAACAGCAACAACAGCTAAACTTAAAAATACTTTTTTCATCTTAATTTAATATAAAGGTTAATTATTAATTCGTGGCAAAGATATAAAATTTTTAATACGTAAAATATTTTTTCATTTATTTTTTAAAAATAATTTTCTATCAGGACTTTAGCTTTTTCATTTGAAAGGAAAAAAATAGGTAAAAAACTATATATTTTTTAATACTCTCCTATTTTATAAGGTTTTGGGATTCTTTTTAAATTTGATTTTTGATACAATTAAAAAGTGTTTTTAGAGCTTTTTTCTAGACCTATTTGGGTTAAAATGCAATCTGTTGCGCCTTTGTTTTTTTGCACAAAATCTGCACAAATTTTTCCTTTTTGAAGTATAATTTCCGGATTTTGAATTAATGTTGAAAATGCTAATTCAAGCTCTTTGAAATCCTTAATGCTAGTACATCCTTTATTGTCAACAAGTTTGATGGCTTCGTCAAAATGTGAATAATTGGGGCCAATCACTATTGGAATTCCAAAAGTGGCCGGTTCCAGAAGGTTGTGTACTCCGGGATTCCCAAAACCGCCGCCCACATAAGCAATGCTTCCATAGCTGTAAATTTTTGTCAATATGCCAATGGTGTCTATTATGAAGACTTCGTATTGTGATAAATCCTTATTTTCCTTTGCTGAAAATAAAATTGTTTTTCTGGTAATGCTGTTTTGTAATTGCTGGATTTGATCGGGTTTGATGTTGTGAGGTGCTATAATGAATTTCACGTCGTCTTGACAGGAATTAATGTATTCCGTTAGTAGTATTTCATCTTTTGGCCATGAACTGCCTATGACAATGGTTGTTTTGTTGTTTGTAAACTGGGCAATAAAATCCAAAGTGTTGTCTTTTTCCAATATAGTAACAACCCTGTCAAATCGTGTGTCTCCAGAAACGGTAACATTGGTTTTTCCTAACTGGGTTATTAGTTCTCTTGAATTATCATTTTGGACAAAAAAATGCGTAAAGGCATTTAATGCTTTTCTGTAAAATCCTCCATACCATTTGAAAAATAATTGTTTTTCCCTGAAAATACCCGAAATCAAATAGGTTGGAATATTTTGTTTTCGAAGTTGATCGAGATAATTAATCCAGAATTCATATTTTATAAAAAAAACAAGTTCAGGATGCACCAGTTTCAAAAAACGTTTTGCATTTTTTGGAGTGTCCAAAGGTAGGTAGACGGTTACATCGGCAACTGTGTTGTTTTTGCGAACCTCATAACCCGAAGGAGAAAAAAAGCTAACGACTATTTTGTGACTAGGGTATTTTTCCTTGATTTTTTCAATTACGGGTAATCCTTGTTCGTATTCCCCTAATGAGGCTGCATGAAACCAAATAGTTTGATCCTGTGGTTTTATTTTTTCTTCCAAAATAGAAAAAACATTTTTGCGACCATTAACAAAAAGCTTCATTTTTGGGCTGAAGAGAGCTATGATTTTTACTAAAAATTGGGTGAATTGTATGGCTAAATTGTAAAGAAAATGCATTTGTAATTTTTTTGTAAAAATACATTTTCTTTGTGTTATTTTCTTCCTTGGGGAATGTTTAAATTTTGGTTGTCAAGAACCCACTTTTATTTCGCTGGAAAAATGTTTTTTATTATGGGTTTGATTGGTTTAAACTCATTAAATAACTATTTTTGTGCTGCTTGTTTGGAAGATGCCGAATTGTGGTAAAATTTGATCTTGAAGCAGGTTTATTTCTATTAATTGTTCCTGTTAAGAGATGGGATGTTAAAAAAAAATGCATGAAAAAAATACAAATGGTTGACCTAAAGAGTCAATACGATAAAATTGCAGCAACTGTTAATGCTTCAATCCAGGAAGTTCTTGATACAAATACTTATATTAACGGACCACAAGTTCACCAATTTCAAAAAAACCTTGAAGAATATCTTGATGTTAAGCACGTAATTCCTTGTGCTAACGGAACTGATGCTTTGCAAATAGCAATGATGGGATTGGATTTGAAACCTGGCGATGAGGTAATAACTGCCGATTTTACTTTTGCAGCTACTGTTGAAGTCATTGCCTTATTGCAATTGACCCCAGTTTTGGTTGATGTTGATCTGGAAAACATGAATATTTCTATTGAAGCAATCAAAAAAGCGATTACACCAAAAACCAAAGCTATAGTGCCTGTACATTTATTTGGCCGTGCTGCCAATATGGATGCAATTATGACCATTGCAAAAGAGCATAATCTTTATGTAATTGAAGATAATGCACAGGCAATTGGAGCCAACTACACTTTTGCAGATGGAACTAAAAAGAAGGCGGGAGTAATTGGTCACGTGAGTTCAACTTCTTTTTTTCCTTCTAAAAATTTAGGATGTTACGGAGATGGCGGTGCTATTTTTACCAATGACGATGCTTTGGCACACAAAATAAGAGGAATCGTAAATCACGGAATGTATGAGCGTTACCATCATGATGTGGTAGGTGTAAATTCAAGATTGGACAGTATTCAAGCTGGAGTTTTAAATGCCAAATTGCCTTTCTTGAATGAATACAATACTGCACGTCGTTTGGCAGCTTCAAAATACAATGCAGCTTTCGGAGGAAATAAAAACATAGTTACTCCTGCATTTGATTTAAATGGGGACGATCACGTTTTTCATCAATATGTTTTGAGAATTATTGATGCCGATAGAGATGCATTGATGCAGCATTTATTGAACAAAGGTATTCCGTGTGCGATATATTATCCAATTCCGTTGCATTCGCAAAAAGCGTATTTGGATGTGCGTTACAAAGAAGAAGATTTTCCAGTTACCAATCAATTGGTGAAAGAAGTAATAGCATTGCCAATGCATACTGAATTAGACGATGAACAAATCAAGTTTATAGCAGAAAGTATTCTGGAATTTTTAAAATAATAGAGTATGAAATACTTTTTTACAATTCTTGCTATAGTTTTGTTTAACTCTTTGGGGTTTGCTCAAAATAGTTCTAGATCTAAGGAAGAATCTGCTGTTGCTGCTCGTGTTGAAACCTTGCGTCAAGCAATGATTGATGCTGATGGTAACAAACTGAAAGAATTAACTTCCGAAGGTTTAAGTTATGGACATTCTAGTGGAAATATTCAAAACCAAGCTGTTTTTATAGAAAAAATTGTGAATGGAGAATCTGATTTTGTTAGTATAGAGTTTCAAAATCAAACTATTGAAATTGTGGGCGATGCAGCAATTGTACGTCACAATTTGGTAGCTCATACCAAGGACGGCGGGGTAGACAAGGATATTAAAATTGGTATTATGCTCATTTGGCAAAAGCAAAAAAATAAATGGTTACTTATTGCCAGACAGGCTTATAAATTGCCTTTGTAAACATTAAAATTCAAAATAAATGTCCCAAATTATCAGTCGATATTTTGGGATTTTTTGTTTTAAATAATTAATTGTAAATTCGTTAAGTAAAACAAAAGCCATGAATATTAAAAAACAAAACCCGAAAATAACCAAAGTAGAAGAGCCTTCTGTGGTTTACGAATCTTCGAAGATTAAATTTAAGGGGATTGATAGAGCTACTTTTGATTTTGATGAAGAATTTAAAAATGGTTATACTCCAGAAGAATTTAAATCTGAAATGCATAAAAGAATAAAAGCATATCCTTGGAAAAAGTAATTTTAAGGATAATGTTTTAGATTATTTTGATGAATTGGTTTATACTCTTTTCAAGGAAGAGTATTTCAGTTATTCTGAAAATGCTCAACTGTATGTTGATAAAATTGTAGATTTCATTTTTGCTGAAATTAATAATTTCCCACATAAAAATACTCCCGAAAAACTTCAATATCTCGGTTTCAATTACATCTTTTATAAATCCAATAGTAGAACGACTTAGTATATTTTCTTTGAGAAAAAGAATCATAGTTAGTTGATTACAGGAATCATTAATAATCATTGTGAAGAAGCAAAGGAGTTATAATTGATTAATATTAAAAAATCCCCACAAACATAAGTTTTATGAGGATTCTGTTTATATGTCAACAACTGATTACTAAAATCTGACCACTGAATACTAATTTTTAAGCATTTGCAGTAGCAGCTTCTTTATCGATTTTTCCAATTAATCCGGCCAATACTTTTCCAGGGCCAACTTCGGTAAACAAAGTTGCACCGTCAGCAATCATCTGCTGTACCGATTGTGTCCATTTTACAGGAGCGGTCAATTGAATAATTAAGTTTTTCTTGATCTCGTCAGCATTTGAAACCGCCGATGCGGTTACGTTTTGATATACGGGACAAATTGGAGCAGAGAATGCAGTTGCTTCAATAGCCGCTGCCAATTCTTCTCTTGCAGGTTCCATCATTGGCGAGTGAAAAGCTCCTCCAACAGGTAATAAAAGTGCCCGTTTTGCGCCAGCTGATTTCATTGCTTCACAAGCTTTTTCTACTGCGGAAAATTCTCCCGAGATTACTAATTGTCCAGGACAATTATAATTAGCGGCAACAACAACTCCGTCGATAGAAGCACAAACTTCTTCAACGATATTATCTGCCAATCCAAGAACTGCAGCCATTGTAGAAGGTGTAATTTCACAGGCTTTCTGCATTGCCAAAGCTCTTTGTGAAACTAATTTCAAGCCGTCTTCAAATGACAAAACACCATTGGCAACTAATGCCGAAAATTCACCCAAAGAATGTCCAGCAACCATTTCTGGTTTGAAATTTTCCAGAGTTTTAGCCAAAATAACCGAGTGCAGGAAAACCGCTGGCTGAGTAACTTTAGTTTCTTTCAATTCTTCGGCAGTACCTTCAAACATAATGTCTGTAATGCGGAAACCTAAAATATCATTTGCTTTTTCGAATAATTCTTTCGCTAATGGTGAGTTTTCATATAAGTCTTTGCCCATTCCTGTAAACTGTGCGCCCTGACCCGGAAATACGTATGCTTTCATAAAATCTTGTTTAAGTTTAAGGTTTCAAGTTGTGAAATTTGAAATCGGATGCAAAAATAGTATTTTTTTAGGATTTATGTCAAAAGATCAAAGTCAGATAAAACAAAACCTCCATACTCATTAACAAAGTATGAAGGTTTTGTATGTATAGAAAATCAGTTTTACTGAATGAATTATAATTTTATCAATTGCAGTTCAATGTTCAGTTTTACTTCTTCACCTACTAAAACACCACCAGTTTCTAGAGCCGAGTTCCAGTTTAAACCCCAGTCTTTACGGTTGATTTTTCCAGAAATATTCAATCCTGCCTTGGTATTTCCCCATGGATCTTTCATCAAACCGCTGAATTCAGCTGGGAATTTCACAGATTTTGTAATGCCTCTTAAAGTTAAATCACCAGTCAATTCATAATCATCACCATCTTTATTAAAAGAAGTCGCTTTGAAAGTTAGTTTTGGATGGTTTTCTGCATCAAAAAAGTCACCGCTTTTCAAGTGATTGTCTCTGTCCGCATTATTGGTATTGATAGAATTAATGTCTGCAGAAAATTCAATTACTGCATTTTCGAAGTTATCATCTTCTGTAGTAATTGTTGCGTCATAAGTTCCAAAAGTACCTGAAACATTAGTAAACATCATGTGTTTTACTTTAAAACCAATTTCTGAGTGAGTCGGGTCAATTGCCCATTTTGTAGTTGCCATAATTTTATTTTTATTAATTAAAATTTTATTTGTTTCATTTTGATAAGGCAAATTTACAGCGATACTACCGACGGGGCACTTAACCTAGATTAAGAAATAAAATCGGCAGTATTAATTTAATGCGTGATTTTAAACTAGATTCTATTATTAATTTTTGGAGCAGAAAGATTAGGCATTTTCAGCCAAGATTGTTCCCGCTTTTCGTTACAATCTTTTTGGCTGAACCCCAGCCAAAAAGGATTTTCACTGCAATCGGGGCTAAAAGGAAACATCTTGCTTTTTTGCAATCATTCAAAAAAAAATCCAATGTTCAATTATAGCCAGAAAAAAATCGAGTTCTCAGTTTTAATTAAAAGTTGCTACCACAGAGAATTTTTCCAGCCACTTATTCAGGTTCAAAGAATAAATCTCACGATATTTAGAGATGATGTCTTGATGTTTCAGCTGAAAATCATTGTTCATCTCGTAGTTCCAGTTATTGTCTCTAAAAACGGTTTCAAAATTAAAAACATTTCCAGCCAGCATTTTATAATCGGTAACTAATTCCTGATGCAGTTCCGAATCCAGAATAGGTTTGATTTCGGCATCATAAAAAGTCGTGGCCGTTTCGTTCACTGCCAATCCTTTTTCAATCCAGTGCTGTTCCAGTGCATCTTCTTCATACTTAAAAAAATCAGTAATGTGCTTGTCCGAAAACCAATCAGGAAGTTTTACATTAGGCTGATTTTCATTCGATTCATTGTTATCAGCATGAAGCTGCGCATTTGGAATCATCGAGGAATTGTACAAATACCATTCAGAATCCATAATTAAATAAATGAGTTTTTGGGTGTTTAATTTGGCAAGCCAAGTTCTGTATCTGACAATTCCATTTGGGAACAGTCCCACGTCAATAACCATTTTCCGGACTTTACCATTAATTTTGACTTGTATTATGGGAGCCACATGATAACCCCAATCGATAGTTCCGGTTGGAGAGCTATTTTTTTTATCAATAAAAGAAATCTGCTGACTGTTTGTAGAGGAATACACCACAGGAGCAAAAACCCAGATTTTGGCACAATAACATCCTTTTGAGGCTAACAGTAATCTTATATAATGCGAAATATTATGACAATTAGCCTGCTGATAACCAAAAGGAAGCCCCGATTCCTTAATTGCTGCAAACAAGGCATTTGCTGTATCTTGATCAAGAACAGAAGCTTTTCCAGGTGTTAAAAGAGGATGCTTTTTGATAATCTTTTTATTAAATAATTAATGCGATACTTTTGTTATTGGGCGAAGTTATAAAAACGATAAAGGGGAGAACTTATACCAAAATAAGAAATTGTTATAAAATTTCAATTAAAAAAATCAAACCAGCGGTATCACATCAACCTCAACTTTTACTTTATGATCGCCGGTACTGAAAATAATCCCTTTCATTGGTGACACATCTGCAAAATCTCTTCCGTAAGCGGTTACAATATGGCGCTGTTGCGGAATCATATTGTTGGTCGGATCAAATTCACACCAGCCCATTTCGGGAATGTAGACTGAAATCCAAGCGTGCGAAGCATCAGAGCCTTCTAACTTCGGCTTGCCTATTGGTGGCAATGTTTCAATATAACCGCTTACATAGCGTGCTGGAATTCCCACGCTCCGTAAACTGGCAATTGCCAAATGGGAGAAATCCTGACAGACTCCTCTTCGCTCCTTGAGAACGGTTTTTAGCGGTGTATTGACATTGGTAGAACCGGATTTGAATTGGAATTCGGTATATATTTTTTTGATTAAATTTAATACAGCATCAAAAAGAGGCATTTTTGGAAGCAGACAGCTTTCCGCAAAAGCGATAATTTCTTCATCCCAAGTAATGAATTGACTCGGCAGTTGATATTGCAAAACTTCAATTTTGAGAGCGCGATCGGTTGTGAATTTTAATCTGGCTTCTTCGCAGGTGATTGGATTTAAAGTTAGCTGTGTCGCATTTTTCAATACTTCGACTTCACTTGAAACGGTAACTTTTAGCGATTTGTGTGATTGATGAAGCGAAAAATAATGTTGAATGTTTCCAAAATAATCCGTGCGTGAATATATTTTGGAAGGTTTTGGCTCAATTTCTATCTTGAAATTTTTGCATATCTGTTTCGCAGAATTTTGAGGCTGAAGACACAAAATGCTTTGGTAATTATGAACCTCATTGACGTAGGTATAAAGTGTCTGATGTTTTAGTTTATATTTCATCGGATTCGCTATTTTCAAGTGTGTCTAAAACGGAATGCTGGATTACAGAATGATTAAAATAGAGGCTGGATAAATTATTGGAAACATCACACATTAATTCAAAAACATCCGAAAGCGTCTGGTCTAATTCAGATCGGAATTGTGTTTTTTCATCAACTTGTATCAAACTGTCGGCATCAATCAAGTTGATAATCGTACTGGCTTTCAAAGCTGATTTCTCGGCAATACTCAGTCGGTTTGGCTCATTGGTCTTTGGTAATTTAGAAAGATAATGAGTGAGTGTATTTAATAGAAAAGAAAGCGTGTACGTTAAGTTTTTTTCTAAAAAAACCATATTAATTACGGCTTTTAAGCTCAAATGCGATTTGTATATGTTTCGGTATTGTGCCAATAAATGATGATATTCTAATATAGCTTCCATCAGAACGGCCTCATCTTCCTCGGCTTTTTTATAATTGAAAGCTGTACGGAAAACCGAAATCAAGGATAAAATACGTTCTACATTTTTCCCGGCTTCCATCAGATAGAAACCATTATCACGAGGTAATGTTTCGTAAATATTTCCATAAAATGAAAAAAGACGAATATGCAGTTTGTCTAAAGCATGATTTACGTGATTGATGTTATTGGTTTTTTTAAGTGTAAAATGAATGTCTTCCAGTAAATTGATAATCTGCCTGGTGTCGTTGTTCCATTTTTCACTAACCTGATTAATGGTGTTAAGCAGGGATTGAACATTATAAACGATTGAACCAGCTTTTTTGGAATCATTAATCAGCAGAAGCAGTTCTGTAATTGGATTTACAAAAATAGCATCGTTGTCAAATACTTCTCCGTCCTTAACTTCTTTTCCAACAAATCCTGGATACGTTTGTGTAAGATGAGTGAGTGATTTTAATAAAACAATTAAGAACTCGGGTTGTTTGTTGCCGTGTTTAATCACGTTTTCGTTAAGCCTGTTCAGGATGATTTTTAGAAAACTACGCAATGTCATTGTTCTTTCGCACAAGCGACCTAACCAAAATAGGTTTTCGGCATTTCTACTGGTTAAGGAATTATTCAGTTGGTTATTGGTATTTTTCCGTTCAACGGTTTTTTCATGGTATTCCGTTGGCGTGTCTGTTATGATCCAAGTGTCCTTTGAAATTCCGCCTAATTGGTTTGAAATCTCAAACTTATCCCTTACAGCAGAACTCCGTGTTAAACCGCCTTGCATTACTTTGTAGTCATTGTCTTGGGCGATCAAAAAAGCTCGAATTGCAGCATATCTTGGTTCTATTGCCCCATTCACAAAAGCAGGAGTTGTGGATAAACTTACTTCTTCCTGAGCTACATAATCTTTAGGATTTTTGTGAATAAGATTTTTTAAATTTTCGAGCTCTTCTTTGTTTAACAAACGTCCATAAATGGATCTGAAACCTTGTTTTCGATTGGTTTTTTTAATGATTAATTTGGGTAAATTGGCCAATACATAGTCTAATTCTTTGGTTTGCCCACACCACCAAGTGGCAATCGAGTTGATTAACAATGATTCTTTGAGCAGGAATTTACAGGCATTTTGCATGAAAGCCATTAGCCCATAATTTTCTAAAATACTTGTTCCCGGAGGATTTAGAACCGTAACATTTCCTAAACGCGCGACTTGTAATAAACCGGCAATCCCAAGTAATGAATCCCTGCGTAATTCTAATGGATCACACCATTCATCGTCTAGACGTTTGATAATAACATCAACTCGTTCCAATTGATCGATAGATTTTAGCCAGACAAAACCGTCTCTAACAACTAAATCATTTCCCTGAACCAAAGTATATCCCAAATAGGAAGAAAGGTAGACATGCTCAAAATAGGTTTCGTTTCCAGGACCAGGAGTCAAGAAGACTACATTTGGATTTTCATTACTATTGTTTTCTAACGAATCAACGGTTTGTTGTAATTGATTAAAATAAGGTGAAAGTCTTTTTCGATATGTTTTTTCGTTGAGTTCTGGGAAAACCTTACTCATGACAATTCTATTTTCCAGAGTATAGCCCGCACCCGAAGGAGCTTGGGTTCGGTTGTCCAGTAACCACATTTTGCCATCGGGACCACGAGCCAAATCGACAGCATAATTTAATAATTGTTTGTCGTTTTTTTGAATAATATCAAAACACGGCAAAAGAAAACCGGCATTGTCAAAAACCAATTCGGCCGGAATAATGGCGTTTTTAATTAAGGTTTGAGGGCCATAAAGATCTTTTAAAATTAAATCTAATAAATGAGCTCTCTGTTTTAATCCTTTTTCGATGGTTTTCCATTCGGATTCATGAATTAGAAACGGAATGGGATCCAATTTCCAAGCCCGATTCGATTCCTGATTCGAGTCGTAAACATTATAGGTAACTCCGTTTTCTTTTAATTTTTTTATAATTTCTTGATTACGCAATTCCAATTCATCAATACCAATAGATTCCAAGGTATCAAAAAGACCTTTCCAATATGGTTTTATTTCACCATTTTGATCAAGTACCTCGTCGTAAGAATTGATTTTTTCTTTATATGAATTGAGTAGTCCCAATGAAATATCTTGAATCATTTTGTTAATGTTGAGTGAATTACGTTTTTGGAATTTACAAAATAATAGCTTTAAAGGCGAACAGCAATGCAATTATTCTATTCTTTTGCTTTCCAATAATGTCTTAAATCTAAAGTGTAGGGATATTCGGGGTTAATGAGTTCGATGGGTGTATCAATTCTTAAATCGGATTTAGATTCTACTAAAAATCGGGAAGTGGCGTTGCTATTTACAATCGTTTCCTTTTCTTTTTCTTCGTCAATTTCCTCGAGTGAAGAAGAAGGTGTGTGTCCAAAATCCCAAAAGCGGCTTATTTTTCTGGATTCGGCCTCAAAACTATTTACAGGAAATGTATCAAAACTTCTTCCGCCAGGATGCGTTACAAAATAGGTACAACCACCAATCACTTTATTATTCCATGTGTCTACCAAGTCAAAAACAAGAGGGACATCAATTCCAATATTAGGATGCAGTGCCGATGGCGGATTCCATGATTTATAACGGATTCCTGCTACATATTCGCCTTTTGTGCCCGTACTTCTTAATGGAATTCGACAACCTTTGCATAATAAAATATGACGTTCGGGCACAATTCCGGAGACTTTTACCTGCAAGCGTTCCAAGGAGGAATCTACAAAGCGTGAAGTTCCAGAACTGGATAATTCTTCGCCAAGTACGTGCCAAGGTTCAATTCCTAGTCTAATTTCCAGTTGAATATTATCAATAGTCACGTTTCCGTGATGTGGATATCTAAATTCGAAGAAAGGATCAAACCATGAAATATCAAAGTTATATCCAGCGTCCTTTAAATCGTTTACCACATCGATCATATCGAGATAGGCAAAATGAGGTAATAAAAATTTATCGTGAAGTTCAGTTCCCCAACGGATTAGTTTTTTCTCATAAGGTTCTTTCCAAAATTTTGCGACCAAGGCACGAACCAATAGATTTTGAACCAAGTTCATGTGCTTGTGCGGAGGCATATCAAAAGCTCTTAATTCTAAAATTCCTAAACGCCCTGTTGAAGAATCAGGTGAAAATAGTTTGTCGATACAAAATTCGGCACGATGTGTATTTCCTGTGATGTCAGTTAATAGATTTCTGAAAATTCTGTCCACCATCCAGAAAGGAACTTCTTTGTCTTTTGGAATTTGTTCAAAAGCAATTTCCATTTCATAAAGACGCTCATCACGACCTTCGTCAATACGTGGCGCCTGACTCGTAGGCCCTATGAATGGCCCGGCAAAAAGGTAGCTTAAAACAGGATGATGTTGCCAATAGGTAATTAAGCTTCGCAATAAATCGGGTCTTCTCAATAACGGACTATCTTCGGGTCTTTCGGCACCCAATGTTACGTGATTTCCCCCTCCGGTTCCAGTATGCCGACCGTCAACCATAAATTTATCGGTTCCCAAACGACTCAAGAATGCTTCTTCATATAAAGCAGTAGTGTTGTTGACAATTTCTTGCCAAGATTTGGCTGGATGCACATTAACTTCAATTACGCCAGGATCTGGAGTAACCATCATTTTCTCAATTCGATAATCAGTTTTTGGTTGATATCCTTCGATTCTTACCGGCATTTGCAATTTCTCGGCAGTACTTTCTATCGAAGTAATTAAATCTATATAATGTTCCAAATAATCGGTTGGAGGCAGGAAAACATATAACATTCCGTCGCGTTCTTCTACACACAATGCCGTAATGAAAGTATCAACTTCAAATAATAATGGTTCTTTTTCGGTTTCTTTTCCTTCTTTTTTAGAAGTTACTTTTTTGATTGCTTCAAAAATCTTTGAAATCGTTCCGTAACGTTTTTTTACTTTTTCGGTGTAATCTCCCAAAGCTGGCAAATCTTCAAATAAACTTCTGTCAACAACAGTTTCTCTTTTGTTTTTGGAAGTTTTTGGAAGTGAGTCCAAAGGCAATCGCAAGCCTATAGGGGAGTTTCCGGGAATTAAAAAACAATTCCCCCTTCTAAATTCCCATGCACAACTTTCCCAATTATCTTCGGTATAATTTTTTCGAATTGGCAAAACAAAACCTGATGGGTTATTTAAACCTTTTTCTAAAACCTTGGCAAGGTTGTGTCGTTCAATAGAATCTTTTAAATTTACTTTCAGCGGATCTAAATTCACCGGAAGCTTACCTTCTTCAAGAGCCCAGTAGATTGGATCTTCATAAGTTGGCAGTATGTTTTTGGTATCAATTCCTAAAAATTTGGTCAATTCGGTTGCAAATTTTTCAGCATCGTGAAAAGTATGTTTTGTTTTTCCTTCTTTGGCAACTAAAGCATCATTTTTCCATAGCGGCAATCCGTCTTTTCTCCAGTACAAACCATATTGCCAACGAGGAAATAGTTCTCCCGGATACCATTTTCCCTGACCAAAATGAAGTAAACCTCCAAAAGCAAATCGTTGTTTTAGACGTAATGCCAAATCATAAGCCAGTTTTCTTTTTAATGGCCCATCTGCAGCTGTATTCCATTCGGCACCTTCAAAATCATCAATGGAAATAAAGGTTGGTTCGCCACCCATTGTTAGGCGTACATCTCCGTGAATTAAATCGTGCTCGACAACATTTCCAACTTCCATAATGTCTTCCCACTGCTTGTCAGAATAGGGTTTGGTTACCCGTGGATCTTCGTGAATGCGGGTTACTTTGTTTTCAAAATCTAAGCTTACTTCACATTTTTCTGTCGCACCAGTTACAGGAGCCGCACTTTCATAATGTGGCGTACAACATAACGGGATATGACCTTCGCCTGCAAAAAGACCCGAAGTAGGATCAAGACCAATCCAGCCGGCACCTGGAAGATAAATTTCAACCCAAGCGTGCAAATCTGTAAAGTCATTATCGGGACCCGATGGACCATCAAGCGACTTGATATCGGGAGTTAATTGCACAATGTAACCTGAAACAAAGCGTGCTGCCAATCCAAAGTGGCGTAAAACATGAATTAATAACCAAGCAAAATCTCTACAAGATCCACTTTTGAGCCTTAGCGTTTGCTCTGGTGTTTGTACTCCAGCTTCCAGTCGTAGATTATAGGTAAGCGTTTTGTAAACGACTTGGTTTAGATAAACTAAAAAGTCATTTATTTCTAATGAATCATTTAGTTTTATACCATCAATAAATTTTAAAAAAGTTGGGCTCTCTTCGCTTAGTTTTAAATAAGGAAATAATTCCTGTTCGAGTAGGGTATCGTATTTAAATGGAAACTTTTGAGCATATTCTTCTACAAAATAATCAAATGGGTTGATGACTTGAAGTTTTGCAATTACCTCGACTTCGACTTTTAATTCCTTGATTTTTTCAGGAAAAACAACTCTGGCCTGATAATTCCCGGAAGGATCTTGTTGCCAGTTTATAAAATGGTCTTCGGGACTGATTTTTAATGAATATCCTTCTATGGCAGTCCTGGAATGCACCGCTGGGCGAAGTCTAAAAATATGAGGAAATAATTTAACGCTGCGGTCAAATTTATATGTTGTTTTATGTGAGATAGCTATTTTTACAGGCATAAGAAGTTTTTTTATGACAAAATTTAACTTATACAAATATTGAAAAAAAAACACTATTTAACGAATTTTATTGATAATAATTTATTAAAAATAGACTTAAATACTTTTTATTTGGCAATAATAATGCTTTTTATTGATGATTTCTTAATCGTTTGATTTTGATTTAATGATGTTGATTTGCTTGATTATATTTTCGAACCTTAATCGTTTTGCAAAATGATAATGGTTGTTAGTTGTTTCCTTGTGTTAATCCGTTGTAATTGTATTGGTTAAGTGCGTGTTTTGTCTTAATTGATAAATTTAGGATGGATAAAATCAATCACTCAACAAGAATGTTTTTATTTGGTTCGAAAGAAGGATTTATTCAACTTTTTTAAAATCACATTTTTATGGCTATCTTTTGTATATTTGAAATACTTGTCAAATGGGAAAATTTTTTTGCTGGTTTGATTTAAAAAAAAATAGATAAATTTTAATTTGTTATAGTTTAGAAACTTCAGTCAAAGTCTAAATGCATTGTTTTTTTAAGTTCTTTCTTTAATAAACAAGAAATTGTATGCAAAATATATTTTTATTTAGCCAAATGCGTTAACTTATTATGTCGAATAAAAAATAAATTTATGAAAGTTTCTATCACTCGAAAAAATGTAAAATTTTTGCCTGATTCTAGTAGAGTTGTTGCTAGGTATTTTATGAATGGAGAAGAAAGGACCAAAGAATTGATTAATCGCATATTGGCGATGAGCAATATCGAAGTCAATAATACCTTGGAACAAATAAATAGAGAGTTTGCCAGACGGCATCGTAACCTTTCTGCATTATTTCACAGGCATTATGATAAGGCCAAACATATTCTCAAACACATGCAGGTTAATGATTCCGATCTTTCGGAAGAAAGAAAAATGCTCATTGGCTCTTATCTTACCATGGAATATTCCATTGAATCGGCTGCTTTTTTTAACCCTTCCATAGTCGAGGATTTTGATCAATCTGGCTTGGAAAAAGGAGAAAAGCGCGTGGTTATATCATTTCGGGCTACCGGCGAAGGACATGTTTCATCGATTGTATTTAGAAGAGGGATTATTGACAGGGATAATAATCTTAGAATGATGCGAATTGGTGATAGTATAGAAAAAGCAGAGGTTTTGCATAAAATGATGTTTAGCAAAAAACGAATTCTTTCGAAACTGGCAGAAATGCACACGCTAGATATTTATTCATCCATATTACTTGATTTGCCTGAAATTTTCGAATATTCGGTGTTTAAAAATCTGCTAAAGAAAGAATTGGGAAATCCGGATGTCAGTAAGGAAAAAAAAGAGGCTTTCGAAGAAGTTCTTTGGCTGATGAATTCTTTTTATGACATACAATTTAAGCATGATTCGGATATTTCTGAGCGGGTTATATTTCCAATATCTGATGCTGAGAGCCGAGGTATTGAAGATGCACGTTTTGTGCGTTTTAGAGATGATGATGGTTCCGAAACAATAATGGGAACTTACACTGCCTATAACGGGCATGCCATACTTCCTAAATTAATTACCACCGAAGATTTTTATACGTTCCGAGTAATGCCTTTGTATGGAGAAGGATCTACAGGCAAAGGAATGGCTTTGTTTCCGAAGAAAATCAAGGGTAAATACGCCATGCTGGGCAGAATGGATGGTGTTAATAATTATTTGATGTATTCATTGAAACCAAACGAATGGAAAAATCCACAAATTATCCAGAAACCTGAATATGCCTGGGAATTTACCCAAGTTGGAAATTGTGGTTCCCCTTTGTGGACCGAACAAGGATGGCTTGTTATTACACATGGAGTAGGAGCAATGAGGCGTTATTGTATAGGTGCTTCACTGTTCGATTTGGATGATCCTTCCAAGGAAATTGGAAGACTTCCGGAACCTTTGATAGCTCCTCTGGAAGAAGAGCGCGAAGGTTATGTGCCAAATGTGGTGTATTCCTGTGGTTCCATAATTCACAATGACAGTCTAATATTACCGTATGCAGTATCTGATTATTCTTCTACTTATGCTGTAGTGGATATGAAGGAATTACTCGAAGCGTTGCTTGATAGCAAAAGAATAAGTGTATAATGAGTTTATAAGACTTCGTTTCGCTACTATTTTTATGGTTTCTTAAAATATTAAAATGACCGAAAAAGAAAAAATGCTTTTGGGCGAAATTTATTTTGCCAATGACAAACAACTCGTTGAAGAACGTGCAAAAGCCAAAAGATTATTGCACAAATTAAACGTTACCGAATATTTAATGAATGGAAAATCACGTGCCATTCTCAGGGAGTTAATGCCCAATTCACATAAGCGATTGTATATAGAACCGCCATTTCATTGTGATTATGGGTACAATATTCATTCGGGGGAGAATGTGTATTTTAATGTCAATTGCGTGGTTTTGGACACGATGAAAGTGACTATTGGTAACAATGTTTTCTTTGCGCCAGGCGTGCATGTTTACACGGCAACCCATCCGCTCAATGCTGTCGAAAGAAGAACTGTCGAAAGTTCAAAACCTGTTTCTATTGGTGATGATTGCTGGATAGGAGGGAATTCGGTGATTTGTCCGGGAGTGACTATCGGTAATGGTTGTGTAATTGGTGCAGGATCTGTGGTAACAAAGGATATTCCCGAAAATTCTTTAGCAGTTGGAAATCCCGCCAAAGTGATTCGGAAGTTGAATCAGGAATAAGTTTGTTTGTAATCTTTGCGACTCTGAAACTTTGTGAATCAATTTCACGCAAAGGTGCAGAGTCGCAAAATTAATTTCAGCGGGTAAATAAAACTATTTGTTGAGATAAAAACTCAATGCGCCCGATGGGCATTTATGTATCGTTTCAATGATTTTTTCTGTGGTGGAGGCTTCGGGTAGAATCCAAGGTTTTTCTTTTGGGTGAAAAACATCAGGATTGTTTTTAACACACATAGCAGAATGTATGCATTTTCCAGATTGCCAAACAATGGTTACTTCACCATTGGTGTATTCTTTTTTGATGTCTTTTGGATCCATGGCTAAATAGTTGTGTTAATGATCGTTTTTCCTTTTAGTAATTTTGAAATAGGACATTTATCGGCAATGATTAACAATCGGTCTTTTTGCTCGGCACTAACTTCCCCTGAGAAAATGATGTTTCTTCTTATTGTTGTATTCAATTGTCCGTCTATAGTTTCCTGATATAAATTTAACGAAATATTTATTTCGGGAATAATCCATTCTTTTCGGTCAATGTACATTCTTAAAGTCGAGAGCGTACAGCCTGCCAAAGAAGCCAATAAGGTAGAAAACGGATCCATTCCTAAATCTCTTCCGCCAACATTTTCGGGCTCATCCATAAGGAACTGCCCGTTTCTCCAAGTGATATTGCACAAATACTTTTGCATACCAATATGTCCAAGTATGTCATTTTCAAAAAGTTCTTCCATTATAATACGTCTCTAAATTCGGGAGTTTTGTCAAATACTTTTTTAGCAAAAGGACAAAGCGGAATAATTTTGATGTCTTTTTCCCTTGCAAATTCTACCGCTTTCGCTACCATTTTTTTTCCATACCCTTTTCCGTTGTTGCCTTCATTTACTTCAGTATGGTCTATGATAATTTTATTTGGGCCTGCAAAAACAAAAGTCATTTTAGCTTCTGTTTTACCATTGATATCGATGTGGAAAAAACCGTTTTTGTCGGTTATCTCTAATTGTACTTCTTCGTTCATGTTTAAAGTTCCTAAGTTAGTAAGTTGCTGAGTTTTTAAGTTTTTTTTAGATACTAAGATCCTAAGTCTTTTCTTAGCGACTTAGAATCTTAGTAACTTAGCAACTCTTTAATATCCCATTGGTATTTCCATTAATAAAAATTTGGCGTCAGTGCTGGCTTTGATGTCTAAAGTTTTGAAATCAGTAATGCCTAAACCATCACGGGTTTCCAATTCCTGTCCGTCAATAGTGATAGTTCCCGAAATTACAAAGGCATAAAGACCGTTTCCTTCTTTTTTCAATTCATATTGTTTTTCAAATCCAGCTTCAAAATCGGCCAAATGAAACCAAGCGTCCTGGTGAATCCAAACTCCGGCATCTTCAGGATTTGGAGATAATATTTGAGCAAAATTGTTTTTTTGTTCAGCAGCGTCCAAAGTGATCTGTTGGTAACGAGGCTCCACATTTCTCACTTTTGGAAATAACCAAATTTGGAAAAGTTTTGTTCTTTGGTCAGCGTTTGGATTGAATTCACTATGCTGAATTCCAGTTCCTGCGCTCATTACCTGAACATCACCCGTTTTGATGGTTTCAGCATTTCCCATGCTGTCTTTGTGAGCCAAATCACCTTCTAACGGAATAGTGATAATTTCCATATTATCGTGAGGATGTGTTCCAAAACCCATTCCCGCCGCTACCGTATCATCATTTAAAACGCGTAACGCTCCAAACTGTACTCTATCCGGATTGTACCAGCTTGCAAAGCTAAAGCTGTGGTATGCGTTTAACCATCCGTGATCTGCGTGTCCTCTTGTATCTGCTTTGTGTAAAACTGTAGTTGCCATGATGTATATGTTTTATTGATTTTTGTTATACAAATTTACGTCAGATGTAAGCAAAAGGGACTTAACCTAGATTAAGAAAAGTGTTCAGTTGGCAGTATTCAGATTTTAGTATTCAGAATGGCGTTTAAAAATAGTTAAAAGTACTGCAGTCGTACATTGGTACTCAACACTGCTTTCTGAATACTGAATACTACTTCCGCAGCATTTTACTCTTCATCTTACTAAAAAACTCAGGCGTTACGCCAAGATAAGAAGCAATTTGTTTTTGAGGGACGCTATAAATTAAATTCGTGTATTTTTTGCAGAATTTTTCGAAGCGTTCTTCGGCAGTTAAACTTAAGTTATCCATTAACCGTTGTTGATGTGCTACCAATGAATTCTCGGTTAAAATCCTGAAAAAACGCTCAAGCTGAGGTATTTCCTTATACAGGATTTCTTGGTTCTCTTTGGACAATATTACCACTTCGGCATCTTCTATGACCTGAATGAAAAGGTTTCCCGGTTTTTGCGAAAGCAGACTATACATATCACTTATCCACCAACCGCTAGTCGCAAAACTCAAAACGTGTTCTACGATGTTGTCATTGATATTAAAACTTCGGATTACCCCCGAATTGACGAAATAAGATTGTCTACAGATTTCGCCTGCGTTAAGCAAAATAGCTTTGGCCTTGTACTGTTGAGTTTCTGTTTTGGACAAAAAAAGTTCTTGTTCTTCGGGAGTTAAAGTAACGTGTTTGCTGATGTTTTCGAGAATAGCCTTCATTCTTTCAAAAGTACAATTATTTAACTGTCCGAAAAATAATAAATATAAAAAAAACCTGCAGGAAAACTCAGTTCCTACAGGTCTTAGGCGAAGACACAATTATTTAACCTATAAAATATAATAGTCTTCTTTTCTTTTTTTTGTTTGTATGCGATGCGTGTTCGACTCGAAATGTTCTGATGTATTGGAATATTCATCATTGTATTCATTGACCATCTGCATTAAATTTTTCTCAATATTCTTGGCAATTGTAGAAACAGGAGTATCAGTCGGTTTGTTTTCGAACGGATCCTGTAGATGAATTGCCATTTTTTCTACCAAGAAAAATGCTGCCGCTATAATAGTTACCAGTGGTATTTCTAACCATCGCAGCATTGTAGGCAAACTAAACGGCAGCAGTATGAGGAACAAATAGATGGTCATGTGAATGTACAATCCGTATGTTGTTGGGAATATGGTTGTTTTTATACGTTCGCATTTTCCCATGTGGTCACAAAAATTGGTTAACGTTCTATCCAATTCAATTTGCTGAAAAGTATTTATTTTTTCTTCACGCAGAGCATCTTTCAGGTCTTTTCCGTGTAACATTAATAATGCATTTGGTACGTGCTTGTGTTTTTGAACATAGTCAAATTCTTCAGCCGTAAGTAATCCCTTGATAGGTTTGTATGGATTTTCGCCTCTCAAAGCATTTCCTAAGGCATAACACCATGCAGCTTGTCTTTTTGCCATTTTTTCTATGAAATTACTGGCTTCAATCGAAAAAACAGGGTCTTTGTAATAGGTGGCAAGCTGCCTTATAAATGATCGTGAATCATTGGTTATGGCTCCCCATACTATTCGTGCTTCCCACCAACGGTCATAGGCCTGATTGGATTTGAAGGCAAGCAATAGTGAAATTACCGTCCCGATTACCGAAGGAATTGCTATTGGAATTTCGGTATTCAGTTCTGGATTTAACCGGTGAAAAAGATCAAAAAGACAAGTGTATACCAATACTATTGCAAGTTCAAGTTTAATTTTCCCTAATATATAGCTTAGCGGTATTTTCTTTTTTAGCAGCATAATGTTGTTCTATTAAACGGTTTCTTCATGCAGAGACAAAACGGGTATTTCCAAATGCTGATTGATTTCGCCTTGTTTTTTGATTTTAATCTTAGACCTTTCGGAGGTGCGGGTTTCAATGACAAAATCAATATCATTTTCTTTTAAAACTTTGGATAATAATAAGTTGATATATTCGGCGGTTTCCTGTTCTTTTTTTAGAACCTGACTGATTTTTTGCAACGGAAATTGATCTTGCATATATTGCTGAATATCATCAATGTTTAAACGCGAAAGGGCATTTTCTAGATAAATTGCCTTGTTTAGCTTAGTGGAATTGTCATTGATAAGGCGTAAAATAGGTGTTTTTTGATTTTCAATAATCTGAACCAAATTACTGTGAACCGTTTTTTTACTGGTGATTATTGATTTTGTCAATAGGATTAAATCAACGGAATGAAACTGCAGAAAGTTTTTTAAAAGCGGTGCGGTGATTCCAGACTGGCGTTTGAATTCTAATTTGCAGTTAGGAAATTTTGCAATTAGGTCTCGGCAATTGTCTAAAACGTCCAACTCTTTGTGAGTTATCTGGCTGTCTTGTTCTCTCAGGTATTGAGCAGCCGAGAAGGAATTAATTTCTTCGGTAATTAAAAAAAGAATGATTTTTGCATTTCCATTTTTAGAATGGTTAATGGCCGTTTGAACTGCTGCTATTGTGTCAGGAGTTAGTCGTGTTGGTATTAAAAAGTTTTTCATAAGTACATCTGTTTTTTGTACTTACAAAGTAAATTTTGCTACATTAGAGGCAGTTTAAAAGAAGATTAGAAAATTCTAAGAATTAACATTAGAATTTTTAATATTGGTTTTATTGAACAGAATAGTCACAATAGTTCCTTTGTCTTTCTCGGATTGAATCTGCAGTTCGCCGTTGTGCATTCGGATGATTTTCATGGCTAATGGCAATCCCAGACCATAACCGATATATTTGCTGCTGGCTTCTTTCCCCCTGAAAAAAGGCTCGTAAAGATGCGGAATGTCTTCGGATGGAATTCCAATCCCAATATCACTGATTACAATTTTGATAATATCCTTGGTTGCACTAAGATTAACAAAAACTTCCTTATTGTCGGAGTATTTTACACCATTTGCAACGATGTTGTTGATGGCCAATTCCAATAAATTTTTGTTGCAGGGAATCGATAGATAATTGCTGTCTTTAGCAGAAACATCCAGTTTGATACTGACTTTATTATCTGGAAAAAAATTGTCTAAGTCGGTTTTTACTTCAAATAGCAAATCGTCCATACGAACCACATTTTGGACTTGTTTTGTGCCGTCGTAACCGGTTTGGGTAAGTTTCAGAAGACTTTCAGTCAGGCTTCCTAATTTAGACGACTGTCTGTAAATGTTTTCCAACGAAGTGATGTATTCTTCTTTTTCTCTTTCTTTCAGAAGCATAATTTCCGCCTCGGCAATGATGGTCGTGATTGGTGTTTTAAGTTCGTGGGAAGCGTTATTGATAAAGTTGGTCTGAATTTCAAATGACGTTTCCAGTCTGTCCAGCATATCGTTGAAAGTCGAAGTCAGATCAGCTATTTCACCTGTGTTTCCCTCATTCTGCAGTCTTCGGGATAAATTGGAAGCACTGATTCTTTTTACTTCTTTGGCTATATTGGAGACCGGAATGATTACTTTTTTGGCTAATAATCTTCCCAGAAAAAAAGATATAATCAGGAAAACGGCAATTCCGAGAATCATAATTCTTGTAATATAAACCGTTGTGAGATGACCTTTTCGGTCAACAGCCGCAATGATAACAATGTATTTTTGACCGTTTTCGGTAAAAATCTGGCCTAAGTAATATTTGTTGTCTATTTCAAAAGATTCTTTACCGTTTTTTAAAACATTGGTATAGAATTCGTTGGGTAGATTTAATTTTGTATTGTATTCAAAAGTGTTTTGGCTGTTTACCTTAAGCACAAAATCCTCTTCTTGAATTAATTCTTCCAGCCCATTTTTTTTAAGCTGTTTGTAGTATTTGATTTTTTCGGGATCCTTCTGAAAATGAATCGAAGCAACAATTTTTGCACGGTCTTCCAAACGTTTCAAAAAGTAATATTGATTGTTGCTTCTAAATAGGAAAAACACCAATATGCACAGCAAAATCGTGCTTAAGGTCGAAAGAATAACGTACGAATAAGTAATTTTCTTTTTTATATTATTCATTTTCGGTCTGTAATAAATAACCAAAACCTTTGATGGTCTGGATCATTTTGGTGTTATAAGGTTTGTCGATTTTTTTTCGCAGATAATTAATATACACATCTACAACATTGGTGTTCATGTCAAAACTAATGTCCCAAACATTGTCCAAAATCTGATTTCGGGAAACGATTGTCCCTTTGTTTTTTGCCAAATAATAAAGAAGTCTGAATTCTTTATGCGTCAAAAGTATAGGTTTTCCGTTTCGGTGTACCAATTTGGTTTTGCCGTTTATTTCTAAATCTTCGAGTTTTATGATGTCTGGTTTTTGAGTGTCGAGATTGGCGCGTCTTGCCAGTGCCATGACTCTTGCATTGAGTTCGGTGAATTTGAACGGTTTTACCAAATAATCATCGGCTCCGTTTTCCAATCCGTTTACAATATTTTCCGAAGTTCCCAATGCAGTTAACAGCAGGATGGGAACAAAGTTTTTGATGGCTCTTAATCTTCGGCAGATTTCGATTCCGTTTACTTTTGGAAGCATTACATCCAAAATCACAACGTCAAAATCGTTGTTTTGAATCATTTCCAATGCCGTTTCCCCGTCAAGACAGACACTCACCTCAAAATTATTTTCGGTAAATCCTTTTCTTAAAACGGATAACAAATTGGGTTCGTCCTCAACAATCAGTAATTTCATTTACAAGTGTTTGTTTTTGCAAACATAAAAAAATGTAAATGTAATTTTTAGTAAGTTGGGATTTCTTAAGGTTTTTTTTAGAAAGTTTTTTTAAAAGATGATTTATTGCGTTGTTTTTTCAAAGAATTAAAAGTTTCCGCTACGACCTGAGGGGACAATGTCGTTATGTTAATGTTTAATTAGCTCTCGCAAAGGCGCGAAGACGCAAAGTTATAGCAGGTCTTCTTTGCGTCTTCGCGCCTTTGCGAGGATTAAATTTGAAAAAATTCTAGCGAGAAATCCTTAATTAAAAAAAGCCTTGACTGCTGAGGTTGTGGCTGTTTTTTTAGCAAATGAAGTGAATTCCCTTAAATGGAATAATTTTTAAACATGTAAATCCATAACAATCTTGATAGGCGAATGTTGAAGGAAGCCATCACTAAAATAACTGCAGTTATAATGCCAATGATTCGTAAATCGAATGTTTCAGTAAAAAACTGATGCGCAATTAAATAAGTTGCAATTCCTTGTGCTACTGTCAGACCGTAGTTTACATACATTGCACCAAAAAAGTAACCAGGTTCTTTCTCAAATTTAAAATGACAATGCGGACAATATTGATTCATTTTTGGAAAGCCAATGTTTAAGAATATGTTTTTTTCGTTAAAAACTTTTCCTGTAAGGCAATGAGGGCAGTCGTTATTCAGAATATGTAGCAGTGAGTGTGACATCTTTTAATTTTTTTTCAAAGGTATTTCATATTCGTGACCCAGAAGTTTTCTATATTCGCTAATTATAGCACAAAAAAGACATTAGGAATTATGCAAAAGTATCCCGTATATTCGATTGAACGGTTTAATTGTAATGCTGTAGGTAGTGATTTTTACATTAATACCTTCAGGAATCATTTAGTTCACCATAGTTTTGTCGAGGAACCGCATAGACATAATTCGTATGTGCTGGTACTTTTTACAAATGGGTCAGGTACGCATGATATCGATTTTGATACTTTCGAGATTAAGTCTGGGAGTATGTTTTTCCTTCAGCCAGGGCAAATGCATCATTGGGATTTGTCTGATGATATTGATGGTTTTGTGGTTTTTTATTCGCAGGAAATGTACAATCTATATTTTGGACAAAAAACAATAGAGACATTTCCATTCTATTCTGCACTGGGAAATTCTCCCGAAATGATTTTTGAATCCAATGAATTGAACCTGATTACGCCTTATTTTTATGCGATGCTGGAAGAATATCAGGGAAATAGAATCATGAAACAGGACAAAATTCTGAATCTATTGGACAGTATTCATATTGAAATCACAAGGAAATATAATGAACAGTATGTCTTGGAAACTCATTCTTATAATTTGAGAATCCAAGATTTTTATCTGCTTTTGGAGAAGTATTTCTGGACAGAAAAAGCACCTTCTTTTTATGCTTCGCAGCTTCATATTACGTTAAAGCATTTGAACAGAATCTGCAATGAAATCTTGAAAAAGACAACCACACAGGTTATTACCGACAGAATTATTTTGGAAGCCAAAAGAATGCTGATGGATAAAAAAAGAACAGTCAACGAAATTGCAACAGAACTGGGTTTCGATGACTATTCTTATTTTGTAAGGCTGTTTAAAAAGCATTCCGGAATGACACCAACTGCCTTTCGAGCTTCTAAAAATTAACGGTAGCTCCTCCGTCGACAGGCAAAATAACACCTGTTATATATCGAGCTGCCTCGGAGCTTAGAAAAACGGCAGCGTTACCAATGTCTTCTGGTTTTCCGAAATGATCCATGGCGATACGATTTATAATTTGCTGTTTTCGTTTTTCATCTTGATTGATGGCGTTTAAAAATATGTTGGCTTCAATCCACCCAGGTGCAATGGCATTGATGCGGACATTGGATTTTGAATATTCGGTTACCAATGTATTAACTAAGCCGGTCAATGCAGTTTTGGAAACACTATAGGCAACTACTTTGTCAATTCCGAATAGTCCAGCCATTGAGCTAATCATAATTATGGAACCGCTTTTTCGTTTCAGCATATAGCGGGCACATTCGCGAGTTAATGAAAACACACTCAGTAAATTGGTTTGTATGATGCGTTCAAAGTCAAAATCGGACGTGTCTTGTGCCAAGGCTTTATGATGAATCCCCGCATTGTTGACTAAAATGTGTATTGGACCAATATTGATTTCTATATCTTTTACCAATTCCGGAATTGCTTTTTTATCGGTTATATCGTTTACTCTATAAAAGGCTTGATCACCTAATTCTTTTACTGCTTCCTGCAAAACTGTTTCGCGTCTTCCAGTTATGACAACTTTTGCACCAGCGTCAATAAGGGCTTTCGAAATTCCTAATCCAATTCCAGTTCCGCCTCCAGTAACCAAAGCGATTTTACCTGCTAATGAAAATGCTTCTAATGCCATGATTTATAATTTAAGTTCGGTCATTCGGTCATCAATAAAGCTAAATCCCCATCCCGGTAAATCGTGCGGTTTTGCAAAACCATCTTGAATAACCATCGGGTTGTCAATTAAGGGGTCAACCCAATCAAAGGATTCTACACCTACACCATTTGAAATTGTACATAATAAGGGGACGTCATAATCTTTATAGTAATGTGGTAATACTGGTAAATTAAAGCTTTTGGCCAATGCGGCACTTTCTCTCCAGGCCTCCACACCGCCAATTCTCAAGATATCGGGTTGCCAAATATCTAAGGCATTTCGGGTGGCTAATTCCCTTAATGGTAGTGTGTCGAATTCTCTTTCTCCCATGGCTAATGAGATTCCTGTTTGGTTTTTGAGAATTTCGTAACCTTGAAAATTTTGATGATGGATAGGTTCTTCAAACCAATTGATGTTTAAATCTCGGGCTTCACGGGCTAATTTCATTGCTGATGGCAAGTCCATTCCCTGATTAGCATCCATCATAATATCAATTTTGTCTCCAACAACTTCACGAACAAGACGCAAACGCTCAATATCAGTGCTTATTTTTGGTGAACCGACCTTAATTTTTACAGCTTTAAATCCTCGATTGGCATAATTGGTTACTTCTTCTATAAGTTCATCAATAGAATAAGAAATCCAGCCACCACTTCCATAAATGGATACTTTTTCCTTGTGAGTGCCAAATATTTTGTGGATGGGTTGTCCCAAAGTTTTTCCCCATGCATCCCACATGGCAATGTTGATAGCTGCTTGTGCCCAGCGTAATACGCCCTGATTTCCAAAATATTCAGCCAAGTCATCCAGTTTTTGATATACGGCTCCTGTTTCATTGGCTTTATAGCCTTTTACAACTGGAATTATATCTTTTAGTGCGCCAATAATTGCATTTGGTGAATATTGAAAGGATAATAGATAGGATTCTCCAATTACACCGTTTTCTAATTGGATACGCATAACAATAAATGCAATTTCAGTTAGCGTGTGTGTTGCATCTGAAATAGGTTTTTTGAGTGTTGTTGATGCTTTGAATAATTTTATGTCTCTGATAGCGGTACTTGATGTCATTTTAATATGGAGTTTTATCTTTTGCAATATTACAAATCTAAAACAAACACTATTTACACAATAAAAGTAATTAATGACACTATTTTGACCCAAAATAGTGCTTTTTTATTATTTTAGAATTTTAAACTGATTCCTTTTTATGAAAGCTGAATATAGAAGTATTAGTCCCTCTCCGGGAAGTTCCTTTACAACGAGTATTTTTGAGGGAAAAGAATTTATTGCCTCTTGGCATTTTCATCCGCAATATGAACTTACTTATATTCTGGGGAGTAGCGGTATTCGATATGTGGGGGACAATATGGGAAGTTTTGACTATGGAGATTTGGTTTTGGTGGGTTCTAATTTACCGCATTGCTGGAAAACTATTGGAGAACAAAAAGAGGATGTAAGGTGTATTATTATTCAATGGAATGAAGATTTACTGTTGCCTTGGTTGGAAAAAGAAGAATTTCAGCACATCCAGCAATTAATTCAATTAGCTGCGAGAGGAGTTTTATTTGAAAAAAAAGATGCAGTGCGATTGGAACCTAAATTATTACAATTGGTAGATTTGCCTCCTTTTGAAAGGCTTTTGTCCTTTTTGCAAATCGTACAGGATTTAGCAGTCAATGTGCGTTATAAATGCTTGGCAGGTCAAGGTTTTACCAGTAATTTGACAGTCAAGGAAAGTGAGAGAATTAATTTGATTTATAATTTTGTAAAAGAAAATCATTCTCAACAGATTAGTTTGGATGAGATTTCCAAAAAAGTGGCAATGAGCAAAGAATCTTTCTGCCGATTCTTTAAGAAGACTTTCCGTAAATCTTTTTTTGAATTTATAAATGAGTATAAAATTAGCATGGCGAGTAAAATGCTAATTGCAACCGATTTAAGTACTTCTGAAATTGGCTATAAGGTAGGTTATAATAATTTGAGCTTTTTCAACAGGCAATTTCAAAAATTTGTAAATATGTCTCCTTCTAAATATAGAAAAATGTATCGGAATATTTAAAAGCATTGAGCTTTTTATGATGGTTTTTGCCATAAACAATTATGCAAAAACTGATTTATAAATTACTCTAATTTTAATAAAAAAACAGCCTGATTTTTTGGCTATTTTTTAATCTAAAAGGTTGTTTTTTATGACTGTCCGTAATCCGTACCAATTAGTTCTAGCCACGAATTCACTACTTATTTATTAAGCTTTTAAATTCGTAAATTCTAAATAAATCTAACAGGATTAGTGAAATATTAGAAATGATTTATAAAAACAATTCGTGAATTCGTGGCTAAAAAACAGATTGGAATGCAAAACGGGTAGGCATATTATTTTTTACCTGCCAAAACTACATTTGGTTTTACCTGCGGTGCCATATCAACACCTAAATAAAAACTTGGATGTGGCGGTTGGTTGTAAGCCGAATTTTGCCAAGCTATCGCCGTTCTGTATTGGGTATCATGCATTAAGGTGTATAATTTGTGAGTGGTAGGAATATTGGTCGTGTAAATTCTAATGGAGCTATTGTCTGATTTACGGAATATGACTTCTTCACGCCAGTCTCCAAAAAGATCAGCACTCAAGCAAGGAGTTGATTTAGTTCCGTTATTTGATGAATATTCATTTGCCGTTAGTAAATTGTAGCTTTTTGCATTGGTATAATCCCATTTGTCAATTCTATTTGAATTTAATAGTTCCCGATTTAAATCACCATCCCACCAAATTGCAAAATTCATGGAAGGTTTTGAGGTTGCAATTTCGTTTCCTTTGCAATCATATAAATTTCCTTTGGATCCCCAACATTCATAGCCTTTGTAGCGTGGATCAATGTCGGCTGCAAGACCACGGCCTACATCTTTACCATCTCCGCTGGCTCCCCATAAAGGTGTTCCTGTTTTTGCATCCCTAAATTCAAGACCATATTGTCCATAACTTTTTGGTGATTCATGACACTGAAACACTTCTTGTCCAGGACGATCCGGATCCATGTCTGTCATGTGCAAGGAATCACCATGGCCCAAGGCGTTAGCATATAATAGCGTGCCGTTGTCGTCAATCGTACTGGCACCATTGCAGACTTCGTCTTTGCCGTCACCATCTACATCGCCTATGGTCATTTGGTGGTTACCTTGTCCAAAAGCGGCACCCTTGCCTGAGTCGTTACTGTCAAAAATCCAACGTTTTGAAAGAGTGTTGTTTCGCCAATCCCAAGCCACACGCACCAATCTTGTATAATAGCCACGTCCCATGACCAAACTAGGTTTTGATCCATCAAGATAAGCAACTGCCGCTATGAACCGATCTACACGATTGCCATATCGGTCTCCCCACGTTGTTCCTATGTCTTCCCCACGTGCTGGCAAATAATCGGCTGTTGCCATTGCCTTACCGGTTTCTCCATTGAAAACAGTTAAAAATTCGGGACCTGATAGTATATATCCGTATTCATTTCTATAATCTGCAGTAGCAGAACCAATAGTTGTTCCGGTTCCATCTGTAGTTCCATCTGCCGTTTTGCAGGCCATTTCGGCTTTGCCATCCGAGTCAAAATCATAAACCATGAATTGGGTGTAATGCGCACCTGCACGAATATTTTTCCCCAAGTCAATTCTCCAAAGACGTGTTCCGTCTAAACGATAACAATCAATCAGGACATTGCCTGTGTAACCTCTATGTGCGTTATCATGAGAGTTGGATGGATCCCACTTTACGAAGAATTCATATTGACCATCGCCATCTACATCGCCCACACTGCAGTCATTTACATTGTAGGTATAGTTAATGTTGTCTGGCGTGATTCCTCCGGCAGGTATTTGCATTGGGATGTCCAAATATTGGTTTGCCCATACAGGAGCAGTTTCTGAGGCTGGTTTTTCCACTCCATTAATTATTGCGCGAACGGTATAAGTCCCGTCAGCAGTGGTGTCATGAGTGTAGTTCGTATTGGTTGTAAAAGGGCTTCCTGCTAATTTTGACCCATTACAATATAAGTTGTAGCTTACATTTGTAGGTTCTGTTCCCAGCATTCTCCAGCCAACATATACTTGGTTAGCATTAAGGCGTATGGCAACCAGGCCACGATTTAGTTTTTCAACAGTGTGTTGCGCAGTTACTTGGGTGGTTATTCCAAATAGAAAGAGCAATAATAAGATTGTTTTTTTAAAAAAAATGATTTGTAATTTTTGGTTCATAGTTGATAGAAATGGTTGATTAGAATTGGATAAAAATATATATAAAAACGAGTTCCACTATCCTGTACCATGAGGTGTGCTTTTGTAATGACAGTTTTTTGTGCATTTAAGGGTGTGCCAAATAAAAAAGTTCCGGATTTCAAGCGGTAAGCCTGAAATCCGGAACTTTAAAATTTAAGGAAATATATTAAGCGGTTACTTCAGAAAAAGATAATGCTTCTTTGATTCTGCGTAATGCTTCTTTCAATAATTCGTCGCTAGTTGCGTAAGAGAAACGAATGCAGTTTGGATTTCCAAAAGCATCACCAGTCACTGTAGCTACATTGGCTTCTGCCAAAAGATACATGGAAACATCGTTTGCATCCTTAATTTCAGTTCCTTTTAAAGTTTTTCCGAAGAAAGAAGAAACGTCTGGGAATACATAGAATGCTCCTTCTGGAACGTTGATTTTAACTCCTGGGATTTCTTTCAATAATCCAACAACCAAATCTCTGCGGCTGTGGAAAGCCTTAACCATGTGGTTTAATACGCTTGGATCAGCATCTACAGCAGTAATTGTAGCACGTTGTGCCACAGAATTTGCTCCTGAAGTTACCTGACCTTGAATTTTTGTACACGCTTTTGCGATAAATTCTGGCGCTCCGATGTATCCAATTCTGTATCCTGTCATTGCGAAAGCTTTTGCAACTCCATTTACAGTGATTGTTTTTTCTAACATTCCCGGAATAGACCCAATGCTGCAGAAAGTACCTGAGAAATTGATGTGCTCATAGATTTCGTCAGCAACCACATAGATATTTGGGTGTTTTTCCAATACTTTAGCCAATGCTGTCAATTCTTCTCTGCTATAAACAGATCCAGATGGATTACAAGGAGAAGAGAACCACATCATTTTTGTTTTTGGCGTGATAGCAGCTTCCAATTGTTCTGGCGTGATTTTGAAATCAGTGTCTACAGAAGTCGGAACTTCTACAGGAACACCTCCTGATAATTTTACGATTTCAAAATAAGAAACCCAATAAGGTGCTGGTAAGATTACCTCGTCACCGTCATTAAGCATTACTTGTGCAATGTTGTATAAAGATTGTTTAGCTCCTGTAGAAACCACGATTTGTGATGGTTTGTAGTCCAATCCATTGTCTCTTTTGAATTTTCTGCAGATAGCATCTTTTAATTCACCGTAACCGTCAACTGGAGAGTAGGTGCTGTAGTTTTCATCGATCGCTTTTTTAGCAGCTTCCTTGATAAAATCTGGAGTATTAAAATCGGGTTCTCCCAAACTTAAACTGATAATGTCTTTTCCTTGTGCTTTTAATTCTCTTGCCAATGCAGCCATCGCTAATGTTTGTGATGTAGCTAAATTGTTAATTCTGTCTGAAAGTGGATTGCTCATTAAATTGTATTTTTTTTGGTTTATTCTTTATTAGATAATTATTATAGTGCAGGTTTTAAACCCAGCGTCTTTAAATGTTTGAAATGTGCAACAACAGCTGCTGACATTGTTTTGTATTCGTAATATGGTAACTGACATTCCTTTGCCGTTTCTTTTACGATTTTTGCAATTTTACCATAATGAACATGACTGATGTGCGGAAAAATATGGTGCTCGATTTGGTGATTTAGTCCTCCCGTGTACCAGTTTACGATTTTGTTTTTTGGTGCAAAATTTACAGTGGTAAATAATTGGTGTATGGCCCATGTGTTTTCCATTTCCCCAACTTCGTTTGGTTGCGGATTGGCTGCTTCGTCTACTACGTGTGCCAATTGAAATACAATACTCAAGATCAATCCGGCAGTATAATGCATAACAAAAAATCCTACCAAAACTTTCCACCAAGTAATTCCAATAATCATTGGTAAAGCCATCCAAATAGCCAAATAAATAATTTTAGTGATGATTAAGGTAGTCCAAAGTATTTTTGGATTTTTTGGTTCACCATAAGATAATTTTCTTTTTAAGTAATTCCTCATTTGTTTGAAATCGGTAGTAATTGCCCAATTAAAAGTCAATAAACCGTATAAAAACACGGCATAATATTGCTGGAATCTATGGAATGAATGCCATTCTGCTTCTTTGGAGAAACGCATGATTCTGCCTGCTTCCAAGTCTTCATCGTGACCAATTATATTTGTATAAGTATGGTGTAATACATTGTGTTGTACTTGCCAGTTGTGAACGTTTCCTGCCAAGACATATATGGTTCCTCCCATGAATTTATTAACCCAGCTTTTGGTAGAATAGGATCCGTGATTTGCATCGTGCATTACGTTCATTCCTATTCCTGCCATCCCAATTCCCATAACGATAGTTAGTAAGAGGTGCGCCCAAAAAGGCATGTCCAGGGTAAGTATCAAAAAGTAAGGAACAAGAAAAACGGTGAATAGAATTACTGTTTTTAAATGGATTTTCCAGTTTCCGGTTTTCTCAATATTGTTTTCTTTAAAATAACTGTTCACGCGAGAATTAAGCGTTCTGAAAAATTTTAAACTGTCTTGCTTGGCAAATGTAGGTGCGGTATTACTCATATAAATTTTTGAATGTTTGCAAAGGTAATTAATATAAATTTTCAACATAAAATATTGAGTTAAATTTTATAAGCTAAAAGCAGTACTTTTGTTAAAAATTTTTAAGATGGACGAGATTCTAAAGTATTTTCCTAACCTGTCTGATAATCAGATAGAACAGTTTCAAAAACTGGATTTTTTATACCATGATTGGAATGAAAAAATCAACGTTATTTCTAGAAAAGATATTGATTCTTTATATACTAAACATATATTGCATTCTTTGGCTATTGCCAAAGTAAATAAATTTGAACCAGGAACTTATGTTTTGGATGTAGGTACTGGAGGTGGATTTCCGGGTATTCCATTAGCGATCCTTTTTCCGGAAACGCGTTTTTATTTGATTGATGTTATTGCCAAGAAAATAAAGGTTGTTCAGGCTGTTGCCGAAGCATTGGAACTAAAAAATGTAAAAGCAGAACAGATTCGTGCCGAAAATGTAAAAGGGGATTTTGATTTTATCGTAAGTCGTGCCGTAACCAATATGCCAGATTTTGTTTCCTGGGTAAAAACCAAAATCAAGAAACAACACAAACACGAACTCAAAAACGGAATTCTCTATTTAAAAGGAGGAGATTTAACCGAAGAGCTAAAAGATTTTCCAAAAGCAACCGAATATAATATTGCCGATTTTTTTGAAGATGAATTCTTTGAAACCAAAAAGGTTGTGCATTTGCCATTGAAATTTGTGGTGTAAGAAGTTTAAAGTCTCAAGTATTTTGAGGGCATAAACTAACGTAATTTTCAATTGATTTTTACACAATATTGTCATTCCGTAGGAATCTCTCACAGGACGATTTTTCTCAGAATTATAATTGCGTTGAATTCTTCAGGATATTTATCATTTTTAAAACTTGGATTAAAAAATAAGCCCTCAAATTTTAATTAATTTGAGGGCTTTATAGAATTTAAAATCTGTATTCTAAGTTTTGCAATCTAAATTTACTCTCCCAAAAACGGATATCTGTAATCCACAGGAGTGACAAATGTTTCTTTGATAGTTCTTGGAGAAACCCAACGTAATAAGTTCAACAATGAACCCGCTTTATCGTTAGTCCCAGAAGCTCTAGCACCGCCAAAAGGCTGCATTCCTACGATGGCACCAGTTGGCTTGTCGTTGATGTAGAAATTTCCTGCTGCATTTTGCAAGGCAGTTGTAGCTTCTTCAATAGCATAACGGTCTTGACTGAAAACTGCTCCAGTCAAAGCATATTCAGAAGTAGAATCTACTAATTTCAATGTTTCAGTCCATTGAGCATCTTCGTAAACATAAATTGTGATAACTGGGCCGAACAATTCGGTTTCCATTGTAGTGTATTTTGGATTTGTTGTTACAATGATTGTTGGTTCTATAAAATATCCAACTGATTTATCATAATTTCCTCCCACGATAATTGCGGCATCAGCATCTTTTTTGGCTTGGTCAATAAAACTCGCCAATTTATCAAAAGATCCTTCGTGGATTACTGCGGTGATAAAGTTTCCAAAATCTTCAGGAGAACCCATTTTCATGGATTTAGTGTCGGTAATCAATTGTTCCTTAACGGCAGGCCACAGACTTTGTGGCACATAAGCTCTTGAAGCGGCAGAACATTTTTGACCTTGGTATTCGAATGCGCCACGCACAATACCTGTTGCAACTTGTTTTGCATTGGCACTCGGGTGAGCGATTATAAAATCTTTCCCGCCTGTTTCCCCAACTATTCTTGGATATGTTTTGTAATGGCTAATGTTTGTTCCAATTTTTGCCCAAATATCCTTAAACACATGTGTTGAACCTGTAAAATGGATTCCAGCAAAATCACGGCTTGCCAAAACTGTATCAGTTATCATTAAAGCATCTCCGAAAACCACGTTAATCACACCATCAGGAACTCCTGCTTCCTTGAAAACATCGATAATAACTTTTGCAGAATATACTTGACTGTCACTTGGTTTCCAAATGACAACATTCCCCATCATCGCAGCACTTGCTGGTAAATTAGCAGCAATAGCCGTAAAGTTGAAAGGAGTAATCGCATAAACAAAACCTTCAAGGGGTCTGTATTCTAAACGATTCCACATATCAGATGACGATTTTGGCTGATCAGCATAAATTTGGGTCATGAATTCTACGTTGAAACGTAAAAAATCAATCAATTCGCAGGCTGAGTCAATTTCGGCTTGATGGATATTTTTGGATTGCCCAATCATTGTTGCGGCATTGATTTTTGCTCTATAAGGTCCGGCAATCAATTCGGCTGCTTTAAGAAAAATGGCAGCTCTCTGCTCCCAAGCCATGTTCGCCCATGCTGTTCTGGATTCCAATGCATTGGCGATAGCGCTTTCAATATGTGATTTTTCAGCTAAATGATACGTCCCAACAATGTGTTGATGATCGTGTGGAGCAGTTATGTCTCTAGTGTTTCCAGTCTTAATTTCTTCGCTTCCGATGTATAATGGTACGTCGATTGTGGAATTCCACATCGTTTTATAAGCTGATAAAACAGCTGCTTTTTCTGGGGAATTTGGAGCGTAACTCTTTACAGGCTCGTTTACCGCTTTGGGCACATTAAAAAATCCTTTTAGCATGTCTTTTTATAATTAATTAGTAAGCAATTATATAATTTGATGCAAAAGTACAAAGGAATGATTTAAATTATATTAAAAATGTTATAATTAAAGTCAAATTATACTAATAGAATTATGTTGTAGTTCTAAAGTGTTCTGGTATAATGCCGATGCAATATGAAAATAATATAATGCAATTGGATTATATTGAATATGCAATCGGTATTAATTTAATGCAAAAGGTGCGCACAGTTTAAAAGTAGGTACGATAACTTTGAAAGATTTGGTAGAAGTAAAATTAATCATATTGAAATACCCTTTCATTGCTCCATACGGAGAGGATAATAAACAACCAGAGCTGTAAGTGTGTTGTTCGCCTGGTTTCAATACCGGTTTTTTTCCTATTACGCCTTCGCCGTCCACATATTCCAAATCATTTAAGGAATCATGTATTTCCCAATGACGGGAAGTCAATTGAACCGAGTCTTTGCTATGATTCTCAATTGTAATTTCATAACTAAAGGCAAAATGAATCTTGTAGTTTTTGAAATACGTTCCTTCAAAACTAGTCAATACCGAAATTTTAATGCCTCTTGTTATTTGTGAAACCATGTTAATGAGCGAATTAGGTGCTGTATGTCGGCAAATCTACAAAAAAAATGAATAATTTATTTAAAATTTTTTAAAGTTTTCTAATTTGTTATATTTAAGGAATTCGCGTTGCCTTTTCCAATGACTTTTACATATCTATCGGCTGTTCCCTTGTAGTAAACCAATACTGTATAATCATTTTCAGTTTGATAGAAATTTCCATCAACTGCATTCTCGGCATCGATAAATCCTTTATTGTTTACTGTTACATATTGGTAATTGGTAAATCCTTGTTTTATTAAAATTGCCTTTTCATAAAGACCATTTTTGGTGTTAAAATCCATTTTGTTTTCGGGTGTTGTACTGTAGTTATTAAACATTCCCCAAATATAAATAGAAGAATTTGGATTGGCCAAAGGTGCCGAAAGACTAAAATACACCCAAGAATAATCGGATTCAATTTTGTTGTTTTCCGCATCTAATTTTCTTTCACTAAAATTTCCGTTAATATCGGGATAATTGCTGTAAGGAAAACTCGATTTTGCATTGTTAGTATATAGGTGAGAATTGTAAATGGCATTGTCGGAGTTAACAAAACTCACATAATTGTTGGCATTTTTGATGTCTTTGGTGTCGAAATTCAAAAATTCATTGCCTGCCCAAAATTGAGTTTCCATATCGTATTTGTAAACAAAAACATTACCCAGGTTATATTGAGGAACAATATTCTTGATTGCAGTATTGAAATTGCCATTTTGAAGCAGGACAACCTTTAGATTTTGTGTAGGATTTTGCAAAAGAAAATTATCCGTGTTAATTTCGAAATTTAGATTATGTTTCGAATAAATGTTCTTAACGGTTCGTGCTCTTTTAGTTTTTAAATAGACTGGAACAATTTCCTCATATAACACAAAATACCTTTTCATGATTACTTCCTTGTCTGAATTTAAAATGGTAAGCACGTAATTTCCGCTTAATTTTATATTGGTGTAATTGTTAGGAATTGATAATCGATAATGTGTAAAAAGTTGCAAGGTGTTGAACGAATTCACATATTCCTGAATTTTTTGACTATCAAAACCAGATAAATAATCACTTTTTGGAATATCCGTTGGTACCCAATTATAGTCGCAATGCGTGATTTCATAATAGTAATCGGCCTCATTACCATATAAATCGTCAAACTGAAACTCAAAGGATTCTCCTAGTCGAAAGATAGGAACAACGTTTTGATTGTTCTGAACGAATGAGGCAGTTTTGATGTTATAAGGAGGTGCTATTTCAGTTTCCACTTGGGCAAATGAAAACTGGATTGAAAACAGAAATATAAAGAATGGAACTATTCCGTGAAATGCTTTGATCATCTTAGAACTAATTGTTTATAAAATTATGTAAATATAATGATTAGTCTTTTGATTTTTTGTCCACATAATCTTTTCTTGGTAAAGTTCAAATCTTAATCGTGAGTAATTTCTGTTAAAAAATTTAGAATAAGTAATTGAATTTGAAGTTATCTGTTTAGATTTACTGAAATTAAACAAACCTTTATGAGAAAAATTACTAAACTGGCTTTGGGAGTCTTGTTGTTTCCAGCAGCGATTTTCGCACAGAATATCGATTATTCGACAGTGATTCCTTTTGATGCTAGCGTCAAGACAGGAAAGCTTAAGAATGGGCTAACTTATTACATCAAGAAAAATGCCAAGCCCGAAAAGAAAGTCGATTTGCGATTGGTTATCAACGCAGGTTCCATACTCGAAAATGATGACCAGCAAGGACTGGCTCACTTTATGGAGCATATGAATTTTAACGGGACCAAACGTTTCCCAAAAAACAAATTGGTAGATTATTTGCAAAGCATCGGTGTGAAATTTGGACAGCATTTAAATGCCTATACCAGTTTTGACGAAACGGTTTATTTTCTTCCTATTCCGTCCGATAACCCCGAAAAATTGGAAAATGGTTTTAATATCATCGAAGACTGGGCCTTCAATGCTAATTTGACTCCAGAAGAAATCGAAAAAGAGAGAGGTGTTGTTCTGGAGGAATACCGTTTGGGTTTAGGTGCTCAAAAAAGAATGATGGGGCGTTATTTGTCAAAAATGATGTATAATTCGCATTATGCAGAGCGTTTGCCGATTGGTAAAAAAGAAATTTTAGAAAAATTCAAATACGATAAAATTGTAAGTTTTTATAAAGACTGGTATCGTCCCGACTTGATGAGTGTTATCGTGGTTGGGGACATTGATGTGGCAGAAATAGAGAAAAAAATTATAGCTCATTTTTCCAACTACCAAAATCCAAAAAACGAAAGACCTAGAAAAGTTTTTGAAGTTCCAAATCACAAAGAGACTTTCGTAGCCGTAGAAAGCGATAAAGAAGCCACAAGCGCTCAAGTGCAATTGGTTTATAAAGATTATGATTCGCCAAAAACGATAGTGACCATAAAGGATTTTAAGGATGAAATGATCGAAGGATTATTCGCAACGATGTTAAACACCAGATTGAGTGAATTGACAAATTCGGCTACACCGCCTTTTACCTATGGGTATTCTTATCATGGTCAAACTTGGGCTAGAAACAAAAAAGCTTTCCAGTCTGTAGCCCTGTCGCAAGAAGATAAGCAGTTGTCTGCCTTGAAAGTGTTAGTCACTGAAAATGAAAGAGTACGAAAATTTGGATTCACTCAAGGTGAATTAGACCGATCAAAAGCAGAATTTTTGGCCAATATCGAAAAAGCGTATAATGATAGAAATAAAACCAATTCTGATAGATTTGTTGGTGAATATCAATCTCATTTCTTGGAAAAAGAGCCATCGCCCGGGATTGAATGGATATTTAATACCATGAAACAAATTATACCTTTAATTGATTTAAAAGATGTTAATGGTTTAATTAAAGATTTTATCAAAGAAGATAATCGCGTCATCGTTCTTACCGGTCCAGAGAAAGAAAACCTTAAAAAGCCTTCAGAACAAGAGGTTTTGGATGCTTTAAAAGTAAATACAGACGAAATCAAACCGTATGTTGACGAGGCTGTAGCGACAAGTTTGCTAAGAAATGAAGTAAAACCGGGAAGTATAGTTAAGCGTCAAAGCAATGAGAAAATTGGAACCAAGACTTTGTTTTTGTCTAATGGTGTTAAAGTTACCTACAAGAATACCGACTTTAAAAACGATGAAGTGCTATTTGAGGCGATAAGTTTTGGTGGAAGTAATTTGTATTCTAATGAGGAAATAAAAAAAGTTCAATTTGCTAATGGAGCTTTAACTGAAGCTGGCTTTTCGGGATTGAAGCTGAATGACATCAATAAATTCATGACAGGTAAAATTGCCCGTGTAAATCCATATATTGGAAGTAATACCGAAGGGTTAACAGGAAATGCAACGCCCAAGGACCTGGAGTATTTATTCCAAATGATCTATGCATATTTCACCGATTTAAATTTGGATCCTAAAGCTTTTGAAGGTTATAAACAAAAACAATCGGCATACTACAAAAATTTGGCTTCACAGCCTAATTTCTATTTTCAACAAGAATTTCAATCTTATTTAAACAAGGAAAATCCAAGATTTAATGGTTTAGTTCCAGATGAAAAAACATGGGGAGAAACAGATTATAGCATGGCATACAATAAATACAAAGAGCGTTTTGCGAATGCTGGGGATTTTGAATTTTATTTCGTTGGAAATATAGATGATAAAACAATGGAAGCTTATGCAACTAAATATCTAGCTTCTTTGCCATCTTTGGACAAGAAGGAAAAAGCAGTTGACTTAGGTTATAGAATGCTAAAAGGAGATTTGAAAAAAGTTGTTAATAAAGGAAAAGATCCAAAAAGTTCAGTGATAATCATGTATTATGGTGATGCTGTTTATTCTCCAAAAGAAGCTTTTGCGATGCAAGCTTTAGGAGAAGTCTTGACTATAAAATTGATAGAGCAATTAAGGGAAAACGAAAGCGGTGTCTACGGAATCAGTGCAAGAGGAAGCATGAGCAAAGTGCCAAATGGTGCCTATAGTTTTAGTATTGGTTTTCCATGTGGACCAGAGAATGCAGATAAATTGGTTATTTCTGCCTTGAATGAATTGCAAAAAATCATCGACAACGGGCCAGAAGCAAAAGATATTGTAAAATTCAAGGAAGCGGAATTACTCGATAATAAAAAAGACCTTAAGGAGAATAAATACTGGTTGTCAAATTTCAGTAAATCATATGTCAACGGAAATAGTCCTGATGAAGTACTTCAAAATGAAGAAAAAATAAATGCCATCACGGCAAAAGATATTCAGGAAGTAGCAAAAAAATACCTTACCAAGGATAAAGTTATAGGAATGTTGATGCCAGAGAAAATTTAATTGAATTTGGTTATTTAAATTGTAAAAACCTGCTAAATATAGTTTTAGCAGGTTTTTTTGTTATTCCAATATGAAATTCAAATTCTCCTCAATTTCGTCACCGATGAAGTTTTCATCCAAGAGCGAATCGGATAATAGTTTTTTGCTTTCCTGAAGGCGGATGATTTTTTCTTCAACAGTGTTTTTGGTGATAAAGCGAATGACGTTAACTTTATTCATTTGACCAATTCGGTGTGCACGACCAATACCTTGTTTTTCAGCAAAAGGATTCCACCAAGGATCAAGAAAAACCACATAGGAAGCCTTGGTAATATTGAGTCCAACGCCTCCAGCTTTTAACGAAATAAAAAACAATAACGGTTTTTCCTGCTCCTGAAAACGATTGACTTGGTATTCGCGTTCTTTCAAGGGAGTTTCTCCGGTAAGTTCGCAAAAATCGATTTTGTTTTCCTTGCACCATGTTTTGTAAAAATCCAAGTTGGAGGTGAAAGAACTGAAAACAATCGTTTTTTGATTGGATTGCACCAAAGTTTCCAGATAACGCGTCACGGCAATATATTTCCCAGAATCCATTTCGGACTTGGAATCAATCATTTTTGGGTGATTGCTCAGCTGCCTCAGACGCATCAAAGTGTTGATTATACTGATTTTGTCGGTGCTTGAACCTTCGGTTTTCAAAAGGAAGTTTCTCGCCTTGGATTTTTCCTCCTCGTATAATTTCTCTTGTTCGGGCTCCATTTCGCAATAGAAAATTTGCTCCGAAAGTTCTGGTAAATCTTTTAAAACCTGCTCTTTCGTGCGTCGCAAAATAAATGGAGCGATGAGGTTTTTCAGTTCCTGTAGGCTGTTTTCATCCTGTTTTTTCTCTATTGGAAATTTGTAATTTTCGGTAAAAAAAGGATAGCTTCCCAATATATTCGGATTGATGAATTGCATTTGCGACCACAAATCATCTAGTGAATTCTCAATCGGCGTTCCGCTTAGGGAAATTTTATGGCTCGCTTTTATCTGATTAATTGCCTTGAAAATTTTGGAGTTCTTGTTTTTGATGTATTGACTTTCGTCCAAAATCAAATACCTGAAATTGTATTTTTCCAAAATCGAAATGTCTCTCGAAACGACAGCATAACTCGTGAAAATCAGGTCGTATTTTTCCAGTTTTTTCGAAAGTATTTTTCGGTCGTTGCCAATGTATTGCACCCTGCGAAAATGGGGTGTGAATTTTCGGGCTTCGGTGTACCAGTTAAAAACCAATGACGAAGGCAGAACAATCAATGCCTTTAGGTATTCTTTTGGAACAGGAATTTCGTTCCCAAATAAGTCGAGCTGAATGTTTTCGGCTTTTTCAAAATCCAATTGTTCTTGAACAGCAACAAGAGTGGTCAGGGTTTGCAGTGTTTTACCTAATCCCATATCATCAGCTAAACAAGCTCCGAGGCCATTGTTGTAATGTTCCAAAAGCCATTTGACGCCATCAATTTGATACGGTCGTAAGGTCGCTTTTACCAAAGGGGATGCCTGATATTTGATGTCTTCGTGTAAACCTACAGAATCTTTAAGTTCGGGAATACCGTCCAAAACCGCGAAATTGCTTTTGGGTAACGAGAGGTTTCCGTTTTGAATTTTTGCCAATTTTGCCATCGGGCCGTAAAGTGTCATCCATTCCAGCGGAATCAAAAAGTAGTTGCCGTTTGGTAAAAGGAAAAGTTGGTTACGGTTTTTTATGTTCGGAATTATTTCACTGAAATTAAATTCGAATGAGTCACAAACTACCGTCATTTTGATGTCAAACCAATCGCTTTTGATTTCGTTTGAGAATTGAATGCTAACTTTGTTGGTATCGATTTTCTTGCTGTCGATTTTTAAGTCTTTTACTGAAAAGCCATTAGATTCAAGGGTTTCCTGATTTTCAATGGCCCATTGAATGTTGGTATATTGATCTTGTTTTTCCGCTTTTGGCGAAAGCTCAAAAAAACCATTTTCGGTTTTGGATAAACCTAACTCCAATAATTTTCCTGTAAATGAAGTTTCAGCTTCGGAGCGTTTGTATTGAATGAGTTTTATGTTGTCCAAATCATTTAAATCAATCGAAGAATTGGTTTTTTTTACCGAATTGATTTCGAATGTATGTCCATTATAATCGAAAATTAAATCGAGAAAGTAACTATTTTTGAAAAAATCCAAAACTGGCTGAATCGCACAGGAAATGATTTCGTTTCGGGTTTCAATCTCAAAACCGGTTGCTGTGATGTCGGCTTTTTTGGCAACATCTTTTATGAATTTCTCAAAATATTCAGGAACCAATTTTGAAGGGATTTCGACGGTTTTCTTCTTCAAAAAAGGGGTTATTTTTTTAGTATTGATGTCTTTTAACTGATACAGTTTATGATGTGCAGCTAACCATCCCGGCTCATCCAAAAGTAGTGTGATATCAGTATTTGATGGGTAAAATTCCGTGGTTTCGTCTTTTAAAAGTAGCGTATAGGAAATTCCTTTTTCGTGTTTGTCAAACTGTAGGCTGGTTCCTAATGCTGGATTATTAACTGCAATTCGGCTGATGCGGAAATCTTTTTCTTTTCCCAGATTTAGCGAAAGCGGAAAATCATCCTGTGATATTAATGTGTAGAATTGTTCCAGATTAGTTTTTATGAATTGTCTAATTCCAAATTCCAGTTTGCTGTCTTTAAGTAAATCTTCAATGCTTTTAGCAGATTTACTGTTCTTGCTGAATTTCTTGAAAACAGCTTCAGGTTTGAGAGCTTCACAAATTGCCAGGACTTTCTTAGTGTTTGTGTCTAAGTTTTCTACAACCACGCCAAAACTTTTCAGTACATCAGGACTTGCTTTTTTGTTTAAATACGTTATAGTTTCTGTGTTTTCTATAATGTATGCAGTAGGAATGTAGCTGTTTAGCTTTATTTCAAAACTAATATCAAAACAAAATAAAAAGGAATTTTTAGTTTCCAAAAGCAAAAGGGATTTTGAACACGAATTTCACGAATTGGCACGAATTAAAGTTTTATTTATGAATTTTTTTTGACAATTTTAATTCGTGCCAATTCGTACAATTTGTGTTTGTTTTTTTTTATTTAAAACAAACAGGTATAATTTCTCCCTTTGCCAAGCAGTATTTTTCGACTAATTCGGGAGCAATTTTATTGGTGTAATCTTCTTCAACAACTTTGAAACCAATGCTTCTTAGTTTGTCAAAATAATCACGGCCATAAATACGAACGTGGTCGTATTGGCCGAAAATTTTGGCACGTTCTTTTTGGTCAGTGATGCTGTCGTCGGCAAAAGTTATTGCTCTTGATAAATCCTGTGGGATTTGAAGAATCGCCATACCGCCCGGTTTCAAGACACGGTACAATTCCTGTATGGCTTTGGTATCATCTGGGATGTGTTCCAAAACGTGATTGCAAAGAATTACGTCGTATTGATTGTCTTCAAAAGGTAAATTACAAATGTCCGCTTTTACATCTGCCAATGGTGACAATAAATCGGTAGTGGTATAGTCAAGGTTTTTTTGCTTGCGGAACATTTTGTAAAAAGCCTGTTCCGGTGCGAAATGCAATACTTTCTTTGGAGCAGTAAAAAAATCGGTTTGTTCGTTTAAATACAACCAAAGCAAACGGTGTCTTTCCAATGAAAGCGTACTTGGCGAAAGCACATTATTACGCTGTGTTTCGTATCCATAAGGCAAGAACGACTTGAAACTTCTTCCGTCGATCGGGTCAGTGAAGTTATTTCCTTTTAATGAAAAAGCAATAATTGGTCGCGCCACATAGCTTAAACGGATAAGTAGAGGACGAGGAATTGTATTGAGGACAAGTTTAAAGACAGATTTCATTTGATAAAATTTAAACACGAATTTCACGAATTTACACTAATTTGTAAAGTGTAAAAAAGAATTTCACGAATCTTAAGTTGTTGTTAAAGGATTATTCTTTTGTATTTTAAACTATCTTCTCCAAAATTCACTAGTAATCCTAATTTGTTTTGTGAGGCAGCTAAGTAATTTAATGTTTGTTTTATTTCACTACTTGAAAGTTCTTGAATCGCTTTTATTTCTAAAATAATTTTCTTCAAATATCACAAAATCTGCAAAATAATAAGTTGGTAAAATAATGTCTTTATATTCGATATTGAATTTTGATTCTCTAGAATATGAAATATTATTTTTTTTAAATTCATATTCTAATGCGTCTCCATAAACCTTTTCACTATGTCCTTTTCCAAGAATTTTATGAACCTCCATACAAAGACCAACAATTGTATAAGCTTCTTCTTTTAAATATAAGTCGTGCATTTTTTGAAGTTAGTGAAATTTAATAGATTTAGAATTCGTGTCAATTCGTGAAATTAGTGTTTTTTAAATTTACTTAGTGAAATTTTAATAGATTTGGAATTCGTACTAATTCGTGAAAGTAGTGTTTAAACTACCAATGGCACTTTTCTAAATTCATCTTCTTCATTACTCACGATTCCTAATTCTTTGTAGATATAATAGAAAGTCGATAGAATCTCAGGTTTTCCGTCGATGATTGCTACGTCGTGTTCGAAATGAGCAGATGGCTTTCCGTCAGCAGTTGTGATTGTCCAGCCGTCTTTGTGTTGCTTGATATTTTTGGTTCCCATATTAATCATCGGTTCGATGGCGACAACCATTCCTTCGATGAAAAGTTTTCCGCGGCCTTTTTTACCATAGTTAGGCATTTCAGGATCTTCGTGCATTTTCTGCCCAACACCGTGACCAACTAATTCCCGAACCACGCCATAGCCATGTGCTTCCGTATATTTTTGGATCGCATTTCCAACGTCTTCCACACGGTTTCCTATGCGCAATTCACGGATTCCAATGTATAAAGATTCTTTGGTAACCTGAAGTAATTTTTTAGTTTCCGGAGCCACTTCGCCAATTTCAAAAGAGTAGGCGTGGTCGCCATGAAAACCATTTTTGAAAGCACCGCAATCCACCGAAATTACATCACCGCTTTCCAATGGTTTGTTGTTTGGGATTCCATGTACTACCTGTGAATTTGGACTCATACACAATGAATTCGGGAAATCATAAAGTCCTAGGAAACTAGGGACAGCTCCGTGGTCACGAATGAATTCTTCGGCTCTTTTGTCCAGATATAATGTGGTAACTCCCTCTTTGATTTCAGAAGCAATCATTCCTAATGTTTTTGATACGATCAACGCACTTTCGCGCATTAATTCTATTTCCTCACGGGTTTTTTGAATAATCATAGTTGAGAATTTTCAGTTTGCAAAAGTACAATTTTAAAATTATTTTTTTGATTGAGTTGGGTTTAATTTTTTGGGATTGCTAAACGATTTATTTTGCCATGAATGTCACGGATGAAATTGATTTTAGCAGTTTTTTTTTATTTTTTAAGAGCAAAAAATAGAGATTCGTGGTACTCTGTTTCATCCGTGGCATCCGTGACTAATTTTTAAGTTTTAAAAGTGAATAGGTTGGACAATGTACAGGCAAAGCTTAGTATTCTGATAACTGTAGGGATTGCGATATTCTTTGCGGACTTTGCAGTTAAATTTTGAAGGATAGTTGTAAATTAGCAATAAATCAATCTTTTAGATTATGAGCACATCATTAGATCAGGAAAATAGTAAAAAAGAACAGGATTTGGTTAAAATGAAAAGAGGCGCATTAGTCCTTTTGGGGGTCGCAGTTGTTCTTTTCGTGGTTGCCAGTTATTATAAAATAGGATGGCTAAAAGCTTTTAGCGAAGCCGCAATGGTTGGTGGTATTGCCGATTGGTTTGCGGTAGTGGCATTGTTTAGACATCCGCTTGGGATTCCGATTCCGCATACGGCTTTGATCCCCAGTAATAAAGATAAAATAGGGGAGAACTTGGGAAGTTTCGTTTCGGATGAATTTTTGACGAGGGAAAAATTAGAGGTAAAAATAGAACAGTTCAATGTCGCCATAAAAGCTTCGGATTGGTTAATTGAGGAGAAGAATGCTAATCTTGTGGCTAATTTAGTGACTGATAATGTGATTCCCCGCATTCTAAAAACGATCGATGATGAGGAAGTGAAGCGTTTCATTCAGGAACAATTCAGTGCTAAGCTGAGTAAATTGAATTTTGGTGAATGGTTTGCACTCGGTTTGGAAGCTTTGGCAAAAAGTAAAAAACAGGAAGAATTGGTGACCAATGTTTTAAAAACGCTCATTGTTGAATTGGAAAACAACAAACATCTGATAGAAGAGAAAGTCAAAAGTTCGACGCCTTTTTTGTCTTTTGGCTTGGCCGATAAAAAAATAACTGAAGGCGTTTTTAATGGGCTGTATGATTTCTTGGAACAGGCAAGTCAGCAGGACAGCGCCATCCGAAAAAGAGTAAATGAGTATGTACTGCGCTTTATAACCGAGTTGAGAGATTCAGCCGAAATGCAGCAAAAAGTAAATGATTTGGTTCTTGCCTTTGCCAATAAAAAAGAAGTTCAGGATTATATAAGCGGTATTTGGCTTGAAATTAAAATGGCTGTCGACAATGATTTGGCACAAAAAGAGGAATCTACAATAAAAAAGAGCATTGCCAATATGATTCAGGGTTTTGGAAAAGGAATACAGGCCGATCAATTAATGATGGACAAGATTAATGATTTTGTCAAAAATGATGTTTTGTCTGTGTTGATCAATAATAAAAAAATGATTGGCGATTTAATTTCTTCGACCGTAAAAAGCTGGGATACCGATGAAGTTGCCAAAAAACTAGAACTGGAAATCGGAGGCGACCTTCAATTTATCCGAATTAATGGAACGCTTGTTGGCGGATTTGTGGGGCTGTTGATTTATGGCTTTGATTGCCTTTTGCTTTATATTATTTAGAAACAAAATAATCAATTGCAAAATGATGGGTTTGGTTTTGCTGTTTGTTCATGAGTATTGTCATATTTTGTCTTTTTTTATTGTTTTACTTTTGTTGCAATTATAACATTTATGGGAAAATATATAACCGCCGAAGAAGCAGTAAAACTAGTAAGGTCGGGAGATAGAGTGTATTTACAAGCGGCGGCAGCAACGCCTACGTTATTGGCAAATGCATTAACTGAAAGAGCTTCTGAGTTGAGAAATGTTGAAATATGCCATTTGCATACAGAAGGGGAAGCGCGTTATGCCAATCCGGAATTGGCTAAGAGTTTTCATGTAAATTCTTTTTTTATTGGAAGCAACGTTCGGCATACTTTGAAAGCGGGAAATGGTTCCTATACGCCCGTTTTTCTTAGTGAGCTGCCTTATTTGTTTAGAAATAATGTTATCCCATTGGATGTTGTTTTTATTCATGTTTCTCCGCCGGATAAGCATGGATATTGTTCGTTGGGGGTTTCTGTAGAAGCTTCGGTTGCGGCGATTGAGAATGCTAAAATTGTCATTGCTCAGGTAAATCCCCAAATGCCGAGAACTTTTGGCGACGGAATTATTCATATCTCAGAGCTGAATTATCTGGTTGAAGTTGATGTACCCATTTACACTCACGAAGTAGAACCGTTTACTCCTGAGGAAGACAAAATAGGGAGTTATATTGCCTCTTTGATTGATGATAGAAGTACGCTTCAAATGGGAATTGGTTCTATTCCTAATGCTGCGTTGAGCAAATTGACCAATCACAAAGACTTAGGTCTGCATACCGAAATGTTTTCGGATGGTGTGATTGATCTGATTGAAAACGATGTAATCAACTGTAATTATAAAGGATCTTTGAGAGGGAAGGTTTTGTCGACTTTTTTATTGGGATCAAAACGGTTGTATGATTTTGTAAATGATAATCCTTTTATTGAATTGAGAGAGTCATCTTTTGTGAATGATACCGCCCGAATCAGGAAAAACCCCAAGATGATTGCTATAAATTCGGCAATTGAAGTCGATTTGACTGGTCAGGTTTGTGCCGATTCTATTGGTCCGCAAATGTATTCGGGTGTTGGAGGGCAAATGGATTTTATACGGGGCGCTTCCTTGAGTGATGGAGGTAAAGCCATTATTGCTTTGCCGTCTACGACTAAAAACGGGCAAAGCCGAATCGTTTCTTTCTTAAAACAGGGCGCAGGCGTGGTAACAACCCGCGGTCATATTCATTATGTAATTACCGAAAACGGAATTGCCGACCTGAAAGGAAAATCATTAAAACAGCGTGCTGCCGCATTGGTCTCGATTGCGCATCCCAATCATCAGGAAAGAATCGAGAAAGAGTATTTTTATTTGTTGAGCTAAGCTCTATTTAAAAAAAATGCCACAAATTAAGCGCTTGTAATTTGTGGCTGTTATTGATTCAGTTATAAGTTATTAATCTGGATTTGCAATGACTTTAAAAAGGTCTGAATTGGAAATATAATAGCGGTTTTCCAGTGCTATCTGAGCAAGTTGTGAACTCACCAGATTATTTTCTCTTGAATTGATTAGAAACAAAGAACTTTCACCAATATTAAACAAACGTTCTTCGGCCTTCAGCATAGTGTTGTTGTCTTTAACTAGGTTTTTGGCCAAATCCTTTTGCTTGGAAAGCGATTGAATTTCTATTTTTTGGGCTGCAATTTTGTTTTTTAATTGCTGCTTTTCGAGGCTCATTGCAAATTCGGTTTCCTGAACCTTGTATTCTGCCAGTTTTACACTTCCTCTTTCTTTTCTCAGAAAAATGGGAAAGGAGAAATCTAAGCCAATTTTATAATCCTCAAATTGGTAATTGTCAATATAACTCGGTTCGGATAAATAATAATAACTCACATCAACTTTTGGAAGTAACATGTTCGATTTTAATTTTTTGTCGACGGTAAGCATATCAATTTTACTTTGTAACGCATTTATTTTTGGATGTTTTAATATATCGAAATCCTGATTCAGTAATTCGTTTGTCTTTAGGGTTTCCTGTATGGTGTTTTCCAGATTGGTATCGGGAATTAATATGTCAGAAAGCTCAAGGGGAATATTATTCTCTAACCAAAGAAAATTAGATAATTCCAACTTCGCTTTGTTCAATTTCAGTTTGGAATCTTCGAGACTCAATTGTCTGTTTTTTATAATGATGCCTGCTTCAACACTGTCTATTGCTGGTTTGTCACCGTGCTGAATGGAAGTAATAATTCCTTTGTACCGAATTTCGGCATTGGTTTTATAACTTTCATACATTTTCACTTCGTTATAATTTTTTTTCCAATTGAAATAAGCGATCGAAGCGTCATATAAAACACTGATGGCTTGCAGTTTTCTTTCAGCTTGGCTTAATTCTATCTGCATTTTTGCTTTTCGGATATCAGCCATTCTTTGATTTATAAACAAACCCTGCCCGAGCGGAACACTTATTCCAAAGGAAGTCAATCCAGTACTTGGAGTCGTATTTTGTGGGTTTAAATAATATCCCTGATTGTCGTCAAAACTGGCTTTAAGTTCGATTCCGTACCAAGTTGGAATTTTGAAACTGCTGTTTAAAATGGAATAATATTCCTTGTCCTTGAATTGTTTTTTATCATAATCAACTTCGATTTTTGGGTCAAATGCACCGCGGGCTGTCATCAGGTTAGCTTGCGATTTACTCACTTCCAAATTGGCATTTTTGACCATGGGATGGAATTTTTTTACATAACCCAAAAATTCATTGTATGTAAATTGTTCGCTTGGTTTTTCCTGTGCGTTCATCAAAAAGCCAAAACAAACTAAAAGTAAATATAGCTTTTTCATTATTTCTTTTCTTTTGTCGTTTTTGTTTCTTGTTTGTAATAATTTGGAGGAAATCCATTTAAAACTCGCCAAATTTCGAACCAAATAGGCACATTGTCCAATAGTGCAAGAGTTTGCGCACCAGAACCAATGCTTAGTTCTTTGGGCCATTTTGCTTCTTCTTTATCGGGAGCAATTAGAACTCTGTATTTTCCGTTGGGGCTAATGAAATTTTCGATAGCCACTATGGTGCCGCCAAAGGTTCCGTATGAAATGTCAGGCCATCCAGAAAATACGATTGTTGGCCATCCGTCAAACCAAACACGAACTTTTTCGCCTCTGTGAATCAGCGGTAAATCGATAGGATCAACATAAGTTTCAACCGCAATTTCATAGGAAGAAGGCATAATCGTAGCAATTGCCGTACCTTCTTTTACCGTCTCTCCAATTCCTGATTGCAACGCTCTATTGATATACCCATTTTGAGCCGCTTTGATATAGTACATGTGATTACGGATGCTGTAATTAGCATACTGATTTTCTAGTTTGTTAACTTGAGCTTTTGCGTCGTATTGGCTGCTCAACGCAGTAAACTTGTCACTTTGTGATTTTGAAGCTTTTTCAGAATACTCGGCAACAATTCGGCTAATTTCAACCTTGGAGTTAATTAAATCATTTTTGCTGCTCAATAATTTGTTTTCCTGATTAATTATTTTAGCCTCTACTTCTTGTAATTTCAAGCGTTTTTCTTCAACATCCGTTAAGGGTTTTAGTCCCTCTTTATTCAGGTCAACCGTACGGTTAAATTGCGTAGTGGCAATTTTTAATTGCGTATTAGCAGCAACCAAATCAATACTATCGCTTTTTATTTTTAATCGGGCTTGCTTGATTTTGTTTTGCGCTTGCTCTAATTTTAATTTTTTTTCAGCTTCAATAGCTCCTAGCTGATTAGATAAACTCACTACTTTGGCCTCATATGATTCTACAGCACTTTTCTTGGCATCTACTTGGTTTTTGGTATTTTCAACTAAGTTTGGGTCCATATAATCTTCCTTGATTTCAGAGATAAACAAAATGGTATCTCCTTTTTTTACATAGTCTCCTTCCTGAACGTACCATTTCTCGATTCGCCCCGAAATAACGCTTTGTATCGATTGCGGCCGTTGGTTTGGTTTAAGGGTTGTTACCGCTCCAGATCCCGAAATATTTTGTGTCCAAGGCAAGAATAATAGGGCTATTGCCAATATTGAGACGCCAATTATAATTTTGTTTAAAATTTTATAATGCGTTTTATTTTCAAGTGTTTGAACGGTTTTAAAATGTTCAGCCGATTGATTTGGTTTTCTGTTGTCGGATATATTTAGCATTTTTTATTTTTTTGAGTCAGATATTATTTTACCATCTTCCATTGTTATAATACGATTGCTCTTCGTTTTCCAATACGGGTTTTTAGACGATACAACGATGGTCCAATTGTGTTCCTTGGCCGTTAAGAAATCAATAATTTCTTTGGCAACATTTTCATCCATAGTATCGGTTGGGTCTTCGTAAAAAAGAACTTTAGGCTTGTGTATGATACTTCGGGCCAATAGTATTTTTTGAACATTTGAAGAGCTCAACTGTTTTGCTTCGGGGAAAATTTGGGTTTCAATTCCATTTGGCAATGATTTAACCAGACTGTTTAGTTGTAATCCAGTGACTACCCATTTTAAATCTTCGTTGGTTATTGTTTTGTCATTAAATGTAATATTATCTAAAATACTTCCCTCAAAAGGCGTTTCACCATGAATAATTGTGCCAATTTGCGAACGGTATTGTCTTAAATTTATCTTTTTGAAGGTATCGTCATTAATATAAAAAGAACCTGCCGTGTGTTGTAATAAACCTGAAAGTATTCTCATTAATGTCGTTTTTCCTGAACCGTTTTTTCCGTCCAGGAAGATATGTTCCCCTTGCTCAATTTTTAAGCTCACCATGCTTAATGTTTTTTGCTTGGAATCAGGGAATCGAAACATTAGATTTTCTGTTTCCAGACTAATATTGGTATAACAATTGTCATAAGGTTCAGATGTTTCTTCTTCTAATTCCATATCGGATACTTGTCCGATTTTTTCGGTAGCAGTCAGTACATCATAAAAAGTTTCTAATCCCAAAATGATTTTTTCAACGGAATTAATTACCAATAAAATAATGATTTCTGCAGCCACAAACTGACCGATATTCATTTGTTGTGATAAGACCAAATAGCCTCCCAAAGACAATAAAGTTGCTGTAATTAAAACTTTAAAACCTATCAATTGAATGAATTGTCTTTTGATTACATTAAAATGTTTTTCGCGATAATCAATATAACCGGAAACGATATCATCATTTTTTTTCAAAGCATAATTGTAATTCAAATCGTTTCTGAAACTGAAATTATTACGTGCAATTTCCTGCAGCCAGCCAGCCACTTTGTATTTGAATTTAGATTCTTTCAAACTGGTATCAAGTCCGGATTTGTAAGAGAATTTGAAAATGAAGTACAACAAGAAGAATAAAAGTATTCCAAAAACAATAAAGAACGGATGATACAACGACAAGAGGATTAAGCCAAATGCAATTTGTAATAAGGCAGCCGAAAAATCAATTAATAATTTTGAAGTTCCTTTTTGAATCGTTAAGGTATCAAAAAACCGATTAGCAATTTCTGGCGGATAAGAATTGTATAATGCCTCGAATTTTATTTTTGGCAAACGGGTTGCAAATTCAAATGAGGAACGAATGAATATTTTTTGTTGTAAATTTTCGGTTATTCGAAGCTGCATTAGTGAAAGTACCCCGACAAGAGCAACACCAACTATCACAATAATTGTTAGAACAATCCAAGAAACACTGGCGTGACCTGATTGTATGAAATTAATAATTGCCTGAATGCCCAATGGTAATGACAAGCTCAAGAATCCAGCAAAAATCGCATAGAAAAAAATTTGAACAACGTCTTTTTTGTCTAATTGAAGTAAATTATAAAATCGTTTTAGTGGTGTCATAGGAAATTATGGTTTTATTTTTGTAATGCTCTAGTTGCTAAATCTAAATAAAACGAAGTCACTGTTGTGGTTTCATTACAGTCAGTGATTGTTTTTAAATGATCATTTAGAAAGTGTTGATGTAAACTTCCTTCGACAATTGTCGAGGCTAAACTTTTAGAATAAGGATAATCTGGACTAATCTCATTAATAAAATTTGCCAGTCGGTTTATTATACTTTTGTATACTAAAAAATAGCCTTCTTTGTTATCTTCATCAACTTCTTTGGTGTACAGGGCTTTGCTAAATTCGGATATAATAATTTTGTTTAAAATTGCTTCGTTGATATGTTTTGTACTGTCATCATCCATAATTTTTTCGGTAACAACGGTTATGGCTTTTGTTAATTTTTCGCCAGAATTCTGAATGTTATTGGTTGCAAAAAGAAGTTTGTATTCCATCCAGCTCCAATACCAGGTTGATAAGTAAATAACGAGTTTGTGTTTATTTTCAAAATATCGATAAATGGAACTTTCGTTGGATTGTATGCGCTCGCCAAGTTTCTTGAAAGTAAAATGTTCCAGTCCAATTTCGTCAATTAATAAAATACTGTTCTGAATGATTTTTTTACCTAATTCTGATGTCTCAGGATCTTTGATATACAATTTTTCATTGACTTTTATTTTTAAATTCTCTAACAAAGCGCTCATGATCAGTTGTTTTTTATACAAATTTAATAGTAATACTTTTGACTTAGTGATTTTAACATTTAATTATATGAAAAATGACCATTTTCTAATGTTGTTCTAATGTTGGGCTTTTTTTGTGTGAAAATTACCTTGAATAAAGTCAGATCAATTGAAGGTGAATACGAATAATGATTTTATTAAAATGATGTTTTGTCTGCGCTTATCAATAACCAGAACCCGATTATTAATATGTTTTTTGTTTCGCTCCTATGAAGCTATGTTATACTAAACTTTATTTGTTTTCTATAAAATATCGTGCCACTCTGGAACGCTTGTTGGCGGATTTGTTGGGCTTTTAATTTATGCTTTTGATTGTCTTTTGCCTTATTTTATTCAATAAAAAACGGGTGCTGAAAATTAATCAGGCACCCGCTTTTAAAATTTAGGTATGAAAACCTTTGGATTTTTTTAATTATAATAAAGAATGACGTGTCATTGCAGCTGGTTGTTCAACACCCATCAACGCTAAGATAGTTGGTGCAATATCACCTAAAACTCCATCGTTGATAGTTTTCAAGTCTTTGTCTACAAGAATGATTGGCACTGGATTTGTTGTGTGAGCCGTGTTTGGAGAACCGTCAGGATTAATCATTGTTTCGCAGTTACCGTGGTCAGCGATTACGATTGTAGTATAATCATTTGCAAGAGCTGCTTCGATAACTTCTTTTACGCAGGCATCTACGGCTTCACAAGCTTGGATTGCGGCACTCATAATTCCTGTATGTCCTACCATGTCACCATTGGCAAAGTTTAAACATACGAAATCAACTTCTCCCTTGTTCAATTCTGGAACCAAAGCGTCTTTCAATTCGTAAGCGCTCATTTCTGGCTGTAAATCGTAAGTAGCCACTTTTGGAGAGTTTCTCAAGATTCTGCTTTCGCCTTCAAATGGAACTTCTCTACCTCCTGAAAAGAAGAATGTAACGTGAGGATATTTCTCGGTTTCGGCAATACGGATTTGTTTTTTGTTGGCTTTTTCCAAAACTTCACCAAGAGTTTCAGTAATGTTGTCCTTGTTGTAAACCACTTTTACATTTTCGTATGTTTCGTCATAATTTGTAAGTGTCACATAGTATAACTGTAATTTGTGCATGTTTTGCTCGTGGAAATCTTTTTGCGAAAGTGCTTCGGTCAATTCACGTCCTCTATCAGTTCTGAAGTTGAAGAAAATAACAACATCATCTTTTTCGATGGTTGCGATTGGAGTATTGGTGTTGTCCACTATTGCAACTGGAGCAATAAATTCATCAGTAATGTCGGCTAGATAACTTGCGTTCACAGCAGCAACTGGATCCAAGGCTTTGGCACCTGTACCGTTTACGACTAAATCGTAAGCAAGTTTTACACGCTCCCAACGTTTATCACGATCCATTGCATAATAACGACCAATGATAGAAGCTATTTTTACAGGAGTGTTTTTGATGTAATTTTGTAAATTTTGAATGTAGTCTTTCCCAGATTTTGGATCTACGTCACGACCATCAGTAAATGCGTGAACGTAAACTTGGTCTAATCCATATTCTTGAGAAGCGTCGATTAATCCACGCAAATGAGAAGTATGTGAGTGAACTCCACCATCTGAAACCAAACCTAAAAAGTGTACTTTTTTATTGTTTTCTTTTGCGTAAGTGAATGCATCAACCAAAACTTGTTCTTTGGCAAGCGTTTTATTGGCTACAGCCAAATTAATTTTGGCTAAATCCTGGTATACAATTCTACCCGCTCCAAGATTCATGTGTCCTACTTCGCTGTTTCCCATTTGTCCTTCTGGCAAACCAACGTTTAATCCATCTGTGCGAAGCTGAGCGCTAGGATATTTTGTATAAAGACTATTTATAAATGGAACATTTGCATTATCAATTGCAGAAACTTTCGGGTCTGGAGATTTCCCCCAACCGTCTAAAATCATTAAAATTACTTTTTTATTCATGGTGTGAAATTTTTTGCAAAGATAACCCTTTCGCAAAAAATAGAAGTCAGTCAAAACCACTATTATACATAAAAAAGAGAAGTGCAACAAATACTTAAAAATGTGTTGCAAAAAGTGATTTTTACTAAAAAAAATTCAAAAAAAAATTCAAAAAAAAACTTCAAAAATGAGGGGTCAAAAGTGATGTTTTTCGAGATGTAATTTTTTCAACCTCCCTTACAATATTGGTGCAGTTTATAAAAAGATAATAACTAAAGATTTATTTTTTCAAGGCATTATAATCGATGTAATAACGTATGCTCAAGGAGATGATATTAGTCAAATTACTGTTTAAAATACTGGAGAAGTTGTTGGAAATACTTTTTTCTATTTGATTTGTTTCTTCCAATCCATAATTTCGATACAGTATAATCATTTCGCTTCCTGGTGCAAACCACCATGAATAGGAAAGATCTAAATTCCAAGAGTTGAAATTTCTGTTTTTGTTTAGATTGTAAGTTGGGTTTGGTGTTAGACTTCCGTCGTCTTGCAAAGTAAAGAATTCATGGTTATCTGCGTAAGACCAATAGTAGCGTACATCAAGATTTAAAGCCATTTTATTGGTTAAGGCAAATTTTCCCGTGAGCGTATTTTGAAGAATTTCTCGATTTCTTTCAGCAAAGACAATTCCGTTATTGTCGGAGCCAACTCGCCCTCTATCATTTATTTTCTTGTTGTATTCTAAAGCGTATTCCAATGAAAATTGATTGCTAAATCGGTATTTTGGATTAATATAGATGCCATGTGTTTCCCTGTTATGTTCATCATATTTTGCATAAGAAGCCGTGGCATCTATGGTAAATGCGTGGTTTTTGTTCCATTCGAAACCAAAATAGGATGATACTCTTTTGGGGATATAAACATAGCGTCCGTAAACGCGGGGTTCATAAAAATCATAAGTTGCTTGTGGCGTGTAGAGTAATGAAAATTCATAATAAGTGTTTTTTAAGGAAGAAGCTCCAATTGTAGTTTTTAGATAATCTTCTTGGAATTTTCCTGTCGTATTTTGAATTTCCAGATTGGCCTCCTGTGAAATTTTAAAGGTATTAAATGTACTTGTAGGGTTTAATATTCGGTAACTTATATTGGCATAGGCCGCATGATAATTGGTGTAATAAATTATTCCAAGGTCATTGATGTCATAATTCTCAGAAATATATTTTCCTGAAATCTCATATCTGATTTTTCCACTTGTTTTTTCAAAAGTCAACGCTGTTTTATAACCGTTATAATCTTCATAAGTATTTACGGAGCTGTATTTGAAATCTCCGTTTAGGCTATAGCTGTTTTTTTTTGTGTTTAAGTCAAATAAAAGGCCTGATACATTGGCATCCCTAAAACTATTGTTTCGGATTGTGCTTGTGTTAATAAAGGTTACAGATGAATTTTGGTTAAAACGCTGGTCCAACACAAACACGTTATAATTGGTAAGTGGCTCGATGACTTCCTTTCGGGTAGACGAGGTTATGGTGTCTTTTATTGTGGCGTATGTTTTTTCGGTAATTGCATTCAAAAAACCTATTCCTAATCCTTTTTTGGTGCGGCCAGATATTTTAATGGCGTTAAGTAAGTCCACTGTACTTGGATAATCCGTGATTTCTTCGTCTCTTTCAAGAATTGGTTCCGCGCTGGGAAAGCCTCCTATTCTTCTTGAATAAAACAAATTTCCCTTGGAAAACAATTCAGTTCCTTCGGTGAAAAAAGGCCTGTTTTCATCCAGTTTTTGTTCGAAAGGTTCTAGGTTTAAAATGGCATTGTCAAATTTTGTTTGGCCAAAATCCGGTACTAAAATGGCGTCCAGTGTAAATGCGTCATTGATTCCGTATTTGATATCCAAGCCACCCTTAAACGTGTTGTCGGATTGTGTGTCATCTTTTTGATTGTAAAATGATACATAGGGAATGAAGAATAAACGGGTAGGGGGTTTAATGTTTTCGATGCCTTCCAATATTCCGTTTTGTGTGAGTTCGGCTCCAATTTTTGTATCAATCAGATTCCAGGAATAAACTTGAACATTGCGTTCTATGTTTCTAAGAAAATTGATGCCCCAGATTTGTTTGCTGGAATTCGAAAAACGTATGGCTGCATAGGGGATTTTCATTTCTACATTCCAGCCTTTGTCTGTTATTACTGCCTTGCTGTCCCAAATGGCATCCCATGAAAAATCCTTGTTATCTTCCGTAGCAATGCAGTCCAGTTGAACTCCGGCTGCAGTAACATAAAACCTGAAATCTTGTTGTCCATCATTATACCCATTAATGAATACTGAAAAGTAATCACTAACCCCAAAACTATCCCTATTGGTAATTTCTTTTTTTATTTTGTTAGGTTCATCATCATTCATAATAGCCGATATGTAAACCGCATCATTATCATAAACAATTTTGACTATAGTTTTTTTATTCTCATTTATGAGTTTGCCATTGTCTGGCTGATACATGACAAAATTGGTTGCTGTTTCTGCCGAATTCCATGCATCTTCTGTTAGTTTACCATCAATCGAAATCTTGGAAGTAGTAAAATTCGTGTGAATAATTTTCTTTTGCCCATGCATTTTGAAAAAACATGGAATTATCAAAAACATAAGAAAATTGCGAGGGATACTCATAAAACGATATGGTTTGTAACAAAAATATGAATTTTTATTATAAAAATATGCTTTGGATTTAATTGTTTTTCTTAGAATTACCGACAAAGTGTTAAAATTTATCGACAAAATGCGTTTCGTTTTATATTATTTGTATTTTTGACACCCCTAATAAAATTATAATGAATAGATACACAGTCATTTATAGGTTAATTCCTGCGTTAGTTGTTGCTTTTGTTTTGTTTGCTTATACAGGGAAATTAATAAATTCTCCCAAAAACAATCCAAAGAGAGAAATTGTTTCGGTTTTTAAATCAACCATCGAAACGAAAATAGATATAGTATATAAAGCTTTGCAAACAAATCAATTTGAATTGCCAAATGAAGAATGTTTTGGAGAGGCATTGAGAGGTTTTTATTCCTTGAAAGAAAAAGGAATAGTAAAAAGCAATGTATTGACTCTTGTTGATTTTAGTTTGTCATCCAATGTAAAACGTTTATGGATTATTGATTTATCAAAAAACATAGTCTTGTTTCAAACATTGGTTGCGCATGGTAGAAATACTGGAGAAGAATTTGCCAGTTCCTTTTCAAATACTCCCGAATCTTTTAAAAGCAGTTTAGGTTTTTATGTGACTGGAGAAGTTTATAATGGCAAGCATGGGATTTCTCTTAAATTGGATGGTTTGGAAAAAGGTTTAAATAATAATGCACGTAATAGGGCAGTTGTTCTTCATGGAGCTGATTATGTTTCGGAATCCTTTATAAAAAATCATAAAAGATTGGGCAGAAGTCAAGGATGTCCTGCGGTTCCCGTAGAATGTGTTTCGGGGATTATTTCAATGATAAAAGGGCAGTCTTGTTTGTATATTTATCATCCTTCAATAAGCAGATTTAAAACAAATGAGTTAATCTCGTAATTTTTTATATAAATCGGCATCCAAGTTATAAATGTCGTTTCTAAAAATTAATTCATTGTCCTCACTCCACGCTGTCCAATACCACTGGTAAATTGCATAGCGTTTTTTTATGCCTATAAACAGCGTTTTTTTAGTAGCGACAATAGAATCTATTTTTGCTTTTGAAAACTGTTTTGGATTATCCAGTATGTGCTGAACCAGTTCCAAAGGTTCTTCTATTCGTACACAGCCGGAACTTAAGGAACGATTATGTCGATCAAATAAATTGCGATGATTTGTGTCGTGTAGATATACACTGCGTTTATTAGGGAAATTAATTTTGACAACTCCCAATGCATTGTAATATCCCGGCTTTTGTACATAGCGGTATCCTCTCGGTCTACTGGAATCCCATTTTACAGGATCAATTTCGTTGTTTTTAGAATCATAAATCCCAATCCCTTTCTTCTTTAAGGCGTTTCTGTTTTGAATAAGTTCCGGAATTAAGTCTTCTTTTAGGATGGTTGGCGGAACCGTCCAAGTAGGATTGAAAACAACTGTTTGCAATACAGAGGTTAGTACTGGAGTTTTTCTCTTGCTTTTCCCTACTACAATTCGTTTGCTCATTGTCATTTCTTGGTTTTCAACGACTGTCAAACTGTAATTTGGTATATTAATCAGAACATAATTGGGGGCAAATGGCTTGCTGTACCATCTCCAGCGTTCCAAATTGGCTATGATTTGATGTTTTCTTTGTTCTTTTGTAAAGTTTAATGCGGTTATTGTGCTTTTGCCAATAATACCATCAGAAATCAATCCATGACGAGTCTGGAATTTTTTAACAGCCTTGACGGTTTCAGAATCATAATAGGATGTGATACTGTCATTGCTTTCCAAATCTTTCCAGTACAATAGTTTTTTCTTGATAGTAATGATGGCTGGTTTAGTGGTCTTGGGTTCTATTTTTTCATCGGAAGTGATAATGGAATCAGTTTTATCTTCCGGAAATTCATTTAGAAGTGCCAATGCCTTAATCAATTTTCCATACGTCAATGCTTTGGGTTGACATTTTTGTATTTCGCTTGCAAGAGAATCTTTTTCCAAGGCATTGTTTAAAATGGATTTGGTATCCAGTGTGTCAATGCGTAAATCCCAATCAACATAAAGTTTTGTTGGATCAAGTTTTCCGTTGTGAAGGTGAGTGAGGTATTTTTGAAAATTATAAGTAAGTAATAAATCATAATTTACTTGTTCTGATTCATCCAGTTCCGTGAATTTTTTTTCTAATGCAAGTAATTTCGATATAGAATAATCAGCTGGATTCAGTCCTTCAATTTCACAATTTTTAATTGTTTCAAGAATGGTTTTTCTGTTTTTTTCGGATTGCCATACGGTTTCGTTATTTCGAGAACTATAAAAATTGGTAAGCGATTCATTTTTAAAAGAGCTTAACAATTCGTTGTCAATTTCAATGATTTCACCTTCTTTGTCATTAGGGTTTGAAATCTCGAAGGCATCAAGATTTATTATTGGCTCTTTTTTACAGCTTAAAAATACTAGTAAAACAATAAATAAGTAATGTTTGTTCATTTTTCTTCTTTATTTTTTTAATCATTAAGTATTGCCCGCCCGATTAGAATGCAAAGATGCTATTATTATTTCTTGTAAATAAAATAATTCCTGTTAATTTTTTATTCTTGGAAGTTACTTGGTAAACAGTAATTCATTTTCCAAAGTTACGCATTTCCTTTAGACGAACAATATTTTGAATCAGAAGCCTCTTTGGAAGTATATATTGGATTACTATTTCAAGTGTTTTGAAAAAAAATAAAACTATAACTTTTTAGTTTTAAAATGGTTGTAATTTTTTTTAAAAAAAGTCATTTTATTTTTTCAAAAAAATTTGCAATTAACTGTTTTTATTATTTATCTTTGCACCTCAATAATGCGAAAGTAGCTCAGTTGGTAGAGCTCCAGCCTTCCAAGCTGGTTGTCGCGAGTTCGAGCCTCGTCTTTCGCTCTAAAATCATTTTTTTGATTTAAGGTAAAATTTTAATGATAATGCGAAAGTAGCTCAGTTGGTAGAGCTCCAGCCTTCCAAGCTGGTTGTCGCGAGTTCGAGCCTCGTCTTTCGCTCCAAAACCTCAAATTTTTAATTTGAGGTTTTTTTTTGCTCGTTTTTTTGGATCAATCCAGAAATTAAGAAGATTAAGTTTTAAATGAATAACTTTGCGGTAAATTTCAATACACCACAAGATGCATTTCATTTCTCAAGATCTAGAAGATTATATCGAACAACATTCAGAAAAAGAGCCAGAGTTATTAGCGGCACTAAACAAGGAGACTTATCAAAAGATATTATTACCAAGAATGCTTAGCGGGCATTTTCAAGGAAGGGTCTTGAGTATGTTGTCAAAATTAATTCGTCCAATAAATATTTTAGAAATTGGAACTTACACGGGCTATTCGGCTTTGTGCTTATGTGAAGGCATGCAGGAAAATGGTCAATTACATACCATTGACATTAAGGAAGAATTGGTTGATTTTCAACGTAAGCATTTTGACAAATCTCCTTGGGGCAAACAAATCATACAACATTTGGGTGAAGCGATAGAAATTATCCCAACCCTTGATTTGAAATTTGACTTGGTTTTTATTGATGCCGACAAGGAAAATTATCTTAATTATTTTGAAATGATTCTTCCAAAAATGAATAAAGGTGGTATTCTATTATCGGATAATGTACTTTGGAGTGGTAAGGTATTAGAACCAATTCACCCGAATGATATGAGTACAAAAGTATTGGTAGAATACAATCTACGACTTAAAAATGATCCAAGGGTAGAGACTGTTTTATTGCCCATTCGTGATGGTTTGACAGTGAGCAGGGTTTTATAAACTTAGGTTTCGGGATAGAGACAATCTCAATTGGATGTTTTTTTTGATTTTGAATGTCCTAGCCCAGATGGAAATGGAAATCCTTATGGACAGAAATGGATTTTTTTCTTTATGAAAAAGAGCGACCAAAGGAAGCTCCTTTTTTATAATAGAAAAAACCATTGATGGTCATAAGATTGAAATGTACAGCTGGAAAAAGCTCCCCGATAAATTTATAACGGAAAATACTTTATCTGAGTAAATTGATAGCCTTTGAATGCAATATACCCCAATATCAATCCGCATAAGTACCCAGAAAGAATATCCAAAGGATAATGCAAACCTAAATAAATACGGCTATAGGCAAAGATTAACGGCCATAGAAAAAGAAGCCAAAAATACTTGATTTGTTTCCTGAAGATAAGATATAAAAAGGTTGCCACCGCCATTGTATTTGCCGCATGTCCTGAAAAGAAGCTAAAAGAGCTGCGTGATTGAACTACTCTTATAATTGTATTTATTTCGGGATTATTACACGGTCGGGGACGTTGAAAAGTGTATTTAAATAAATTAGTAATTTGATCGGTAGCCAATACCAAAAGGGCGACGAATACTAATAAATAACCAGTATTTTTGATTCCTATTTTTTTATAAATGAGATAGAGCAAAAAAAGAAAAAAAGGAATCCAATTGACTTGCTTAGTTATAATTAACCAAAGATTGTCATAGGTTTCGGAGCCTAAACTGTTAAGGTAAATAAATAATTGAGTGTCTAAGGCAAGAATTTTTTCGAACATTACATTTGGCGTTTTATTGGTCCGGTAACATCGTCCAAAAGAGAAGATCCGTCGGGATTTGTTGTGCCACTTGATATACTTTCTTTGGTTTTATTAACTTCGACGGAGAATGAATCTTCAATTCCCTTGAATGTATTTGAAGTATCACCCAAAAAACTATTCGTGGCCTTGTTTATTTCGGAATTAATACCGCCAGTCATATCATTCAAGGTTTTTTGATCAAAACCATTGGCTTCGGCTCCTTTTTGGATTTCACTTTTGATATCATTGGTTGCGTTTTTAAGCTGCGCCATTGCCTTGCCCATTGTTCGAGCTATTTCGGGTACTTTGTCAGATCCAAAAAGCATCAATACAATAAACAAAATAAAAACTAATTCGCCTCCTCCTATTCCAAACATAATTTTTTGTATTTAAAAAGCAAAGATATTAAATTTAAAAACCTTTGCGATTTAAAATTGTCATAAAAAAAGAAGCTAAGTTTCTAAGTTTCCAAGGCTGTATTAGCATTAAAAACTTAAAGATTTAGCTTCCTAAAAACATAATGTCTATCCCAAATTAATCAAACTTGGATTTAACCTCTACTTTTGGCCATGAATTGTTAGTAACATCAACATCGGCGGTTTCCAGTTTTGGATCAATCTGAATTTGTTTTATAGCTTTGGAAGTAGCATAAACTTTCTTGGCAATTTCATTGTTTCTTCTCCAAATCTGTGCTGGATATTTATAATTATCTATCGTACCGTCTTCGTAAGTGATTTGAACAATAATAGGCATTGGCATTCCTCCCGGTTTATTAAACTCAACCTCATAAAAGTACTTTGGATTTTTCAAATTTGCTTTTTCTTCTGGAGTAACATTTTGAGCCACGTAATCCGAAAGTAATTTTACTTCCTCCAGTTGCAACGATTTTTTTGAATCGGTATTTAATTCAGGGTTGTCTCCTTCAACCAAATACACAAAGGGTCCTTTTTCGGAACCAAAACGTCCTTTTTTTACTTTGGCTGCTTTTAAGGCTATCGTAGGAGTTTCGGTAACAAAGTATTGTTTTACATTGTTAATCCCAATATCCACAAAGTCTGTTGAATAGAACCAGCCTCTAAAAAACCAATCCAGATCGACTGCAGAGGCGTCTTCCATTGTTCTAAAAAAATCTTCGGGAGTTGGATGTTTGAATTTCCATCTGTTAGCATACATTTTGAACGCATAATCAAATAACTCACGCCCCATAATGGTTTCTCTCAGGATGTTAAGTCCAGTTGCAGGTTTCCCGTAAGCATTGTTGCCAAACTGAATGATGCTTTCGGAATTGGACATAATAGGCTCTAACATTTTTTGATCTCCACTCATGTAGGGAACAATATTTTTGGCAGGACCACGTCGCGAAGGAAAATTAGTCCCCAATTCTTGTTCGGCCATATACTCCATAAACGAATTCAAACCTTCATCCATCCAAGTCCATTGACGTTCATCAGAATTAACAATCATTGGAAAAAAGTTATGCCCCACTTCATGAATCACAACACCAATCATTCCATTTTTTACTTGTTCACTCGTTACTCCATTTTCATCTGGACGACCATAATTCCAGCAAATCATTGGATATTCCATTCCTTGATCTTCTGCAGAAACCGATACCGCTTTTGGATAAGGATAATCAAAAGTATGAGAGGAATAACTTTTTAAGGTATGCGCAACAGTTCTTGTAGATGTTTCTCCCCAAAGCGGATTTGCTTCTTTTGGATAAACTGATTCAGCCATCACCACTTTATTGGTCAACTGAACTGCCATTGCATCATAAATGAATTTTCTTGAAGTGGCAATTCCGAAATCCCTAACATTTTTGGCGCTGAATTTCCATGTTTTTTTCTTGTTTGAAAATCCTTTTTCTGCCGCTTCGGCTTCGGATTGGGTTACAATAACCACGGGCTTGTCAAATGTTTTTTGAGCCAATTCATATCTTTTTACTTGCTCGGCAGTAAACACTTCGCTTCTATTCATCAATTCCCCAGTCGCATCCATAACATGATCTGCAGGAACCGTAATATTAACATCAAAATTACCAAAAGGTAAAGCAAATTCTCCTGCTTCCCAAAACTGCATGTTTTGCCAACCTTCAACATCATTGTACACTGCCATTCTAGGATAAAATTGAGCTATGACATATAATCTATTTCCATCCTTTTCAAAGAATTCATATCCAGAACGCCCATTACTGGTTTCTTTTTGGTAGTTATTGATATTGTACCACCATTTGGTAGAAAATGTAAGTTTCTCACCAGGTTTCATTGGAGTAGCCAAATTAATACGCATCATGGTTTGATTAATTGTGTACGACATTGGATTTCCCTTGTCGTCTTTTACGTATTCGATATTAAATCCACGTTCCAAGTCTTGTTTCAAATATTCACTGGTAAATTTGTCTGGAGTTAGTACAGGCTCTATTTTTTCACTTTGGGCTAATGGAGTCTGAGAGTTTTTTGCTGCTTGGTTCTGATCCAATTGTACCCACAAATACTCCAATTTGTCTGGGGAATTATTATAATAGGTAACTGTTTCCGACCCGCTTAGTCTAGCATTCTTGTCATCAAGTTCGATGTCAATTTTATAATCGGCTTGCTGCTGATAATAGGCTGGTCCGGGCGCTCCTGCAGCTGTACGAAACATATTGGGTGTTGCCAATAAATCATACATCTGACTAAATTTATTTGAATCGTATTTGCCTGTTTGTTTAACTGCTGGTGAAGTTGCTTTTTCTTGTGCCAGTAAAATTGTTGGAAGCACAAACAATAGAGCGAATTTTCTCATATACTAAAACTAAAGTTGCTTTTAATCGGCGAAAGTAACAATTTCTAACAAAATTGTTACTTTTGACTAATATTTTAACACTTGTTTAGTAGAGGATTCCGTAAAAAGAAAGCTTTTTTTGATGTTAAATGCAGTTACATGTACTATATTTTGCTGCTCTCCAAAATATTCAACCAATACGGAATTATAAATTTCTATTGTTTTTATTTTTTGTATATTCTTGACGCTTAAATAACAGACCAATACGTCGCCATCCATTTCTTTGCTCAAGAAATTCATGGCCGTTGTTTGTCCATTAACATGTATGATAAAATTTTCGGATAGGTATTTTTTTAATAATTCCTGGGACTCGATTGATTCCTTGGCAGATCCCAAAAAAGTTTTTTTATTGTATTTCTTTTCTATGGACTTGTTAAGATCGTCTACAAAAATACGAGCTGTAATTTGAAGCATTTTCTTTTCAGGAGCATAATTGATTTGGTAAATTGCCATGTAAAATTTGTGCACGGCAAAACTGCTCATTGAAAAGACAAAAAACAATAAAAATCCCTTAATTATTCTTTTTTTCATTTTCTACTGAAGCGATTTTTTTGAAAGCATCGTATTTAGTAATCAAAAAATCCATGATTTCAAATTGGTCATTGTGATCCACGAGGGTTTTTGACTTGGGATCATTTTCACAGTACAACAAAAAGAGCCCAATTTGATCGTCCTTGATTTTTAACTTATCTGTAAAAAATGAATAACTAACACTATGCATAGCCGCATTCGTAAAGCTGACATCAGTAACAAAATCAGATTTGTCAGGGTTGTTTTTGAATAAATGCTTAAAGATTTTATCATACACACGAATAACATCCATTGCATTTGGGTTGCCAGTTCCTGTGGGTATCATTAAAATATTGTCTGGAGAAGATTGCTTATCATCGAAATATTGTGTGTCTACAATACCTTGCGTATTTCCAAACTCGTTATGTGGGACATGCTTGGCATAAACAACCACCGAGAGCAACTCATTTGCAACAGCTTTCAAGTTTATTTTGAAAAAAGAGGAATTGACATCTGATGATGAAAGAATAATTTTTTCACTTTTAAACCCTAAACTTGTAACAAGCAAAGTATCATTGACTTTTGCCAAAATACTGAATTTACCTTTATTGTCAATCAAGCTGCCGGTTTTTGCATTTATATTAAAAACAAGACCGTTTTCTATCGCAGTGGCGTCATTTACAACTCTTCCATACAATGTTTTTCGAGTTAGCATCTGACCAAAACATAGTTGACAACTTAAAAACAGGATCAATATTTTTAATATATTTTTCATTAACAATAACTTAAGAGATTAACAAGTTCGTAGATATTTTACAATTAAACTACGTTTTTCACTTATTAAAATTACAACATTATTTAAAACTTAAGTTTAAGTAAATCAATTATTTTTTTCAAAATTACTATCCATTGATAGTAAGCCATTTGAAGAACAACCAACATGATTTTTAAAAATATTATTTTCATAAAAGAGTATCACTTACTTTCCCTGTTTTGATTATAAAGAGTAGCCAAGTCAGTCATTAGAAACATACTCATAAATTTGTTTTTTTCGTCCAATGATTTTGCAAATTGCGAATCTTCTACACAGTAATATTGAAATCCCTTGATAAGCTCAACAGGAATTTTTAATGTTTTGATATAATATTTATCTGCAAACATATATTCCAGCTTTTTCATCAGCATTTCTTTCTTTTCGATTTTAACATTCATTTTAAGCATTTCCCTTTCGCCAGAAAGAGAACTATAAAGCCCTGCAATTCCTCCGGAACTGGAATATAATTTTCTTTCTTGTTGTGTAAGTTTAATTTGCCCGCTTTTGATTATTCCTAATTTTTCGGCTGTGATATCACTATTGGGGTTTATAACCACCTCTTTCAGTTCAACAGCATTGAAAACCATATCAACTTCCATAGTCCCCGACAGATATTCATGTCTGTAAACATACTTTTTTAAATACTTATAATCAATACCGGAAAAATTCAAAATATCACCTTCCTTGGCACGAATTGAAAAACAACCGTCTTTATCAGTAACAGCCATTATTTTATTCATGCAATTTATAACACTGATTCCTTCCAGTTTTGCATTATCTGAAACTACAACGCCTATTATGATTTTCTCAACATTCGTTTGAGCCATCAATAACTGACATTGGCCTAAGAAAACAAACAAAAGAATTAAATTATTTTTCATGCGACTTAACTACTATTTTTATTCTGAATTGGATGGAAAGCATTATTTGGAACTCATCTGATTTTTGTTAAACTCCAAAGCCAGACCCACTATCAAAAACATACTCATCGTTTTGTTCTTTTCACTCAATGATCTAACAAAATTTTGATCCTCTATACAATAATATTGAAACCCCTTAATAAGGTCTTCTGATATTTTTAAGGTTTCTACATAATATTTAGTATCAAACAAGTTTTCCAACCTAGCCATTAGAAATTCTTTTTTTTCCACGGCAACCTCTTTTTTAAGCATTTTGGTTCTTCCATTTATAGCGTTCAAAATTGGATCGACTTGTAAATTACCCAGCAAAAGCCCTAATAAATGTATGGGTTTAAAATCTCCCGCAGTTTGTAATCTTCTCTCGGCTGGAGTCAGCTTAATTTGATCTTTTGAAATTATCCCTAAATTTTCAGCAGTTATATTGGAATGTTTATTAACTACAACCTCTTTCAATTCAATGGTTTTTTGAGTCAAATCAACTGTGATAGTGCCAAGATTAAATTCTTTCTTATTGATTAATTTTCGCAAAAAATCATAATTAATGGCTGAAAAACTTAGAATATCTCCTTCCTTGGCTAAAATCGAAAAGTGACCGTATTTATCCGAAACCACCATGATTTTATTTGAAGTATTCGTGACATTTACACCTTGGACAGGAACAATATTGTTCGTGGTCAGTTGTCCATTTATGACTTTTTCTATACTTGTCTGGGCAAAAACACCCTGAACCAAAAAGAAAGAGAAAAATAAAAAAGTAAAATTATGCTTCACAGGCGAATCTGTTAATTGTTGTGGCAAAAATCTATATTACAGCTTTTTACAAAACGTAAAAGTATCTCAAAGCTTTCCAAATTAATTACTAATGGATTTGTAAAAGTTTGTTAATTAAAAAACGATTCCGATGTTTTAAAAAACATTCATTTTATACCTTTACAAAGAATTTGACACCTAAAATAAAATGAAAAATTGCATTATCGCCAGTACATCAACCTTATATGATGGAGAATATTTAGAGTATTTATTACCCGAATTACAATTGCATTTTAAGGATTGCAAAACCGTATTATTTATACCTTTTGCCAGACCTGGCGGAATCACGCATGACGTTTACACTTCCAAGGCAGCTACAGCTTTTGCCAAAATAAATATCGAATTGAAAGGTATTCATACATTTGAAAATCAAAAAGAAGCTATTCAAAATGCCGAAGGTTTTTTTACAGGGGGAGGTAATACATTCCTGTTGGTTACTCAATTGTACAAATACAACTTAATGGATGTGCTTTCTGAGAGTGTTAAAAAAGGAACGCCTTATTTGGGAACTAGTGCCGGAAGCAACATTTGCGGATTAACCATGCAGACTACAAACGATATGCCAATAGTCTATCCGCCAAGCTTTCAGACCTTAGGATTGATTCCCTTTAATTTAAATCCACATTATTTAGACCCTGATAATCAATCTAAGCACATGGGCGAAACAAGGGAAACACGAATAAAAGAGTTTCATTCTTTTAACTCATCGCCGGTACTCGGTCTTAGAGAAGGAAGTTGGCTAGATGTAAAAGGAGAAAAAATCACTTTGAAAGGAAGCTTACAAGCACGCCTTTTTAGACAAAATCAATTACCCGAAGAATTAGAAAGTGGATGTGATTTGAGTTTTTTAAACTAAAACATATTTAAAAAATAAACCATTTAAGGAATTAAGAATAATTAAAGTTTATTGAACTTGTTATTCCATGATTTATCGAAACTGAATTTCTGTTATGAAGTAGTAAATGATATAACGGAAGAAGCCAGTAATGAAATAAAATTACAATTTATAAAGGAGGAAATGAATCACGAATTCATTTTTTACTTTTATGACACCACCCATTTTTGTTGGCGGTTCAAGTGCTAGATCTGAAAATTTCACATTGACAGTTCCTTCTAGAAAATCCTTGGAATTACGTAAGGCTAAGTTGGAATAAGTTAGAGTCTTGTCTGTTATTTTTAGATTCAGGTTACATTTGAAGTCCGTTCCCGAAGGTTTAATATTGGTAATTGTAACCGTGCTTTTTGGGAATTTTGTCACTTTAATGGTAGTTTTTAGATCCTTGTTCATGATCCTGTTGCCACAATCAAAATTATCTGTAGAAATTTCCGATTTCAAGCTGTTTTTTGTAGTTGAGTTTAAATAAATAGTATCTCGGAAAGTATGAGGGCAATCGCATTTGTATTTGCCTACGGTAGAATTTCCTAAGATTTCAATTTTTATTTGGTTGATTATTATAATGTTGGGTTCGGCCAATAAAGAAATGGGCTTAGCACTTCCCATTAAAAGGAAAAGCGCTAAGCTCATAACTATAAGTATTGTTTTTTGTTTCATCTTAGAAAGAGATGGCTGCTTCAAACATAATTCCGTTAAAGCTACCACCATATAAATCGTTTAAACTGTTGCCGCTATATTGAGCGTAGTCTTTATAGTTTTGATTTGTATAGGCTACTTTGGCAATAATATTTTTTGTCATAAACCAACCTAAGCTAGATTCAAATCTGTTTACGTTAACTTTTTCTGCAGCATTGGATAACTTTCCAGAAACAATATTATAACGTCCTCCAATATAAAATTGTTCTGTTTTTCCAAAACGATACACTAAATCGGCAGCATATTGATCTACCTTGCGTGTTTCATCAGTTCCTTTGTGATCACCACCACTTGTAAATTCCAAAGTTCCGAAGAATTCCAATCCATGATATTTAACAAATGGATTAATCATGAAGGCAGTGTACCAGTTTGCATATCCAGGACTGAATCTACCTGTGGTAGCGTTGGCAGTTGGATCAAAGTTGTTTGCTTGGATGTTTTCGCCACCAGGTAAGGCACCATTAGAATCATATGTGTAAGTCTGGTGTGACATAACACCAAAATAACGGCTACCTGCTCTGTCCGATCCCCAAGGATTTGAACTCATATTTGCATTATGATTGTAAGATCCTGTAATTCTTACTCTCAAATCTTTGTCGAATTGTTTGTCATAACCAATTTTCGCCAAAATGGTTGGACTTATAGTTGTGTTCGGGTCTGGAGCTGTTGGAGTTGCAGTTCCAGGAACAAATTCGGCAACACCTTGATTTAATTTACCGTTTGTAACGCCTAGCATACTCACTAAACCTTCTCTATTGTAGTAAACTTCCATTCCCATGTCAGTTTGAAAAGAATCCATGATATTGCCTTCAATAAAAGGATTTAAGATTGCATTTCCATTATCAGTTCTTCTAAAGTGTGCATCACCATAATTGTTCTCCATTTGTCCAATTTTGATGGTAGTATATTGCATTACCTCTTCTAAAAGTCCTTTTTGAATGAAATCCAGTTTGTCAATTTGTAAATAACCGCCTTTTACCCATGTTTCATTGTGGTGTCTTGATGCAAGGTAAACATCCAAATTAACACGTACTCCATCTGCTAATTGTGCACCAAAAGTCAAGTTGGCAGCAGGTAGGTTGAAGTTGTTTTCCAAGCCATTAAGTCTGTAGTTTGTAATTAATGCACCATTCGAAGCGGTATAGCTACCTTCTTTTTGGTCGTTAAATGATTTCAACGCTTGGAACTGCATTGCCAATGCACCACCAAGATCTACGCTCAAACCTTCAAATTGCACATCATTCTTTTTTACGTCAAAAACGTTTAATCCTTCTTTGCTTCGAGGAATTTGATTTTGGATTTTTCCAAAGGAAATCTGTGCTTGCGAGGCCGTCAGGGATAATACTCCCGCTAATAAAAAGGTTATTTTTTTCATAGTTGTTTATTTAAAGTTTAAGTTAAATTTTACAGTTAGATCTTCACCAGTTTTTATTGTTCCAAGCATCGCTGTTGGAGATTTCATTCCAAACTGTTTGAAAGTTATCTTGTTAGATCCTTGCAGGGAAACAACTCCATTTGTTACGGTTGATTTTACTTGTGTCTTTACTTCTTTGGAAACACCGGCTATAGTATAAGTTCCGGTAAGATTCCAAGTGTTTTCGTTTACTTTTTCGGCAGATTTCAAAACATATTTAATGTTTTTGTTTTCTTTTGTTTTTAGGGCTTCATAAGCCACCTTGTCCATGCTTTTTTTCTCGCTTTTTATTGTCTCGGCAGGAAGAGTAACTGTTAAACTGCTAATTTTTTCCAATTTTGAATTAGTCACAGTTAAATTTGCTGTTCCTGTTCCTGTAGCTGATTTCATTGTCCAATCATGCATGGTTGAAGTTCCGGATACAGAAAAATTTGTTTTTGCGTCAAGCGTATAGTTTTTTTGTGCGTTTGCCGACATTATGACTGCAAATAATGCCAATGCAGTAAATGTTTTTTTAATAATAGTTTTCATAATTGTTGTAATATTTAGTTAGTAATTATTTTCAAATAAAATTTAACAATGAATGTGCTAATAAACATATAAACGAATATAAATCTTGTTAATTGCAAAAAAAACAATAATTCATTTTTAAATAATTTAAAAGTATTGATTCGGTCTTGAGTATTAGTTGTTTTAGTATTATTAAAATGTAATTATATTAAATCTTTCTATAAATCATTCAACATATTTTTTATTCTTAAATAGTAATCAAAATTCATATTACTGTTTTATTTTGACTAGAATGCATTTTAATAATTGGTTTTCGTAGGTGCTTATTGATTTGGGTGAAAACAAATTTAATAAAAGTAATGATAATTATCATAGGTAAATTCAAATTAATTTAATTTTATCCCTGTATTAATAGTTGAAAAGGACTATTAAGTTGTTTTAAAAATGCTTTTGCTTAAAAAATAATTAATTGAAAATAATAGATTTTTAAATTTCCAAAAAACAATTCAAGCTTATTGTTTGTTAAGTAAGAGGTGTTTGTGCTTGTTACAACAAAAAAAACCTAATGGAAAACATAGTGTTTTCTATTAGGAATTTTCGGGGTGTTTAGTTGTGAGATGAAGTTATACTTTATGTAGAATAAAATGAATAACGAATTCATCTTTTACTTTTATAATGCCACCCATTTTGGTTGGAGGCTCAAGGTTGATGTCTGAAAAATTGACTGCCAGACTTCCTTCAATGGTTTCTTTAGTGTTTTTTAAAACCAAGTTTTGATAGGAAAGAATTTTGTCTGTTATTCGGAAATTTAAATTGCATTTATAATTGTTTCCAAAAGCTTTTATGTTGGTAATGGTTACAGTGCTTTTGGGAAATGTAGTTGCCTTAACGGTCGTTTTAAGGTCTTTGTTCATAATTCTGTTGCCACAGTCAAAGTTGCCCATTGAAATTTCGGATTTTAAACTGTTCTTAACATTTGAGTTTAAAAAAATGGTGTCCCTGTAGGTAAGTAAATTGGAGCATGTGTATTTACCCACTGTAGAATTTCCAAGTATTTCTATTTCCAATTTATCTATAATGATACTGTTTCCGTCAATTAATGAAGAAATGGGCTTAGCACTTATCAATAAAAAGATAAGTACTAAACCCATAACTATTAACGAAACTCTTTGCAACATTTTTTATTAGAATGAAATTGCTGCTTCAAATACTAGACCGTTGAATTTACCTCCATAAAAGTTATTAGCATTAGAAGTTGGCCCTCCAACAAATTGAGTATAATCTTTATAGTTTTGGTTAACGTAATCTAATTTTGCAACAATATTTTTAGTCATGAACCAACCAACACTTGACTCAAATCTGTCAACGGTAACTTTGTTTGCATCTGCATTAGACAATTTTCCGGATACTGTATTGTATTTTCCTCCAATATAGAATTGTTCTGTTTTTCCAAATCTGTAAACAACTTCTCCAGCATATTGGTTAGCAGTACGTTTTTCATCAACACCATCTTTGTCTCCTCCTGAAGCTAATTCAACAGTTCCAAAGAATTCAAGACCTTTGTATTTTACAAAAGGGTTAATCATATATGAAGTAGCCCAGTTTTTAAAATTAGGGTTAAAAGTTGCCTCTGGTGTAGATTTTGCATTGTAACTAGCGGCAACATCTGCCCCGTTATTTTTGTAAGCGTTATTGTTTAATACTCCCCAAAAACCAAATCCTGATCTGGAAGAAGAATATAAGTTTGAGTTACCCAAGTTTGAATTATGGTATAATGAACCCGTAAGTCTTACTCTCAAATCTTTGTTAAGTTGTTTGTCATAACCAAGTTTGGCCAAGATGGTTGGGCTAACCGCCGTATTTGCATCTGGAGTTGAAGGAAAGGTGATTTCTTGAGTACCTTGATTTAAATTTCCATTCGTTGCTCCTAGCATACTTACCAATCCGTTTCTGTTGTAATATACTTCAATACCCATTTCGGTAGTGAATGCATTCATGATGTTGTTTCCAACGAAAGCATTTCTAAGCGTGCTACCATTGTCGGAACTTTTAAAGTGTGCATCACCAAAGTTGTTCTCCATTTGTCCGATTTTAATCGTAGCATATTTCATGATATCAGCCAAGAAGTCTTTTTTAATGAAGTCTAGCTTGTCAATTTGCAAATATCCACCTCTTGCATACGTTTCATTGTGGTGTCTTGAAGCTAAATAAATATCCAGATTTACTCTTACTCCATCAAACAATTGTGCTCCAATAATCATATCGGCTGCTGGAAGAACAAAATTGTTTTCAGTATTCATTAATCGATACCCGGTGATTTTTGAAGGTGCGGCAAAATTTTCAGGTTGGTCATTGAACGAATTTATTGCTTGGAAATCCATATTGAACGCACCTCCAAGATCAACGCTTAAGCCTTTGAATTCCTTGTCGTTTTTTTGAACGTCAAAAACGTTGATTCCATCTTTGCTTCTTGAAATTTGATTTTGCATATCGCCAAAGGTTACTTGGGCATTTGCAGCTGTCATAGACAGTAGTCCAGCTGCTAAGAGATAAATTTTTCTCATGATAAGTGGTATTAATTAAAGGTTAAATTGAATTTTATAGTTAAGTCTTCCCCTGTTTTTATTGCTCCAAACATGGCAGTTGGAGATTTCATGCCAAATTCGGTGAATGTTATTTTGTTTGATCCTTGTATGGTTACAGCTCCGTTTGCGGCTACTGTGGTTTTTACTTGTGTTTTTAATACTTTGGAAACTCCTGCAATAGTATAGGTTCCAGTAAGATTCCAAGTTGTTTCGTTTACTTTGTCTGCAGATTTTAAAACATACTTGATGTTTTTGAATTTGTCTGTTTTTAAGGTTTCGTAAGCCACTTTATCCATGCTCTTTTTTTCGCTTTTAATACTTTCGGCTGGGAGCGTGATGTCGATACTGTTAATGTCTGCTAATTTTGAATCGGTTACCGTAAGATTGGCTGTTCCGGTTTTTGAAGCAGATTTCATTTCCCAATCATGCATGGTTGATGTTCCAAATACTGAAAAATTTGTTTTTACATCTAAATTGTATGCTTTTTGTGCGTTTGCTGTTATGCACAAAGCAAATAATGTTACTGTGGTGATAATTGTTTTAATTGTTGTTTTCATGTCTTTGTTTTTAAATAAATTATAATTAAATGCTTGCATTTTATATTAAGATTATTTTAATGTGGTATTTTATAATCTTTAATGCCTGCTTTATCTGATACAAAAGTAGAATGGAATTCAAAATGAGAATATGATATAAATCATGTTAAGAAATATATAAAATTTGTATTTTTCTTAACAACAGCTCTTGATATTGGCTATATCGTTATATTTTGGTTTTTTGAAAAAAGTGCTTAAAGTATAAAAGGAGCTTAATATCTCATAATGTGTATGTTATGAGTTTGTTGTTAAAACGAGATAAAAGACCATTTTATCTTATGTTAAATTTTGAATTTTTATATTTTTTATGATATTTAGAAGAGAAAAGTATCGTATTTCTTATTTATCACTTTGAGATAAAAAAAAGGTGTTAGAAACACTGTTAAATAATTTTGAGAATTTTATTTTTTAGTTACATAATTAGTGTTTTAAATTTTGAAGATGTTTTTTGATTCTATACTTTAGAATAAACATCTTCATTCAAATGATAAAAATGTATTTCTGTGACATTTATTTTAAAATTGTTCCTGCAAAACAACAATTCAACAAATTGTCACTAAATTTGCGCCATGCAAATTGAGAAAAAAGACATACGGGCATTATCAAAAGATCAGTTAAGGGATTTTTTTGTTTCCAATGGTGATAAGGCTTTTCGAGGCAATCAAGTGTATGAATGGTTGTGGAGTAAGGGAGCACATAGTTTTGAGGATATGAGCAATGTTTCCAAGCAAACGCGTTCAATGTTGGAAAATAATTTCGTAATCAATCACATTAAGGTTGATACGATGCAACGAAGCGAAGACGGAACAGTCAAAAACGCTGTTCGTTTGCATGACGGTTTGGTGGTAGAAAGTGTGCTTATTCCAACTCAAACAAGAACTACGGCTTGTGTATCGAGTCAAGTAGGTTGTAGTCTGGATTGTAATTTCTGTGCTACTGCAAGATTAAAGCGTATGCGTAACCTCGAACCAGCCGAAATTTATGACCAGGTTATTGCAATAGATAAAGAAAGTAGGTTGTATTACAATCATCCATTGTCAAATATTGTTTTCATGGGAATGGGTGAGCCACTTATGAATTACAATAATGTTTTGAAGGCAATCGAAATGATTACTTCGCCGGAGGGTTTGGGGATGTCTCCAAAAAGAATCATGGTCTCTACATCGGGGATTCCTAAAATGATAAAAAAAATGGCTGATGATGATGTGAAATTCAAATTGGCTGTTTCCCTGCATTCGGCAATTGATGAAATTCGATCTAGAATCATGCCTTTCAGCCAAAACTTTCCGTTGGCCGATTTGCGTGAAGCATTGGAATATTGGTACCGAAAGACAAAAAGCAAAATATCGTATGAGTATGTGGTCTGGAAAGGGATCAATGATGATAAAGCTTCAATAGATGCCTTGGTTAAGTTTTGTAAATATGTTCCTTGCAAGGTCAACTTGATTGAATACAATCCAATTGACGATGGCGAGTTTCAGCAAGCTTCAGAGGAATCTATAAATGGATACATAAAAGCGCTCGAATCCATTGGAATTGTTGTCAAAGTAAGAAGGAGTCGCGGTAAAGACATTGATGCGGCTTGTGGGCAATTGGCCAATAAGGAAGCTTAAGAAAGAATACAAAGGCATTAAAAAAGACGTAATTCTCTTTTTAATGCCTTTGTGATTAAAAATAATGCTTGAAAATTATTCAATAGGGAATTTTATAATAAAATGATAATTTAGATATGTTGAAATAAAATTCTAATTTTAAAATACACTTAACATAAATATAGTTACCATTTTATTTAAAACAGTATATTTGACATATAAATGAATATTACTACACAAATAAAACAGCCAATAGTTAACGAAATGGAACTTTTCGAGCAAAAGTTCTACGAATCGATGACCTCCAAAGTGGCACTTTTAAATCGTATTACTTACTATATCGTTAATAGAAAAGGAAAACAAATGCGACCGATGTTTGTTTTCTTGATGGCAAAAATGGTGTCCAAAGGCGAGGTAAACGAGCGGACCTATAGAGGCGCTTGTGTAATCGAATTGATTCACACCGCGACATTGGTGCATGATGACGTAGTGGATGACAGCAACAGACGCCGAGGTTTTTTCTCCATTAACGCACTTTGGAAAAATAAAATAGCTGTTTTGGTTGGAGATTATCTATTGTCGAAAGGATTATTGCTTTCTATAGATTATGGCGATTTTGATTTGTTGAAAATTATTTCGGTAGCTGTCCGTGAAATGAGTGAAGGAGAATTACTTCAAATTGAAAAAGCCCGAAGACTCGATATTACCGAAGATGTTTATTATGAAATCATCAGAAAAAAAACGGCTACACTTATTGCCGCTTGTTGCGCTCTTGGAGCTAGATCGGTTGTAGAAGATGAGATTCAGGTGGAGAATATGAGGAAATTTGGAGAACTTATTGGAATGGCATTTCAGATAAAAGACGATTTATTCGATTATTCAGAAGAAGCCATTGGTAAACCAACCGGAATTGATATCAAGGAACAAAAAATGACTTTGCCTCTTATTCATGTTCTTAATAATTGTACTCCAAAGGAAAAAAGCTGGCTCATCAATTCCATCAAAAATCATAATAAGGATAAAAAAAGAGTTAAGGAAGTCATTGCTTTTGTGAAAAATAATGATGGCTTGGCATACGCCGAAAATAAAATGGTAGAGTTTCAACAGGAGGCACTGCAACTACTTAACGATTACCCCGAATCCGACTATAAATCCGCACTCATTTTGATGGTGAACTACGTTATTGAAAGGAAAAAATAGTTTTAGAGTTTCGATGTCTCTAATTTTTTAATTTAAACAATAAAAAATGTTGAGTTTTTAAATTCATAACTTAAAAAAAAAATCAGCAATTCTGCAACTTAGTATCTCAGTAACCTTAAGCAAAAACTTAGTAACTTAGCGACTTAGTAACTTAGCAACTTAAAAATAAATTGATATCACAAGCAACCATAGATACTGTTTTTGAAACTGCTCGAGTAGAGGAGGTTATTGGTGATTTTGTCCAATTAAAAAGAGCGGGAAGTAATTTCAAAGGACTGAGTCCGTTTTCGGATGAGCGCTCTCCATCGTTTATGGTGTCACCTGCAAAGGGGATTTGGAAAGATTTTAGTTCGGGAAAAGGAGGGAATTCTGTTGCTTTTTTGATGGAACACTCACATTTTACCTATCCGGAAGCTATTCGTTATTTGGCTAAAAAATATAATATCGAAATTGAAGAAACCGAGCAAACTGATGCGGAAAAAGCAAATACGGATGTTCGTGAAAGTATGTATTTGGTTTCTGAATTTGCAAAAGATTATTTCCATAAAACACTTTTAAACTCAGAAGAGGGAAAAGCTATTGGGCTTTCTTATTTTAAGGAAAGAGGTTTTACAGCAGAAACGATAAAGAAGTTTTCACTTGGCTATTCTCCCGAAACTTGGGATGCTTTTACCAAGGAAGCATTGGGAAAAGGCTATAAAATGGAATTTCTTGAAAGCACTGGATTAACCATTGCCAGAGAAGATCGTCCTTTTGATAGATTCAAAGGACGTGTGATGTTCCCTATTCAAAGTATGTCTGGAAGAGTGCTTGGCTTTGGTGGGCGAATTTTGACTAATGACAAAAAAGCTGCTAAATATTTAAACTCACCAGAAAGTGATATTTACCATAAAAGTAAAGTGCTCTACGGTATTTATCAAGCGAAACAATCTATCGCAAAATTAAATAATTGTTTTTTGGTCGAAGGTTATACGGATGTAATTCAGTTTAATCAAAGTGGTGTTGAAAATGTTGTGGCTTCTTCAGGAACAGCTCTTACGCCAGACCAAATTCGATTAATTAATAGGCTGACCAGAAATATTACGGTTTTATTTGATGGAGATGCTGCTGGACTTCGCGCTTCGGTTCGAGGAATTGATTTAATTCTCGAAGAAGGTATGAATGTAAAGGTGTGTACTTTTCCTGACGGAGAAGATCCGGATAGTTTTGCAAGAAAAAATTCTTATGAGGATTTAGTGGCGTATTTAGAGGAGAATGCTAAAGATTTCATTCAGTTCAAAGCTTCTCTTTTGATGAATGACGCAAAAAATGATCCGATTAAGAAAGCAGACTTAATTCGGGATATGGTTGCCAGTATTTCTAAAATTCCGGACAGAATCCAAAGGGAAATATATATTCAGGAGTGTTCGAGGATAATGGATATTTCAGAACAAGTTTTGACAAGTACTTTGGCACAGCTGGTTCAAAAAGATGTTGCCGAAATAGGGAAAAAGGTAAAACAAGAACAAAAAGCCTTTGAAGTTGTAAAAAATGAAGCCCCTGTTCAAGCAGCAAAAGTGGATGTTTTGTATCGCTTGGAGCGTAAAATTATTGAAATTCTTTTGTTGTATGGTAATAAAACAGAAGAATTTGAAGATGTCTTTTTAAAAACAAACGAATCCGGTGAAATTGAAACTGTAACCGAGATGAAAGAATATAAGGTTTATCAAAGAATTTATTTGAGTTTACAGGAAGATGAGGTAGAACTTGCTAATCCTTTGTTTCGTGATATCTTTAATGACTTAATGCAATATTTTCTGCAGAATGAAAATCTGGAATTTGAAAGATATCTGATGCAGTTAAATTCCGATTTTGCTCAGGAAGTGACCGATATTTTGATGGAAGATGAAAGATTGGTACTCCATAATTGGATAGGGCAGAATATCATCCCAAAGACCAAAAATGAAACTATTGGTCAATATGTGTCAGAAACCATTCTGACAATGCGTTGGTATCTGGTTGATAAAATTATTGATGAATTAAAAAACTCTGTATCAAATGAACCAGGTTCAGATAATACAGAGTCAATGTCAATGGTGATGGATTACTACAAGCTAATTAATTCTTTTTCAAAAAAATTAGGAAGAGTAATGTCACGCTACAGTTAGACGATTTCTAAAGTTTTAGCTTTGTTTACTAAATCTACTAGATTCGTAACGTTTAATTTAGTCAACAATCGTAGTTTGTAAGTGCTGATTGTTTTTTCGTTAAGCGATAAGATTTCAGCGATTTCATGGTTTTTCTTTCCGTCGCTCAAATAACGCAATACTTCAACTTCACGATTTGAAAGTTTTCTGTACAAACGCTCGCTTTTGCTTTGTTTTGCAATTAATGCAATGTTTTTCATGACAGCCTCATTCATAATGATTTTGCCTTGGTTCACCTTGATAATCGATTGACCCAAAGTTTCCAGTTTTTCGGTTTTGTGAACAAATCCGGAAACCCCTGCCTTAATAGCATTTGGAGCGTAAATTTGTTCTGAAAGCCCGCTGTAAAAAACGATTTTTGTTTTTGGAAAATTTTTCAAAACCGATTTGATTTCGAAGATACTTGATAAGCCTTCAAGTTCTAGATCCAATACAAGTACATCTATTTCTTTGGTAAGAAGGATGTCTTTTACCATAGCGAAATTGCCAACGTTTGCAACGATTGAAATTTCTGAATGGTCTTTGAAGTACGATTTTATTCCAAAATGTACTACAGGATAGTTATCTGCTAAACAAACTTTAATCATGGTATTTAGTTTTAGGATTGTTTTTGAAGATATAAAATTATAAAATTATTTCCTTATAAGTATCATTTTTCGGACAAATTATTTTTTTTTAACAATTTATTAGGCAAACAGGTATAGGATTCATTTTATGCTGGTTGTTTTTGTTAAGTTTTTTATAAATTTCGTAAACAGTTTTTTGTCTTTCGGTGAATGTATTAGGGTCTGTTTTTGACTCACTTATCTCCATTGCCCACTCTAATTCATCATAACTGGCACCCAATTGATCTTCATCTGTGCGATCATCACCAAATAGTCCGTCAGTAGGTGAAGCTTTTAATATTGACTCTGGGATTTTTAAATAGGCTCCCAATTGATACACTTCAGATTTCATTAAATCGGCAATTGGACTCAAATCTACTCCGCCATCTCCATATTTTGTGTAGAATCCAACCCCAAAATCCTCTACCTTGTTTCCTGTTCCAGCGACCAATAAGCCATGAATACCCGCAAAATAGTACAAGGTAGTCATGCGCAAACGGGCGCGTGTATTGGCAAGAGATAAATTTACAGTAGCTTCATTAGTAGTTGTTGGCACTTCTTTTTTGAAAGTTTCAAAAACCGAAGTTAGGTCGGCAACGGCATTGGAGACATTTGGAAATCTGTCTTTTAATTGTTCAATATGTTCTCTCGCTCTAGAAACTTGACTGGGAGCTTGGTGGATTGGCATTTCAACACAAATAACTTTTAAGCCTGTTTGTGCACAAAGTGTTGAGGTTACTGCCGAATCTACACCGCCTGAAATTCCGATGACAAATCCATTCACTTTTGAATTCTCGGCATAGCTTTTTAGCCATTCAACAATATGAGTATTTACTTTTTCGATTTCTAGGGTTCTTTTTTTAGTCATAATAGTTTAAGTTTTAAAAAGCAGGGATGTATATTTGCAAAAAAAATGAGTGCAGTGTTATCTAATTCCCTTTGGTAACAAATTTAAATAAAATAATACAATTGAATAGAGGATGTTTGGTTTAGGTTGAAAACACCTATGAAGATTTGCGAATTATTCTCTAAATACATCATGAAACTGATAAATAATAAAATATACATGAAAATATTTCTCTTAACGATAGTTTGCAGTTTGCTTTTATTATCATGTGACCAAAAAAGTAAAGTTGAAAAAGCTATCGAAGACACACCTGTTGAAACTATTAAGGTGGAACGTTTTGATAAACAGTTTTTTGAAACCGCTCCAAAGGATTTGGCCAAATTAAAAAAACAATATCCGTATTTCTTCTCACCAAAAATTAATGATACGGTTTGGTTAAATAAAATGAGTGCTCCTATTTGGAGAGAAGTGTATGCCGAAGTTCAAAAAAAATACCCCGCAACCGAAGGAATTCAAGCTGAGGTTGAAACTTTGGTACAGCACATGAAATATTATTTTCCAAAAACGAAAACCCCTAAGCTGATTACGTTAATTTCGGATATGGATTATTCGAATAAGGCTATTTATGCGGATTCGTTGATTATTATTTCATTGGAATTGTATTTAGGGAAAGATCATAAGTTTTATACTTTTCCAAAATACATGAAGCAAAATTTTGAAGAAAGACAAATGATGCCGGATGTAGTGACTAGTTTTTCAGCTGGAAAAATTGCTCCAGTTGCCGAGAAAAATTTATTGTCTCAGATGATTTATTTTGGTAAGGAATTGTATTTGAAAGATATTTTGCTCCCAGAATATACTGATGCTGAGAAAATAGGTTACACTCCAGAACAATTGGTTTGGTGTCAAGAAAATGAGAGTTATATTTGGCGTTATTTTATTGAAAAAGAAATGCTTTTCAGCGACGACCAAAAATTGACTTCACGTTTCATTGATCCTTCACCGTTTTCCAAGTTTTTTTTGGAAATAGATAATGATTCGCCTGGAAGAGTAGGAGTATGGATTGGCTGGCAGATAGTACGATCCTATATGGAAAATAATAATGTTAAGGTAGACGAGTTATTGAAACTTGATGCCAAGGAAATTTTTGAAAAATCAAAATACAAACCCAAGAAATAATGTCAGATAAAAATACCTCAGAAATTAAATTTTTAGTCGAATTGGACGAAAACCGTGTGCCGGAAAAACTTTTTTGGACCGCAGAAGATGGCGGTGTGAACCTTTCAGAATCAAAAGCGATAATGCTCAACGTTTGGGACAGTAAAGCCAAAGAAAGCATGCGTATCGATTTATGGACAAAAGATATGCCTGTCGATGAAATGAAAATTTTCTTCCATCAAACATTGGTTTCTATGGCCGAAACCTTCAGGAGGGCTACAAATGACGAGAAAATGTCGGATACAATGTTGGACTTCTGTGATTATTTTGCTGAGAAATTAGATTTGAAACAATAATATTTAGCTGTAAACAAAAAACCCCAAAACCGAATAATTCAGTTTTGGGATATTTTTATTTTGAAACGAAAGATTTTTAAAACTCAGAATTATTTTTGAATACTTCTTGATTTACTTCGTCAATATAATTTAATAATTCTTCTTTTCCTGTAGATTCTGTGGATGAAGTTACAAAGTACTGTGGCATTTCGGCCCAGTTGTTGGCGAACATTTGTTTTTTGTAGGCGGCAATGTGAGAATCGATTTTTACTTTACTGATTTTATCTGCTTTGGTAAAAATAATGCAAAATGGAATTTCGCTTTCTCCCATGTAAGACATGAATTCAATGTCTATTGTCTGTGCTTCATGGCGAATGTCAATCAAAACGAAAGCACAAACCAACTGTTCTCTTCTTTCGAAATAATCGGTGATGAATTCCTGAAAAATTGATTTTGTCTTTTTGGAAACTTTGGCATAACCATAACCAGGTAAATCAACCAAAAACCAATTATTGTTAATTAAAAAATGATTGATCAATTGTGTTTTTCCAGGTCTTCCTGATGTTTTTGCCAATTTTTTTTGGTTGGTCAACATGTTTATTAAGGAAGACTTCCCAACATTTGATCTGCCAATAAAAGCATACTCGGGCAAAAAGTCCTTTGGACATTTGCTTACGTCAGAGTTGCTTATAACGAATTCGGCGGTATTAATTTTCATGTTTTTTGAGTGTAAAATTCTCCGAATGATTAATGTTCAGCCAAATGAGTATGTGTTAACCAGTCTTCTAGATGTGCATTAAATTCTTCCGGTTGTTCCATCATGGCGGCATGACCGCATTTGTCAATCCAGTATAAAGTTGAATTTGGTAATAATTTATGGAATTCCTCAGCTACATCCGGTGGTGTCACTTGATCATTTTTCCCCCAAATAATACAGGTTTGCACGTGCATTTTTGGTAAATCCTTGGCCATGTTATGACGAATGGCGCTTTTGGCAATAGTCAAGGTCTTGATTAGTTTTATACGGTCATTAACTGTAGCATATACTTCATCAATAAGTTCTGGAGTGGCTATTTTTGGATCATAAAATACATCTTCAGCTTTTTTCTTGATGTATTCGTAGTCACCTCTTTTTGGATAACTGTCCCCCATGGCACTTTCGTACAATCCTGAACTTCCTGTTATTACAAGTCCTGATACTTTTTCAGGGAACATTTTGGTGTGATATAATGCGATATGTCCACCAAGTGAATTCCCCAAGAGGATAACTCTATCTAATTTTTTGTACGTAATGAAGTTTTTTACATAAACGGCAAAACTTTTTACGTTCGTTTTTAATATGTTTTGAGTGTAAATAGGTAAATCGGGAATGATAATTCTGTACCCCTTATTAGAAAAATAACTGGCTACAGCATCGAAATTACTAAGTCCTCCCATTAAACCATGTAAGATGACAATCGGAATTCCTTCGCCTGCTTCGTAATATCCGTATTTGCCTTCTTTCTTGTAATATTTTTCCATGTTTTAAACGACGATTTCAATTTTTTACAAATATAGGGTTTAAAAAATTAAAAAGAATTTCGGGGACTATTTTTTAACCTTTTATTCTTACATGTAAAATATTCGGTTTTGAAGTCGTTTTTATTTCCTTTTTTAACGATTAAATAATGCTTTTTATACACTTTTAAGAGTATGTCAAATAATCATTAAATACCAGCTTTTTGTTGAATTACAGATTTTAGAACAAATTATTGATTCGATAGCTAAAGTTCTGATAGTCTATAAACTAAGCGTTTTTGGTCAAAAGTGGTTAAACTTATTAACAAAGTGGTATATTGTGGTAAATTGTGGTAAAATTTTATATATTTTTGCTTAATACAAATCAATACAATTTACTTGGACACAATTATAGGGACATATGAGTGTAAAGTCGATGCAAAAGGACGGGTTTTATTACCTGCTCCCTTAAAAAAGCAATTGGCTTCCTCGCTTCAAAACGGTTTTGTTTTGAAGCGTTCTGTCTTTCAGCCCTGTCTGGAATTGTATCCTATGGAAGAGTGGGATTTGATGATGAAAAAAATCAACAAACTTAATCGATTCGTAAAAAAGAACAATGACTTTATTCGTTGTTTTACTGCTGGTGTAAAGGTGGTAGAGATTGATGCGCTTGGTAGATTGTTGATTCCAAAAGATTTAGTGGTTTTTGCCAGTGTTGATAAAGATGTGGTTTTTTCTTCTGCAGTTAACATTGTTGAGATTTGGGATAAAGATTTGTACGAGAAATCGATTGATGGGGCAGATGTTGATTTTGCCGATTTAGCCGAAGAAGTAATGGGTAATTTAAATGACGATGACAATGGAATATCATAATCCTGTATTGCTTCATCCTACGGTGGATGGTTTGAATATAAAAACTGACGGGATTTACGTAGATGTTACTTTTGGTGGAGGAGGTCATTCAAAAGAGATATTGAAAAGGCTGGGGTCAAATGGAAAACTGTTTGCTTTTGACCAAGATGAAGATGCTTTGGCGAATGCCTTGCCAGACGAAAGATTCACATTGATTAATGAAAATTTCAGATTTATAAAAAGATTTTTGCGTTTTCATGGCGTGAAAGAAGTAGACGGAATTTTGGGAGATTTAGGTGTTTCTTCTCATCAGTTTGATGTACCCGAAAGAGGTTTTTCAACTCGTTTTGATGCGGAACTGGATATGAGAATGAGTCAAAAAAATGATTTGAATGCGTATCGAGTGGTCAATGAGTATGATGATGCCAATTTAAGAAGAGTGTTTTTGGATTATGGCGAACTGAAAAATGCACCAGCTTTGGCAAGAACAATTATTGAAGCCAGAGGGCATGGTTTGATAAAAACTACAGATGAATTGAAAGAGGTCTTGGCGAAATATTTGCCTGAAAGAATTAGAAATAAAATATTGGCTCAAATATATCAGGCTATACGTATTGAAGTGAATCAGGAGATGGATGTCTTAAAGGAATTTTTGGAACAATCACTCGAAATCCTGAAACCGGGAGGGAGACTAAGTGTGATTTCCTATCATTCATTGGAAGATAGATTGGTAAAAAGATTTATAAAAAACGGAATGTTTGAAGGGGAACCAGAGCGTGATTTTTATGGCAATTTTTCTGTTCCTTTTAATACGATAGGAAAATTGATAGTTCCAGATAACGAAGAAATAAAATTGAATAATAGAGCACGAAGTGCAAAATTGAGAATCGCAGAGAAAAAATAATCAAATGAAAGGTGGAATTTATAACATATTAAAAGCACAGTTTTTAATTGATGATAACGCTTTGAAGAATTGGCGTTTTATCGTTTTTGTGATTTTACTTGCTATAATAATGATTGCCAACACCCAACGCTACGAACAAAAGGTGTTTAAGATTGTTGAATTGACTAATAAGGTAAAAGAATTGCGTTCAGAATTTGTGGATAGACGTTCCGAATTAATGAAACTAAAAATGGAATCTACGGTTTCGGCGAAAATGGAAAAAAGACAAATTTATCCATCAACCGTTCCTCCTGTAAAAATAGAAGTTAAAGAGTCCGAAGAGAAAAATTTCTTTGAAAAGTTATGGCAGTAGAAGATAAATATATATCCTATCGCACCTATCTGGTTGCCTTCTTCATCTTTTTGATGGCTATGGCTATTGCTATCAAGTTAACTAATATTCAATGGGTCGATGGAGATCGTTACAGGGAGTTGGCGAAGGAAAGGACAGTGAAAAATTTTGTCATTCCTGCAAATAAAGGGAATATTTATTCTGCTGATGGAAGTCTTTTGGCTACTTCAATCCCGAGTTATACGATTAGGTTCGATGCAGTTGCGCCAAAAACCGAAGCATTTGAGAAGAATGTGAAATTGCTTTCGGATTCATTAGGGATAATACTTGGGAAATCAAGTAGTACTATTCAAAACGAATTGAGAAAAGCAAGAGTACATAAAAACAGATACTATTTGGTGGCCAAAGGATTGAGTTTTACTCAATATATGAAGATAAAAGGGTTTCCGCTTTTTAATTTGGGAGCTTATAAGGGTGGTATCATAATCGAACAAAAAACAGTTAGAGAATACCCCATAGGAGAGATCGCCCAACGTAGTATAGGCTATGAAAGAAAATTGCCAAAAGGCTTGCCTGACGGAAAAGGAATTGAGTGGGCTTATCGTGAATTCCTTAACGGTAAGGACGGTAAAATATTAAAACAAAAAATTGCAAAAGGGCAATGGAAACCAATTCGTGATGTAAATGAAGTAGAACCTCAAGATGGTTATGATGTAATTTCAACTATAGATGTTTACATTCAGGATATTGCACACCATGCCTTATTGAAACAATTGGAAGAATATGAAGCGGATCATGGCTGTGTTGTAGTTATGGAAACTAAAACGGGTCAGGTTAAGGCAATTTCGAATTTAGGGAGAGCAAATGATGGTACTTATTATGAGACAACCAATTATGCGTATGCGGAGTCTCATGAGCCTGGTTCCACTTTCAAATTGGTTGATTTAATTGCGATATTGGAAGATAAAGTAGCAGATACCAGTACTGTTTATGATAGTCATGGAGGTATAGTGACTTATTCTGGCCGCAAGGTGAGGGATTCCCACGAAGGGGGGTATGGTAAAATATCGTTGGCTCGTGGATTTGAACTTTCTTCGAATACGGTTATGGTTCAAGCAGTATACAATAATTACAAAAACGATCCTACGAAATTTGTAAATCATATAAATTCATTTGGCTTAAATAAAAAACTGGGACTGGCTTTTCGAGGAGAAGGAGTGCCTTTTATACCACAGCCAAGTGATAAAAATTGGTCTAACATATCTCTTCCGTGGATGGCGTTCGGTTATGGAGTTTCGGTTACACCATTGCAAACATTGACATTTTATAATGCTGTTGCAAATAATGGTGTCATGGTAAAGCCAATGTTGGTTACAGAGATAAAAGCATGGGACAAAACCATAAAAAAATACAATACAGAGGTTATGAATTCAAAGATTTGTTCCGATGAAACTTTGAGCAAGGTTCAGGCTGTTTTGGCAAATGTGGTAAAGAAAGGGACAGGTTCTAAATTGTATTCCAAGGATTTTTCGATGGCAGGAAAAACAGGGACAGCCCAAATGAATTATGCTCAAAATGGAGGAATGGACAAGCATTATGCTTCTTCATTTGTAGGGTATTTTCCAGTGAAGGATCCTAAATATTCTTGCATTGTAGTGGTTCATAAGCCTAATACTGCAAATAACAATTACTATGGAGCCGATGTTGCTGGACCAGTTTTTAAAAGAATAGCCCAAAAAATATTTACGGATACGCCTTCAACCAATGTTATCAATAAATTGAGTCGTCCTAATCCGCAACAAGATAGTGATTACAACAGCTATTATGTAAAAGCACAAAAAAAGCAAAATGTAATTCCTAATGTCAAAGGAATGGCAGGTATGGATGCAGTTGCCTTATTGGAAAATTTGGGTTTGAAGGTTAAAGCTGTTGGAACAGGGAGAGTAAGGAAACAATCTCTACAAGCGGGTCAGAATATTGTGAGGAATTCATCAATCCAATTGGAATTATTATGAGTTTATTAAAAGATATATTATATAAAGTAGCGATAGAATCTGTAACGGGTTCTACAGAAATTGCTATCAATCAATTGCATTTTGATTCAAGAAAAATTGAAGCAAATGATGTTTTTGTAGCGATTCGCGGTACTATTTCAGATGGGCATGATTTTATTGAAAAAGCAATTGGTCTTGGTGCTGTCGGGGTTATCTGCGATACGCTTCCAGAAAATCTGACAAATGGAATAACTTATATTTGTGTAAAAGATACCAATGCCGCTTTGGCCTTTATGGCGGCCAACTTTTATGGAAATCCTTCTCAAAAATTAAAATTAGTAGGTATTACAGGGACAAATGGCAAAACTACTATTGCTTCATTGTTATATCAATTATTCAAAAAGGCTGGATTCAAGGTAGGTTTGTTGTCAACGGTTAAGATTTTGGTTGACGAAGTAGAGCACAAAGCAACTCATACAACTCCAGATTCTTTAACGATTAATTATTTTCTTAACGAAATGATTGAGGCCAATGTTGAATATTGTTTCATGGAAGTAAGTTCACATGGTATTCATCAAAAACGTACTGAAGCCTTACATTTCAGGGGTGGAATATTTACGAATCTGTCGCATGATCATTTGGATTATCATCCAACGTTTGCCGAATACAGAGACGTTAAGAAATCATTTTTCGATCATTTGCCAAATTCTGCTTTTGCCTTAACCAATAGTGATGACAAAAATGGAGCAGTAATGCTTCAAAATACTTCGGCTAGAAAACTTACGTATGCCTTAAAAACTTATGCCGATTATAAAGCTCAAATTCTAGAAAGTCAACTATCTGGTTTATTGTTGAAAGTAAATGGAAGTGAAGTATGGGTGAAATTGATTGGAACTTTTAATGCTTACAATCTATTGGCTATATATGGAACTGCTGTAGAGCTTGGTTTGGATAGTTTTGAAGTGCTTAGATTAATGTCTGAACTGGAAAGTGTTTCGGGACGATTCCAATATATAGTTTCAAACACCAATATAACTGCTATAGTCGATTATGCTCATACTCCAGATGCTCTTGAAAATGTTTTGAACACGATCAATGATGTACGTACTAATAACGAACAATTAATTACGGTTGTGGGATGTGGAGGGAATAGAGATACTGCTAAACGTCCAGTTATGGCCAACATTGCAACAGAATTGAGTGATAAGGTAATCTTAACTTCTGATAATCCAAGAAACGAGGAGCCAGAAACGATTATACAAGAAATGGAAAAAGGAGTTCAGGCTCAAAATTTTAAAAAAGTTTTGTCAATTACCGATAGGTTTCAAGCAATTAAAACGGCTTGTCAATTGGCACAACCTAACGATATTATATTGATTGCCGGTAAGGGACACGAAACTTATCAGGAAATCAAAGGAGTGCGTCATGATTTTGATGACATGAAAAATGTAACGGAAATTTTAGAACAATTAGGAAAATAATAGTTTAATCGGTTGTTTTTTTATTCGTGTAATCGAATAGTACAAAACAAAAAGATTATAAAAATTAACGATAAACCAAATAAACACGAGAGATATGCTATACTACTTATTTCAATATTTAGACAAAGTGATGGATGTTCCTGGTACAGGAGTATTTCAATACATCACATTTAGATCTTCTTTAGCATTGCTTTTGTCATTGTTATTGTCGACTATTTATGGGAAGCGTATTATTGGATTTTTAAGTAGACAGCAAGTTGGTGAAACAGTAAGGGAACTTGGTTTGGCTGGTCAAAATGAAAAAGCGGGAACGCCTACAATGGGTGGAATCATTATCATATTTGCAACTCTGGTTCCTGTAGTGCTTTTTGCAAAATTGCATAACATCTATATTGTTTTATTAATTGTTACTACGCTATGGATGGGTATTATTGGTTTTATTGATGATTATATTAAAATATTTAAGAAAGACAAACAAGGACTTAAAGGGATTTTCAAGGTTTTTGGTCAAGTAGGCTTGGGTATAATAGTAGGATCGGTACTGTATTTTAGCCCTGCAGTTACGGTTAGAACCGATACTGGGAAAAGAGATATTTTTAAACAAACCACAGAAACAGTGATCACTCAAGCTTCACTAGAAGAAAAATCTACAGCTACAACAATACCCTTTTTTAAAAATAACGAATTTGATTATGCCGAAATTTTAGCATGGACAGGAGATGGCTATCATAAATGGGCTTGGCTTATTTTTATTCCAGTTGTAATTTTTATTATAACTGCGGTTTCTAACGGAGCTAATTTAACCGACGGGATTGATGGCTTGGCAGCGGGAACTTCTGCAGTCTCGGTCTTTGCGTTGGCGATTTTTACATTCGTATCGGGAAATATTATTTTCTCTAATTATTTAAACATAATGTATATACCCAATTCGGGGGAAATGACGGTATTTATTGCCGCGTTTCTTGGGGCTTTGATAGGTTTTCTTTGGTACAATTCTTATCCTGCTTCGGTTTTTATGGGAGATACAGGAAGTTTAACTATTGGCGGAATCATTGCTGTTCTTGCAATTGCTGTTCGAAAAGAAATGCTTATTCCTTTATTGTGCGGAATATTTTTGGTCGAAAACTTCTCTGTTGTTTTACAGGTAAGTTATTTTAAGTATACAAAAAAACGTTTTGGCGAAGGACGAAGGATTTTTTTAATGTCACCTCTTCATCACCACTATCAAAAGAAAGGTTATCATGAAAGTAAGATAGTCACACGATTTTGGGTAGTTGCAATTATGCTGGCCATTTTGTCAATTGTAACACTAAAATTGAGATAATAAATGAGGTTAGTGATATTAGGAGGAGGAGAAAGCGGTGTAGGAACTGCTATCCTTGGAAAGAAACAGGGTTATGATGTTTTTGTTTCCGATTTTGGAAAAATAAAAGATAGTTATAAAGAGGTGTTGATTATTAATGACATCGCTTGGGAAGAAGAAAAGCATACCGAGGAATTAATTCTGAATGCTGATGTAGTAATGAAAAGTCCCGGTATTCCAGATAAATCACCCATCGTGAAGAAGTTGAAAAGCAAAGGGATTTCTGTAATCTCCGAAATTGAATTTGCCTCGCCTTTTACAAATGCAGTTTGCATAGGGATAACAGGTAGCAATGGCAAAACGACAACTACCATGTTGACACATCATGTGTTAAAATCGGCTGGGTTGAATGTGGGATTGGCTGGGAATGTAGGTAAAAGTTTTGCTTGGCAGGTAGCAGATAACAATTATGATTTCTATGTTATTGAGTTGAGTAGTTTTCAATTGGATGGAATTGTAAATTTTAAACCACATGTTGCCATAATAACGAATATAAGCCCTGATCATTTAGATCGCTACGATTACAAGTATCAAAATTATATAGATTCAAAGTTCAGAATTACGATGAATCAAACGGAGGAAGACTTCCTGATTTATGATGCAAATGATGAAGCCATTTTGGAATGGTTAAAAAACAATACGGTAAAAGCTAAATTAATTCCTTTTTCATTGACAGATGAATTCAACGAAGGAGCATATATAAAAAATAACACAATGGAAGTTAAGATCAACCAAGATGAGTTCGCAATGGAAACAGAGTTTATTTCATTAGAAGGAAAACATAATTTGAAAAATGCTATGGCAGCAAGTTCGGTGGCTAATATTTTGAAAATTAGAAAAAGTACTATTCGTGAAAGTATGTCAGATTTTCAAGGTGTTGAGCATCGTTTGGAGAAAGTTCTTAAAATTCAGAATGTGCAATATGTGAACGACTCCAAAGCTACTAATGTGAACTCGGTTTTTTATGCTCTGGAAAGTATGACTACGCCTACTGTGTGGATTGTTGGTGGTGTTGATAAAGGAAATGATTATCATGAACTAATGTCGCTTGTTCGCGAAAAAGTGAAGGCAATTATTTGTTTAGGTATAGACAATAAAAAAATTATCGATGCCTTTGGTAACGTGGTTGATATTATGGTTGAAGTGAACAGTATGACCGAGGCGGTTAAAATGGGACAACGTTTATCTGAAAAAGGAGATACAGTTTTATTATCACCTGCATGTGCAAGTTTTGACTTGTTTGAAAGCTATGAAGATAGAGGAAGACAGTTTAAACAAGCGGTTAAGAATCTATAAAAGAAAAGAGTTTAAAAGTTTAAAGTTTAAGGTTGTCGTTACTCAACTTTAAACTTTAAACAAAATAAACCTTAAACTAAAAATAAAATGAAAGAGCTAATTAGCAAGTTAAAAGGAGATAAGGTCATTTGGTCATTCGTGGCTTTATTGGCTCTGTTTTCTTTTATGCCTGTTTTTAGCGCCAGTAGTAATTTGGCCTATTTAGGTCATGGAACAGGGAATACGTTGGGCTATTTGGTGAAACATTTAGCACATATCTGTATTGGGTTTCTAATTATTTATTGGATACATAATATTCCGTATCATTATTTTAGAGCAATTTCAAAGGCAGGATTACCAGTGGTTTGGCTTTTATTGGCTTATACCTTAATTAAGGGAACCGTAATTGCCGGAGCCAATGCGAGTAGATGGATTCAGATTCCTTTTGTTGGGTTGTCATTTCAAACATCCACATTGGCGGCTATTATTTTATTCATTTTTGTGGCTCGTTATTTGTCCAAAACCAGAGAAACTCCAATTACTTTTCAATCTTCTCTGTGGGAACTTTGGACTCCTGTTTTTATAACGCTGATGTTTATTTTACCAGCTAATTTTTCTACCACTGCCTTGATTTTCGCAATGGTTCTTATGTTGGTATTTATTGGCAGATATCCATTAAAGTATATATTTTTCATTATTGGTTTGGGAGTGACATTCTTGACCTTTTTTGTACTAATTGGAAAAGCGTTTCCAGAATCTAAATTTTTTAGTAGGGTAGGAACTTGGGGAAGCAGAATTGAAAATTTTACCAGTAATAAGGCCGATGAGGATGATTACCAAATTGAAAAGGCCAAAATTGCTATTGCATCCGGACAAATATATGGTTTAGGACCAGGTAAAAGTGTTCAGAAGAATTTCTTGCCACAATCTTCTTCCGATTTTATTTATGCAATTATTGTTGAAGAATACGGATTAATAGGAGGATTAGGGGTTTTGGTTTTGTATTTGCTTTTGTTGTTCAGGTTTGTAATTGCTTCTCATAAAGCCAATACGCTCTTTGGAAAATTGGTAGTAATAGGGTTAGGATTTCCGATGATTTTTCAGGCTATGATTAACATGGCTGTTGCAGTTGAATTATTGCCGGTTACAGGACAAACTTTGCCTTTAATAAGTAGTGGAGGTAGTTCTATTTGGATGACTTGTTTTGGACTCGGAATTATTTTAAGCGTTACTAAAAAAGAAGAGGAAATTGCCCAAGAAAAATTGGATAAAGAAAAAAGAGAAGAAATACTTCAGAAACTTATAGATAGAGAGATGGAGGCAAATCTTGAAGATCATCTTGAAAATACTGATTTTAAAGATGTAAATCAAAATTTAGAAGCAAGCGATTATTCAATTACAGATAATTCTACAAACCCAATGAAGGCCGTATTGAAGTAATTGATTAATGGGTTATAAGAATACTGATCATTAGAACTTAACATTAAAGAAGCAACTTAGAATTTTTCAAAATGGGAAAGCATAAATTTATCTTGAGCGGAGGTGGTACAGGAGGGCATATTTACCCTGCCATTGCAATCGCAAATGAATTGAAATCTCGTTTCCCAGATGCTGAGATTTTGTTTGTGGGTGCCAAAGACAAAATGGAGATGCAAAAAGTTCCTCAGGCAGGTTATGAAATAAAAGGACTTTGGATAGCTGGTTTGCAAAGAAAATTGACATTTCAAAATGCAATGTTTCCTTTTAAACTTATGGACAGTTTATGGAAATCTAGAAATATAATTAAACAGTTCAAGCCAGATGTGGTTATTGGAACTGGAGGATTTGCCAGCGGACCATTATTGAAAATGGCCAACACCATGAATATTCCAACGGTTATTCAGGAACAAAATTCTTACCCTGGAATTACTAATAAATTATTAAGCAAAAAAGCAAATAGTATTTGTGTGGCTTATGAAAATTTGGAAAGATTTTTTCCTCAGGAAAAAATAAGGATAACTGGTAATCCGGTTCGTCAGGATTTATTGGATATTAAATCCAAAAGAGATGAGGCTATCGCTCACTTTAAATTGGATGTAACAAAAAAAACGTTGTTGGTTTTGGGAGGTAGTTTAGGAGCCAGAAGAATCAATCAATTAATCGAAAAAGAATTAGACAAATTACTTTCATTAAACGTTCAGGTAATTTGGCAATGCGGAAAGTTTTATTTGGAAAATTATTCTAAATACAATCAACAGAATGTTCAGGTTGTTGCTTTTATTGAAAGGATGGATTTGGTTTATGCTGCCGCAGATGTTGTGATTTCTCGTGCTGGTGCATCTTCGGTTTCGGAGTTGTGCATAGTAGGAAAGCCAGTGATTTTTATCCCATCTCCGAATGTTGCCGAGGATCATCAAACCAAAAACGCTGAAGCGATAGTCAAGAAAAAAGGGGCAATTTTATTGAAGGAATCGCAATTAGAGGAGGATTTCAGTCTAGTCTTCGAATCTTTGATAAAGGATCAAGGAAAACAAGATCAATTGTGTGAAAATATTAAGTTATTGGCCAAGCCAAATGCAACTGTTCAAATTGTAGACGAAATTGTCAAATTGATTAAATAAGACATTGACGGGCAATTCTTGTTGGATATAATAAAAAAATAAAGCAAAAATGGATTTAAAGCAAATACAAAACGTCTATTTCATAGGAATCGGAGGCATCGGGATGAGTGCCTTGGCTCGTTATTTTAAAGCTATTGGAAAGAATGTTTCGGGTTATGACAAAACTCCTTCAATGCTTACAAACGAATTGATCGAAAGCGGTATAGATATTCATTTTGAAGATGATATTAGTCTGATTTCGAAAGAATACTATGTTGAAAATACATTAGTCATTATTACTCCAGCCGTACCATTTACACATTCAGAGTGGAATTATTTCCTGGAACGTGGATATGAGTTGAAAAAAAGAGCGGAAGTTTTAGGAATTATTACCAAGGATACTTTTTGTTTTGCAGTTGCAGGAACTCATGGCAAGACAACAACTTCCAGTATTTTGGGTCACATTTTATATGAAAGCGGAGCAGATGTAACAGCTTTTATAGGAGGAATAGTTGAGAATTATGACTCCAATTTGATTGGAACCGGTAAAACGGTTACAGTTGTCGAAGCCGATGAATTTGATCGTTCCTTTTTGCATTTGCACCCTAATATTGCCTGCGTTACTTCGATGGACGCAGATCATTTGGATATTTATGGGACAAGTGATGCAATTGAAGCTTCATTTGTAGAATTTGCAAATAAGATTGAAGATAAAAATCACCTTTTTATAACTAATGAGCTACCAATTGATGGTGTTGTTTGCGCAGTAAATGAAGAGGCTGTTTTTCAAGCCCACAATATAAGAATAGAGAACAGTAGTTATGTTTTTGATGTTAAAACTCCCAACGACCTTATTAAAGATTTGCGTTTCGGATTGCCAGGCAAACATAATTTAATGAATGCTTTGATGGCATTGGCAATGGCAGTAACATACGGCACCCCGACCGATGTTATTGCCAGGGCTTTGGGTTCTTTCAAAGGTATAAGAAGACGTTTTTCGTATCAAATTAAAGAAGAAAATTTAGTATATATCGATGATTATGCACACCATCCTACCGAGATAAATGCAGTACATCAAGCAGTTAGGGAATTGTATCCGGGTCAAAAAGTGTTGGCTATTTTTCAGCCTCATTTATTTAGCAGAACAAGAGATTTTGCAGATAATTTTGCCAAAAGTTTGTCTGCCTTTGATGAAGTTTTTTTGATGGAAATTTATCCGGCTCGTGAATTGCCTATGGAAGGCATTAATTCACTATGGCTTATGGATAAAATGACTAACGAGAATAAAAAAATAGTAAGCAAGGAAGATTTGATTTCTGAAATTGTAGCTAATGATGCTACTGTAATTGTTACTATTGGAGCGGGTGATTTGGGTGAAATGGTTCCTTCGATAAAAAAAGCATTGTATGAAAGTCTTTAATTGGAATAATGCACGATTATTACTGATGTTTTCTTTGGTGATTTTTCTTTTTTCGTTTACGTCTAAAAGAAATTCCAAAAGAAAATTGACTAAATCTGAAGTTATTTTTGTAGGAGAAAATTCTCTTTTTTTAAAGAGTGAAACGGTTAATAAATTGTTGATAGAAAATAATTCGAACGCTTCAACCATAAGAAAAGATAGGCTAGATTTGAATAAATTGGAGCAAGTGTTAAATGCTCAAGAAATGATCGAGAAGGCAGATGTGTATGTGAGTATCGATGGTGTTCTCAAGGCAGTTGTAAAACAAAAGACTCCTATTGCTAGGGTTTTTAATGATGAGGGTTCCTTCTATATTGACAGTGAAGGAAATACCATGCCCTTGTCGGCTAATTTTACAGCTCGAGTTCCTCTTGTTTCTGGGGAGATAAACAAGAAAAAAAACAAAGATTTATTTAAGTTATTTAAAATAATTTATGATGATGCTTTTTTGCGAAAAAACATCATTGGGATACAAATTATGCCTAATGGTAGCGTTTTAATGCAGAATAGAAATTATGATTATCAAATTGATTTTGGAAGTTTGATAAATATAGAACGAAAATTTCAAAATTATAAGGCTTTTTTTCAAAAGGTGTGTTTGGATGGTTCTTTGAATAAATATAGAATAATAGATCTCAGATTTACGGAACAAGTAGTTTGCACAAAATAATAGAAAATGGAAAAAGAGAATATTGCAGTAGGTCTAGATATTGGGACGACGAAAATTGTTGCCATGATAGGCAAAAAGAACGAGTATGGGAAACTTGAAATTTTAGGCGTTGGTAAATCTAAAAGTTTAGGTGTTGCAAGAGGTGTTGTAAATAACATTACGCAAACTATTCAATCGATTCAACAAGCGATTCTTGAAGCTGAAAATAATTCGGGTTACAAAATAAAAGATGTTGTAGTAGGAATAGCAGGGCAACATATCAGAAGTATTCAGCATAGTGATTACATCAGTAGAAGTAATCCCGAAGAAGTAATAGGAGGAAATGATATTGATTTGTTGATTAATCAAGTTCATAAATTGGCCATGTTGCCTGGTGAAGAAATTATTCACGTATTACCGCAGGAATTTAAAATTGATGGTCAATCAGACGTGAAGGAGCCAATAGGGATGTATGGCGGCAGACTGGAAAGTAGTTTTCATGTTGTAGTTGGTCAAGCATCTTCTATTAGAAATGTGGGTAGATGTATCCAAAGTTCAGGAATTGAATTGTCAGGTCTAACACTCGAACCATTGGCTTCATCTGATGCAGTGTTAAGTCAAGAAGAGAAAGAGGCTGGTGTCGCGCTTATCGATATAGGAGGAGGGACAACGGATTTGGCAATTTTTAAAGATGGAATCATACGTCATACGGCAGTAATTCCTTTCGGAGGAAACGTAATTACAGATGACATCAAGGAAGGTTGCTCTATTATAGAAAAACAGGCAGAATTGTTAAAAGTGAAATTTGGCTCTGCTTGGCCTGGGGAGAATAAAGATAATGAGATTGTTTCTATTCCGGGATTAAGAGGGAGGGAACCTAAGGAGATTTCGTTGAAAAATCTTTCGAAAATAATAAACGCGAGAGTTGTTGAAATCATTGAACAAGTTTTTACAGAAGTAAGAGCTTACGGGCATGAAGATCCTCGCAAAAAACTAATTGCAGGTATCGTTCTTACAGGTGGTGGCGCTCAATTAAAACATATCAAACAATTAGTGGAGTATATTACAGGAATGGATACTCGAATTGGTTATCCAAACGAGCATTTGGCAGGGAATTCAGATGAAGAGATTTCCAGTCCACTATATGCTACCGCAGTAGGTTTGGTAATGAATAGTATTGAGAATAAAACTCAAAGTGCCGTAAAAATGCAGGCGACAATAGTTCCCGAAAAAGTAAGTTATTATAGAGAACCAGTTGTAGAAATAAAAGAAGAGGTATATGTACAGCCTGAAAAAGTACTTCAAGTTGAACCAGTAAAAGAGGAATCAACAGAAAATAAAATTAGAAGATCGTTTTTTGATAAATATGTGGACAAGATTAAAGAGTTTTTAGATAACGCAGAGTAGTAAATCGTAATAAATAAAATAAAAAAGAATAAAATAAATTATCAGAATTCCTTTTTGCCCCAAGCCTAGAGTAGTTAGTGATAAAGTTAATAAAAAATTAAAACCCCATATGATGCCAAGCAACACAGAATTTGGAAGTATTTCATTTGATTTGCCAAAAAATCAATCAAATGTTATCAAAGTAATTGGAGTAGGTGGAGGCGGTAGCAATGCCATAAACCATATGTTTAAACAAGGTATTAAAGGCGTAGATTTCATCGTTTGTAATACAGATTCTCAAGCACTTGAGAATAGTGGAGTGCCTAACAAAATTCAGTTAGGAGCAAATTTAACTGAAGGTTTGGGAGCGGGTGCAAACCCAGATATAGGACACCAATCGGCTATAGAAAGTATTGGTGATATTGAAAAAGTATTGGATGTAAATACTAAAATGGTATTTATTACAGCCGGTATGGGCGGTGGAACTGGGACTGGAGCAGCACCAGTTATTGCTCAATTGGCCAAAGAAAGAGATATATTGACAGTTGGGATTGTGACTTTGCCTTTCTTGTTTGAAGGGAAAGTTCGTCAAGAACAGGCGCTTATTGGTATCGAAAAATTGCGCAAGCAAGTTGATTCATTAATCGTTATCAATAATAATAAATTAAGGGAAGTTTATGGAAATCTTGGTTTCAAGGCTGGATTTTCAAAAGCTGATGAAGTTTTGGCAACAGCCTCAAGAGGAATTGCCGAAGTAATTACGCATCACTATACTCAAAATATTGATTTACGTGACGCAAAAACAGTATTGTATAATAGTGGTACGGCTATTATGGGGTCTTCTGTTTCATCTGGTGAAAACCGAGCAAAGGAAGGTATTGTTGCCGCTTTGGATTCGCCGCTTTTAAATGATAATAAAATTACTGGTGCCAAAAATGTATTGTTGCTTATCGTTTCTGGAACTAATGAAATTACTATCGATGAAATCGCAGAAATCAATGAGCATATTCAATACGAAGCGGGTTCAAATGCCAATATCATTATGGGGGTTGGTGAAGACGATTCACTTGGGGATGCAATTGCCGTAACTATTATTGCTACTGGTTTTAACGTAGAACAACAAAACGAAATCGTAAACGTTGAGCCTAAAAAAATAATTCATACTCTTGGTGAAGAACAAAAAGGAGTTTTTGATTTATCAACAAAGACTGTTGCTGGTTTCAGTTTGAACAACGAAACATCAGCTCCTGCTACCGAGGAAAGAGTGGTCTTTGATTTAGTAGAGGATGTCGCTATTCCTGAGCCTGTAATCTCATCAATCAATGAAGATGAATTAATCGGAATGACTGAATTTATTAGAAATTTAGATGTTACTTTTGAAATCGTTTCTCCAATAAAAGAAATTGATTTTGTTGTTACAAATCCAGTAATTGAGTCAGTGAGACAAGTACAACCAGAGCCAGTTCGTTTTGAGGAAAAACAAGAACAAGCGGTTTTCTCATTCGATTTGCCAATAAGCAAACCAGAACCTGTAGCTGCTGCTGTCCAGGAAGATAATAATAATTTCTTATTCGAATTGACAAATGAAACACGCAATATTAAAGTTGTAGAGCCTGTTCAGTTTGTACCTGTTACCGAATTATCAGACAACGGTGTTATTAAATATTCGTTAGAAGAATATATGGAAGTGGAAAATGATTTTATAGAGTCAAAACCTGCTGCCAAAATTATAGAGGAAGTGATTCCTGCTGAATTGAATATCACAATGAAACAAGTGGTAGAGCCAGCTAGGGAAGTTGCACCAACTTTGGAAAACAATTCACCGGTTGATATGACAATCGAGGAAACATTACGATTCAGAGCTGAGGAAAGAAGAAGAAAATTAAAAGATTTCAATTATAAGTTTCATGATAATGTCTCAAGAGTAGACGAACTTGAAAGAGAGCCAGCCTACAAAAGATTTGGTATAGATCTTAATAATTCGCAAACTAACAATTCAACTTCAAGAATATCAGTAGGAACAGATAGTAATAATGATTTGCAATTACGTTCCAATAATTCATATCTGCATGATAATGTAGATTAAAAATGCCATTTTTTTTGAAGATAGCCCGAAAATTCCTTTAAATTTTCGGGCTATTTTTTGACTACAAAGCATCAAACAAGTAGTTGGTATTGCGAGTAAAATTTTCTAAATTTGTCGGGCCTTATCCAGCTGTACATTGCAAGCTTTTTTTCGTAACTCTTTTTTTCTAAGAACAAGAAAGAGCTTCCTTCGGTCGCTTTTCTAGTTCAAGAAAAAAATAGAGTTTCTCAAAAAAGGCTTTCCATTTCCATCTGGGGCAGTAAAAAGTATTCAGTTTGCAGAGTTTAGTTTGCAAATTGAATCTAAAATCGAAATTCTAAAATCTAAAATATATATGAGTTTATCAATTCAAATCATGGACGAAATCAAAAGCGCCATGAGAGCCAAAGATACAGTTGCATTGGAAGCTTTAAGAGCTATAAAATCGGAACTTTTATTGGCACAGACTGCATCGGGCTCAAAGGAAGAAATTTCGGCTGATGAGGAAATTAAATTACTTCAAAGATTGGTTAAAACCCGCAAAGAAAGTGCTAGAATTTTCACAGAGCAAAATCGCTTGGATTTAGCAGAACCAGAATTAGCTCAAATAACGGTAATCGAAAAATTCTTGCCAGCTCAATTAAGCGAAGCCGAAGTAGAAGCAGTAATTGCAAAAATTATTGCAGAAACCGGAGCATCAGGAATAGCATCTATGGGTAAGGTAATGGGATTGGCATCAGCTCAATTGGGCGGAACTGCCGAAGGAAAAACGATTTCTACTATCGTTAAAAAATTATTGACTTAAATTAAAATAGTTTGTTGGTTAACATTTTTTAAATCATAAATTTAAATTCGTTAATTAACAATCTAAAATCAATCGACTGCGTAGTTCAACTGGATAGAATATCAGATTTCGACTCTGAGGGTTGCAGGTTCGAACCCTGCCGTGGTCACATTAAAAGCAAAATTGTAAATGAGTTTATGATTTTGCTTTTTTGTTTATAGAGATAAAGTAAAAATATTTTTTATGAATAATGATATACTATTGATTTTTACTTTTGCTCTCGTTTTGTTAGTATTTGTTTCTTTTCTGATTGTTGTTTTTAGGTTTTTGGAATATCTTTTTGGATTGGCTTTTGGCAAGCCTTTCTATCTTTATTTTTATCCTTTTCCAAAAAAAATCAGCTCTGACTCGCACCATTTTTTAGATACAAAATTTCCTTTTTATATTGGTTTGTCGAATAAAAAAAAGGTGTATTTCGAACACAGAATAGCCAGTTTTTTGAATAAATATGAATTTGTAGGACGTGAGGATTTAGTAATCACTGATGAGATAAAAGTTTATGTTGCGGCTACATTTATCATGCTGTCATTTGGCATGCGAAAATATCTTTGTGATGTTTTTGATAAAATAATCATTTATCCTTCAGTCTATTTTTCTAAAATTACTAAACAGTATCACAAAGGTGAATTTAATCCCAATACTAAAGCAGTTGTTTTTTCTTGGGAAGATTTTCGAATGGGATTTGATGTGTCTTCTGATAATTTGAATCTTGGAATTCATGAATTTGCCCACGTTTTGCATTATCAAGGACTGAAAGAAAGTAGTAATGCTTTGGTCCTTTTTTCAAGGATGTATACAGTTATAAATGAAGAAATGAGTGATGCAGTATATAGAGAGAAATTAATACAATCCAATTATTTTAGAATTTATGCTTTTACTAACCAATTTGAATTTCTTGCTGTAATTTTGGAATGTTATTTTGAAACACCTTTGGAGTTTAAAAATCGTTTTCCAGATTTATATGGCAAAGTGAGTTTGATGTTGAATATGAATCATTGATTTTTTAAATATTTTTTGTTTCTGTTTGTAAAAAAAACTCAAGGTGTCCTGCTTTACAATCTGATAAAATTTAAATACATTTGGTTTTATAAAAGTTATAAATTATTAAATATGAAATACGGTTTATTGTTTTTGTTTTTTATTCTGTCATTTACGAATAGTAATGGACAAGAAAAAATAAATACAACTCAAAAAAAGATTACTGTTGCCCAAGATGGGAGTGGTGATTTTTTAACTATTCAAACAGCGATTGACGCTGTAAATGCTGAAAATTTACCTTTTTTGATTTATGTTAAAAATGGAATTTATAAAGAGAAGGTGGTCATTCCATCCTTAAAACAAAAGCTAAGCATTGTTGGTGAAAATAAGGATAAGACCATCATTACTAATGATGATTTTTCTGGTAAGGCTAATCCAAATTCAAAAAAAAATATTGGGACATCAGATTCTTACACAGTTTTGGTTCGAGCCAATGATGTAACGATTGAGAATATAACCATTCAAAATTCATGGTGCGAAAAAGGTCAGGCTGTTTCCTTGCATGTTAAAGGGAATCATTTTTTAATTCGAAATTCCAAAATTTTGGGTTGTCAAGATACCTTGCTTACTGATGGAGACGGGACTATGCAATATTATGAGAACTGTTATATTGATGGCACAACTGATTTTATTTTTGGTCCTGCAACAGCGGTTTTTAAAGATTGCATCATTAACAGTAAAAAAGATTCTTATATAACGGCTGCATCAACTCCGGAGAATCAAGAATTTGGTTATGTGTTTTTTAATTGCAAACTCACTGCCGATGCTAATGTAGGTAATGTTTTTTTAGGTCGTCCCTGGCGTCCTTATGCTAAAACTGTTTTTATTAAATGTGATTTAGGAAGTCATATTTTGCCTGAAGGCTGGAATCCGTGGAAGGATGAGCGATTTGCAGATAAAACCAAAACAGCTTTTTATGCAGAATATAAAAACAAGGGAAAGGGATCAAATACAGCCAAAAGAGTAGATTGGTCTCATCAAATATCTAAAGATGAAGCAAAGAAATATACTCTAAAATATATTTTTAAAGACTACAAGGACTGGATGCCTTTAAATTAAAAAACCAACAAAAATCACAAATGCCATTTATTAGATGATAATAAATGGCATTTGTGATTTTATAACTTTAGCTTCCAGGCTATTTATATATCATATCTTCTTTGAGTTTTTTGTTGATGAAAGAAAACATGTTTTGTAGTTAAGTTATTTATCAAAAAGGTTTTGATTAACAACTGATAAGCATCATGTTTTGAACAAATTTTCATTTCTAAATTTACATACGAATTCAAAAAGAAAAGTTATGAGACAGCATGTTCCCGTGTCAACCATTATGACAAAAGATCTAGTTAAGCTAACCATAAAGGATGATTTAACGAAAGCTGAATCTCTTTTTAAGCATTATAAAATCAGACACATTCCTGTAGTAAATGGAGTTACTATAATTGGGATGTTGAGTTATACTGATTTGTTGCGCATTTCTTTTGCAGATGCTATTGATGATGATGAAGAGGTTATAGATACCACTGTTTACAATATGTTTACGGTAGAGCAAGTAATGGCTAAGAAACTGACAACCATCAAGCCCGAGACAACAATTAAGGAAGCTGCCGAGATATTGGCAAGTAAAGAATTTCATGCTTTGCCTGTATGTGAGGATCATGTATTGGTTGGAATTATAACCACAACTGATTTGATAAAGTATTTGATTAATCAGTATAATTAAAAAAATAAGTGTTTACTAATGAAGAAAGTCCCAATGAAGCTATTTCTAAAGCTCATTGGGACTTCTGATTTTTTGATGTTTATTTCTTAATCACGCGTAATGTTTTACTGCTCTTTCCTTGAGTTACAACAACAATATAATTGCCAGATGGATAATTGGTTCCTATTTTTTGATTTTTTATTTCAGTAGGCTCAAAAGCGCTGGATTCTACTAGCTTTCCGTTCAAATCATATGTTTTTATTTCAATAGGATCATTATTAATTGTTGTTAAATCCAATTGGAAAGTTGAAGCAGTTGGAACAGGATAAGCTATTACCTTGAACGAAGCGATTGTCTCGGAAACCGTATTTATGGATAAACTCGTTTTCGAAGATGTTATAACTCCAGGAGAGCCAATTTCGCTGCTGCTGTTTATGGCAACAAATGCCCCGTTAACATCTACTGCGCTCAATTGCGTAATAGCCGTGGTTATTGTGTTAAGAGCTGCTGTATTGTCAAATGTTGCAAAAGTAGTAGTTGGTGAAGTGCCAAATAATACAGAGGCTTGAGGCGTACTGCTTGTTGCGTTATATAAATTTACCTGATCCCCGCCTGATCCTAAACCGACACCATTGCCAGTATAGTTTCCAATTCTTAGGCCAACTGGAGGATTTGCTCCAAACCAATTGCTTAAAAAAGCGGCAGTTTTTCCAGCCAAATCATTAGTCTCAATAAAAATTACGGATTCTCCGGAATTGATGCTGGTAATTCCGTTTAATGCTACTGCTGCGGCAGGTGATTGTGAATTGTCATCTATTTTCCAACCTGTAATGTCAACAGCCACAGCCTTGGTATTTGTTACTTCAAACCAATCAGCGCCTAAGGGGCTATTGCTGCTTGCCCAAGGAGCTACTTCTGATATGAATAGTTTTCCGGTTGAACCAGGCGAACCAATTTGATTGGCATCATTTTTTGCCGAAAAAGTATCATTAACCCCTATTTGACTTAATGTTGAAATAGTAGTGTTTGTAAGACCAGCTGCATTGTTAAATGTTTTGTCGGTTGTAGAAACTCCAAAAACAACATTGGCCTTTAGATTTCCGCTGGCATCATATAAGTTTACTTCGTCGCCTGATGTACTTAATCCTGCACCGCTACCAGTGTAACTTCCGACTTGTAAACCGGCAGGTACATTGGTGCCAAACCAAGCTGATTTGAATGCTGCAATAATACTTGCCGTATTAGAAGTAGTGGTTTCCAAGAATATTACAGATTCACCGGGAGCAATGCTTGTAATTCCGCTTAAAGGTAAAGCTGACGCAAATGATTTAGAATTATCGTCTATTTTCCAGCCTGTGATGTCAAGAACCGTATTTCCGTTATTGGTTACTTCAAACCAGTCGGCACCAACCAGAGTGTTGCCACTGGACCAAGGAGCTACTTCCGAAATGCTTACTGTGGCAGCTTGCGTGCCTTCTACGGCTACATCTGTAATTGATAAGATGAAATTTACCGAAGCATCTGGGGTTGAACCAATGCTAGTGTCATCAACATTTATGGTGACAGTATAGCTTGTCTTGGTTTCATAATCCAATATAGTTCCAGACTTGATGTATAAAGACGATCCATTGATTTCAAAAAAATTGGCATCAGCACCTGTTAATGACAAGGTATTTGTTCCCAATCCATCATCAGTAACCAAAATATCTGAAATTTTTACAGCTGAAGTAGTATTGGAATTTTCCAAAACTGAATTTGTTGTGTTTGCCAAAGCAACCGCTGTTGGTGCTTGATTTAACGAAGAAGATGGCGCATATACCCAAAGTTGCGGATGGTCGATATCACCACCACCATTTTCATTTACAATATACAATACACCATTGCGATCCATTGTAAGGCCTTCATGTTGTTGGGATGGTGCATCTAAAGGATTTCCTGGGTCTGAGGCTATATTTAGTGTGCTAAAAATTGTTCCTGTTCGGGATGTGTTTACAACTTTGGCATTTTCCTGGCTTAGAACTAACAAATTATCGTATAAGGGAAGGCCGCTAAGTCCAGGTATATTGGATAAGGCAAAAATATCGGCAACATCTGTAACTCCTAGTAAATCAGGATTAAAGAGATTTGCAGAATTTTCGGTTGTAGCAGATCCGTTAGTGGCTGTTCCAGCATTGAAGTCAATTCCAGTTTGGAAAATTCCCATAGGTGTAATTTCTTTTAGAACAATATATCCATTGGTTTTCGGGTCATAAGAGAGTCCTTCCGTTCCAATGTTATTGACAAATGTTCCTAATTTTACCGTTTTGGTATTACTTCTAGTCAATGTAGTTCCTGCAGCATAAGTAAATAAAACAACTTGTCTGTCACGCTCTTCAGTCATTACAAATTGACCATTGCCAATATAAGTGATTCCTTCGGTGTCATAAAATTCGGTTTTTTGAGGGCTGCTTCCCTGAGCTAGTGTCATTGTGTCGATAAGCTCTCCTTTTGTGGATACTTGAACTACTGAAGTGCTTCCGTCTCCAACAATGAACAATGTGTTTGTGTCCCAATTGTAAGTTACTCCAGAGGCTTCCTGTGCAAGTAAATTATTGGTTGGGTGTGCAGTTCTAGTTGGTTCTGGTAAATTGTATCGGCCAATTCTAACGTAAGTCGAAAGATCTACAGATTGCGCTGTACTATTTTGATTAAAGCAAAATAATGCTGCAATCGAGAATAATCCCATTGTTATTTTTGGGGCAAAAGAGTTCTTGAATTTTAAATGTAGATATCCTTTCATAAAGTAATTTTTAAATTTCGTACAAATGTATTTATCAGTTAATACCTGTATTTGACGGAATGGTTACTTTATTATTAATTATTTGTATGTTCTAGATTAATAGAGTGTTAGGTGTTTGTGATGTAAAATTTATGCAAAAAAAATCCGAAGCATTAACTTCGGATTTCTAGTATTGTTATTATTGTAATTTTATGAAAGTAATTTTTTTAAATCGGCTACAGTTTGGATTGGGTCTTCGGCCTTGAATACAAAGCTTCCGGCAACCAATACATCAGCTCCGGCTTCAACTAATTGCAGAGCATTTTTATTTGTTACACCGCCATCAATTTCTATAAGTGTTGCGGCTCCTTTTTTAGTGATTAGATCCTTTAATTTTTTAACTTTTGCATAGGTGTTTTCAATGAATGATTGTCCTCCAAAACCCGGATTTACGCTCATAATGCAAACCATGTCAATATCATTGATTATGTCTTCCAATAAATCAACATTCGTGTGTGGATTAAGAGCAACACCAGCTTTCAATCCTTGTGCCTTGATGGCTTGAAGTGTTCTGTGTAAGTGTGTACACGCTTCGTAATGCACTGTTAAAATATCGGCACCTAAATCTTTAAATGTTTTGATGTACTGATCCGGATTCACAATCATTAAATGTACATCAACAGTTTTCTTGGTGTGTCTTTTAATGGCTTCAAGCACTGGCATTCCAAAAGAGATGTTTGGAACAAAAACGCCATCCATAATATCAATGTGAAACCAGTCGGCTTGACTGTTATTGATCATTTCGATATCACGTTGTAAATTGGCGAAATCTGCGGCTAGTACTGAAGGGGCAATAATTGTGTTTTTACTCATTTCTTTTGTTTTTTTTGAACCGCAATATCCGTTACAGGTTGAGATGCACTGCAGTGCATCTTTACGTGGCGATGCAGTATATATTTTAAATACACTGCACCCTTTGTTAAGATAGACGGCTCCGTATCTTTATTTTTTTGCAAAGATAATTATAAAAAAATAAAACTCCGGTAATCAGCCGGAGTTTCAATCATCAATCAAAAAACGAACAGTTAATCAGACTGTTGTTTGCTTTAAAAAGTGTTTAAAAGTTTAATGTTTAAAGTTGTTTAAAGAACTTGAGACATTAAATATCAAACAAATTATCCTAGATAAGTTTTTAAGATTTTACTTCTGGAAGTATGTTTTAATCTACGGATTGCTTTTTCCTTAATCTGACGAACACGCTCGCGAGTCAAGTCAAAAGTTTCACCAATTTCTTCAAGAGTCATTGGGTGTTGGTCACCAAGACCAAAATATAAACGAACAACATCAGCCTCTCTAGGAGTTAATGTTTCCAATGAGCGCTCAATTTCGGTGCGCAATGATTCGTGAATCAATTCTCTGTCAGGATTTGGAGATTCACCAGAACGTAATACATCGTAAAGGTTTGAATCTTCTCCTTCAACAAGTGGAGCATCCATGGATAAGTGACGACCAGAGTTTTTCATGGACTCTTTTACATCATTTACTGTCATGTCAAGTTCTTTTGCAATTTCTTCAGCAGACGGCGGGCGCTCATTAGATTGCTCCAATAACGCATACATTTTGTTGATTTTATTGATAGAACCAATTTTATTTAAAGGCAAACGAACGATACGGGATTGTTCTGCCAAAGCTTGAAGAATAGATTGGCGAATCCACCATACAGCATAAGAGATGAATTTAAAACCACGAGTTTCATCAAAACGTTGTGCTGCTTTTATCAATCCAAGGTTTCCTTCATTAATCAAATCAGGAAGTGTTAATCCTTGATTTTGGTATTGTTTGGCTACCGAAACTACGAAACGTAAATTGGCTTTTGTTAATTTTTCCAGAGCTCTTTGGTCTCCGGCTTTAATTCTTTGAGCTAATTCTACCTCTTCGTCAGCGGTAATAAGGTCAACTTTTCCAATTTCTTGTAAATATTTGTCTAATGAAGCGGTTTCACGATTGGTAACCTGCTTGGTGATTTTAAGTTGTCTCATGTTTTTGTCTCCTCAATTTTTTAAGTGTACAGATTGTTATACGTATGAGATTTCAAAAAGTTACAATAAGTTTACTTTTTTTATCTATGTTTTTCAAATAGGCTATTGATTGCCAATAATACAATTCCAATGTCAACTAGAACAACAACCTTAATCAAGAAATCAGAATTTGATAAATCAAAGAACATCAGTCGAATAACACTAAGACCAATTAGTGACAAGGAACATGTTGGAAGTGTTTTTCTTTTGGCATAATTCCTAAGGTTAATTACGTCAGTGTCTCCAAAATTTTGAAAAAGTTAAAAATTTTCATCAAAACACAGGTGGAAAAGTATTCAATCCCTTATGTTATAAATTCATAGAAGGAGAGTATTTTGCAAAAAAAAATCCTGTCACAAAATGTAAACAGGAATTCTAAATGTTTCAATTTATTTTAATGAATTTTATGTATCATTTACGGTGTTTTTTAATCCATATCATCCAAATTGATAAGTTTATCAAATATCAGTTTTAAAAAGACAACAAAAAAGAACATGCCTCCGGCCAAGATAAAATGATTAACAGTAATTATAAAAGGGTCGTCCAAAATATTGTATAAACTTGGAATAATAAGGCATAACGATGCTGAAAAACCAATCCAAGGATTAATTTTGAGTAACAAGGATTTTAATTGCATATTAACTAGAGTATTAAATTCAGATCCCATATTTTTAAAATTTTTGATTAATAAAGGTATTCCGATGATTTTCGTTTTTTGAAGCAAATGTCATGAAACTGATATTTTTTGTCATGAATATTCTGAATGATTGTATCAATTCTGAATTTCATTTAAAAAAAATCTTCTCGCGATGGAGAAGATTGGTAATTTATTCGGTAAAGATATTTAGGATAATGTATTCATTTTCTTGATGAAATCTTTATAAGTATCACTAAGATTAATTTTGTGGTTTCCCTTGAGAATGATAAGATTGTCAGAGAGAATTATTTCCTCAATAACATCAGTGTTTACGATGTAGTTTCTATGAGTTCGAATGAATTTATCCTTGTTGAGTAATTCACGGATTTTGGTTAATGAAATCATGATGACAAATTTTTCTTTTTCGGTTATAATGTTGCAATAACGATCTTCGACTTCAATGTAAAGAATGTCATTTATTGATACTTTTTTCAGAGCATTTTTCTTTTTTATGAACATGTGTTCCTTACTGATTACGGTATCTTCGTTATCACTCAAAAAGACATTGGTTTGTTCGTAAAATTTTTCGACAGCCATTTCCAAGGCATAAAGAATTTCCAGTTCGTTGAAAGGCTTCATCAGGAAGCTAAAAGGTTTTGTCAGTTTTGCTCTTTCAAAAATTTTACGATCTTGTGAATTGGTTAGAAAAACAAAAGGTTTGGAAGCATTTGGAATAATATTGATGGTCTCTGCAAAAGTGATTCCTTCTGGTTTACCATCAAGAAAAACATCAATAATAAGGATGTCCACAGTGTTTTTGTAAAATAAGGTAAGTGCATCGGTATAATTTTGTGCCACACCTACAACATTGTATTTGTTTGCCAGCAAGACCTTGCTTAGTGCATCACTTTGCTCTGTTGAGTCTTCTATAATGAGTACATTGATATTGTCCATTTTATCTGGTTTTTGGGAACGAAAGTATCATCTTGGTTCCTATGTTGATTTCGCTTTCTATGGTTAATGAACCACTGTTTTTTTTGATCATTTGCTTGCACAATTGCATGCCTAGACCAGTTCCTATAATTTCCGAATTTTTTTTCTTGGCCAATAATTCATTATCTTGAAGTAATTCGTCTATGGTGTTTTGCGACATTCCCAAACCATTGTCCTGAATTACGAGTTGGCAAAAAGTTGTATCTGTTTCTACCGTATAAAAAGTAATTTTGCCATTTTCTGGGGTGAATTTTATGGCATTGTCCAGTAGGTTACGCAAAATAATTTTTAGGGAATCAAGGTCTACCCAAATAAAATTATTTTTGGAAACAGAATTCTCAAAGGTAATGTTTTTATCAATTAGCAAGGATTTATAATTGAATTCTATTTGTTGTACAATAGAAAATAAATGAACAGAATCTTTATGAAAATACAATTGCTTGGTTTGTAACAATGCCCAGTGTAATAAGTTGTCGAGCAAACTATAGGCACCGTTTGCAATTTCGCTATTTTGATGTAGTAGTTGGTCTAACTCATTATAGTTTTTGGTTTCAAGAGAAGCTATTAACTTGCCATTACTCGTTTTTAAGGCATTGACAGAGGAACGTAAATCATGGCTAACTATCGAGAACAATTGATCTTTGGTAGCGTTGAGTTCGTCCAGTTTCTCTTTTTGGGAGAGTATGATTTTTGCATTTTTTACTTTTAGCGCATAGGCATAAACACCTCCTGATAAAACCAATAACAATCCCAATGTTGATAAAAACATGGTTTTTCGCTGTGTTTCTTTTAGTTTGTTCTCTACTTGGAGTACCGAAATTTGTTTTTGTTTTTGAGCTATGGCATATTTTTTTTCGTAATCCGCAACTGCCCATACTTTGTTTTGGTCGTTTAGCGAATCTTGCCATTGCTCGGACTCTTTTCTGTAAATAAGCGCTTGTTTGTAGTTGCCTCTATTTTCTTCGACAATTGCCATATTGAATGCTCCATTACATTTTTTATTAAAATCTTTTATACTTTTTGATAATGTATATGCTTTTTCATAATTATAAATCGCTTCTTTGTCTTTATATTGTTCATAATATAAGGTGGCAATATTGGTATAGGAATCAAAAAGAGATACATCATCTTTTTTAGAGTATAACAATTTATTACTTTTTAATAAATATGTTTCTGCTTTGTCGAATTCTTTTAAAGAAGTGTAGCAAATACCAAGATTTAAATATACTGTTGGTATTTTATTTGGTTTGTTAATTAAAGCACTGTCTGTTTTTTGGTAATAACTAATTGCTTTTTGGTATTTATTTGTTTTTAATGCAACAAATCCAAGATTATAATTCACTAATGGGTAAAACGGAAACTTTTTAGAAATCAGAGTAAGTTCTTTTTCTGCTTCATTATACATTTTTTTTTCCGCAAAACAATTTCCTCTTAAATAATGACAATAATCAAATAGTTCTTTGTTGTCGATGATTAATTGCTTCATTGAATATACCAAAGTCGAATCCCAATTTTTATTGAGATAGAAAACTTGTGCTTTGTTGAAGTTCACTTCACTTTTATATTCGATTGCTTTTTTTTTAAGTTCAAGTTTAAATTGCTCTTTATAATTATTAGTCTGACATAGGGCAATTTGTGAAGAAATTAAAATTAAAAGGTTGAGTATTATTTTTAAATTTAACATGATTTATTCAATATTAATATCTCTCTTAATTAAAATCAAGAGAGATATTGTAGGTTTTTTTTAAAGGTCAGGTTCTGTTCTTGTACCTCTTGAAGTAGGATCTCCAAGACCTTTAAAGGCTGCATTTTTGTCGCCATCTAAGTAAGAAATAATTTGGTTTATGTTTTTTACTGTGTCTGAAGTGTAATCTACTTCTACATACCATACATCACAAGTTTCAGGAGTTGTGTCTGTGAAACTATGTCTGTATATGATTGTTAAAACACCATCTTCTTCATTAACCGATACGATTCTCGGTTTGTTATTAGTGTCAGTGTTAATATATAAGGTAGTTCTGATTTTGAGCGATAAATCTTCACCAGCAGGTGTGAAAAAATTTGCAGATACTAATGGTGCTACCGGATACGTAACGTTTGCTGGATCTGTAAATACAAAATCTTTACCGTTAATTTTTTTGTTTTGAATTTCTTTAAAAGACATAGTTTAATTTTTTTAGTTATTTATAAATATTTTTCATGTTAAAGATATTTTTTTTCTTTGAATATAATGTAATGTTTTTATTATTTTTTACGGTATTGTTGATTTATTCTGTTAAAAAAAACGCTATTTTTTTTATATATGTAAGACAAATATTATTTAGAATGAAAATAGCTAATTAAAACTTGTTTTTAAAAGAATAATTTGTTTAAATGATAAAAATAGGTCTTGATGTTTGTGCCGATTTTTTTCTGAAAGACTGATTTTAGCTTAATATTATTTAATGATTGGATAAGTAGCTGATAAAAAGTGTCTTATGACTTAATTTCTAGCACTTGTTTCAAGCTATTTTTGTTTAATGACATTTAATTGTTTTAGAATTTATTTCTGATACAATTTTGGTATAGGAAATGTTTTAGTTATTGTACCGTGCTTTGTTATACTAATTGAAGTTATATTATAGTCCGAAGTTTACTGGTATAATGCCGATGTAATATGAAAATAGTATAATGCAATTGGACTATATTGAATATACAATCGGTATTAATACAGGTTAGTTACTTGGTAATTCTGCTATTTTTACAAAACTAGAATAGCATTATTTAGAATATAGAATAATCCAATTTTTATTCCCTTGCTTTGGGGGGTTAGGGAAAGAAAAAATTCTATATTTCTAAATGATGCACTTTTTAGAATCTAGCGATTTTAATAGAAAAACCCCGTTTCAGATGTATGAAACGGGGTTTTCTATGAATTAAACCTTTAGTAAACTAGATCGGATTACTCTTTTTTCTCCTCACGTGGAGGTCTTTGTAAAAGTGCTTTTCTGGACACTTTTTCTTTTTTGGTTTTTGGATCAACACCTAAGTATTTCACTTGGAATACATCACCCATGTTTACTACATCGGTAACGTTTTCTGTACGTTCCCAAGCCAATTCAGATACGTGTAATAAAACTTCATTTCCTGGAGCAGCAGTATATTCTACAACGGCACCAAAATCTAACATTTTAATTACTTTTACTTCGTAAGCTTCTCCCATTTGAGGTTTGAAAGTGATTGACTTAATTTTAGCTAATACTGCTTCAATTCCAGCAGGATCAGTTCCTAAAATTTCGATAACACCTTGCTCATCCACTTCGTTGATAACGATTGTTGTTCCTGTAGCTTTTTGTAATTCCTGAATTACTTTTCCACCAGGTCCGATTAACGCTCCAATGAAGTTTCCAGGAATAGTTCTGGTGATAATTTTTGGAGAATGTGCCTTAACATCCGCTCTTGGAGCAGCGATAGTTTCAGTCAATTTTCCTAAAATGTGCATACGACCTTCGCGAGCTTGATCTAATGCTTGCTCCATAATGTCATAACGCAATCCATCAATTTTGATATCCATTTGGCAAGCAGTGATACCGTCTTTTGTTCCGGTTACTTTAAAGTCCATATCTCCTAAGTGATCTTCGTCACCTAAAATATCTGAAAGAACTGCGAATTTTTCACCATCAGTAATCAATCCCATAGCAATTCCAGAAACTGGTTTCACCATTTGAACTCCAGCATCCATCAAGGCCATTGTTCCGGCACAAACCGTTGCCATAGAAGAAGAACCATTAGATTCTAAAACTTCAGAAACAATACGGATAGTATAAGGACAATCAGCAGGAATCATGTTTTTCAAAGCTCTTTGAGCTAAGTTTCCGTGACCCACTTCTCTTCTTGAAGTTCCTCTTAGTGGTTTGGCTTCACCAGTTGAGAAAGGAGGGAAGTTATAGTGTAAGTAGAATTTCTCTTCACCTTGCTCAGATGGAGAGTCAATTTGGTTAGCTTCTCTGGAAGTTCCTAGAGTTACTGTAGCCAAAGCCTGAGTTTCTCCACGTGTAAATAAAGACGAACCGTGTACTCTTGGTAAATAATCAGTTTCACACCAGATTGGTCTGATGTCTGTAGTTTTTCTACCATCTAAACGAATTCCTAATTCTAATACTACGTTACGAACAGCTTCTTTATTGGTTTTGTAGAAATATTTAGAAACTAAATCACCGTCAGCAGCTAATTCTTCTTCTGTAAACAACGCTTTTACTTCGTCTTTTACTAAAGCGAATGCAGCGCTTCTTTCATGTTTAGCCGATCCAACTTTTGCGATATTATAAATTTTATCGTAAGCAGCAGCTTTTACTTTTTTGTAAATTTCTTCGTTTTCTTTCTCACCTTCGTAAGTACGGGTTTCTTTTTTACCAAAAGCAGCTTGTAAACGGTATTGTGCTTCGATTTGAACTTTGATAGCTTCGTGTGCAAATTTAATGGCTTCAACCATTTCAGCTTCTGAGATTTCTTTCATCTCACCTTCAACCATCGCTACAGAATCCATAGAAGCTCCAATCATCATATCGATGTCTGATTTTTCTAATTCGGTTCTGCTTGGGTTAATTACAAATTTTCCGTCGATACGTGCAACACGAACTTCAGAAATTAAGTTGTAAAATGGAATGTCTGAAACTGCTAAGGCAGCAGAGGCAGCTAAACCAGCTAATGCATCTGGCATAACTTCTTCGTCATGAGACATCAATTGAATCATAACCTGCGTTTCAGCGTGGTAATCATCTGGGAAAAGTGGACGCAAAACACGGTCAACTAATCTCATTGTCAATACTTCGCTATCGCTTGGACGAGCTTCTCTTTTGAAGAAACCTCCTGGGAAACGACCTGCTGCAGCGAATTTTTCGCGGTAATCTACCGTTAATGGTAAAAAGTCAACCGCTGGGTTAGCGCTACGTGCTGAAACTGCTGTTGCAAGTATCATCGTGTCGCCCATTCTTACTACTACAGAACCGTCAGCTTGTTTTGCTAAACGACCTGTCTCGATTGTGATGCTTCTTCCATCACCTAAATCGATTTTTTCTACAAATAATTGTGGAATCATAAATTTTTCCTTAATTGGTTATACAATGGGTTTTAGTTGTGTTGTTAGTTGTAGTTGTTGCGTAGTTAATGCCTAAAACCCAATGAAAAACCAAACTTTTTTTTAAAATTTCAATAGCAATTGCAATGTCAAAAATAAATATTTATTGCTACTTTTAAAAAAATCTAAATGCTTAAATTTAAATTCTTTAAATAAAAAAAGAGGCACTTTCGCACCTCTTTTCCTTATATTGATTATTTTCTAATACCCAATACTTTGATAATCTCACGATATCTGTTGATTTCTGTTTTCTTCAAGTAATCCAACAAAGCTCTTCTTTTACCTACTAACAATACTAATGAACGCTCAGTGTTGAAATCGTGACGATTTTTTTTCAAGTGCTCAGTAAGGTGAGTAATTCTGTGAGTGAATAATGCGATTTGTCCTTCTGCAGATCCAGTGTTTTCTGCTTTTCCTCCGTGTTTAGCGAAGATTTCTGCTTTAACTTCTTTAGTTAAGTACATGCTAATATTATTTAAATGATTATTATGCGGTCCAACAGCTATTGTAAGACGGGTGCAAAAGTAGAAAATAATTGTGAATTATGAATTATGAATTGTGAATTATTTTGAAAGAGTGTTGTTATTTAGCATTTGATATCGTAATTGGCAAGGAGTACATACATCTTAACTTTTGACCTCTTTGTTCTCCTGGAGCAAAACCATTATAATTTGCCAAAATCCGCAATGCTTCTTGACCAGTGCCGTAACCGAGATCTCTAATTACTTTAGATTCTACTATTTTTCCCTCTTTGTCGATTATAAATTTAACATATATTTTTCCTTTTAGTCCTTCTACTTGAGGTATTTGGAAATTTTTCCCAATGTATCGGTAAAAGTTCTCTATTCCGCCTCTAACTTCTGGTTTTTTTTCTAAAACATCATAATCTGCCTTAATTCCATTTTTATCTATGCTTGTACCTGAAATTAATTTCCCTTCTGTATAGGTTTCTTTGTAAGTAAAGTTAGGGTTTAAGAATGAGCCTTCCCAAACTCCATCTTTAAATCCATTTTTTATTGCTCCTTTTGAATATTCATTTTCTCCTTTATCTTCGAAAAAACCATTCCCATCAATTACTTTTTGAACACCATTTTCATCCCAAAACTGCTCTATTTTATGTTCCGTTGTGCGTTTTTTTTCATCTTCAATATATTTTCCTTCTAATTTCTTATTACCATTTTCATACCATTCATAATCCTTCCCATTGACTCGACCTTTTATATAATTAGTAGCTGATTTTTTAGTGCCATTTTTATAATAATAGGTTACATTTCCTTCTTTGTTATATCCGTCATATGTTTTTGAAATTCCTTCCATTCGTAATGATCCAGAACGATAATATTCCTGAACAATATAGGTTCCTTTTTTTAATTTGGCATCTTTGACTACTCTGATATAAACATAATCCTTTGATTTGGTTTCTGTGCTGGTTGAGTCTAGATAAGTAAAATTGTCTTGCGGAGAAAGAACTAATTCGTTGTCTTTTGAAACTTGCGAAAAGACTATTTTTGGAAGAAGAAGAAATAAAAAAGAAAATAAAATTGGTTTCATAAGGTGTTTGATTGATTATAAAATATTTCAAAAGGTTAGCTGTTTATTTGCTACCCGCTAATGTAATAGGTATAGAATACAATACTCTTACATATTGTCCTCTTTGTTTGGCAGGAATCCATTTGGGATAACTTGTAATCACTCTAATTGCTTCTTGATCCAATGGCTCTAATAATGATTTTATTGTTTTAGGCTCCACTATTTTACCATCTTTGTCAACTATAAATGTTGTGAAGATTTTACCTTTTATGTTTTCTAATCCTTTTGGAGTTTTAAAGTTGTTTCCAATGTATTTATAAAAATCTGCTATACCTCCTTTTGGCTCTGGTTTGCTTTCTAATACATTATATTTGTATTCATTGTTATCTGCATCAGTGCTAATACCTGAAACGATTTCTCCATTTTTATATTCCTCGTTGTATTTGGATTTCTTATTGAACTCGCCTTTCCAAATACCTTCTTTTAATCCGTTTTGTATATTTCCCGAGTTAAAGTAATCTTCACCTTTTTCTTCAAAATGGCCATTTCCATCTTTTATAGTTTGTTTGCCTTCAGGATTCCAATATTGATATAATTTATAATTACTATTGAAGCCTTTTTTTGATTCATAAAATTCACCTTCTGATTTTTTTGTGCCATTTTCATACCATTCTTCATTCTTGCCAATTAATCTGTTTTTGCTAAAATTAGCGATACTTTTTTTATTTCCATTTTCATAATAAAATGTATATTCTCCTTCTTTACTGTACGAATCCTCTGTTCTGGAATTACCTTCCATTTGTAAAACACCCGATTTGTAGTAATCCTTGATTTTATATAGTTCTGTTCGTGGGTTATAGGATTCAATAATTCTATAATATTTATGGTTTTTTTCAGTTGTTTCTTTCCAAATGGAATCTAGGAGGATTTTTTTAGGGAAGTTGTTTTGGGAAAAGATAATGAGGGGTAAGAGAAAAAGCGTAAAAAAAACAGGTTTCATAAAATAGTTTTGGTTAGTTAATAGGGTGGTAAATGTACAGAAAAAACTTATTTCTATTTACATTGTAGGCAAGAAATAGAATAAGTTGCTTTATAATTTAAAAAGCACGCAGATTTGAGAGATTACTCTAGACAAATCTTCTGCTAAATTTTTTGTTTAGTTACTAAAGTGAAAATTAAAAAAGTCTCCACTCCGCAAAGTCTCCCGACTTTGTTGTATCTATTTAGAAACTTTAAAAATCATAAATGAAATAAAAGTCTCCCGGTTTTTTTTGCAAAAATCATAGAAAACAAACACGCTTCCGACCCAAATATAATAGTAAAAAACTACAAATTAATAATTTATTGCTTCGTAGTCTTTCTAATTTTAGAAAGTCACATAGCTCTAAAAATATTCACGAAAAAGTCGGGAGACTTTTGACAAGTTTGTATCTTACAAGAGCTTTAAAAAAATGCGTAAAGTCATGAGACATTTACGCAACTTTTCATAAGGAATTCTTCGTGGAGCAGGGTAATTGAAAAAACATGCTGTTTACTGCTGTTAACTAAATAACATAGTTTGAAACAGGTTTATTTACATTACCATAATGGCTTACCGTTTTTAAAAATGGCTATCAATCATTTTTTATTTTTCAATGTATTGATATTTAAACAGTTGTTGTAAGGGAGAACATAAATATACTTATTTGAAGTTATCCCTGTTTAATTAGTTGTATTGCAAATGCTACGATTTATTTTTTAATTTATGTAGGCACTCATTGTAGAATAGGTGCGCCAGAAAACTTGGACAAACGAGTGTGAGTGAAGTCTAAAGACCATTAACTAGTATTCGCTCAAATGTATAGTTGTTTTTTCCATTGAAAAAGGTGATTTCCCAATCGTATCGTTGTGTTTTTCCACTACTTAAATCACTTGGTGCCGTCCATACTGGTTGAGCATCTTTAAAGCTAATTGTATTGCCGTTTTTGTCCTTCCAAGGTGCTGCATTTAAATCCTCTTTGGTAGGTTTGTAATTTTTTCTCTTTTCTTCTAAATATTTGTCATAATCAAACAATTCTATTTTATATAGAGAAAGTATACTGTTTAAAAAAGCAGTGTCATTTGGTGTATCGTTTTCATAAAAAATGCTAAGGTTGTTTTTTATAAAAACAGGAACACCATCCATAACGATGTATCTATCAAATCCTTTGTTATAAATTTCATCTTTTCTTCCGACAATTTTTAATCTGATTATGTCATAACTTTTAAAATTTTGTGGGTATAAACAAATTACAAAATTCTTTATATCATTTTCATTGGCCCATTTTTTTTGTAATGCAACAAATTGGGAAATTGTTGTTTTTAACATATCATCTTTAAGTTCTACTCTATTTTTTTTATGTCTTGAGAGTAGGTGTAAAAGGACTGTAAGGCTAGTATTACTATTGTTAAATATTGTTTTCTCATTGTTTTTTAATTACAATTTTGATTAAAGGTTAATCTCAATTGAGTAGTGGTCTGTGTGTGATTCCCATTTTTGGTCAACACCATATTGATAAATATTTTGATCGGATATTACGATTCCGACAATGTCTGGGATCCAAAAAAAGAAATAATTTAGTATAAATCATTTTTTTATGGATGTATAGATTTTAAATGCAAGGGTTAAAAAAACAACTAGTAGTATTATTCTACTTATATTCTTTTGTTTTTTAGAAAGTTCAATAGCTCGTATTCGATTAAGATTTAATTTATAAAAGATAATACAACATACTAATATATATATTATTATACGATATCCGTCAAACAATTTGAATTTTAAATTAAATGATTTTTCTAAAAAAAGACAGCATAATAAGAAAAAGACCATAAAGTAGAAGCCTAATGCCACTGACATCTCAAGTTTAATTACAAACTCCCAACGTTCTTTATAAGTTCTTAATCTTGCTAAAAAATAACATATTTTATATTGTAAAAGGAGTAAGTATTTGAAAAAAAACATATCTTAAATTTTAATATTAGTGGAAAATGCCATAAACTCCAGAACCTAAATCACAATCAAATAATTCGGCACTTTTTTCAGCCATTTTTTTGTGCTAAGATTTCTGAAAATGGCTTGCCATCATAGTATTGTTGATATAAGGTATCTAGTGCGGTACAAAAGTAGCTAAAATATTATGAATTTATTGTGAGAGAGCAAAATTCTAGTGCTAGTGCGAGCTCCAAGCTCGTACCAACTATCATAATTGACGGTTGCGAAACTTACAAAATAAGCGCCGCCTTTTTCGTGAAATTTATATTTTATACTCATTTTGTATTTTTAGTAAATATAAATAATAAACTACAACTTTTTTAGGGTTATAGTTTTGTTTGCTTTTGATTATATGCACGAGCCAGAGGCATCGCGCTAGCTTTTGAGATTTTTTTGCTCGAGCCAGCTTGGGGCTGATTAGTTCTGTAAATTTGGATTGCTCAATAAATAAAAAGTTCGCCATTTATTTTCATTGGATGTTTTTATTCTAATTTTTTGAAAATCTGAGCTTATTTCGATTAAATAACAGTAAGGAATTGTTCGAATGTAATTTCCCGAAGAAGAATTACCAATTTTTGAATTATCAAATATACTAGAAAGGTCATTACAAGGTATATCTGTAAAGTAATAATTGGCACTACCAATTTTTCTTTGATTAATATGTGAAGACCATTGGTCTTGTCCAAAATAAAATACTACTTTTCCTGTAACACCTAATTCACTGCTCCAATATTTATTTACAATATGCTGTTGGATATTTGTTTGTAAATAGTTATCTGTAGTTTGTGAACTCATAGTGGTAATATATAGAAATAGTATTCCTATAAAAATATTTTTTGTAAAATTCATTGATTTTGTTTTTTAAAGTTTAAATAAAAGAATTAATACAACGATTATTAAAAATAATATAATCCTACTTTTGTTTTTTTGTCTTTTAGTTAATTCGATGTTTTTTATCCATTCAAAATTTAATACTGTTGCGAAGGTTGCTCCAAATATTAAAAAGCATACAAAATATAGTAAGAAAGATATATTGGGATTTATGTCTAAATAAAAAGGATGGATTTTTATTAAAAGTCTATAAATAACAAACAAAGCTATATAAATCCATAAACATAATTGATAACCAAATCTAAGTGGTACTCTATCATCCGGTTCGTCTGTTCGTTTAAGCATTCGATTGTAAATTCGTTTATATAGTAACGATAAAATATATTTAATAAATACCATAATCTTTTTTAAAAATTAAAAAACAGGAATATACTCCTTAAGGCATCCTGTTTTAATTCGTTATATTGAAAACGTTACGATTTATTTTCTAATTTGAGTAGATACTCATTATGAACAAGCACTAGACAAGATAAGCTTTAATGAATTAAACGCTTAATTACAAAATAGGCTATAAAAACAAAAATTAATCCCCACAAAATATATTTATTCTTCTTTATCTCTTCATCTGAAACGACCAAATTTTCCAGATATGATTTTTTTATGAAAAGAGAGATTATTAGCATTGGTACACCAGAATATACTATAAAATACAATATGAGATTTAAAAAACTTCGACTTGGAAGAACGTGTAAAAAACTTAATATTTCAAGCTTTCTAAACTTTGTTATAAGCACAAAAGCTGGGATTACAGAAGCTATCATTAAAAAAGTCCAATACTCCGAAAAAGTTTTTCTATTTGTAAAATCTTTGTTTCCAGATGATTTTTGAGCTCTTCTATAAGTAACATAAAATAAGTACCGAAAAAAACTTTGTATCATTATTATTGTTCTAAAAAATTATTAATCCCTTGTCCTGCGTTACAATTGACCGATTGGTCAATGAGGTTGACTAGGTTGCCCTATACATAGGATGTCGTGCCAGTTGCGTTTGCAAAACTAGCTCCAAAAGACAAAAAAGGTATTGTTGGCCTCGTTGATAAAGATACTACTGTCGCACCAGTATCAAAAATAAATTGTAATGAATTTTGAGTTGTGAGGTTGTCTGTGTAATTTTTACAACCTCGCTCCGCAAAGTCTCCCGACTTTGTTGTATCTATTTAGAAACTTTAAAAATCATAAATGAAATAAAAGTCTCCCGATTTTTTTTGCAAAAATCATAGAAAACAAACACGCTTCCGACCCAAATATAATAGTAAAAAACTGCGCAGCTTTTCATAAGGTACTCTTCGGAGAGCGGGTATTCGTACAGCCTTTCAGAAGAAGATTTCGTAGAGCGATCGGGATCAAATCCAATAATCAAAATAAATTTTATTCCGTATTAATCCTATAATTAAAGGAGAAACAATAGTAAAAAAAACAATAAAGAAACCTAGGTATTTAGCTGTTTTGCTATTTAAAAAAACGTCTTCTTTGTAGATTTCATAAATTTTATGATGTTTCTGGTTATAAAAGAATAGAAAATATACAATGCTACCAAACATGGAAATAACTAATAGCATAATTGGTTTGCTTTTCTTTGGAAAATTTAAAAATAATGGATCCTCCATCAATTTAATTAAAAATGCAATATCTAAACAAATACTAAGAAAAAAAACTAAAAACATTCCTCCAACTGTTAATGAAGGGTTGTCATTATTATATTTTCCATGTTTGTAATAAGAGTTGTAAATAATATAAAATAGTCTATTCATTTTTTAAATTAATGTGTTAATTACTTCTTTCAAGTTCTCCCTTAATCAATAATCAGCCCATAGAAACTATTGCATTTGAAGCAATAGTGCTTTCTCAAGATTACTAGGATTTGAACTGCTAGCACCACCACCCTCGCTACGCAAAGTCTCCCGACTTTGCGTCTTTTTAGAAACTTTGAAAGCCATAAATCAAATAAAAGTCTCCTGACTTTTTTCTGCAAAAATCATAGATAATAATGTGTTTCCGAGTCAAATATAAAAGTAAAAAACTACAAATTAGTAATTTATTGCTTCGTAGTCTTTCTAATTTTAGAAAGTCACATAGCTCTAAAAATATTCACGGAAAAAGTCGGGAGACTTTTGACAAGTTGTATCTTACAGAGCTTTAAAAAAAAATGCGTAAAGTCATGAGACATTTGCGCAGCTTTTCATAAGGAATTCTTCGTGGAGCAGGGGTTTTAAAAAAAATGCGCAAAGTCATGAGACATTTGCGCAACTTTTTATAAAGAATTCTTTGTGGAGCAGGGTTATCAAATTTTAATCTTTACCAATTACTTTGATTCTAATTACAATAAGGTCACCATACTTTTTTAGATCCTCTTTTGTCCATTGACGTTCTATTCCTTTTGGTCTTTTACCATTACTCCATTCAGTAATAGGCTCTTTTACATAAACGTATAGTCCTAATTGAGTTCCGTCAAAATTCCTGCGTTGTATTTCTTCTTTGCTAACAAACATGAAAGAAAAATAGGATGGATAATCTAATGTTCCAAAGGCAATTTTAATTTCAGGCTTTATTTCTTTTAAAAGATTTTTTAAGGGTTTATTAAGAAATTGCTGTTCGTTCTCTTTTAGTTTATAGGCGTCATTAGAAGTTTGTACTATTTGTGGTGTTTTGCAACTACTGTTTATAAGCAAAAGTAGGATAACAACTGTTTTTAATTGGTTTTTCATGATTTGTTTATTTTAATTATCACAGCCTGTGTTCTTTTCATAATTTTTAAAGTCATAAATGAAATAAAAGTTTCCCGATTTTTTTTGCAAAAATCATAGAAAACAAACACGCTTCCGACCCAAATATAATAGTAAAAAACTACAAATTAATAATTTATTACTTTGTAGTCTTTCTAATTTTAGTAAGTTACATAGCTCTAAAAATATTCACGGAAATAGGCGAGAGACTTTTGACAAGTTTGTGTCTTACAAGAGTTTTAAAAAAATGCGCAAAGTCATGAGACATTTGCGCAGCTTTTCATAAGGAGTTCTTTGTGGAGCAGGGTTGTCAAATTTTAATCTTTACCAATTACTTTGATTTCAATTACAGTAAAGTCACCATACTTTTTTAGATCCTCTTTTGTCCATTGATATTCTATTTCTTTTGGTCTTTTACCATTACTCCATTCAGTAATAGGCTCTTTTACGAAAATGTATAGGCCTAAGTGAGTTTCGTCAAAATTCCTGCGTTGTATTTCTTCTTTGCTAACAAACCTAAAGGCAAAATAGGATGGATAATCTAATTTTCCATAGGCAATTTTAATTTCAAGTTTTATTTCTTTCAAAAGATTTTTTAAGGGTTTATTGAGAAATTGCTGTTCGTTCTCTTTTAATTTATAGGCGTCATTAGATGTTTGTACTATTTGTGGTGTTTTGCAACTACTGTTTATAAGCAAAAGTAGGATAACAACTGTTTTTAATAGGTTTTTCATGATTTGTTTATTTTAATTATCACAGCCTGTGTCCTTTTCATAATTTTTAAAGTCATAAATGAAATAAAAGTTTCCCGATTTTTTCTGCAAAAATCATAGAAAACAAACACGCTTCCGACCCAAATATAAAAGTAAAAAACTACAAATTAGTAATTTATTACTTCGTAGTCTTTCTAATTTTAGTAAGTCACATAGCTCTAAAATATTCACGGAAAAAGTCGGGAGACTTTTGACAAGTTTGTGTCTTACAAGAGTTTTAAAAAAAAATGCGCAAAGTCATGAGACATTTGCGCAGCTTTTCATAAGGAATTCTTCGTGGAGCAGGGGGGGTATTAGAGTGCGAATGTGTTATTTTTAATACAATTGAGCAATCTCCTGATTCACAAATTCTAAAAATCGCTCATCTTCATCTGTGAAAGGATCTATCACATGACTATCGATATCAATTTGACCAATATTTTCGCCATTTACAAAAAGAGGTACAACGATTTCAGATTTTACGGTAAAACTACAAGCGATATAATTGTCTTGGGCGCTTACATCAGGCACTACGAAATTATTATTTGAAACCGCTACTTGTCCGCAAATTCCTTTTCCGAATGGAATTACGGTATGGTCGGTTTCGGCTCCAACGTAAGGGCCAAGGTGCAGTGTTTGGGTTTCATGATTGGCAAAATAAAATCCAACCCAATTATAGTAAGAAATGGAGTCGCTCAAAAGCTGGCAAATAGCCAAAAGCTTTTCGTCTCGGCTAATTGTTGTGTTTGTAGTTATCTCAGTTATTTTCGGATGTAGTTCTTGAAAAGTCATATTCTGTTTTTTTTATGCAAAAGTATTTAAAGCTAATTCTTTAATTGCATAAATTTGGCAAAAAATAATTTTGAAAAAATATTTCCAACAATACAAACTGTTTTTAATTTTCTTGGCTAGTTTTTTTGGTTGCTATATTTTGCTAACCTACTTCTATCAGCTTTTTTTGAATGGATTTGGGAGCAATACTGTTGATGCCATTACGCAAGAAGTTGCCCAAAATAGCGAAAAGGTAATTTCATGGTTTTATCAATCCATTAAGATTGAGAATGTAGTCAATGAACCTTTTGTTAGAATGTATTTTAACAATCAATACGGTGTCCGAATAGTAGAAGGCTGTAATGGAGTAAGTGTCATTATTTTATTTATTTCTTTTGTTGTTGCTTTTTCAGGAAGTTTAAAAAACACACTGCTTTTTATTTTTGGAGGTACCTTGTTGATATATATTCTTAATGTATTGCGTATTGCCTTATTGGTAGTTTTGATGTATCATTTTCCAGAAATGAAACATCTTTTGCATGGCGTTTTATTTCCAGCCATAATTTATGGTTCCGTTTTTCTTTTATGGATAATTTGGGTGAATAAATTTTCGAAATATGCTAAATAAAATACTTCAGAATAAAACCAGTATTTTTTGTTTGGCAATACTGTTATGTTTATTAATGTTTGTGAGAGCTTTTGAAAGTCAATTGTTTTATGATCCTTTTTTGGCTTATTTTAATGGTGATTATTTGAAATTGCCTTTGCCAAAATTTAATGCGGGAATGCTTTTTTTGGGACTGTTGCTTCGTTATGTTTTGAATACTATTTTCTCTTTGGGAATCCTCTATTTTATTTTTAAGGATTGGAAAATGATTTCATTTGTTAGTGTTTTGTACGTTTTGTTTTTCGTGATTCTAATTATTGTCTTCTTTTTTGTTCTTTATATTTTTAAAAATCAGCAAAATTTGTTGCTCTTTTATGTGCGGCGTTTCTTGATTCAGCCTTTGTTTCTATTTGTTTTTGTACCGGCTTTTTATTTTCAAAAACTGAATAAATAGTTTTGTATTTGAAACAAGTAAAAAGTAAATGCAGCTTTTGGCTTTTAATTTTAACAGGAGTTTTGGTTTTTACTCTATTTAAAATGGTAATTTTGCAGTATGAAATTCAGGAAACATATTAGTGTGTTTTTGGCTGTTCTATTATTGGTTTCCAATGTAGGACTGGCTTTCAACGTGCATTATTGTGGCGGGAAAATATCGTCGGTTTCCTTGAATACTGCCTTGCCTTCAGTGCAGAGTGAAAAAGGTTGTTGTGAACAAAAAGTAGCCAGCAAAAAAGACAAATGCTGCAAGGACAAAAAAATCGTCTTCCAGAAAAAATCGGATATTGGAATTGTAAAATCTTTTTCTTTTCAAATTGATTATTCTTTTGTAATTCCTGAAACGCATTCGTTTGTTTTTACTGCAGTAGATAATTTCAAAAACAATTCTACACTTGCTTATTATTGCGATGCCAATGCACCGCCACTTTTTAAGCTGTACAGCCAATACCTCCTTTACGATAAATTATAATGTTTAATGGGAGCTGAATCCTTGTTTTTGGGTTTGGCAGTATTAATCATTATAATTTTAATCATGAAAACAAATATAGTAATAGTGCTATTGCTCTTGTTTGCTGCTTTTGATTCCTATTCGCAAGATACTTTACGCGAAATCAAAGTGCAGTCTACACGCAAGAGCATACAAAAATCATATACACTTACCGGTAATACAACATTGGTTACCAAAAAGGAACTGCTCAAGGCGGCTTGTTGCAATCTTGCCGAAAGTTTTGAAACCAATCCCTCGATAGATGTTAATTTTTCGGATGCCTTAACCGGGACTAAACAAATCAAAATGTTGGGTCTTACAAGTCCTTACTTGTTAATGACTCAGGAAAATGTGCCTTCCGTTAGAGGGGCTTCACAAGCATTTGGGCTTTCTTTTACGCCCGGACCTTGGATAGAGAGCATTCAGATTAGCAAAGGCGCAGGGAGTGTGGTAAATGGATTCGAAAGTATTTCGGGTCAAATCAATACCGAGTTGGTGAAGCCATTAACGGAAGCGCCGGTTTTATTAAACGCTTATGGCTCTACGGATTCCAGATATGAGCTAAATGCAAATTTAAATACCAAATTGTCTGATAAATGGGCTACAGGCTTGTTGCTGCATGGCAATATACGTGATTCTAAAATGGATAGGAATGACGATGGGTTTCTTGATAATCCTTTGCAAAAACAAATCAATGTGCTAAACCGTTACCAATATTACAACGCAGAAACAGGTTGGGTTAGTTTTATTAATTTCCAATTTATGGATGATAACAAGCAAATGGGTCAAGTGGATTTCAATCCCGATACTGATAAAGGGACAACTAATTTATGGGGTTCAGAAATTGATACCAAAAAAATAGATATTTCTACAAAATTGGGATATGTTTTTAAGGATAATCCGTCTCAAAGTATTGGTTTTCAAAATGCATTCTCCAGCTATGATCAAGATTCATATTTCGGATTGAATGGATATAATATCAAGCAAAACAGTTTTTATTCCAATTTGATTTTTAATTCCATTATCAACAATGATAGAAACAAGTTTGCAACAGGTTTGAATTTTACTTATGACAATTATTTGGAGTTTGTTAACGCAACCGATTATAGCAGAATTGATAATACAGTGGGTGGCTTTTTTGAATATACTTTTGATAATCAAGATAATTTCAGTCTGATTCTTGGTGGTAGGGTAGATTATGGAAATCGTTTGGGAGTTTTTGCAACACCCAGACTACATTTGAAATATAATCCTTGGGAGAAAGGAGTGTTAAGGGCTTCAGTGGGAAGAGGAAAGCGTCCTGCCAATATTTTTGCCGAAAATCAAGCATTATTTGCAAGTTCAAGAACATTTGATGTTGTAAATGCCGGAGGTGAATTGTATGGATTGGATCCTGAAATTGCTTGGAATTATGGTCTTAGTTTTATGCAAGGATTTAAATTGTTTCACAGAAACGCTGATGTGACAGCCGATTTTTATAGAACTAATTTTCAGAACCAAGTTGTGGTTGATGTTATGGAAAGTCCGCAGTCAGTGATTTTTCATAATTTGGATGGTACTTCATATGCCAATAGCTTTCAATTGGAATTTAATTATGAATTGGCAAAGCATTTCGAATTGCGTACGGCTTACAAATATTATGATATCAAGACAGATTATTTGTCAGGTAAGTTTCAAAGACCATTGCAGGCAGCTCATCGTTTCTTTGGTAATTTAGGTTATGAAACCCATATTCTAGACAAGGGACAACAATGGAAATTCGATTTTACTTACAATTGGATTGGAAAGCAACAATTACCATATACTGCTTCAAATCCTGCTGCGTATCAACTTCCAGAACATTCGCCGGCATATTCCTTGATGAATGCTCAGATTACGAGAACATTTTCCAGTACTTTTGAAGTATATGTAGGAGGCGAGAACATTGGGAATTACACGCAAAACCCAGCTATAGTTGATGCTCAAAATCCTTTTGGCACTAATTTTGACGCAACTATTTTATACGCACCAGTATTTGGGCAGATGTATTATGCGGGTTTACGGTTTAAAATAAAATAAATGTCAATCTCAAAACAAATTTTTAGAACAAATTTTAATATCAAATAAAAATGAAAACAAATATTCAACAAAATAGAAAGAACGGAAATACGTTAAAAAACCTGTTTTTAGTAGTCTTAATGACTGTGCTTGCATTTTCGGCTCAAGGCCAAGAAAAGAAAAATAAAAACGCAAAATATACTACCGAAGTAAATGGAAATTGTGAGCAATGCCAGAAGAGAATTCAAAAAGCGGCTTATTCGGTTCCGGGCGTAAAATCGGCTTCGTGGAATATTGAAACGCATAAATTGAATTTAGTTATTAATGAAGAAAAGTGTTCCTTGACCGATGTGAAAAAAGCAGTAGCCAAGGTAGGGCATGATACAGATGGAGTAAAAGCAACCAAGGAGGATTATGATAATCTTCATTCATGTTGTCAATATGATAGATTGTAATTTGTATTGGCAAAAGTTTCTTAAGTCTGGGAGTTTTTCAGATTATAAAAAGACATCAAAATGGTACTTCATTTTGGTGTTTTTTTATGTTTTTTAATCGTTAATAAAATTTTAAAATCAGGCATTGTATTGTGGTTCACCTAAATTATTACTACTTTCACAGCCTAAATAAAATACAAGACTTTTATGAATAATTTTGATTGGACCCAATTAGTAAATCCTGAATTTTATATAACTTTTACAATTGGTGGCATTCAACTGGGTTTGTATATCGTTTTGTTTATTGTTTTTGCGGAAACTGGTCTTTTTGCCGGATTTTTTCTTCCAGGCGACAGTCTTCTTTTTCTTGCTGGAATTTACAGTGGTGAATTGGTTCAGAATGTTGTTTATATCGAAAATGATTTCATAAATCTTGTTATACTTTCATCACTAGTGGCGCTTGCCGGTATTCTTGGAAACATGGTGGGCTATTGGTTTGGTGCCAAAAGCGGCTATTATTTATACAACCGAGAAGATACACTTTTGTTTAAGAAAAAATATTTGCTGCAGGCCAAGGAATTCTTCGAAAAACACGGAGGAAAAGCGATTATTTATGCAAGGTTTTTGCCAATTGTGAGGACTTTTGCCCCTATAGTAGCCGGTATTGGAAGTATGGACAAGAAAAAATTTATGTTCTTTAATGTGCTGAGTTCAATTTTATGGTCTTTTATTTTGATTTTTGCTGGACATTATCTTTATGGTATGTTTCTAGAAATGGGAATTGATTTAAAACAGCATATTGAAAAAATCGTCATCGGAATTATATTGGTTTCAACCTTTCCTGTTTTTCTTAAATTGATTAAGAAAAAAGTGACTCATCATGAATAATCTTGAATTTTAAAAAATAATAAGTAACCGTTTTGTGTGTAAAATAACAAGGCGGTTTTTTTGTATTATCTAGGAGCTATTAATTAGGTAATGTGTTATATTAATGAAAAGGCCGTTATCCTATTTCTGAACCTGAATTCTTAATAGATATCGCTCCGATGGAGCTTAAAAATACTGCCATTTTGAACTTCTTATAAATAGTATGTTCTTATGGAGCTGAAGGTTTTAAATTAATATGGAATTTAGCCACAGAGTGGCAAGATATTTATAGAAAACAATAACAGTTTAGTATTTCAGAGCTCCATAGGAGCGAAATATAAAAACATATTAATAATCGAGTTCAGGTTCTGGTGATTTGACAAATTATGCATAAAAAAATCCGCCAAGAAAATTTCAGGGCGGATTTTGTTTTGAAAAAATTTCTTTCAGGTTATTCTTTATCAATTTGTTTTCGGAGATAAATTAGGAGTTGCTATTTTTCTAATTTCAGAAATTAAGTGTCCGTTTTCTGAAAACCCTTCCAATAAAATCTGAAATTCTCTTTGGTTTCCTTTTGGAAACTTAATTTCATAAGCTGAACCATCTTGTGTGGAAATATTTGGCGACCAATTCAAGGTTCCGAAATAGTTAAATTCCTCTGGGGTTTCAAATAGTGAATTATGGTATTTTATATTTGGGGTAAAACCATTTGTTGCAATCAATGTTGTGTATTTGGCAGTGGTATATTTATTCATGGAGTTGATGTCTTTCAGGAAGATTTTGATCGTTCCATTGCCACGGGCTGTGAGGTCAGAAGAACCGGATTGGTCAATGTAAATCTCATCAACATCAGATAACGAAAGACTAAACAGGTAGTTTAGATCAAATACTTCTACATTATCAATATACACGGTAGGAGGGAGTGCAGAATCGCCAGTGTATAAACTTCTGTTGCTTTTAATGTAAACATCGCCGGTTTGTGAGTCCATACCCGTACGATATCCGTTTCGTCCGATAAAATCCAAAACTCTTTCAAAAGATTTTTCGTCAATTTTGTAGGCTGTCGCAAAAGGGCTCATGCTTTTTTGGTGTTTTAGGACTTTTTTTGTGCTTTTGACAACTACTTCATCTAGTTTAATGGCTTTGTTTTCAGTCGATTTTTTGAATTTAAAGTCACCGTCCGATTTTTTTTCTGCTATACAAATGGTTTTATCAAATTGCATCGGTAATGGAAACATATTTTGATTAGGAAAAACTCTTGCTTGAATTTTGTTTCCTACCGCCATGTTTTTTTCATTGTACATTTGTAAAATAAACACTGTCGAATCTTGGACAAAAAAGTTTTCGAATTTAAAATGGCTGTCTTTGTCTATGGCTGTTTTTTCAAATATGCTGTTTTTTAATGAAACGAGAGACATGGTGTATTTGGAATTGGCGTTTAGTATAGTGTTTACAGTTCCTTTTATGGTCACGCCTCTGTCAAAATGGTGGGTTGCTTTTGGAGGATTGGTTTTAATGTTGATCCAAAGGAATTTGCTGTTGTTTTGATTTAGCATCAATAATTCCATTTCCTGCTTTTTGGTTTTGTTGTTTGGGTCAAAATAAGAATAGTTGTCTATTTCCGGATTTTCCAAATAGGCATTAAGATGAAAAGTTCCAATAATTGATCTTTTTTGATTGATGCAGATGTTGTTTTCAGGGAGTACGCTGATGCTTAGATTGGCTTGGTTTATTTCGGTTTTTCCTGATAATGCTATACTGTCATTAACAATATTCCTTGCTTCCAGTGTTGTAACCGGTGTGTCTGTTGAGTATATGTAGATTAGTCTCTCGGCAATTTCATTTAAATCTTCATCAATTAATCGTATACTGTTAACGCCTTCGGATAAATTCTGCTTGTTCAATATCACGGTTTGTTCAGTTTTCTTATTGTCGAAAGAAATTTCGCTTTGGGCAGATTTTCCATCTTGCTGAATTAATACGGTGAACTTTTTGTTTTGATATAGTTCTGCCCCTTTTTCATTTGTTTTAATTTCAATAATAAGTTTGTTGTTGGGTAAATTATTGTTGTAGGTTATAATGAACCCCGTTTCTCTAGCTTTAGGGACAATTTGGGAGATATTTAATTTATCTGATTTTATTTTTAGGGTATAGGTTTCGTTTGTGGAAGGGATAAAATAAAAAGCACCATTACCCATTTTATTGGTGCGAAAACGGGAAACTTCATTTGATTTGGAGTCAGTAATGATTCCTTCGGTTGCTATTCCTTTTTTGTTACAATCCTTGATGCTGACGCCAATGGTATTGCTAATTTCATTAATGATGGATCCGCTTTCAGGATGTATGGTAACTGTTGCGCTTTTCCAGTTGGGTTCATTGGTATTAAAATTATAGGCGTTATTCTTGTCAATGATTTCAATTGTTTGGACAAAAGAGTCGTCTTCCTTGAAATTGTTCATCCAATTGGTGTAGAAATGGAAGTAGTATTTGCCTGTTTTAAACTTATCATTCAGATGGATTCCTCCCGCAAAAGTTCCCTTGTTTGTGAAAAGCAATTGTTGTAGAACAACTTCTTCTTTTTCATTATAAACGATTAATTGTACATTGGTGGTATTGTCATTTGGGACGTTGTTATTTCTGTTCCAGACATATCCTTTGAAAGCAAGATCCTCACTATTCGTATATGTATTTTTGTTGAATTGTACGTGGATAATCTCCCTGTCATAACTAAAGTAACTATCAATATAATTCTTTATTCTTTCTTTGTTGTTGACGGTTTGGGAGTATGATTGAAAAAAGAAAAACAAACAGAAAGTTTTGATAATTAATTTCATGATTGAAGATAAAAGAGCTGTTTTCTAAATAGTTAATGGTTGTTCAAATTTAATCGTAAAAATATTATAAAATGGTTAAAATGTTCCTAATCTTTCATTTTAATCAATATGAAATAGTAAGGAGTTTTAAATTTTGGTTGAAGATTAGATAAAAAAAAATCCGCCAAGAAAATATTTCAAGGCGGATTTTATATTCAAAATTGGGATGGATTACATCATTCCTGGCATACCACCGCCCATGTGACCTGCGCCACCTGCGTTTTCTTCCTTAATGTCTATTAACGCACATTCTGTAGTTAATATCATTCCTGAAACTGATGCAGCATTTTCCAAAGCTACACGAGTTACTTTTTTAGGATCGATAATACCTGCTTTTAACATATCTACATACTCGTCTGTTTTTGCATTGTAGCCAAAATCTCCAGAACCTTCAGCAACTTTTGCTACTACTACAGAACCTTCAAGTCCAGCATTTTCAACAATAGTTCTTAAAGGAGCTTCTATAGCGCGAGAAATAATTTTAATTCCTGTAGCTTCGTCTGGATTATCAGCTTTTAGAGCTTCAAGCGATTGTTTTGCTCTTAATAAGGCAACACCACCACCAGCTACAATTCCTTCTTCAACAGCAGCACGAGTAGCATGAAGTGCATCGTCAACTCTGTCTTTTTTCTCTTTCATTTCTACTTCAGATGCAGCACCAACATAAAGAACGGCAACACCACCGGCTAATTTAGCCAAACGTTCCTGCAATTTTTCCTTGTCATAATCAGAAGTCGTAGTTTCCATTTGACCTTTGATTTGGTTAACACGATTTTTAATCATATCAGCTTCTCCAGCACCACTAACAATAGTTGTATTGTCTTTGTCAATGTTTACTCTTTTTGCAGTTCCCAACATTTCGATAGTTGTGTTTTCTAGAGTATAACCTCTTTCTTCAGAAATTACGGTACCACCAGTCAAGATTGCGATATCTTCCAACATTGCTTTTCTTCTGTCACCAAAGCCTGGAGCTTTTACAGCAGCGATTTTCAATGCACCACGCAGTTTGTTTACTACCAATGTAGATAACGCTTCTCCGTCAACATCTTCGGCAATAATCAATAATGGTTTTCCTGATTGAGCTACTGGCTCAAGAACAGGTAGTAATTCTTTTAAGGAAGATACTTTTTTGTCATATAAAAGAATGTAAGGGTTGTCTAATTCTGCTTCCATTTTTTCTGGATTGGTAACAAAATAAGGAGAAAGGTATCCTCTGTCAAATTGCATTCCTTCTACAACATCTACATAAGTATCAGTTCCCTTAGCCTCTTCAACTGTGATTACACCTTCTTTTCCAACTTTTGCGAAAGCATTAGCGATTAATTCACCAATTACTTCGTCGTTGTTTGCAGAAATAGATGCAATTTGTTTTATTTTTTCAGAATCGCTTCCTACAACTTTAGTCTGTAAAGCTAAATCAGCAACAATAGCTTCAACGGCTTTGTCAATTCCACGTTTTAAATCCATTGGATTTGCTCCTGCAGCAACGTTTTTCAAACCTTCTTTTACGATAGCTTGTGCCAAAACAGTTGCAGTTGTAGTTCCGTCTCCGGCTAAATCATTAGTTTTTGAAGCTACTTCCTTTACCATCTGAGCGCCCATGTTCTCTAATGGGTCTTTTAATTCGATTTCTTTTGCAACCGAAACTCCATCTTTGGTAACTGTAGGGCCTCCAAAAGATTTTCCAATAATTACGTTACGTCCTTTTGGACCAAGAGTTACTTTTACTGCATTTGCCAATGCGTCAACACCACGTTTTAAACCGTCGCGTGCTTCAATATCAAATTTTATATCTTTTGCCATTATATTTTTTTTTAAATTGTTTAAGGTTTAAATGTTTAAAGTTGTTCAACGAGAACGACAAAACTTTACTCTTAAGCTTTATTCTTTAGGATTTAAATACTAGATTATTGCTAAAATGTCGTCTTCACGCATTATTAGATAATCTTTTCCTTCTAGTTTTAATTCAGTTCCAGCGTATTTTCCATAAAGTACGGTATCTCCAATTTTTACAGTCATGGTATGGTCTTTTGTTCCGTTTCCTACTGCTACTACTGTTCCTTTTTGTGGCTTCTCTTTGGCTGTATCTGGAATAAAAATTCCTGACGCCGTTTTCGTTTCAGCTGCAACTGGCTCAATAAGAACTCTGTCTGAAAGTGGTTTAATGTTTAATGTCATGATTTTTATATTTATATTAAATTTTACTGTTTTTTTTCTTTTCAGAAATTATGCCATTGCAGGTAAACTGACATTTTTTCTTATAAAAAATGCCAGCTTTGACAGGCTGGCATTTTTATGTATTTATTTGAACAAATTATTTTGCTGGAGCTGGAGCCGGAGTATTTGCTGCAGGTGCATTCTGAGCTGGAGCATTTGTTTTTGGTGCGGCTGCTTCGGTATTGTCAATGATTTTTGAATCTGAATCACTCAAGGTTCCTGTGAAACTCAAACCAGAAAGTAAGATTAATGCAATTAATATAGTTGCCAATGTCCAAGTACTTTTGTCTAAGAAATCAGTAGTTTTTTGTACACCACCTAACATTTGAGAACCACTTATTGTAGAAGAAAGTCCGCCACCTTTAGGGTTTTGAACCATGATTACTACGATCAATAGAAAACATACTATTGTAATTAAAACTAAAAAAATTGAAAACATACTATTTATTATTAATTGTTATTTTGTTGTATTATCCTAATATCTTTTATACGGTCTGCAAAGAAACTACTTTTTTCTGGATATTTCAAAATTAATATTTCATAAGCTTGTATCGCTTTTTGATATTTTTTTTGTTCCAAATAAACTTTGGCCAAAGTTTCGGTCATTAAATAAGAATTATCCTCTTTGTTAAGGTCCAAGTTAGGTGTGAATACAACTCCTGGCTTGATTGGTGGAATTTTTGGACTAGTTTCTATGAACTTATCTATTAATTCGGCTTTTTTCTTTTTGTCTTCATCAATGATTGGGGCGGGTTCTATTGTGACACTTTTAACTTCCTCTTTTGGGCTTTCCCGTAGTATAGGCTGCATCCTTGAAATTTGAAGCCATTGATGAAACGAATGTGTTTCTGATTTTGAAAAATCTATTGGTTTTCCAATTTCCAATTTTTTTTCAGCTTCAACGGTTTCTTCAACAATAATTGTTGTTGGAGTTGCTTCTTTTATAGAATCCAGAATGGATTGTTCTACATTTTTATCGATTTCTAATCTATCAATAAAGAGAGAGTTGTTTTGGGGAGTATTGGCATTGGCCTCTTTTATAGAAGTAAGAATCGAGTGCTCCAAAGGGCTTTTGGCTACTGGAATTTCTTCTTTTTTTACAATTTTACTATCAACTACTGTTATATTGAGTAATTCTTCAATCTTTTTTTCGTAAGTCTTCCTTTGTATTGCAATGAATGATTCGGAAGTTATAAAATCAAATAAAACGCTTCGATCTGTTGTATGGGCAGCGGCTATTTTTAACGCAAAATTATATTTGTAACTATTTTGATTATAAAGCCCCTTTAGTCGCAACGCTCTGGCACTTTGAAAATATGGAAATTCATCCAATACCTTTTCCAAAGCCACCGTTTGAATGTCGTTGATTTCTTCGGGTTGGTTTAATAAATAATTATAACTGCTAACGTTCATTTGTTTAATATTCTGTTTTAGAAATTATCTTCCAGTTGTAATATTCTAATTTTGTGTTGTCTATTGTTTTCTGCTATCTGAAAATTACAGTTTACTTACTCTTTTAAATTTACCATTTTGCCAATGATTCATTGAAAATGTCCTGCGTAATTCTTTCGAATATTTCCTTGATTGCAGCATCTTTCGTAGCTCCTGTTAATTGTTGTGTTGCTGGATAATCGTAATAAAATTCAAAGGTTTTTTCAAAATCATCGGCTTCTTTATTTTTATTTGTAAATCTAACATTTACCCTTATTTTTAATCGGTTTTGCGCAGCTTTCTGATCGGCCGTTGCTGTCATTGGACTGATTCGGTAATCAGTAATTTCACCTTCATACGCTAAATCACCTCCATTTGTCCTCAATTCTAAATTCGTTTGATTTTGAATCAAGTCTTGCAATGTAAGTGTAAAAGTTCTGTCAATACCTGGTTCAATCAACTCAGATGTATTTGTAAAAAAACTTACTTGAAATGTTTTAGCATCGATTGGACCTGTTCCTGTAAAGTTATAAACAGAACAGCTGCCAAGTGTGAAAAGTATAAATAAATAAGGAAGTGTTTTTTTCATTGGAAGTTTAGTGGTTTTCAATTTTTAAATTGCTCCGCCCGTTCGCTATCGCTCGGGTCCAATTCTCTCTGGAATCTAAATTCATTTTCAAATATATGAAATTTCGAATTTCGAATTTGAAATTTTATTTTGAGCTTTGTTTTGTTTTTTAGAATTATTTGTTAAAGATCAAATTGCTTGATTTTTCGATATAATGTTCGTTCCGAAATACCTAATTCATCTGCAGCTGCTTTTCGTTTTCCTTTGTTTTTTTCTAATGATTTTTTGATCATTTCGATTTCTTTTTGTTCCAGTCTTAATATTTCTTCTTCCTCAATGGTTTCGGCCAGAAGATAATTGTTAGAATCCTGTTCTTCATAATCTTCTTCTCGGTTCGAATTGGGTAGAAACTGAGTTCTTGGTTCTTCCTCGAAATCTATTTCACTGTCTTCTTCTTTTGATCCGTATATTTTCTTGATCAGTGATTTATTGGTTTCCTGAACTTTGGTGCTGCCATTTTGCATCAATTCCAAAGTTAATTTTTTCAGGTCATGCAAATCACTTTTCATGTCAAAAAGGACTTTGTATAAAATCTCTCTTTCGGTATTGAAATCGCTATCGCCTTTTTTATCTTTTATCACCGAAGGCAATATATTGTTGTCTTCAGTTGGTAAATAGGACTGTAAGGTAGCGGCATTAATGTCCCTGTTGGTTTCCAATACGGATATTTGCTCAGCAACATTTCGCAATTGTCGGATGTTACCGCTCCAGCGAAATTTTTGCAAAAGCAAAATAGCACTTTCATCAAGTCTTAATGGAGGCATTTTGTATTTATTGGCAAAATCGGCAACAAATTTTCGGAACAATAAATGAATGTCTTCTTTTCGTTCTCTCAACGGAGGCAAAGTAATATCTACGGTACTTAAACGGTAGTATAAATCCTCACGGAATTTTCCTTTTTCGATAGCCTTAAATAAATTGACATTGGTTGCAGCTACGATTCGGACATTTGTTTTTTGAACCAGAGAAGAACCTACCTTTAAGAATTCCCCGTTTTCTAAAACACGCAGCAAACGAACTTGAGTTGTTAGAGGCAATTCTCCAACTTCATCAAGAAAAATAGTTCCGCCATTGGCTACTTCAAAATAACCTTCGCGTGTACTGGTTGCACCCGTAAAAGCTCCTTTTTCGTGACCAAAAAGTTCACTGTCAATAGTCCCTTCTGGAATGGCTCCACAGTTTACCGCAATGTATTTTCCGTGTTTTCGGTGTGATAAGGAATGAATGATTTTTGGAATACTCTCTTTTCCAACACCACTTTCTCCGGCTACCAAAACCGAAATATCGGTAGGAGCAACCTGAATGGCTTTTTCTATCGCACGATTCAGCTTTGGGTCATTCCCAATAATCTCAAATCGTTGTTTTATGTTTTGAACTGTTTCCATATTTTTAGCTATGAAGCAATTTCGTTATTTTATTTACCACAAATTACACAAATTTTCACAAATTCTTATCTCAGGAATTTATCAGTCTTTTGTGAATTAATGATTTGTTTTGAAAGTTTGCGATTATTCCAACAGGAGTGTCTGCTAATTTCATATAATTCAATATTTGCGCAAGATGGTCGTTGCTGATTTCTTTGACTGATTTTATTTCGAGAATAATATCATCATAAACCACAAAATCGGCATAAAATTTATGAGGTAAAATAACCCCTTTGTATTCTACATTGTATTCTTTTTCTCTTTGGAATGGAATATTATGATTTTTGAATTCTATTTCTAAAGCGTCTTTGTAAACAATTTCAAGTAAACCAGGCCCTAGTAATCGATGAACTTCCATACAAATCCCCACAATTTTATAGTTTTCATCTTTTTTGTAATAATACTCAGAGTCAGTCATATTAATTTTTTAATAAAAATAATTTGTGAAAATTTGTGTAATTTGTGGTCAAATAAATCAATTCATGTCACTCAACCCAACTGCTTCCCCTTTCAAAGTTCCGCTGGTGCAATTTGTAATTTTTACATTCACAAAATCACCAATTTTATAATCTTCTTTTGGGAAAACAACCGTAATACTTTGTGAATTTCTACCCGAAAACTCTTCCTTAGATTTTTTAGAAACTTTCTCAACCAAAACTTCTACAGTCTTTCCAATAAATTCCTCAGAGCGGAACCAAGCGTGTTTTTGTTGCAAATCGACAATTTCCTGTAATCTTCTCGCTTTCGTTTCTTCAGGAACATCATCCTCCATTTTTCTTCCTGCCAGAGTTCCCGGACGTTCCGAATAGCTGTACATATAACCAAAGTTGTATTTTACATATTCCATTAAGCTCAAAGTGTCTTGATGATCTTCTTCCGTTTCTGTAGGGAATCCCGAAATCATATCCTGTGAGATAGCACCATCAGGAATAATCGAACGAATTTTATCAATCAAAGCCATGTATTCTTCTCTGCTGTGCAAACGATTCATTTCCTTCAAAATTCTGTTACTTCCCGACTGAACAGGCAGGTGAATATGCTTACAGATGTTTGGATACTTAGCAATAACGTGCAAAATGCTTTCGTGCATATCCTGCGGATTAGATGTCGAAAAACGAATACGCATTTTTGGGAAACCAACGGCTACCATTTCCAGTAACTGGTCAAAATCTACTGCGGTTGCTTTCTGCATTTCGGTAGCATTAACGAAATCCTTTTTCAAACCACCACCATACCATAAATAGCTGTCCACGTTTTGGCCAAGAAGTGTAATTTCCTTAAATCCTTTATCCCACAAATCCTGAATTTCGTTCATGATACTTTGTGGTTCACGGCTGCGTTCACGACCGCGGGTAAAAGGAACCACACAAAATGTACACATATTATCGCAGCCTCTTGTAATCGAAACCAAAGCCGTAATTCCGTTGCTCATCAAACGAACAGGTGAAATATCACCATACGTTTCTTCTTTCGACAGAATTACATTTATCGCATCGCGGCCTTCTTCAACTTCACTTAATAAATTGGGTAAATCTTTATAGGCATCAGGACCCACTACTAGGTCAACGATTTTCTCTTCATCAAGAAATTTTTCTTTCAAACGCTCCGCCATACAACCCAAAACACCAACCTTCATCTTCGGATTGGTACGTTTGACAGCATTATATTTCTCTAAACGTTTGCGGATAGTTTGCTCAGCCTTGTCTCGAATAGAACAGGTATTAACCAAAACCAAATCAGCCTCTTCCAAAACCGAAGTCGTATTGTAACCGCCATCAGATAATATAGAAGCCACAATTTCGCTATCCGAAAAATTCATCGCACAGCCATAGCTCTCTATAAAAAGTTTTTTAGTATTCTCCGGTTTATGTTCCAGAACAAGGCTGTTCCCTTGTTTGCTTTCTTCAATTATCTTTTCCATTAGGGTATTTTCAAAGCGCAAAGATAAGGCAATTGCAGTGATTATGACAAGATGTCAGCCGAAGAATTAACAAAATTTAAAGGATTCAAGATTCTGTATTAACGATTGTAGATTTCTGATATTAGGACTCAACTAAAATTGACAAATCGAACCTTGTTGGAATTTTTATTCTGCAGTAAATCTAAAATCAAATATCATTAATCTTCAAAAATTATCTGGAGCTATTTCCCGCTTTCCGTTACAAGTCCTCACAAAAAAAGTAAAGTTTCCAAAGTACTAGAAAGAGCTTCCGTTGGTCGCTTTTCTAGTACAGGAAATTTTTACTTTTTTTGCTACGGGCTTTTCACTTCAATCGGGACTAGGGCATTGGTCGCAAAATAGAAGCCACAGCGTGTCAAAATATTTATAGAAAATCAAGAAAATCAGTCTGTATGGAGTTCCATCGGAGCGGAATTGTTAAGGCAATTATAATCGAGTTCAGGTTTTGATAACTTCAATTGTTTTCATGAAACCCGAAACTCTTTCAATAAAAAACCATTAGCAACATTCTTAAAATCCTCCAATTGATTCTGAATCCAAACTTCATCATGTCCCAATTCATCCGCCAGTAACTGAGCCACTTTATTAGAACATTCAATCGCAATTCTGGCATCCAAAAACAGTAACCGGACACGTCTTGCCAAAACATCTTCAACCGTTGTGGCCATTTCATGTCGGATGGCCCAAACCACTTCGGCTAAAGTATAGTCATAGTTGGGATGTAGTTTTTGCTTTAATTCAGGTTTATTTTTCTGTAATTGAAGTATCGCTTCGGCATCTGTTCCATAAACCGATAAATGGTTTTCAAAATCAATGATATTATTTTTTACGTTTCCATGAATGGGCAAATTTTTGGTTTTGCATTTGCGTTTTGGTAATTGATGTACTTCAATGGTTTTGTCTATAATATCTTCGGCAATTTTCCGATAGGTTGTCCATTTTCCACCTGTGATAGTTATTAACCCCGTTTTAGAAACTATTATTTTATGGCTTCTGGAAACTTCTTTGGTTTTTTGCCCATTATTTTCTGGTGCAACAAGAGGCCTTAGTCCTGCAAAAACCGAAAGAACATCTGCCCGTGTTGGTTTTTTTGTCAAATACTTTTGTGCTGTTGTCAATACAAATTCAATTTCTTCTTCCAAAGCTATTGGTTCAAGATCGGATTTTTTTACCAGAGTATCAGTAGTGCCCACAACTATTTTATCGTGCCAGGGCACGGCAAAAAGAACTCTTCCGTCACTCGTCTTCGGAATCATTAAAGCATGCTCACCAGACAAAAAAGACTTGTCAAATACTAAATGAATCCCTTGACTCGGGACAATGTATTTTTTATAAACAGCATCATTCATTTTCATGATGGCATTGGTAAAAACTCCAGTTGCATTAATAACTGCTTTACCTTTTATGGTATATTCTTTTTTGGTCTCCTGATCCGAAGCTACAATTCCAATGATTTGATTTTTATCGTTTTTTAATAGTTGTGTGACTTTAAAATGATTCAGAACACAAGCTCCTTTTTCTACAGCGGTCTGAGCTAAATTAACAGCCAATCGCGAATCATCAAATTGACCATCGTGATAAAGTACACCGCTTTGCAATCCTTTTTGTTCTATTGAAGGCAATTGTGCTATTGTTTTTTCTTTGGATAAAAATTTGGAAGTTCCAAGACTCAGGTCCCCCGCTAAATGATCGTAGAATTTTAACCCTAAAGTGTAGAATATTCCGCCCCACCAATTGTAATTTGGAATGATGAATGATTCATTTTTTGCGAGGTGTCTGGCGTTTTTCATCATCAGGCCTCTTTCTTTCAATGCTTCTATGACCAGGGCTAAGTTGCCTTGTTCCAAATAACGGACTCCTCCGTGAATTAATTTTGTACTTCGGCTTGAGGTACCTTTTGCAAAATCTACCGCCTCCAGAAGTATGGTTTTAAAACCTCTGCTTGCTGAATCTACCGCAGTTCCCAGTCCGTTTGCGCCTCCGCCAATAATGATAACGTCCCAGATTTGTTCTTCTTTGAGTTTGTTTAGTTGTTCAGTTCGATTCATTGAGGTTTTGTAGTTAGATTTGGTTGCATGTAGTAAAATTAATCAATTAATCTTTTAGAAAAACCAATGGTAGATTTAGCTATAATATATAGGTATAAGAAAAAATACAAAAATTAATATTAACTACTGATCAAATCCAATTTCATATAAAAAAATAAAGTTCATTATTAATCAATTTTTAATTTGTTGATGTAATTGTCATGGCAATTGATATTTATTCTTGAAATTGAATTTGATTTTTGTAATTAAAATATCTGTGTTTTCCATAGCAGATTTGCTTTGTTTTAGGATTTAAATTGTTTTTAAAATCAAGGAAAGGCTGATATTTAAAAAAAAAAATTACTTTTGCGATTCAAACAAAAGCAAAATGGCAAAGAATTTAGTGATAGTTGAGTCCCCAGCAAAGGCGAAAACAATCGAAAAATTTCTAGGAAGTGAATATCAGGTAGAGTCAAGTTACGGGCATATTGCCGATTTACCTTCTAAAGAAATTGGTGTTGATGTCGAAAATGGATTTACACCCAAGTACGAAGTTTCGTCTGATAAGAAAGCGTTAGTGTCCAAATTAAAAGCGTTAGCCAAAAATGCGGATATGGTTTGGTTAGCGAGCGATGAGGACCGCGAGGGAGAAGCTATTTCATGGCATTTAGCAGAAGAATTGAAACTTAAAAAAGAGAAAACCAAACGTATTGTTTTTCATGAGATTACCAAAACTGCCATTCTTAAAGCAATTGATAAGCCTCGTGAAATTGATTATAATCTTGTTAATGCGCAGCAGGCCCGTAGAGTTCTGGACCGTTTAGTTGGTTATGAATTATCTCCGGTACTATGGAGAAAAGTGAAAGGTGGTTTGTCTGCCGGTCGTGTACAGTCGGTTTCTGTTCGATTAATTGTCGAGAGAGAACGTGAAATTCAGAATTTTACAGCTGTAGCAACTTATTCAGTTGTAGCAGAATTTACCAATGAAGCTGGGAAATCTTTCAAAGCAAAACTTCCAAAAAATTTCAATACAAAAAAAGAAGCCGAAGATTTCTTAAAAAAGAATATTGGTTCTATATATAAGGTAGCAGATTTAGAAACTAAACCTACTAAAAAATCACCAACGGCCCCGTTTACAACTTCAACTTTACAGCAGGAGGCAGCCAGGAAATTATACTTACCTGTTGGAATCACGATGCAGTTAGCACAGCGTTTGTACGAAGCCGGACTTATTACTTATATGAGAACGGATAGTGTAAATTTATCCAAAGAGGCGATGGATGCTGCTCAGGCAGAAATCATAAAGTCTTATGGGAAAGAATTTTCGTTTCCACGTACTTTCGCAAACAAAAGTAAAGGCGCACAGGAAGCTCACGAAGCGATTCGTCCTACTGACATGTCGCGTCACACAGTAAACATTGATAGAGATCAGGCACGTTTATATGATTTGATCTGGAAGAGGACTTTGGCTTCACAAATGAGTGATGCTAAATTAGAGCGTACAAATGTAAAAATAGAAGCGAATAATCATGATGAAGTTTTTACTGCTTCGGGAGAGGTTTTACTTTTTGAAGGGTTTCTGAAAGTTTATCTTGAAGGCCATGATGACGATGAAGAGGAGCAGGAAGGTATGTTACCAGCCTTGAAAGTCAGCGAAAAACTGCAAAACACTTATATTACTGCAACCGAAAGATATTCGAGAGCAGCAGCAAGATACACTGAAGCTTCCTTGGTAAAAAAATTAGAAGAACTCGGAATTGGACGTCCTTCTACTTATGCACCAACAATTTCTACAATTATTAACAGAAATTATGTTGAGAAAGGAAACTTAGAAGGTCAGGAGCGAAATTATACGCAATTGACTTTAGAGTCTGGCAAATTAGCAGAGAAAGTACTTAAAGAAAATACAGGTTCTGATAAAGGAAAATTAGTTCCTACAGATATTGGAACTATTGTTACTGATTTCCTGGTTAAGAATTTTGGAAATATTTTGGATTATAATTTTACAGCCAAAGTAGAACACGATTTTGATGAAATCGCCGAAGGAAATATCGAATGGACCAAAATGATGCAGGAGTTTTACAATACATTTCACCCAACGGTGAAAGATGTAGAAGCAAATGCTGACAGAGAAAGTGGAGAGCGTATTCTGGGGGTAGATCCGGAATCTGGTAAACCGGTTTCAGTTCGTTTGGGTAAATTTGGACCAATGGCCCAAATTGGTGATGCCGAAGATGAAGATAAAAAGTTTGCCAGTCTTAGACAGGAACAAAATATTGGAAATATTACTTTAGAGGAAGCTTTGAATTTGTTTTTGCTTCCAAAAAATTTAGGTACATATAAAGGAGAGGAAGTAGAAGTGAGTAATGGTCGTTATGGGCCTTATGTTCGTCACGGAAGTGTATTTATTTCTCTGCCAAGAGGAGAGGATCCATTGGATGTTTCCATGGTAAGAGCTCAGGAATTAATTGACGAAAAAGCTGTTGCCGATGCACCAATAGCTGTATATAAAGGAGAAGGTGTGCAAAAAGGGACTGGTCGTTTTGGACCATTTATCAAATGGAACGGAATTTTTATAAATGTAAGTAAGAAATATAATTTTGATAATCTTTCGCAATCTGATATCGAAGCTTTAATCGAAGATAAATTGCAAAAAAATATTGATAAAGTGCTTCATAACTGGGAAGAGGAAGGTATATTGGTAGAGAAAGCGCGTTGGGGTCGTTCCGTAATTACAAAAGGCAAGATAAAAATTGAATTAAGCAAAGATGTTGATGCAACCCAATTGACTTTAGCGGAAGTTCAGGAAATGATTGCCAAAAAGACGCCGGCAAAAAAAGCAGCGGCAAAAAAAACAACAGCCACTAAAAAACCTGCAGCTAAAAAAGCTGTGACTAAAAAGAAATAACTAGTTACATTCAATTAATCTTAGATCTTCTAAGGGAATATAGAAATAAATATAAAAATGGAGTTTGATTTTTTAGTGCCCTTAGATAGTGAGATTCTAAAATTCATACAAGAGTTGTCTGCTCAGCATTTGGGTAGCAAAATTGTATTGCACACTAATGATTCGATTCCTGATTTGGATAAAATTAATATTGCTATCATTGGTGTTCTTGATAATAGGGGATATAAAAACGCAAAAGCTGATGTTGATTTAAGTTCAATTAGAAAAGAATTGTACGGTATGTTTCCGGGTAATTGGAAGGCAAGTATTGCCGATCTAGGTGATGTTCTTGCAGGAAATTCAAAAGAGGATACTTATTTTGCTGTTAAAAAAATCACATCCAGTTTAATAAAAAGAAAAATCATACCAATAGTTATAGGTGGATCTCAAGATATAACCTATTCACTTTATAGGGCTTACGATGATTTGGAGCAAATGGTAAATCTGGTTTCCATAGATAGTAAGTTTGATTTTGGAAAAGAAAATCAAGATATTAGTGTTGATTCTTTTTTAACAAAAATTATTATTGATGAACCTAATAATTTGTTTAATTTTTGTAATATTGGCTACCAAACATATTATAATTCTCAAGAGGAAATTGACTTGATAGAAAAATTGTTTTTTGATGCTTATCGTTTAGGCGAAGTTTCAAATAATATTTCAATTTCGGAGCCTGTTTTTAGAGATGCTGATTTGGTTAGTATAGATTTAAAAGCTATAAAATCATCTGATTCGGGTAATTTTATTGATTTTAATCCAAATGGTTTTAATGGTAAGGAAATATGTTCTTTGTCTAGATATGCGGGCATAAGTGATAAAGTAAGTTCATTTGGTGTTTTTAATCATAATAATTCCAAACAGGAAGCAGTGATTATTGCGCAAATTTGTTGGTACTTTGTTGAAGGGTATCATTATAGATCAAATGAATATCCTTTCGGCAGCAGAGAAAAGTATTTGAAGTATATTGTGCCACTGGAAGAAGAGGACTTGGTTTTTTACAAAAGTGACAAAACGGATAGATGGTGGATTGAGATACCGTTCGTTTTAAGTTCAAACAATAAACTCAAAAAAAACACGTTATTACCGTGTTCTTATGAGGAGTATTTGGCAGCCTGTAATCAAGAAATGCCAGAAAGATGGTGGAAGGCGCAGAGAAAAAATGTTGTTTAAAAATCTTTTTTTTAAATTTAATGATTTTTTATTGAAAGCGTTAATTTTATGGGAATAGTTAAAATAATTACGTAATACTTACAATTTTTTTAAAAGTATGTTTTTTGTCGTTCTTTTTTAACGCTTCGGCGATAAAATATTTTTTTTTTAGAATTTTTAACATACATTTGACCCAATAATTTACGACTATAAAAGAATTGTTTTTTTAATAAAAAATAAATAGGTTTACAGTCTGAATAATAATGAATAGATAACCCCAATTTTTATGAAGAATTTCATTGCATTTACGGCAATTTTAACAGTGTTGATTAGCTGTGGTAGATCAAGCGACAAAGGTGAGTTGGTTGGTGTAAAAGGAGCAAAATGGCATCCGGAAAAACCTTATGGAATGACACTAGTGCCTGGTGGATCATACATCATGGGTAAGTCTGATGACGATATTGCTAATGTTGGTGACGCCCCAACAAAAACTGTTACTGTTAGATCTTTCTATATGGATGATACAGAAATCACAAACAGCGAATATCGTCAATTTGTAGAATGGGTAAAAGACTCTACTATACGTTTACGTTTGGCTATTTTAGCAGAAGAAAGTGGTCAGGGAGCTCCAACTGATGCTAAAGGAAAAGGAAAAAATACTGGTAGTATTGCTGATTACGCCTTTAATGATTCTGATCCAGAGAAAATGACTGCATACGATAAATACATGTATGATAACTATTATAGTATAGGTACTGACAAGGATCCAAATGCTTATAAAAGATTAAACAGAAAAGCAAAACTTATCAAGGATGTTAAGAAGTATCCAGATGAATATTATGTAGAAGTAATGGATTCATTGTATTTGCCTTTGGAAGCTTCATATAATGGTTTGAGAACTATGGATGTGAATAAGCTTAAATTCCGTTATACTTGGATGGATATTCAAGCTGCTGCAAAAGCCAAGGTTGGTAAAAGACAAGATTTTTTAAGAACAGAAGAGGTAAAAGTATATCCTGATACAACTGTTTGGATTAAAGACTACAGTTATTCATATAATGAGCCAATGCATAATGATTATTTTTGGCACAAAGCATACGGGGAATATCCTGTTGTAGGAGTGACTTGGAAACAAGCAAAAGCTTTTTGTGAGTGGAGAACCCTAAACAAAAATATCTACGTAAAATCTAAGAAAAAACATTTTGACAATGTAAATGCTTTCAGATTGCCAACAGAGGCTGAATGGGAGTATGCTGCAAGAGGTGGTTTGGAATCAGCTACATTTCCTTGGGGAGGTCCTTATACAAAAAGTGATAGAGGTTGTTTCTTAGCTAACTTTAAACCTAACAGAGGAGATTATGCAGCAGATCAGGCTCTATATACTGTAGAGGCTAAATCATATGAAGCCAATGGTTATAATTTGTATAATATGGCCGGAAATGTTTCAGAATGGACAGATTCTGCGTATGATTCCAATTCATATGAATTTATGTCAACAATGAATCCTGCTATTATAGACAATTCTAATAAACGCAAAGTCGTAAGAGGAGGATCGTGGAAAGATGTATCTTACTTTTTACAAGTTAGTACTCGTGCGTTTGAATATTCTGATTCAGCAAGAAGCTATATCGGATTTAGAACAGTACAAGACTATATGGGTACTCAAACAACTAAAAACAGTAAAAAATAATAAACAAGAATAACCTTAATCTAAATAACCTATAAATTAACTTTAAATTTTAAAAAAAATGGCAATATTGAGCAAAAAAGCAATGAATTTTACCTATGGTATGGGAGCGGCAGTAGTAATTATCGGAGCCCTATTTAAAATTCAACATTATCCTGGTGCAAGTGAATTATTAATAGTTGGTCTTTGTACTGAAGCTTTTATTTTTGCTCTTTCTGCGTTTGAACCTGTAGATCAAGAATTGGATTGGTCATTAGTGTATCCGGAATTGGCTGGCGGTGAAAAAGCAGACAAAAAAGAAGTAGTATCCGATGATGTTGACGGATTGTTGTCTTCAAAATTAGATGCATTGTTGAAAGAAGCAAAAATTGATGGTGAATTAATGAATAGTTTAGGAAGCAGTATTCGCAATTTTGAATCAGCTTCAAGAAACATTTCCCCAACTGTTGATTCAATTGCTGCAACAAAAAAATACAGTGAAGAATTGTCTATGGCAGCTGCTCAAATGGAATCTTTAAATAGTTTGTATAAAGTACAATTAGAAAGTGCATCAAGAAATGCTGAGGCAAATAAAGAAATAGCTGAGAATGCAAGCAAACTAAAAGAACAAATGCAATCAATGACTGCAAACATTGCTTCTTTGAATAATGTTTATGGTGGAATGCTTTCTGCAATGAGTAATAAAGGATAATTAGTTTTTTAACTATATATTATAAATATTAAAATAATAAACTAATTAGAAAAAATGGCAGGAGGAAAATTAACCCCTAGACAGAAGATGATTAACCTTATGTATTTGGTTTTCATCGCAATGTTAGCATTAAATATGTCCAAAGAAGTATTGTCTGCTTTTGGATTAATAAACGAGAGATTTGAAACTGCAAATGGTTTGGCTTTAACTTCAAATGAAGCTATTTTGGCTGATTTGGATCTTAAAGCTCAAGATAAACCAGAGCAATATAAAGTTCCTAACGAAATTGGTAAAAAAGTGGCTACTGCTACAACTACATTCTATAAATATGTTCAATCTCTTAAAGTAGATTTAACTAAAGATGTAGAAAGAGAAGAAAGCGGAAAATTACCATACGAAAAAATGGATAATTCATCTAAATTAGATGAATCATGGTTTAGTGGCGACGGATTATCTGCAAAAGGTAAAGAAGTTGTGGCTGCAGTTGAGGCTTACAAATCATCTATTAAATCTGCACTTGGTAATGATCCTAAATTTAAAGACATCTTAACTGAGTTTAATACCAAATTTAATACAGGTGATGTAAAAGATAAAGAAGGTGTAACCAAGAATAATTTAGATTATAATTTTAAGCATTTTCCATTAATTGCTTCAGTTGCAAAATTAACAGCCATTCAAAATGATGTTAATACTATTGAAAATCAAATTTTGGGAAGATTAACTGGTTCAACAGCTGTTGCTGCTGCATCAATGAAAAATTATACTGCTATAGTTATCCCAGAGAAATCTGCATTCTTTGCAGGTGAAGCTGTTAAGGGTAAGATCGTTTTAGGACGTTTTGATAAATCTACAGTTCCAACTAAAGTTGTTGTTAATGGTTCCAATTTAAATTTGGGTTCTGCATTACATGACGGTCAAGTTGATTTTAGTTTTGGTGCTGGAAACGTTGGAGAACATGATATCAATGGTAACTTTACTTTTATGGAAGACGGTAAACCGGTTGCTATTCCAATTGTAGGAAACTATGTTGTGGTTCCAAAACCAAATTCAGCTACTATTTCTGCTGATAAAATGAATGTAGTTTACAGAGGTGTTATTAATCCAATGACCATTTCATTTGCTGGTGTTTCTGATGATAAAGTGAGTGCTTCTGCTCCAGGATTAAGTCGTGCTGGTAAAGCGGGTACTTATAATATGAATCCAGGTCAAGGTTCTGAAGTTGTAATTAACGTTACAGGAACTTTACCTGACGGTTCTAAGGTATCTGATAAAAAATCTTTCAGAATAAAAGGTATTCCTGCTCCAGTAGGTGCAATTGGTGGGGAGATGGGAATTGTTAAAGGAGCTAAGTCTCGTTTGGAAGTGTCTCAGGTATCTGCTAAATTGCCAGATTTCGATTTCAATGTTAATCTAAATGTTGTTGGATTTACTTTAAAGGTAACTGGTCAAGCTGCTGTAATTGTTTCTGGAGATAGAGTTAATGCTCAATGTAAGACTGCTTTGGCAAGAGCAACAAGAGGTGATCAAATTACGATTTCTGATATTAAGACTAAATTAGTTGGTTCTGATATTATGCTTTCAAGAACTGCACCGGTAATTTATGAAATACAATAATATTTAAGTTGTATTTTAACACACTTAGATAACTTAATAATTGATAAGATGAAGACTAAAAATTTAGTAGTAGTTATTGCATTAGTTGCAGGGAGTTTTTCTTCATTTGCACAGTCTAATGTGCTTAATGCTAAAACACCTGAGCAAATTGGTGTAAAAACTAAATCTCAGATATCTCTGGATAATGATAAGCCTTTAGCTTATGGATATGTAGATGATAGAGATATTTTAATGGGAAAAACTACTTGGGAAATTATTGATTTGAGCGAAAGATTTAATTTTCCTCTTTATTTTCCAATTGATTCTACTAATATAGGAAAAGACAGAAGATCATTATTTGATGTTTTGATTAAAGGTATTAAAACTAATAAGATAACTGAAGTTTACGCTGATGATTATTTTAATACTAAAAAGACATTCAAGGATATGAGCAGTTCTTTCACTTACATTGATACTACAAATGCAGGTAGAGAAGAAGTAAATGCCAATAGAGATTTGTATTATCCAAAAGCAAGACCATCGATTACTTATAAAACTGTCAAAGGTAAAAAAGTAAAAGTGGTTGGTCCAGCTACTGTTCCTGTTGCTAAAGCTTTAGATCCTCAATTTATTGACAAAAGAGAACTTACTGCTCAGGATATTACTGGATATAAATTGAAAGGATATTGGTATTTTGACAAACGTCAAAGTGAATTAAAATATCGTTTGTTGGGTATTTGTCCAATTGCTCCAGAAGCTAGAGAAGTTGGAAGTGAAAATCCCGATTATATTGATTTATTCTGGATTTTTTATCCATCAATTAGAGATTATTTGCATCAATATTTAGCATTCAACGAAAAAAATTCTGCAATGCCTATTTCTTTTGATAGAATTCTAGATTCACGTCAATTTAGTGGTGTTATCTATAAAGAAGAAAATGTTTATGGAGACCGTTTGATTACTGAGTATGTAAATGAAAATGCTTTGAACCAATTATTGGAATCAGACAGAATTAAAGATAAAATTCGTGATTTTGAACACGATATGTGGAATTACTAATTTCATAGATAATTTTGAAAGAAACTCTTACTTTATTCAAGTAAGAGTTTTTTGTTTGTTTAAATGTTTTTTTTATTATTCATGATTGATTATATAATTGTTGGTAATGGTTTAGCTGGAATTTCATTTTGTGAAACTGCTATTCGGCATGGGAAAAGTTTTGTGGTTTTTAATAATGACTCTCAAAATTCGTCTAAAATTGCAGGGGGATTATATAATCCTGTTATTTTGAAGCGGTTTAGTGAAGTTTGGCAAGCTCATGAGCAATTGGATTTAATGGCTGATTTTTATTCTAACTTGAGCAATAGAATACATGGTAAGTTTGATTTTAAAACACCTATATTAAGAAAGTTCTTTTCTATTGAGGAACAGAATAATTGGTTTGCAGCTTCTGACAAAAAAGCTCTTAATCCTTTTTTGTCTACTTCTTTATGTTTCGATAAATACGATGGAATTGATTCTCCCTTTGGTTACGGAGAAGTATTGCAAACTGGATTTGTTGATACGGCATTATTATTATCCAAGTATCAGGAATATCTAGAATCTCTAAATCTTTTAAGGTTGGAATCTTTTGAATATGATGCATTAATTATTAAAGATGACAAATTGATATATAAGGATTTTGAAGCTAAACACATTGTTTTTGCAGAGGGTTTTGGTCTTCATGCAAATCCTTTTTTTAAGGAACTTCCTTTAGATGGAACCAAAGGTGAATTGTTTATAATTAAGGCACAGGATCTGAAACTTGATGTTATAGTGAATACTAGCGTTTTTATTTTACCATTAGGGAATGATTTGTTTAAAGTGGGTGCAACCTATAATTGGAAAGACAAAACAGATTTGCCTACTGAGGAAGGAAAAATAGAATTAACTGACAGGATTAAAGAGATAATTTCCTGTGAGTTTGAAATAGTGAAACATTATGCTGGGGTCAGGCCAACTGTAAAAGACAGAAGGCCTTTAGTTGGAACTCATAGTGATTATAAAAATCTACACGTGTTGAACGGTTTGGGAACACGAGGAGTAATGCTCGGGCCAGCAATGGCTAAAGCACTATTTGACAAAATCGAAAATGATATTTCCCTTGACAAGGAAATTGATATTGTAAGATTTTACAATAAATGGAAAAAGTAGTTTTTATTTCTTTTTTGTTGTTGGGTCATAAGAGACAAACATGTTGATGTAAATGTTTCTAGACCACCGCAAAACAATCGGGAATAATAAAATCAAGGCGACAATAATTGTAATAAAAGAGGTTTGAATGTCTGCTCCCAAAAATAGATAAGAAACTATAAAAGCAGCAATTCCTACCGCAACATTCAATCCGTAGCTAACATACATCGCTCCATAAAAGAAAGAAGGTTCAATTTGGTATTTCAGTCCACAATGGCTGCATTTTTCATGCATTTTGAGGATAGAACCAATATGTAACAGGTTTTGATCTGTATACATGCTCTCATTCATGCATTTCGGGCAAGTTCCTGTTAAAATGCTATATAATTTGGATCCTTTTTTTAACATTTGCAAAATAAATAATTTGTTGTATCAAGTGATGAACAAATTTACTAATACATAAAGGAATAAAATAATTAATACATGCTTAATATACATAATTTATCGGTTTCGTTTGGTGGCTCTTATTTGTTTGAAGAAGTAACTTTTCGTTTAGGAGCCGGAGACCGGGTTGGTCTAGTGGGGAAGAATGGTGCAGGAAAATCTACTATGCTCAAAATGCTGGCGAGGGATTTTGCACCAGACTCAGGAGTTATTTCTCAGGAGAAGGATATTCGAATGGGTTTTCTGCGCCAGGATATTGATTTTGAACGCGGACGCACTGTTTTGGAAGAAGCCTATGAAGCATTTACTGAAATTAAGATAGTTGAGAAGAAACTTGAAGAAATTAATCATCTATTAGTTACCCGTACCGATTATGAAAGTGAAGAATATGGACAAATTATTGAAGACTTGTCGGACTACACACATCGTTTTGACTTGTTAGGCGGTTATAATTATGTTGGGGATACCGAAAAAATATTATTAGGTTTAGGTTTCAAAAGAGAGGTTTTCAATAATCAGACGGAAACTTTTTCCGGGGGCTGGAGGATGCGTATTGAACTGGCAAAATTGCTTCTGCAGAATAATGATGTACTGTTGCTGGATGAGCCAACCAACCACCTTGACATTGAAAGTATCATTTGGTTAGAAAGTTTTTTGCGTAATTATCCTGGTGTCGTGGTAATCGTTTCACACGATAAAATGTTTTTGGATAATGTTACCAACAGAACAATTGAAATTTCGTTAGGAAAAGCATACGATTTTAATAAACCGTATTCGCAATATCTGGAACTGCGTCACGAAATTCGTGAAAAACAATTGGCAACTCAAAAAAATCAGGCCAAGAAAATTGAAGAAACGGAGAAGTTAATTGAGAAATTCCGAGCAAAAGCTTCCAAGGCTTCTATGGCACAGTCTTTAATTAAAAAACTTGATAAAGTTGAGCGTATTGAAGTTGATGAAGATGACAATTCAGTTATGAATATTTCATTTCCTGTTTCGAAAGAACCTGGAAAAGTAGTTGTGGAAGTTGAAAATGTTACGAAAGCATACGGTGATAATGTAATTATAAAAAACATTGATCTATTAGTAGAAAGAGGAAGTAAAATTGCTTTTGTCGGTCAGAACGGGCAAGGAAAATCTACTTTTATAAAAGCTATTGTTAATGAGTTTGAATATGATGGAACTATCAAATTAGGCCATAATGTACAGCTAGGATATTTTGCCCAAAATCAGGCGGAGTATCTTGATGGCGAGATTACTTTACTGCAGACTATGGAAGATGCCGCAACGGATACCAACCGTATGAAAGTACGCGATATGCTTGGTTCTTTCTTGTTTCGCGGGGATGATGTTGAAAAAAAAGTCAAAGTACTTTCCGGAGGTGAAAGAAACCGTTTGGCACTTTGTAAATTATTATTACAGCCTATCAATGTTTTGTTGATGGATGAGCCGACGAATCACTTGGATATTAAGTCGAAAAATGTTTTGAAAGCAGCTTTGCAGAAATTTGGCGGTACTTTATTGCTGGTTTCTCACGATAGAGATTTCCTTCAAGGGATGTCTAATATTGTTTATGAATTTAAAGATCAAAAAATCAAAGAATATTTAGGGGATATTAATTATTTCTTGGAACAGCGCAATCTTGAAAATATGCGCGAAGTTGAGAAAAAAGATATTGCAAAAGCATCAGCTTCCAAAGAGAGCAATAAATCTTCCTATGAAGACCAGAAAAAAGGAAAGGCTTTGCAAAACCGATTAAGTAAAGTGGAAAGCCAAATCAAACAATTGGAAAAAGACATTCAACATGATGATAAAATGCTGGCTTCCAATTATGACAAGCATATTGAGGACGCTTCTTTTTTTACGGCATATAATAAGAAAAAAGCTGATTTAGATCAATTACTCTTAGATTGGGAGATTGTTCAGGAGGAAATTGAAAAGGCTGGTTTATAAAATTAGCCCAATTGATTTTGAATGCATGATGGCTTCACTGCTGTCTTTAAAATAGCAAACAGAAACTTCAAGATTTTCTAAGTTTTTTAGAATTGATCTTGTGGTTTCTTTTTGATTTTGGCCTGTTTGTCTAATGTAGACCGCTTTTATGGTTACTGGAAATATTTTGCAGATTCGTTCGTATAAAACTGGATCATCCTGAGAGTCATCTCCTAATAATACATATTTCAAATTGGGATAGAATTCCAAAACGTGTCTTATTTTCTCGAATTTATGATTGTGGTCACCTCTTCCGCTCATAAAAAAATCAGCAAGGCCGGTTTTAATATCCTTCAATAAAATAACAGCTCTTGGCAGTTGATGAATTTTTGTAAACTTTACAATAAAGCGGTATAAATTCCATTCACTGCTGGAAATATAAAAAAAAGCATTTTGTTCATCATTGTTGTTTCTGCCGGCAGAACTCAATGCTTGGTAATGAGGAACAACATCTTTGAATATTTTACGTTTGTTCACATTTCGAAATAATAAAATGTAAATTTTTTTAAAGAAATTATTTGTGTGTGAGACCAAAAAAGTATCATCAATATCAGATATAATTCCAAGATTTCCTTTGTGAGGTCTAATGAAACTGCCAGTTGAACTGATAGTTTGATTAGCATTTTGAATACTTACTTCATATTCTATCCATCCAAAACCAAATTCTTTTTCAAGCGGTATACAAAAATTAAAATAACCGTCATCTAAAGTTTTAGTATGGATTATTGAATCTCCATATTTGAGATAAACATCGAAATTTTTAATCGTTTTGACCTGAAAAAGATTGACTATTGAGGTGGCATTTTTAAAACTCTTTTTTTGAAAATCGTAGTCGTATCCTTTTTTAAAAACATGTCCCATTACAATTAATTCTTGTTCATTGGCATAACCTCGATATAATTGTAAAATAGGTTTCATTAATTGTGTACTTTTATGGAAGCAGTAAATTAATTAATTTTAATCAATTTTAAAGATAAAATTTTGAAAAAGAATATCATTTTCGTTGTAAATCCTATTTCGGGGGATATCGATAAGTCAGAATTGTTACGTACTGTTGAGGAATTTTCAGCTGTAAATAATTTTAATTTATTGGTTTATGAAACTGTTGGAGAAAAAGACGAGCTGGCAATACAGTCACTTTATAATGAATTTAATCCTTCTCGGATTGTTGTTGCAGGAGGGGACGGAACCATAAAAATGGTTGCCGAAGCGATGGAAAAGCACGATGTTGTTATTGGGATTCTGCCAGCCGGTTCTGCCAATGGACTGGCAGTGGATCTGAATTTACCAACTACATTGGAAGAAAATTTAGAAGTCGCCTTTCTGCATCATTATATTGAAATGGACATGATTTGCATTAATGGTAAAAAGTGCATTCATTTGAGCGATATTGGTATTAATGCCGATTTGGTTAAGAATTATGAAGAAGGCGAAGTGCGTGGACTTTGGGGGTACGCCTTGCAGGCTTATACCACTTTGAAAGATTCGGAAGAGCCTTTTTTGGCTTCAATAACAGCAAATAAACAGACTGTAGAACATACTGCCAGAATGATTGTCATTGCCAATTCTCAAAAATACGGGACGGGCGTTACCATCAATCCAAACGGAAGTATGAACGATGGAAAATTTGAACTGATTGTTTTAAAAAGTCTGGATCTAGTGTTACTCGGGAAAATTATAATTGGAAACATGCCAATCGATTCAGATGATATTGTAATAATTTCAACTGAAAAAGCAGTTGTAAAAACAGATCGTCCTATTAATTTTCAAATTGATGGAGAATATTGCGGTGCAGAAAGCGAACTGGAAATTCATATTTTGCATCATCAAATGAAAGTTGCAATTCCGTAAATCAGTAATTATTTAAACGGATTTCGTTCCTGCCAAACAACTTTTGGTTCAAGAGAATTAAATGCTTTTTCAAAAACAAGGTCTCCAACAGAATTGCTATGCTTGGCAAATCCATACATTTCCATTGGCTTTGCCCCAACAGAACTTTTAATTTCCAATGCAGTTCTTGCGAAAATGATTTCCTTAAAACCTTTGTTAATTGAATATGCAATCATGTCATACAGCATATTCAGATACAGCATCTTTTCTTTTTGAATTGTATCGTCATAACCTAAAAAATACGTGTCTATTGTGTCGCCGTTTTTAATCAAGGTATTAAAGCCAATCAGTTTTCCATCAAGGAAATAGCCATAAAATAGAAATTTATCCTGTAAGGTTTCCTTGAAAACCCTAAAATGGTTTTTGGTTAGAAAAAAAGTGTTGAAGGGTGCATTTTTGGCAACGTGATAGTACAAATTATAGATTGTCTCTTCGTGAGCGATAATATCCTCCAAATGTAATTTTCGTTTCTCGATTCCTTCGGCTTTTTTTCTGGCTCTTTTATATTGATCGCGATATTTTTTGAGTAAGGAATTTATGTAATCCTGTTCTGTTTTCCATTCAAATGGAATGCTGAAAACCATATTAGGTTGTGTACTGTATTTGTAGATGTTTTTAAATAAATTTAGATCAATGGCAAATTTCTCAATATCGTGTTCCGTGTAATCTTTAAAAGTAATTATATGCACCTTTTTGCCCATCGTTTTAAATTTATGTTTTAAATCAATGGATGCTTTTTTCAAAGCTTTTATACCTTCAGATTTAGAAATGCTATCCGAAAAAACAAATGAATTCTGACCGGTAAGCATATTATTGCCTATTAATAAAACATGTGAAGCAAAATTTTTTAAAATGAATTTCCGTGCAGTAGTTTTTATGCATCGATCTCTTTCTCCAAAAGATTCCAGCTTGTTTAAATCCAGGAATTGAGATATTGCAATACCAACTAACTTTTGATCTTCAAAAAGCCCAATATAATGACAAATCATGTTATTTGGTGCCGATTTATCGAGTACTTCAAAATAATCTTTCGATAAAAAAATATTCTGATAGCCAAGTTCTTCCCAATTTTCGGGAAGCTGTTCTTTAGTTTCGTAAATTTGATAAGAAATAGCGGTTTTCAATTCTGAAAGTATATTATTCAAAATTAGCTAATAATATTAAGTTAATATACAATTGTTTTTATTTAACTATTTTTATGAATAAATTATTACTCAATAAAAATGTTTTTGAAGCAAATCACATAACGTGAGTCACTAGTGAGATTGCTTCGCCAATTCGCTATCGCTCGTGTCCTTATTTGGAAGGACAAAACAATGATTTTAGGTCTTTGATATTGATCGCTCGGGTGGCATTTTTTGGTAGAATGTTACCTGATGCTTTATTTGTATTTATATCCAATTCATTTAAATAGAAAGAGATGACAACATTTACAGAAGAATCAGTAAGTCCTTTTTTGGATACCTTGAAAGATTGGCATTTTAAGGAAAATGCCATTGAAAAGAAATTTAAATTTAAAAATTTCACACAAGCACTTGGTTTTATTGTGCAGGTGGGAGTTTTGGCTGAAAGAATGAATCATCATCCTGAACTTTTCAACGTATATAACAAAGTCAAAATACGGTTAAATACTCATGATTCAGGAGGAGTTACTACAAAAGATATTGAACTAGCCGGACAGATTGAAAATTTATTTTAATGAGAAAGCCTTATTTCCAGCCTTAGAAATAAGGCTTTTTTTATGATGATAACAGTAAGCTGTAAACCAAAAGTTTCCAATTATATTATGGCTACTAACCAATACTTCTTCTCAAATTAGTATAATTGGAGACTAAAATTAATTTCAAAAATTTGTGTAGCGTCTTGATTTTAATGGATTTTATGGCTTTTGAAATATTTTTTATTTAACTAATTACGATTTAAATTATTGTATCAGTTATTTATAACTATTTAATTTATTCAATTTATTTTTTTTTATTCTGTTTTATCGTTTTTTACTAAAAGTAGCCTCTGTTTTCGGAGGTTTTAAATTTTAATTTACTTTTGTCTATAGAAATAATAGAGTTTAAAAAAAAACGATTATAAATCTAAATACTGATATTTTGAAAACAATCAAAAACACCCCTTTTTTGATCGCACAAGGATTCTTTACATTCGATACTCTTGGTCGAACATGCTGTTGCTGTTAGAACTTTTCAATTATACTCATTTACATTTCGAAATAATCATTTTTAGAATAATTTTTATAAACATATAAATTATTTTGAATGTTGTGGTATGTCTTTTTGGTAAAAAAAATCTAAATAATTGCTTTTCATTGCAGCTTAGTTAACACAAAAAATAGCAAGAGAACGATTTGACTGCCAAAAAAATTTAACACAAAAAATATTTTTATTAATAGAAAACTAATCCATGAAATTATTACAATTGCCTAGCCTTTCAAGACTTATTTTAGCGTTTATGATCGCTTTAATATTTCAGAACTGTTCAGAAGAGCAGATAAAAGAAAATACTGACGTGACTCCTAATATAACTGGATATTTAATAGAGAATCCGGATTATTCCATGTTTTTGGAAATTCTGCAGATTACCAATTATGCTGCATTCATGAATACTTATGGTACTTATACCTTGTTTCTTCCAACAAATGAGGCGGTGAAACAATATTTGAAAGATGTAGGTGCCGCTTCATTAAAAGACGTGCCATTAGTTGATTTGCAAAATATTGCCAAGCTACATATTTTGGATCAGAAAATAAATACAAGTGCCTTTACTGATGGCAAGATAACAACGCCAAGTCTGTATGGTCAATATCTTATAACTGGGGTAGCCAATGTCGATAAGGTTTCTAGTATAACGGTTAATAAAACATCTCGAATTGTGGCTTCCAACGTGAAGGTCGGCAATGGAGTTATTCATGTTATTGATAAAGTGCTGCGTGTTGCCGACAAGACTTTGGCACAAACCATTGAAGCAGATCCAAAGCTTTCATTGTTCACCGAAGTTTTAAAAGCTACTGGATGGTATGAAAAACTTAATCAGCCACTTACTTATGATACCAATAAAGTAGCTAGTTATTTGACAGTATTGGCACAAACTAATGAAGTGTTTGATAATACTACATGGAAAACGCCAAACGGTTCCATAATCAAATTAAATACTTTGGATAATTTAAAGCTAAGATACAGCCATTTGAACGATCCAAAAAATGCTGCGGATAGTTTGAATTTGTATGTACAATATCGTGTATTGCCCCAATTAAGTTACTTGGCCGATTTTGCAATAACACCAGTCTTTGCTACCAAGGCACCTTCGGAAGTGATTGCTTCAAAGTTGGAAAATAACGATATCTATTTGAACCGTGATGTTTTTAATGGAGTGTTTGAAAATGGTGTTGCAGTCATTAGAGAACCTAGCGATCTTACCGCTTCCAATGGAGTATTGCATTATGTGAATGAAAACTTCTTTATTAAAAAACGATCTGCAATGCCCGTTTATTTTGATTTATGTGATCAACAGGAAATGGCTGCGAATGTTGCAAATTACCGAAAAAGTTCAGGAATATCCTTTGGGTTAGGAAATGGATCACTTAGTGAAGTAACTTGGGTGGGACAAGGAACGCTAAGCTGGAATAATTATAATGGAGCGGTAAATGGTGATCTTTTAAATATTTTTCGCTTTCGTTACAGCCTAAATGGAAATAACAATATTGAATTTAAAACTCCGGTAATTATTAAGGGACGATATAAAATATGGGTTTCCTATCGTACAGGAGACAGAGCATCTTCTGCTACCAAAGTATTCTTTGATGGTGAGCAAACCTCTAGACTCATCAACCAGAGAGAATACCCGAATGATCCTAGTGTTCCTCTAACTGCCGTACCAGACAGGGTGTATGAGTCCCAAGGTTATAAACGATACATTTTTCCATTTGACAAGGCTGATAACGTTGTTTCTCGACTGGTGGGAATTGTAGAGGTAACCACTACTGGAAGACATTTAATTAAATTTTCTACGGAGGTTCCTAATGGTGGTAGTGGTGTGGATGCCGATAGGTTTGACATGGTGGAATTCCGTCCAGTAGACATGGATCAAATATGGCCTAAATTTAGAAGAGGTGTTCCAGTTGCGGGGAAAAGTAATCTGGTTACAAGAGCTGAGGCCTCAAAAGGGGACAACAGTAATAGTGGTTACTAAAATTATAAAAGTTATGCTGCAAATTTTTATCAACTAAAAACGAGTTTGTTAAGTTGTCAAGCATATTAAAGTTTGGTCCAAAAAAAAGCCTTATTTCTATACATTTGCAGAAATAAGGCTTTTGCTTATTTTAAATTTAGACCCAACCGCAAATCAATGATCCTATAATTGTTAGGCTTAGAATCCAAAATCCGGCGTGAATCCAGATGTATTTCCAAGATTTTCTTTCAAATAAACCGTTTATTGCAATTATTGGAAATGCAAAAAATAAACCGGATATGAATCCATGTAATGCTCCATGTTTGAAAGTTCTGTATGCAGTGCCATAATCGGCCATAAAAGCTTTAAAAGAAGGAAGGGCTTCAGCAATTTTTGGTGGTCCTCCAATCATGCCAAGGGCTCCAGTCTGATGTATTGTTAGAGATGATTCGATTATAACTATGAAAAGAGAGAAAATATAAGTCAGTCCAAAAATCTTCAGCATATTTCCTTTTCGAAGTTCCTCTTGGGTGAGACCGTTTTCATTCATCCAAACGGTACCAAACACTTTTGGATTATACCAGATAAATCCAACTACTAATGTGGTTAATGCGCTCACAAAAATTGCAATCCAATTCATTTCCATAATTCAGGTTTTTAAGGTTATAACTCCAAAAGTAATTAAATTTTCAATAGTAAGCTTTAATTTTAAAAATAAGTAGCTTTTAAATTACAATAATTATTAAAAAATGTATTTCATCGATTAAATTTGCATTTTAATAGCTTTAAGAGTTATTTTGTACTGTTGAAATTAAAAATAAAGATTATGAAAAATGTTGTTGCCTTATTTTTAACTGTTACTTTTTCCGTTTCGTTATTGGCAAATATTTCTAATAGTGAAAAAGCTATTTTGATTAAGTTATATGAAAACACAAATGGAAGCCAATGGATTGTGAAATGGGATTTGAGTACTCCTGTTTCAACTTGGCATGGAATTAAAATTGAAAATGAAAAAGTAGTAGGCATTAATCTTTCCAATAATAATTTGGTTGGGACTTTGCCTTCTGAGATAACCAATTTAAAAAACTTAAAAGAGTTGGATCTGTTTAAAAATCAGATTTCCGGAACGATACCAGAAAATATAGGTAAATTAAAATCATTGCAGGAGCTAAATCTATCGTTTAATAAATTGACAGGTGCTATTCCAAATTCTATTTGTGAAATCCCGCATTTAAAAGATTTAAAACTTTTTATGAATAAACTTTCGGGTGAATTACCAAGCCAAATAGGTAATCTAAAAGAATTGGAAGTGATTTCCTTATTTAATAATCAATTATCTGGTGAATTGCCTTTGTCTATATATGAATTGAAGAATTTAAAAGAATTATCACTCAGCAGCAATCAATTTGCAGGGCATATTAGCAAGGACATTGAAAAATTGGTTGCATTGGAAAATTTAAGTTTATTTGATAATAAAATGAGCGGACAAATTCCTTTCAATATTGTCAAGTTGGGAAATTTGGAAAAAGTAAATTTAGCTTACAATTCATTTTCAGGATATGTACCTAATGTGTTAGCCGCAAAAAATGGATTTAATTTGAATATGAGAACTGAATCAGGTGTTGCTTCAAAATTGGAAGTTGTAAATACATCCAAGGGAGTTTTTGCAGCTGATGAATAAATTTATTAGTTAATGATTTTGTTATAGGTAATAATTTGAGTTTTTGTTTAAAAGCGCAATAATTTTTTAAAATTATTGCGCTTTTTTTATTTTCCTTAATTGAGTTGCAGTAGGATTTAATCAAACTTATACTTGTTGAGATGTCTTATGGTTATTACTATTTTTTTATTGAATAGTTATATTTTTTTTTGGTAACCTTAAAATTTAATATAACTTTGTCTATAGAAATAGTAGAATTTAAAAAAATGCAAATAGAATTCTAAAACTTTCAAAAAGCGATCAGAAACATCTCTACAAGATTTTTTTCATTTGACATTCTTGGTATAATCTGTTACTGCTGTTTTTTTGAATTTATTCAATTTGTAATTTTCGAATACTCTTTTAAAATAATTTATTTGCTATTTCCGAAACTATTCAGCAATCGAATAATAGCATTCAGTAAAAAATAAACAATAACTAAATTAAAAATGTCACAGCAAACAAAACAATTTACCATTCACGAGGATTGGACGGTAGTACTTTTAGGGTTTTTAATCATTGGAATTTCTCTTTTTATATTTCTGCCTGAAATTCCAGTATTCAAATGGTCAAATACCACTGATTTACAAAATGATGTATTTGATCTAAAAAATTTGCAAATCCTTGGATTGCAATTCTTATATCTTATTGCTGTGGGGAGTTTGGGAGCCTTATTAGTAGGTAAATCGGTAAAAAACTTTTTATTGGGTTTTCCAATAGTATATGTACTTACGGTTATTGCCCTAATTATAGCTGGAAATAGTGTAATAAAAGGATTCAATTTGGAAGCGGTGATTTTTAGTTTGATTATAGGATTGTCGATAGGTAATTTTGTTAAGCTTCCCGAATGGTTTCGTACCTCGCTTTCTACCGAAATTTTTGTAAAAATTGGATTGGTATTACTAGGTACGAGCGTTATCTTTTCTGATATTCTTAAAGCGGGTTCATTAGGATTAATTCAGGCTTTGATTGTAGTGTTATCGGTATGGTATTTTGCTTTTTGGTTGAGTAAAAAACTAAAAGTGGATGACGAATTAACGATGATGATTTCCAGTGCTGTTTCAATTTGCGGTGTTTCGGCGGCTATTGCTACGTCTGGAGCCATCAAGGGAGATTCAAAAAAACTTTCGTATGTTATCTCGATGGTATTGGTCACGGCTATTCCAATGATGATTTTTATGCCGATAATAGCCAAGTATTTCAATTTTCCCGAAGAAGTAACCGGAGCTTGGTTGGGTGGTAGTATTGATACTTCTGGAGCTGTTGTGGCTTCGGGTTCACTGGTTGGAGAAACAGCTTTGAAAATCAGTACGATTGTAAAATTTTCGCAAAATGTATTATTGGGATTGGCAGCTTTTGCCATTTCACTTTATTGGACTTATACACACAATACTTCTTCTGATGCAGTTGCATCAAAACCAACTTTGAGCGTCATCTGGGAACGTTTTCCAAAATTTGTAATTGGTTTCATTGTAGCTTCCTTGGTGTTTTCTTTTCTAATTCCTGCCGAGGTTAGAGATGGCGTAAAGGAAAGCATAAAAAATCTTCAGGGGATATGGTTTGCCTTGGCTTTTACAAGCATAGGTTTGGAAACCAATTTTAAGGATTTGTTTTCCAATAATAGCAAAAAACCGCTTTATGCTTTTTTGATAGCGCAGTTATTTAATGTTATTGTTACCTTGATTATTGCCTTTTTATTATTTGGTTAACCCAAAATATTTTTTTGATTAAGTAGGGTCTGCTGAAAAACTAATCCTTATTAATTCGATTTTTTTTATCTAAAATACAGAAGTCGTAAATGTTATTTGTGAAACAATCCAATAGAATAAAGTCTCCACATAGCCATAGGCCACGGTTTTAACCTTGGGAAACGTAACGTAAATCAAATTTCTTTCTATTGTTACCAACGGTTGAAACTGTTGGCTATGATAAGAATTAAAAAATATGAATGGTTTTTAAAGTTGCAACAATAAAAGTCTTGCACCTGACTCCGAAATTTTATTCTTTAAACCATTGTCATTGCATAAGAATAAACTTTTTAGCAATCCTTAAATCCTAGAAATAATTTTTAAAAAGCATTATAAAACTGCATTATCATTGATTCAATGATGATGCAGTTTTTTTTAAGTTGATAATGATTGAGTTTAATTATTTGTATTTTAAACGTTTATGTTTCATGTTTTGTTTAAATTAACATTTTCTCGTCAAAAAAGTCATAATTTTTTTTGGTGATCTTAAATTTTAATTATAAGTTTGTCTATAGAAATAGTAGAGTTTAAAAAACTTCATCAATCATTAATACTTATTATTTTGAAAACAATCAAAAACACTTCTTTTTTGATCATGCAAGAATCTTTTTCATTCGACAATCTTAGTCGAAAGTGTTGTTGCTGTTAGAGTTTTTCAATTTATCCAATTTACATTTTCGAAGATTTTTTAAGATGATTTATTGTTCATACATAAATTATTCTGGATTGTTTGTTTATGTCTTTCTCAAAATAAATCAATAGTAATATCAAAATATAAATAAAAATGAAAAAACAAATGTGTTGTAGTTAATAAAAAAAATGCCATTTCTGCGGCAACAGAAATGGCGAAGCTTAAAAAAATGTATCGTTAAACGGAAAATGAAAATTGATAAATCAGTTTTCAGTCTCCTTTATTTATTAAACCAAAACAAGGTAAATGAAAAAATAGTATATAATCTTCCGTGGCTACCCATTTTTCTGATTTCATTTGGAATTCATGCACAAAAAACAAAGCCATTAATTAATTCAAAATTAGACGGAAGAGTAAAAAACGCAGCTGTGGCGCATCATCCAAACTCAATTGAAGTGAAGAAGCAAACAAATAAAAAGTTCAGTGTTATTGAATTTTAATTTGATAATCCTCATAAATAATTAAAAAAATGAAATTAGTATTGACATTAATTTATCTGATTTTCTTATCGATTTTGATGGGTGTTTTTTCTATTATTCGTTTTGTAAAAAAAATAGCTTGATAAGTTGACAGAAGAAAATTTGCAATAGTTTTCCTGATTCTTGGTTTTTGTTTAATTTAAATTATACTAGATCTATATTATTTATAATGAATAAAACTAAAAGCATGGAAGCTACAAAAGGAACAGGAAATCATCAATAAGCTTTTCCTAATATTTTAACCACTTAATAAAACAATATGAAACTAATAGATTTTCAAATAATAGCAAAAAAAATTATCGTAGGGATAATTGTGTTTTTTGTTCCACTAGTCATTTTGGCTGGAGGTCTGGCATTAGTAAATCACCTTTTAAAATAAGAAATCATGGGAGTTAGTCAAAAGTTATTAAAAAATTTGAGAAGAGACGTAAGTATAAGTCTTTTCATTTACAGTCTGCCAGTAGTGGCTATTTATCTTTATTTGGTTTTAAATAAAGGTGGAGTGGCAGAAACACATTTAGTATTACCATCGTTTTTGGAATTTGCAAAACCTGCTTTTGTAAACTTGAGGACATGGGGGCTTACTGCTTTTATACTCCTGTTGGGAGTAGTTGAATTTGCCGCTGGTATGTATGATGACCAATGGACTGGCGAAGAACGCAAAGTGGATGTCATTTGTTTTCTGGTGCCAAAATTACTTATACCGCCTGTTGTTGCTTTTTTTAGTTTAACGGCTTTACCTTATTTAATTCCCAATTTTGAGAATACATTTTCATGGGTCCCGTTTTGGGGTGGTTTTTTTCTAATTGCCATTGCTGATGATTTAACACAGTATTGGTACCATCGTTTGCATCATCAAGTGCCTTTCTTATGGCGTTTTCATAGAACACACCACTCGGCTCCATATATGGGTATGGCGATGGCGTCGAGACAAAACTTTATTTATACGGTGTTTTTTTCTCAAACTTATTTAACGGCAACATTGACCTTTTTAGGTTTGGGTTTACCAGCTTTGTTTGTTAAGGTTATAAAAAGTTTTATCACATTAGGCGCACATTCCAGTATCGCTTGGGACAAACCATTTTACAAATACAAAGTTTTACATCCAATTGCATGGGTTTTGGAGCGCTTGATTTCTACTCCGGCTACGCATCACGCACATCACGCGGATACTAGCGGGGACGGTGTTGGACATTTCAAGGGAAATTTTGGGAATATGTTTTTTTTGTGGGATGTGATTTTTGGAACAGGTTTGATCACTCGTAAATTTCCTAAATCATATGGAACGAAATCATATAAGCAGGAAGAATGGTATGCGCAGTTTTTGTGGCCAATTTTTAAATCTAAAAAAGAGGGAAGCATCTTGTCCGAAGGTGTTTTGTCTATTCCAATTTCAAAAAATAAAAATGTTGTTTTGTCAAATTCGGCAACCGGCAATGAAAATGTAATAGTTACAAATCCAAATATATACGAACCTGTTCAGTCCTAGGAATAGCCCTATGAATTGAAATTAATTATTCTATCATACATTGAATCGAAAAACAAAAATGAGAAACCGAATAGTAAACACAGATAATTCAAGAACAACAATTTTAATAAGACTGATCATTGGCATTGTATTTCTTTCGGAAGGGATTCAAAAGTTTTTGTTTGCCGATACACTTGGCGCAGGACGATTTGAAAAGATCGGTTTGCCTTCCCCTGAATTTTTGGGAAGTTTTGTTGGGAGTCTTGAAATAATTGGCGGCTTGTTTATTCTTTTTGGGCTTTTCACGAGGTTGGCAAGTATTCCGCTAATCATTATTATGCTCGTCGCCCTTGCAACTACCAAAACAGAAATTTTTGTTGAAAAAGGTTTTTGGGTAATGCTGCATGAAAGCAGAACTGACTGGGCAATGCTCTTGGCAAATATTTTTCTGCTGATCAATGGTGGGGGATATTGGTCAGTAGATAAAATTTTGACAAAAAATAATTAGAAATAATTGTAAAAGGTAAAGGGCATAATAGTGATTAGATATAGCTGCATCATCATTGATTAAATGGTGATGCAGTTTTTGCATTTAAAGTGTTTTAAAATATCAGTTTTTAAATTATTTAGATGTCTTGAAACCTTGCAATTAACTTTTTTTTGACAAAAAATTTTGTTTTTTTTGATAGTTAAATTTTTTAATATATATTTGTCTATAGGATTAGTAGAGTTTTAAATAATAATGACTAATAACCAATTATTTTGAAAACAATCAAAAACACCTATTTTTTGATCATACAAGAATTTTGTTCATTCGACACACTTAGTCGAATTTGTTGTTGCTGTTAGAGTTTTCAATTTATTTCAATTTACATTTCCGAATAATTTTTTAAGATAATTTATTGAACACATAAATTATTCAGGATCATTTTTTATGCCTTAACATAAAAATAGATAAATCAAATATTAATTAAAAATAGAAATAAAGATGAAAAAACAAATGTGTTGTAGTTAATGAAAAAGCCATTTCTGCGGCAACAGAAATGACGAAGCTTAAAAAAATGTATCGTTAAACGGAAAATGAAAATTGATGAAATCAGTTTTCAGGCTCCTTATTTATTAAACCAAAACAAGGTAATGAAAAAAAAAGTATTTAATTTTTTATGGTTCGGTATTTTCCTGTTTTCAATTGGAAGTAATGCGCAATCTACAGCGCCACTTATTCAATCAAAACTCTACGGAAAAGTTGTTGATAAAATTACAAATGAAGCGGTTATCGGAGCTTCTGTACTTATAAAAGGAACAACTCACGGTGTTAATACAGATGAAAACGGAAAGTTTTACTTTCAAACAGGACAAAAATTCCCATATATCCTGCTTATAAGTTATTTGGGCTACAAAGATCAAGAGTTAATAGTAAATGGAAGTCCCGTTACTGTAGCGTTATCGCCAAATGTTGAAGAACTTAAGGACTTGGTGGTGGTTGGTTTTGGTGTACAAAAAAAAACCAATGTGAGTGGGGCAACCACTACCGTAAAAATGGATCAAATTCTTGGAAGCAGACCCGTAACAAATGCGAATTCGGCACTTCAGGGGGTTGTTGCCGGTTTACAAGTATTTAGCACTAATGGGCAGCCTGGAAATAAAGGCACTCAGTTGGAATTACGCGGGTTAGGGTCTATTAGTGCCGCCACACCTCCTTTAATCCTTGTGGATAATGTGAAGATGTCGATGTCTGACATTAATCCAAGCGATATACAGACCGTTACTGTGCTTAAGGATGCAGCTGCGACTGCCATTTATGGAGCAAAAGGAGCATGGGGGGTGATTTTGATTACCACTAAAAAGCCAGCAAGAGACCAAAAAACGAAATTTGAATATAAAACTTCAATGAGTTTATTGACTCCTACGGATTTAATTAAAAAAACAAGCGTTTCGGAGTTCGTCAATATGCTAAATGATGTTGGTGTAAATAGATATTGGTCAAACCAGAATGTGCCGAAATGGCTCAATTATTTAGAAGACTATAAGATTAATCCGGGTAAGTACCCAAATGGCAGAATACTAGATCCTACAGATGGTTTTTATTACCCTTTGGCGGAAACGGATCCTATCGGAGCATTTATGGATAATGCGGGAACACTAGTCATGCATGATTTTGCTTTCAGCGGAGGAAGTAAAAAAATATCCTATCGTGTGGCCTATGGGTATAGTGATGAAGATGGAGTTATTGTTACCGATAAAGACAGTTATAAAAAGTATAATTTGAATGCATTTTTGGATGCAGATTTAGCACCTAAACTTAAATCAACTACGAATATTTTTTATACTAAGGGAGAAAGAAGTGATCCAATAGGTAAATATGATGTAAGCGAAGCGGACATGCCTTATTTTCCAACGGGATATTGGACTTTGCCTGATGGATCACAATTACCATTTAATTCACCGGATAACTTTGAGCGGCTTTCACCACATCCGACAACTAAAACGGATGTTACCCGTTTATTGCAAAGGTTAACCTATAATTCCGAAAAAGGATTTAAGATTACAGGTGATTTTACCTATGAAAAAGGAACGACCGTTGGGCAGTCCATAAATTCGCAATTGCCAACATTTCAAAGAGACAACTATGTCGAAAATATTGTAAATCCCGAAAAGACCTCGGTAACTAAAAGTTTTAGTGAATACTTAAATAAAACGCTGAACATCTATGCTAACTATGATATAAGCATAAAGGAAACTCACAATTTTGGACTTATGGCAGGTTATAATAGAGAACAAAATTATGACAATGCATTTAGTGTAGATCGATCTAATCTTTTATCTACAGAAGTGCCATCAGTTGAAGCTGCCATAGGACTTTTTGGAGGTACTGATGCTATAACAGAATCAGCAGTTAATGGCTATTTTGGAAGACTGCAATACAATTACAAAGAGAAATATTTTGTTGAAGGAAATATTAGGTATGATGGATCTTCTAAATTTCCTGCAAAAGATCGTTATGGGGTTTTTGCTTCGTTTTCAGCAGCTTGGAACGCAAAGGAAGAGGCTTTTTTAAAGGATGTAAACTGGCTTTCGTTACTTAAGTTTAGAGGGTCTTATGGAGAAATAGGAAATCAAAATGTGGGTTCGGCCTATCCTTATATTTCACAATGGACTCCAAAAGCCACTTGGATGCTAAACGAAGCAGGAGAGAGAGTTACCACTATTGCTCCAGGCTCATTAGTTAGCCCGAGCCTAACTTGGGAAACGGTACAAAAAACGAATTTCGCATTAGATGCTGCTTTTTTAAAGAATAGATTGTCAACGACTTTTGAGGTGTATAGAAACAGAACATTGGACATGTTAGTTCCTGCAGCCGAACTTCCTGCAGTGTTAGGAGCTGATGCTCCTGTAACGAATGCAGGTGATTTGGAAACCAAGGGATGGGAGGTCGATTTGTCGTGGAGGGATAATGCCGGCGGAGTTTCATATGGTTTGAATTTTAATATTTCAGATTATAATACCGTTATTACCCGATTTGATAACCCCGGGAATTTTTTTGCTGATTATTATGTTGGAAAAAACATTGGAGAAATTTGGGGTTATGTTACCGATAGGTATTATACTGTGGATGATTTTGTTCCGGGAACCTTAGATGCCAATCTGGTAGGTGATGGAAGGCAGCTTTTGCCCGGTATTCCTAAAATCGAAAATGCACCAATGCCTTATCCCGGAGATATTAAATATGTGGATTTAAATGGAGATGGTGTAATTAACGGGGGTAATGGAACCTTGGTGCCAACTTATGATGCTAACGGGGTTGTAGTTCCTAATACAGGTCCTGGTGATCAAAAAATCATAGGAAGTGGTCGTCGTAAATTAATTTATGGATTCAATGGAAATGTTGCTTACAAAGGATTTGATATTTCCTTTGCTTTGAGCGGAGTGGGTAAAAGGGATTTTCAATTAACTGGTAATAAGTCATTTCCTTACCAAGGGCAGTTCGGTGACATTTTTGCTTATCAATTGGACTATTGGACAGTGAACAATCAGGATGCTTTTTACCCAAGAATGTTTGGTAATAATACCAATTTCTCTGCAGATAGAGGAAATTATGCTTCAAACCAAAGAACCCAAACCAAATATCTGTATAATGGGGCATATTTAAAAATCAACAATGTAACTATTGGATATAATTTGCCGACAAAGTTTTTGGAAAAAATAAACCTCAATAAAATAAGATTGGCCCTAAGTTGTGAAAATCTATATACGTTCAAAGATCTGCCAAAAGGAATAACTCCAGAAAGAAACGGAGCTACATCAACCTATCCTTTTATGAGAACTTTTGCTTTAGCAACTGAAATATCTTTTTAATCTAAATAGTATAACAATGAAAAACATATATAAAATACCCGCAATTACTATTTTGCTATTAAGTATAGTAGCCTGTAATGATGATTTTTTGGAGCAAAAACCCCAAACTTCTCTTTCGGAACTAAATACTTTTAATACCAATACCTCGATAGAGGCCTACTCATTTCAATTTTATGAAACTTTTCCGGCTCATTTTGAACCTGCTGAAATTGGTGGTGTAAAACGAAATGGTTCGGGTATTGCTCTTGATGATGAAGATCAAGCTGATTTGATTGAAAAGGCAACATTGGTAGGAAATAATTGGTTGTGGAATAGAGTTACTGTTCCTTCTTCATCAGGATATTGGTCCCAGCCTTATAAAAACATAAGAGCAATCAACTTACTTTTGGACAACGTGCCTAAATCCAATTTGTCACAAATAGATAAAGATCATTGGAGAAGCGTAGGCTTGTTTTTTAAAGCTTATGAATACTTCCAGTTGTTGAAATTGTATGGAGGTATTCCCCTGGTAGAAAAAACAGTAACCGATGTCGATACAGATGTGTTGTATGCGCCAAGAAATTCGAGAGATGAGGTGGCCTCCACCATATTAAAGGATTTGCTTTGGGCAGAATCACATATCAAGGCGCCTACTAATGCTTATTTGAAAAACAAGGTTGTTGATGCCAATGTAGTCAATGCTTTACTATCTCAATTTGGATTGTTTGAAGGAACGTGGAGAAAATATCATGGATTGTCTGATCAAGACACTTATTTGAAAGCCAGCGTAGTGGCATCCGAAAAATTGTTGCCATTATTTAGCATTCATCCCAATTTTGATGAATTGCACAATAGCGAAAATCTGGCAGGTAATAAAGAAATGATTTTGTATAAGGAATACAATGAGTTAGGTAACTGGTCTAAAATGTCCACTACCTTTAGAACTGCAGATGCAGTTTGGGATATAACAAGAAAAGGAGTAGATCTATTTCTGTGCAAAGACGGAAAAACAAGATGGAACAGCCCAATGTTCTTAGGAGATCAAGATCAATACAAAGAATTTAGAAACCGTGACATTAGACTTTTGTTTATGACTCCGGCTCCTTATAAAGTGAATGCAATAGGAACAACTGAATGGTCGATGATAGGCCTACCTTCTGATGCGTCCAATTTTTATTTTAACGAATATCTTAGAATAAGTGATTCGAAACATAAAACCTTACCAGAATCAAATTGGAAAGGCCTTGTTCTTCCAAAGTCACCTCACTTTGATCAAAATAGCAGTAAACCATTTAATAGGACATTCTCAGGTTATAGAGTTTGGAGGCACTATAATCAATTGAATACAGGTATACAGGCGGCTGATTATGCGGATGCACCAATCTTTAGAATGGGAGAAGTTTTATTGAATTATGCTGAGGCTAAATTTGAATTAGGCCAATTTACCCAAGCCATTGCTGATGTTACCATAAACAAGCTTAGACCAAGAGGAGAAGTTGCCAATATGGTTGTTGCTTCCATCAATGCGGATTTTGACCCAACAAGAGATCCATCAGTTGCACCTGTTTTATGGGAAATCAGAAGAGAAAGAGCCATAGAATTAATGGCGGAAGGTTTTAGAAGAGAAGATTTAAGAAGATGGAAAAAGATGGATTATGCAGCCAAAACGAAATTGGGTCGATGGATCAAGGCATCGGATCAAGCCAATAAAGTACCTATTCAAGGTGGCGCCGCACAAGGATATGTGCAAAGAGTACCTGGTACACCACCTTCATTCCCCGATCACTATTACTTATGGCCAATACCTACTGATCAGTTGGTGTTGAACCCAAAATTAATTCAAAATCCAGGTTGGAAATAATTGAAATACTTTAATTAGGTAATTTGAACTTGTAAATCCCTGTTCAGATTACCTAATTTAATATACTTTTTCGGGTGTTGTTAAAAAAATATTAAAAAAAATTTGATTTTCAGAATTTTAAATTTAACTTTGTCTATAGGAATAGTAGGGTTTAAAAAATTATATTAATAACTAATATCAAAAAACTGTGAAGACTATCAAAAACACTTCTTTTTTAATTCAGCAAGAATCTTTATCATTCGATACTCTTTGTCGTATTTATTGTTGCTGTTAGTGTCTTCATTATATCATTTTACATTTTATAATACTTGTTTCAGTAATTTTTGAATTACAATTATTTAAACGGTAAAATGAAATTTCTCTTTAAAAAATATCCATCAGATAAATAGAACTAATCAAAAACAATGAAATGAAACAAATATGTTGTAAATAAAGAAAAGCCAATTTCTGCGGCAACAGAAAGGGTGGTCTAAAAAAATGTATCGTTAAACGGAAAGTGAAAATTGACAAAATCAGTTTTCAGGCTCCTTTATTTATTAAACCAAAACAAAATAATGAAAAACTCTGCACCATTTTATGGCTTGGTAACCCTATGTGCACAAGCCCGCAGCAAAAGTAAATTAAAGAAGGCGTTTGTATTGACAATCGCATTAGGATCATTTTTAAATCATCAAGGCAGCCATGCCCAAACTGCAGATAAATACAATGTGTTGTTCATCGCAGTAGATGATATGAACGATTGGATTGGGCCTTTTGGCGGTTATAAGGGAATTATAACTCCCAATCTGGACAATCTGGCAAAATCGGGTGTAAAGTTTGATAAAGCATATTGCTCGGCTCCCGCCTGTAATCCGTCAAGGGCTAGTTTGCTTACTGGAGTTCGTCCGGCAACTTCTGGGGTATATCATAATGATCAGCCTTGGAGACCGGTACTAAAAGATGCTGTGACACTTCCTCAATATTTTACCGCAAATGGTTATGAAGTTGAAGGTGCTGGGAAAATTTACCACAACAGCTATAATGATGCTGCTTCTTGGCCAGTTTACCATGGTGTTCCAAAAAATCCTGAACCGACATCCGCACCTAATGGAAAAGCTCATTTTGACTGGAATCCTGTCAATGCCAAAGATGAGGAAATGGGCGATTATAAAACCGTTTCCAAAGGAATAGAGTTTTTGAAAAAAGACCATAACAAGCCATTCTTTCTGGCAATGGGTTTTACCAGGCCGCATCTTCCTTGGTATGTGCCTCAAAAGTATTTTGATTTGTACCCATTGGATAAAATTACATTGCCTGAGGTTATCAAAAACGATTTGTCCGATATACCTCCTGCAGGAGTAAAAATAGCCAAGCCTCAAGGCGATCATAAGTTTATTGTAGAATCGAACCAATGGAAAAAAGCCATTCAGGGCTATCTCGCCAGCAACACATTTACTGACGGGCAAATTGGGCGATTGATTGATGCCTTGAATAAAAGCAAGTACAAGGAAAATACAATCATTGTTTTATTTGGAGACCACGGATGGCATTTGGGAGAAAAAGAACATTGGAGAAAATTTTCGCTATGGGAAGAATCTGCACGTGTACCTTTTATCATCATTGCCCCAGGACTTACAAAAGCCAACACAACGGTAAACAGAACTGTTAACTTAATGGACATTTATCCTACCCTGATTGAGCTTTGTAAATTGCCTTCAAAATCTGGACTGGAGGGTAATAGTATCGTTCCGTTGCTAAAGAATCCAGAGGTAGCATGGAATCATCCTTCTGTTACAACGCATGGTTTAAAAAATCATAGTGTAAGATCTGAGAAGTACAGATACATCGTTTACGAAGACGGTTCCGAAGAATTATATGATCATGATGTCGATCCCCAAGAATGGAAGAACCTTGCAAAAGATCCGAAGTTCACCAATGTAAAAAAAGAATTAATCGCTTTTTTACCAAAGGTTAATGCGCCTAATGCTCCAAGGCAAAAAGGTGGTGGCAAGGAATGAGAAATTACTATCCAAACCCATTGTATAGTCATCACGAATAAATTTTTAAAATAAACAATATGAAAGAATTAAGTCTTTTGTTGGTTGTATTAGGGTTTTCACTCAGCAATGTTTCGGCTCAGACAAAAAAGAATAGCACTCCTAATATCATCGTCATTCTTGCAGATGATATGGGCAAGGAATGCCTTGGTACTTATGGTGGTACTTATAAAACACCAAACTTGGATAAGCTGGCTGCCGAAGGTTTGAAATTTAATTATGGTTTTTCTCAGTCATTATGCACGCCGTCGAGAGTTCAACTTATGACAGGGAAGTATAATTACAAAAATTATGTCGAGTTCGGATATCTTGATCCCAACCAAAAGACATTTGGTCATTTGGCTCAGGAAGCTGGTTATAAGACTTGTATTGCGGGCAAATGGCAATTAGGTGCCAATAATAAATTACCAGCTCATTTTGGTTTTGATCAGTACTGCTTATGGCAACTTGCCTATTCAAGAGCACAGGGAGAACGTTATGCCAAACCTTTGATCGAACAGGACGGGAAAACGCTTTCGGCTACTGAAAATGATTATGGGCCTGATGTTTTCACAAACTATATCTTGGATTTTATAGAAAAGAACAAGGATAATAAATTCCTTGCTTATTATCCAATGGCATTGGTACATGATCCATTTTTACCTACCCCTGATTCAGAAAAATGGAAATTAGGGGCAGAGGCAAGACATGTAAGAGATACAGCAAATTTCAGGGACATGGTTGCCTACACAGACAAGAATGTTGGACAGATCATCAAGAAACTTAAGGATCTTGGTCTTTATGAAAATACAGTGATCATTTTTACCGGTGATAATGGAACAGGCAGATCAGTGGTTACCCCGCTTAAAGATGGTTCATCTGTAAAAGGTGGAAAGGGGCTTACACTTGACAGAGGTAATCATGTTCCACTTATTGTGAACTATGGTTCTAACAGATACAAGGTTCATCAAACAGATGATCTTGTTGATTTTACAGATATTCTTGCCACTATATCAGATGTTATTCAGGTAAAAGCGCCAGCAGCATGGGAAACTGATGGAAGGAGTATCTATCCACAGATAAAAGGCGAAAAGGGAAATCCACGGCAATGGGTATTTTCACACTATAATCCATTACAAGGAAAAGAAGTGAACAAGAATTCTGCACGGTTCTTCAGAAACCATAAGTATAAACTTTATCACGATGGTCGGTTTTATGATCTAGTGAAAGATATTGAGGAAACCACTCCGATTGCAGATGGACAAGGAAGCTCGGAAGCAGAAGCTGCAAGGAAATTGTTCAAGACCGAGTTTGCAAAACTACCTGCATGGAAAGTTGGGGATCCGGGCAAACCAAAAATAATATTGCCTGGACTGGAGCCACAAAGAACGGCTGATAAGGGTGATTAAAGCATTCATTTTATAATAATTCCCAAAGATATGATCATAATGACGATCCTCAAGAAAGGAATAATCAACTTAAAAAAATCGAAATAATTAATTTTAAAAAAAATCAAAATGAAAAAGATATATCTATTTTCAGTTCTGGCTCTCGGTCTGACTTTTGGGAAGACCAATGCCCAGTCAAAAACAAATAACAAACCCAATATCGTCTTCATTTATACAGATGATCAAAGATATGATGCATTAAGTATTGTTCAGAAAGAGCAAGGTCTCAAAGCACGATTTCCATGGTTTAAAACTCCTAATCTCGATAGACTTGGAAATGAAGGAGTCCGTTTTAGAAATGCATTTGTAGTAAATTCACTTTGCTCACCAAGTAGATCTGTTCTGCTTACAGGAAAATATAATCATTTGAATGGAATTGCAAACAACCATACAAACTTAAAAGATACATTGGAAACATATCCTTCGTTATTGAGAAAGAATGGTTATAAAACTGCATTTTTTGGCAAATGGCACATGGCAAAAGAATCAGGCAAGCGACCTGGATTTGATTACTCGGCAAGCTTTTTAGGGCAGGGTCAATATTTCGATTGTCCACTTGAAGTTAATGGAGTAAGTCAGCCAACAATAGGATGGGTAGATGATGTTACCACAAATTTTGCGCTTGATTATATTAAGGAAAATAAGGAAAAACCATTTGCCGTAGTGCTTGCATTTAAATCTTCCCATGGACCTTTCCAACCAGCTGAAAGAAATAAAACTGCCTATGCTGATGTTGAATTGACAAAGTCATCCAGTGAAAGTTTGGAAGCACCCTACAAAAACCAAATTGAAACCAAGAAAAAGAAAAATCCAACCGCTCCTCAAAACAAAAGCAAATCTTGGACAGATAATAATGATAAAATGATCAGGGGATACTTTGGTGCTTTAAAGGGTGTCGATGAAAATGTTGGAAAGATCCTTAATCTTTTGGATTCACTGAAGTTAGACAAAAATACTGTTGTAATCTTTTCAAGTGATAATGGATATTTCTTGGGAGAGCACGGATTGGGCGATAAACGCGCCGCTTATGAAGAGTCCATGAGAATTCCGCTTCTGGTACGTTACCCTGCCAGATTTCCAAAAGGTAAAACGATTGACAAACTGGTACTGAATCTGGATCAGGCTCCGTCGATACTTGATTTGGCTGGCGTAAGTGCACCTAAATCGTACCAAGGAAAAAGCTGGGTTTCATTGGTAGAGAATAAGCCAAAAGATTGGAGAACGTCTTTTTTATATGAATATTTCTATGAAGATGGTACCACAACCCCAACAATCAAAGCTGTTCGTACAGAGACAAGCAAGTACATAGTTTATCCGGGCGAAACCGAATGGAGCGAACTTTATGACTTGACAAAAGATCCAACCGAATCGAATAACATCGTCAACAAAAGCGGATCTGCCAAAGTTAAAGAGCAGCTTCAACAGGAATTGTCAAAACTGGAGAAAGAGTCTGGTTTTGTAATTCCAAGTTATGCAGACGAAAGACCATTGGATAAAGATGGTAAATACGTTCGTCCACAACCATTGCAGCCACTATAGTTGAATTGATTGTTTTTTAAGCCCAGATTCCGCATTAGAAAAAATAACCACATAGAAACATAGATTTTATAGTGTTTAAAGCTTTTATAGAAGTTAACACTTTTCACATAGCTATGTTTTTTCTATAAAAAATGGAATGTCTTTTCCTGCGTAAAGAATAGCAATGTTTCTATGTGTTAAAATATTTTCTATCGCATAATTTGGGTAAAAGAGAGTGCTTTGGAGAAAACTAATCAAAACAAATCTGCTTCACAGGAAAGTCAGGCAGCAGAAATTAATCTTACCAATCTAATATTTTAATAAAAATGAATAACCACTTTCAATATAAAGGAGCTGTCATGATAGCGGCTCTGTTTTTGTCCTTGCCCTCTTTTGCCCAGCATAGTCCGGAGCAGAAATGGGAGGGAAAAATTGGCGAAACAATATCAGAATCTACGCCATATAAAATTCAGTACAATAAAAAAGCCTCGGCCGATGCGCCCAATATAGTTTGGATCTTAATTGATGATGCCGGTTTTGGAGCTACAACAGCCTTTGGAGGTTTGGTGGAAACGCCCAATATTGAGAAAATTGCAAACAACGGACTCCGATTTACGAATTTCCATACAACTGGAATATGCTCGCCTACAAGAGCTGCATTGCTAACGGGTAGAAATCATCACTCCGCGCATGTTGGTTTGTTAACGCCGGCTACCGTTGATTATCCAGGCTACGATACGCATATTCCTTTTGAAAAAGCTACTGTTGCCGAGATTCTGAGAGAGAATGGATACAACACCTTTGCATTGGGTAAATGGCATTTAACTCCTGTCGTAGAAAATTCCCAGGCAGGTCCATTTAACAGATGGCCCACAGGAAGAGGATTCGATCATTACTATGGATTTCTCCCGGGCGCTACAGATCAATGGCATCCTGAACTTTGGGAAGACCAAACGAAACTCAATATCGAGCCCAATACAACTCACTTAAATGAGTTATTAGCCGATAAGGCAATTAAGTACATCGCCAATCAGAAATCGGCAGATGCTGAGAAACCTTTCTTCCTTTATCTGGCAACTGGAGCCACTCACTCTCCGCATCAGGTTTCGAAAGAGTGGATTGATAAATACAAAGGCAAGTTCGATTTTGGCTGGGATGAATACAGAAAGATAGTAATTGAAAAACAAAAAAAATTAGGGATCATTCCTGCGAATACTATTTTACCTGAAAGAAATCCGAATGTAAAGGCCTGGAAAGATTTGTCTGAAAAAGAGAAAAAAGCGTATGCCCATTTTATGGAGGTTTATGCAGCGTTTTATTCCTACACCGATTATGAAATTGGTAGAATCGTGAATTATTTGGAACAAATTGGTCAGTTGGATAACACGCTAATTGCAATTGTTCTTGGCGATAACGGAGCCAGCAAAGGCGGTACTCAAACGGGAACTGTCAATCCTCAGGTGAACAGGCTAAAAGGGGAAGAACGCATCGATGCAATATTGAACGCAAGAGATATTATTGGTACAGATGAGTCAAGTACTGATTATCCGATAGGTTGGGCAATGGCTGCGAATACTCCATTCAGATATTGGAAAGCAGATGCGAATACAGAAGGTGGAACTCGCAACCCGCTTATTATTTCCTATCCGAAAGTTATAAAAGACAAAGGAGGAATTAGAAATCAATATGGTCATGTTATTGATGTATTGCCAACAACCTTGGAATTAGCCAAAGCTGAGGTCCCTCAGGTTATCAATGGATACAAACAAAAATCGGTAGAAGGCACAAGTCTTGCCTATTCAATCGAAAATCCAAAAGCGGCATCTCAACACACGGTTCAGTATTATGAAATAGCCGGATCAAGATCTATTTATAAAGATGGCTGGAAGGCAGGTGCAGATCATGTACCTGCAAAGTCCACAGAAACAGAAGATGATACTGATTCTTCTGGGAAGAAAATTGATTTTGGCAAGGATGTTTGGGAGTTATATAATTTGAATGAGGATGTTAACGAAAGAATAAATCTTGCCGCAAAATATCCTGAGAAACTGAAAGAATTAAAAGACCTGTTTGCCGAAGAAGGTAAGAAGTACAATGTGTTTCCACTTAAGGATTTTACAGCGGTTAATATGGTAGCAGGTAGAAGTGTATATGGAAAAGTTCCTGTAGTTACACTTTTTCCAGGTGTTGATCATCTTGTTGGGGTTAACAATCCTTTGTATGAAGGCAGATCTTTTAGTGTAAAAGCTGAGGTTGATCTGGTGACAGGAAAAGAAGAAGGTGTCTTATTTGCCTTAGGAGGCGAAGGGGCTGGAATCAGTCTTTTTATTAAAGATAGCAAATTGCAATTTGCTCACAAGTCGGCTGGGCAGGTAAATCATTTAGTATCAGATAAACCACTTCCTAAAGGAAAATCTGTTTTCAGAATTGACTATGCCTTAAACGGTGCAGATGGCAGCGGAAATGTTGGAACCGAAGCTCTTTTCATAAATAATGAAAAAATTGCCGAGAGAAGCTTCACTAGAAAAGAAGCCTCGGTTTTTGCCAGAAGCAAAGTAGACGGAACAGATGTTGGAAGAGATTTGGTAGCTCCTGTATCGGACAGGTATCAGGTGCCTTTTGAATTTAAAGGCAAGCTGAAAAAAGTTACTATCGAATACTTGAAAAACGATAAGATAGCCGCTCTGAAGTAAAATAAGGTTCAAGCATTTTTTGAAAATAATCTTCTGATAAAAAAATGGAAGACGATATAGAATCCAATATCGTTTAGTTAATGAATTTATCTTTTTTATTCCAAAACTTCATCACAATATTGTCATTCTGAAAGAATCTTTAATTACGGTAAAGCTATGCATAGCTGAGATTGCTTCGCCAGTTCGCTGTCGCTCATGTCCTACGGAAAGACAAATACAATTTAATTTTCACCAAAATTTTAAAAGTTATACATCTACATGAAAACACGTAAAATTTTTTATTTAACCTTATCATTTCTTTTTGCATTAGGCGGTGTTTATTCGCAGAGTAAACCCAATGTTATCGTAATTCTTGCAGATGATTTAGGGTATTCGGATTTGGGTTGTTATGGAAGTGAAATTCCAACACCAAACCTTGATAAACTCGCACAAAATGGAATACGATTTACAAATTTTTATAATACTGCCAGATGTTGCCCTACAAGAGCATCTTTGCTTACGGGACTATACAGCCATCAGGCGGGAGTGGGTCACATGACAAAAGACCTTGGTGTGGATCATCCCGCTTACCGAGGTCAGTTGAATGATAGTAATGTGACTATTGGAGAGGTATTAAAGGAGGCAGGATATTTTACCGCAATTAGTGGCAAATGGCATGTGGGATTTGAACATGGTGCCGTTCCGTGGAAACGCGGCTTCGACAGGTCACTCGTTGCGCCGTCAGGAGGATTTTATTATGCTACAGATAAATCAAAACTTTTTCTGAATGGGGAACAATTGAAAAATGATTCTGAAAAATTACCAAAAAATTGGTACACAACAGACCTGTGGACAGACTTTGGTTTGAGGTTTATCGACGATGCGGTCAAAGAAAAGAAACCTTTCTTGTTGTATCTGGCTCACAATGCACCACATTTCCCATTACAGGCACCTCAGGACGAAATTGCAAAATTTAAGGGAAAATACTTGAAAGGCTGGGAAAAACTCAAACAGGAGCGTTATGAGCGCCAGATTAAATTGGGGCTTATAGATCCTTCATGGAAATTGCCTCCGATTAATCCAAAAGTTCCAAAATGGGAAAGCCTCACCCAGCAAGAAAAGGAAAAGTATGACCACATGATGGCAATCTATGCGGCGGTAATTTCTCATTTGGATAAAAGCGTTGGTGATCTGGTTGAAGGTTTGAAGAAACGTGGTCAGTTTGATAATACGGTAATATTATTTGTTTCCGATAACGGCGGAAATGCCGAGCCAGGATTGGAAGGTAAATACATTGGTGACATACCGGGTTCAGCCGAATCTTCCATATATATCGGACAAGCATGGGCCGAGGCAGCATGTACACCATTCTGGGCATACAAACATCATACACACGAAGGAGGTGTTTCGTCACCTGGAATTATATCATGGCCTGCCGGTATTCCTAAATCAAGAAACGGAAAGTTTGAAAAACAGCCTGCACACATCATCGATATTATGGCAACACTAATTGATTTGGGAAAGGCTCCTTATCCTGTCAGTTATAATGACCACACGATAAAACCGTATGAAGGAACCAGTCTGATTCCTGCATTAACCGGCAAGGACATTGGTAGAAAAAATCCCATATACTGGGAGCACGAAGGCAATAGGGCAATTCGTGAAGGAAAATGGAAACTTGTAGCAGAGCGTTCGGAAAAATGGCAATTGTATGATGTCGAAAAAGACCGCACAGAACTTGTGGACTTATCCTCAAAATATCCTGAAATAGCAAAATCACTGGAAGTAAAATACGATGCTTGGTACAAAAAAGTAGGCGCAGAACCTTATCCTGAAAAATTAAACAAATGGTTTTATGATTACAATAAAGCTAAAGAAGAAAATGCGGCTCCTAAATAATATCTTTATTTTAAACACGAATTACACCAACTTGCACAAATCTATGCGTTTATAGGGTTTGTGTAATTAATTTCACAAACTTGAATTCGTGCTAATTCGTGAAATTTGTGTCTGTTTTTCATCCAGTATGGGTTGAACATTATTCTATATTGATTTTTTCGTTAAAAAATGATAACTCGAACTGATAATCAAACTAATTTATAAATAGGGATGGTATAATTATCCCAATTTAAGATGAGGTTCTAACAATAAAACTCTAAAAACATGAAGTTTAAAATTCAACAACTTTCAAATTCAGTAACAAAGGGAATCATTTTTTCCTTTGTAGCTACATTTATCTTTGGAGCAGCTTTTGCATCTACTCCACCAGATAAAAAACCAAAGCCAAAGAAAAAGTATAACGTACTGTTTATCGCAGTCGACGACCTGAACAATGATTTAGGTTGTTATGGCAATACTTTTGTGAAATCACCCAACATTGACCGACTTGCAGTAAGAGGTGTAAAGTTTGATAAAGCCTACACGCAATTTCCTTTATGCAGTCCCAGCAGATCGTCTTTGCTGACAGGCACAAGACCAGATGTAACGGGTATCTATGAATTACAAACACATTTCCGTAAAAATCTTCCGGATGTAGTGACACTACCACAGTTATTCAAGAATAATAAATATTATAGCGCACGTGTTGGAAAGATCTTTCATTATGGTGTTCCTGGCCAAATCGGTACGAACGGACTTGATGATTCCATCTCATGGAATAAAAGAATCAATCCCAGAGGAAGAGATAAGGATGAAGAAGCATTAATAAAAAACCTTACCCCAAGTAGAGCCTTAGGAAGTGCTTTATCGTGGAGAGCAACAGAAGGAACTGACGAAGAACAAACGGATGGCAAAATCGCTACGGAAGCAATTAAGATTTTGGAAGAAAAGAAAGACGAGCCCTTCTTTTTGGCTGTTGGATTTTTCAGGCCGCATACTCCATACGTTGCTCCCAAAAAGTATTTTGATTTGTATGATGAAAGTAAGGTTCCTTTAGCAAAAGAAATAGAAAATGATCTTGCTGATGTTCCTGATGCCGCATTGTTTACAAAACCGTCGCACTGGGGACTTGATGAGCAGAAAAGGAGAGAGGCACAAAAAGCTTACTACGCAACCATATCTTTTATGGATGCTCAGGTCGGAAGGGTTTTGGATGCGTTGGATCGTTTGAAACTATCCGACAATACAATTATTGTTTTATGGAGTGACCACGGCTATAATCTGGGTCAACATGGACAATGGATGAAGCAAAGCTTGTTCGAAAACTCGGCAAGAGTGCCATTGATCATAGCGTTTCCGGGGCAAGGCGGGAAAACTTCATCAAGAACGGTGGAGCTTCTGGATATCTATCCTACGCTGACAGAATTGTGCGGGCTTCCTGCACCTGATTATTTGCAAGGAAAAAGCCTTTCTCCACTGTTGAAAAATCCGGCTGCCACATGGGACAAGCCTGCTTTCACCCAAGTGAAAAGAAAAGACTTCATGGGAAGAAGCATTCGTACCGAAAGATGGAGATACACCGAGTGGGACGAAGGCAAAGCTGGTGCCGAATTGTACGATCATCAGAATGACAATGGCGAATTCACGAATCTCGCCCAAGACCCTAAATTTGCTGAAACCGTAAAGGAACTTTCTACCAAATTAAAAAAGAATTATGCACTTACATCAAAGACAACGATAAAAACCTGAGTTCGATTATAATTTTTTGGAGCAGAAAAATTAGGCATTTTAGCAAACATGGTTTCCTGCTCTCCGCTACAAATGAAATTCACTGAATTCCAAAATTTAAATTATTATATAATGAAGTAATCTTGTGGGCTGAACCCCAGCCCACAAGGATTTTCGCTACGATCAGGGCTAAAAGGAAACATTTTGCTTTTTTGCGATGATTCTCAAAAATTAATTTAATAGGAACCTGAACTCAATTATTAATAGATATCGCTCCGATGGAGCTTAAAAATACTGTCATTTTGAACTTCTATAAATATTATGCTCTTATGGAGCTAAAAAGTTTATTGACCAATATTGAATTTAGCCACAGAGTGGCAAGATATTGTTGTTGAGCCAACAGCATTCGGCTCAGCAAAAACCGAATATCGTTTACATCCTTGCTGATGACCTTGGTTATGCCGATATTGGAGCAAATGGACAAAAGATTACAGAGACACCCAATATTGATGCTTTGGCAAAAAAAGGAATCAATTTGAAAAGCAAAATCCATAAGGTTTTGCTTTTTTTTATGGAGATTTTAAAGTACGGAATAATGTCGCGTATTAGTAATGGAAGCAACAAATTCAAATCAAATACTTCGGTAAAAATCAGTTAGAAATTTAAAATTTTACAATAAATTTTGTAATAAAAATATTGTTTTTATATTTGAAAGATGACAATTTCAATACAATGGCAATTCATTGCTATTTTGAATAATCGTTCTTTTTTATCAAAGGATAAACATCTTTCCTAAAATTTTACAAAACGAAAATCTAATTTACTAACCTATTAATAAACAAAAAAAAATGAAATTACTTTTTACGATTACACATTTATTCAAAAGATTTGGGATTATCCTAAGAGGATTAGGAATAGCATTGTGTGGCACAATAGTGTTTATTGTTGCAATACCCGATTTGATTTTTAATTTAAAGACTGGAAATGTTCAATCTTATACAGAGCAGCAAATAATAGATTCCAAAAAAGAAGAATTGCCTCTATATCTAAAGGTTTCAAATGTTGAACCTATTGGTGAAATGTATGTCACAGAAATGTATCAAAAGAAAAATGAAGCTCCAAGACTATCAGCAATTTATTATCCTGTTTACAATTTAAAAAAAGGATTCCATAACCTTGAAGAATTAAAAAAATCCCCCTGTAATATTGTGGTTAAGGATGGTAACGTTAATGATGAATCTATAAAAACCTATTTTAGTAAAAACAACATAATTGAAGGTAAATTTGATCAGCGATTAATTGATAGTGAAACAAAAAAGCTATTAGCTGATAGCGGATACAATATTACAGATAATTGCATACTGATAGACAAAGGCGCGAAATTTTGGAGTAGCTCAGCCTGTGTGATAATGATTTTGAGTTTCGGTTTTCTTGGGATATTAATTTTGTTAAGCATTGTACCGTCTCCTGTTCTACATAAAATGTTCAAACAAGAAGAAAGATTTGTAAGAATTTAATAAAAGAGGAATTATGATATTTTATCAAGGAAAAGGAAGCTATGTTTACTTAATACCAATCTGCGTTTTTATTTTAAGTGCTTTTACCTTAAGCAAAGAAAATTGGTGGTATTATGGATGTTTAGTCACGGCAATTTTAGAATTAGTTGTCGGGTATATCTCATATAAAGAGCACAAAGGAAATCCTTATAAATATTTGGATAAATTAACTGGAGATGAAATACTTATAGAGCATAAAAACACGGTGTATTGGATTAAGGCTGAATACTGGTGTGTTTTTATTGCTGTGATATTAATTTTAAGCGCTTTGTTTACCTAAAACTACGGCAATTAAATGGAATGTTTTTTTAATTGTACTGACTTTGTTCAATCAAATTGGTGATTTATTGCTTTATTTAATTTGTCAAACTATAATTTCACTTTCAATAGAAAAAATCAGCAGTCAAATTCAGTGAGACTAGTTTAAATTTGATTTTTTCTTTCTCTCAATGTCAGATTTATATTCCAATTCACAATTTAAATAGACATTGGCGGTAGACCATAATTAATATAATATTGATCGTTTTGTTGATTTCAAGACATTGAATAACAGTGTTTTTATCAATATTCGGTCAATATTTTTTCTTTATTCTATCTTCTTGATTAACATTTTATTAGCAAAAACTTTTGTTTTTTTTTGGCATTTAAATTTTTTAACTTACTTTTGTCTATAGAAATAGTAGAGTTTAAAAAAACGATATTAATAATTAATACCAAAAATTGTGAAGACAATCAAAAGTACCTCTTTTTTGATCATGCAAGAATCTTTATCATTCGACACACTTTGTCGTATGTGTTGTTGCTGTTAGTATCTTCAATTTAAAAACATCTTGACATTTTCTAATGTTGGTTTTAGGTAATTTATTCTATTTGGCAATAAATTATTTGATGGCAAGATGTATTCCTTTTTTTAAATAATACACAAATCTGAAAATAGTAATAATCAATATTCAATAAAATGAAAAAAATAATGTGTTGTAAATAAAAAAAAAGCCATTTCTGCGGCAACAGAAATGGCAGGCTTAAAAAAAATGTATCGTTAAACGGAAAATGAAAATTGATATAATCAGTTTTCAGGCTCCTTTATTTATTAAACCAAAACAAAGTAATGAAAAAAATATTTAATAACCTTTTATGGCTCGGTATTTTTCTGGTTTCAATCACAATTACTGCCCAAAGTACCAAGCCTCTTATTCAGTCCAAACTTGAAGGTAAAGTAACGGATCAAATAACAAATGAACCCATAATAGGTGCTTCGATAAATATTAAGGGAACCACGCATAGCGTAAATACAGATTTGGATGGTAAGTTTTATTTTCAAACCGGACAAAGATTTCCATACATACTAATCGTAGCCTATCTTGGTTATAAGACAAAAGAGATCGTTATTGACGGAACTCCCGTTCATATTAAATTAGTGGCAGATGTTAAGGAATTGACAGACGTTCTCGTAGTTGGCTACGGTACCCAAAAGAAAAAGGATTATACCGGAGCACTTTCCTCTGTTCCAACAGAATTAAAAACATTGCCTGTTTTATCTGCAGACCGACTTATTCAAGGAGGGATTGCTGGTGCCCAGGTTGTCACATCAAGTGGTCAACCCGGTGCTGGAACTTCGATTCGAATCCGTGGAGGGACTTCTATTAATGCCGGTAATGAACCGCTTTATGTAATTGATGGCTTTCCTGTGTATAATGGTAACGGATCCACTGATGCGGGTGTGACCAATGGACCAGCCATCAATCCTTTGTCCAGTCTTAATCCTGCCGAAATCGAATCAATTGATGTGTTAAAAGACGCTTCGGCTACCTCTATTTATGGATCTCGTGGTGCAAATGGAGTGGTTTTGATCACTACCAAAAGAGGCAAAAAAAATCAATTGGCTGTTAATTATGAAGCTTATTATGGGGTTCAAAAAGTGATTAGCACAATTCCGGTTTTAAATGCCGAGGAATGGGGATATTTAAAAAATGATGCATTAAAGGATTCAGGGAAAGCGCCATTATACACACAAGAACAGCTTGATCAGTTAGGTGAAGGTACCGATTGGCAGGATGAAGCTTATGTAGATGCTCCCATACAAAGCCACAGTATTACAATAACTTCAGGTACAGAGCAGACAAGGCTTTTGTTTTCTGGAAATTATTTTAAACAAGATGGGGTTCTTATAAATTCTGGTTTTAAACGCTACTCCGGAAGATTGAATATTGACCATGATTTAAATCAAAAGGTCAAACTTGGATTAAGTTTAAGCGGAAGTAAAACCCATGCGGATGTTGCTCCTGTAGCTGTAGTTCAAAACATCCTTGGAATGGTTCCGGTTGTTCCGGTTCGTGATGAAAATGGAGAATTCACGGCAAACAGTAATTATGGCTCGGCAGTTGCAAATCCAATAGCAACAATGACTGAACAAATAAATGAAACCAATACAACTCGATTTTTATTTAACGGTTTTGGAGATTACAAAATAATTGATGGATTAACGGCCAAGGTAACACTTGGAGCCGATATTATTGAAAACAAACAAAACAAATACATACCATCAACATTGTATGAAAGCCCTGTTGGAGGAAGTGCTTCCAAAGGATCATTGGAATCTTTCAATTGGTTAAATGAGAATACATTAAGTTATAAAAAGAAATTTGGTGGAAAACATGCGTTTGATATTCTTGTTGGTTACACACAACAAAAAACGACGAAAGACTCATTTGATGCAGGATCTTCAAATTTTGCCAGTGATGATTTTACCTATAATAATCTTGGATCGGGTACCGTGATAACTACTCCGGGATCTAATGCCAGCGAATGGTCACTTCAATCTTATCTTGCCAGAATTAACTATGGATTTGATGATCGTTATCTTTTTACTTTCACAGCCCGTGCTGATGGTTCCTCTCGATTTGGTGCCAACAACAAATGGGGTACATTTCCATCGGGAGCTTTTGCCTGGAATATTTCGAATGAAAAGTTCTTGGAAGATGTAAAACAAATCAATTCATTAAAACTTCGTTTAAGCGCCGGTTTAACTGGAAACCAAGAGATAGGTTCTTATCAATCTATAGCGAGGCTTTCTTATTTTCCTTATGTGATTGGTAATACGCTGGTAACTGGTTTTGCACCAAGCAGTTTTGAAAATTCTGATCTTGGATGGGAAACAACAACACAGTATAATTTAGGTTTAGATGTAGCCGTATTCAATAATCGAATAAACTTGACTGCGGATATCTATTACAAAAAAACCGATGATTTATTGTTGGAAGTTCCAGTTCCCTATACTTCAGGATTGGGTAGCGCTTTTCAAAACTTGGGATCAGTTGAGAATAAAGGGGTAGAATTAAGTTTGAAAACCTTGAATTTTGTTGGTGATTTTGAATGGACTACCAATGTTATTTTCTCAGCTAACCGCAACAAGGTACTAAGTTTGGGAGGAGCTGATTTTTACATTCCTGTCAATCCGGCAACGCCAAACATACCTTCGGGAATTGTAAAAGTAGGAGAGCCTTTGGGATCATTCTATATGTACAAATATGATGGGGTGTTTCAGGAAGGAGATGACTTTTCAGCTTCTCCAATTGCAAATACCAAAGCGGGAAGTCAAAAATTTAAGGATTTGAATGGCGATGGGCAAATTACCCAGGCCGATGACAGAACAATTGTAGGAAATTCAGAACCGCTCTTTCTGGCGAGTCTTACCAACACTTTCCGCTACAAGAATTTTGATATCGTACTTTTCATTAATTCCTCTTATGGAAATAAAATTTTCAACAGATCGGCAGCTGATTATGAGTTGGGTACTGGATTTACAGGAGCTTATGCTACATTGCTTGATCGTTGGACTCCTACCAATACGGATACCAATATCCATCGTGCAGTCGAAGACCCTGCAGTAGTACTATCGGACAGATATGTTGAAGACGGTTCTTACCTGCGATTAAAAAGTATCTCTGTTGGGTATACCTTGCCTAAGAAGATTGCCACTTCGCTGAGCCTTTCCAGTGCCCGTATTTATGTTACTTCCCAAAACCCGCTTACTGCAACGAGCTATTCAGGCTATGATCCTGATGTGAATCGTAATGCACAAAATACAATTAGTTCAGGAATGGACGCGGGTGTTTATCCTGGAACGAAATCAGTTTTAGGGGGCATTAGTGTTACTTTTTAAAATTTAATAACTTAAAATATATTCGAAATGAAAAACATACATTTTTTACTGATTACCATTTTGCTGGGTTTGGGAGGATGTGCCTCACTCGAAGAAGATCCACAATCATTTATTTCACCGAGTCAATTTTACAAAACATCAGGTGATGCTGTAGCAGCTGTTAATTCGATTTATTACCATTTAAATCAAAATGACATTCCAGGACAACCTATTTATAACCCGTTGTATTATACAGGATTGGATTTTATGAGTGATGATTTAAGTCCTGGTCCCGGAGCAACAAATCCAGATGCAAGGTCTCTCGGAGCCTTAACTCATTCCGCTTCCTTGATTCGTGGAATAGAAAGCTGGCAGCAGCACTTTTCGGCAATAAATATTGCGAATGTCGCCATCGAAAGAATACCCGGAATTACAATGGACGAAAAATTAAAAAACAGGTTGCTTGGTGAAGCCAAATTTCTGCGTGCTTTGTACTATTTCAATTTAGTTAGACAATTTGGAGGGGTGCCATTATTGTTGACCGATCAAACGCAAGTTCCAATTGATGAACTTCAAGTGGAGCGCAGTTCTGAAAGTGAAGTTTATGCGCAAATAATTAAGGATTTAAAAGAATCGGCAAACTCCTTCAAGAATGGTTCTGCTACAGAAGTTGGGCGCGCCACTGAAGGTGCTGCCAAATCATTGTTGGCCAAGGTATACCTAACAAAACGAGATTGGGCAAATGCAGTAACTACAGCCGAGGAAGTTATAAATGGTAGTTACGGCTATACGTTATTAAACGACTACTCACAGGTGTTTCTGCCAGCCTATAAAAATAGCAGTGAACATATCTTTTCGGTTCAGTTTAATTCGGCTGCCAATATAACCCAAACTCTAACCAACCGAGCCATTTTGACCGGAATACCAGGTTTGAAAGGCTCTTATGCGGATCAAGTACCTTATTACACCAAGGGAACCGACAAATATTTCAGTATTTATAAACTATACACGGCCAAAGACAAAAGACGAAATGTAAGTTTTGTGACCAAATTCAAAAGTCCGACAAATGGGAAATGGTATTCAAAATTATACGACGCAAAAGTTCCGACTGATTCGATTCCTTTTTTCAACAAATATTGGGATCCAAATTATGCAAGTACTGGAAAATCAGAAGCTAATGCCAATATTATTCGTTTTGCCGAAGTACTGTTAATCCACTCCGAAGCTGAGAATGAATTAAATGGACCGACTGAAAAAGCTTATACTTCGCTTAATAAAATTAGGAAAAGAGCAGGTCTGGATAATCTCACGCCTGGCTTGACAAAAGATCAGTTCCGTGAGGCAGTTTACCTTGACAGGAGGTTGGAACTTGTTGGCGAATATCAACGTGTTTTTGACCTGATCCGTCAAATCGGCGGCGAAGTCACTAGTGTTGGGCCAGAAGGAAAAGGTACGTTACTTAAAAATCTCAAGGCAGCCGGAAAAACAAATGTGTCCGCAAAACATTATTTATTTCCAATTCCTCAATTTGAAATTGAACGAAATAAAAAACTGACCCAAAACCCTGGTTGGGAATAATAAATGCTTTTTACTAAAAAAAATATTTCATTTTAATATCAAATCTGAATTCAGGTTTTTATGGAATAATTAAAAGCCAGATTCATTAATCAAAAAGTTATGAAAAAAACTAAAAAAACTAGTAATATCAAAGGTCTGGAGAAAGGGCTTTTGATCGCAGCATTATTTGTTGCTCAATTTGGCTTTGGCCAAAATAAACCTGACCCAAATTACAAAGGAGTTATAGGTAAAACATTGGCGGAGTCCAAAGAATATTGGCCAGATCCGGTAACTCCCCCAAAAGGTTCTCCAAATGTGGTTTGGATTATTCTGGATGATGTAGGATTTGGAGCCACCAGCGCTTTTGGCGGTTTGATAAATACTCCGGTTTTGGAGAGTTTGGCTAATAACGGTTTACGTTATACCAATTTTCACACCACGGCGATTTGTGCGCCTACGCGTTCGGCTTTGCTCACGGGAAGCAATTCACATAAAGTTCATGTTGGAGGATTTTCGCATTTAGCAACATCTGCGGGTTTTCCGGGATGGGATGGAAAAATACCGGCAAAAAACGGAACGATTGCCGAGATTTTGCGTGACAAGGGATACAATACTTTTGCGGTGGGCAAATACGGTGTGACTCCAGATGAAGATGCAACTGATGCAGGCCCTTTTGACAGATGGCCAACCGGAAAAGGATTTGAACACTTCTTTGGATTCTTGGGTTCGGCAACAGATCAGTACAAACCAGATTTGGTGGAAGATCAAGTTCACGTTACTCCTGATGGAAGACATCTTAGCGAGCAAATTACGGACAAGGCAATCAGCTATATTACCAAACAACAAAAAGCGGCACCGGGAAAACCATTTTTCTTGTATTATTCTCCGGCAGCTGTTCATTCGCCACATCAGGTAGAGGCAAAATGGAGCGACCAATATAAAGGAAAATTTGACGAAGGTTGGGACGCTTATCGCGAAAAAACTCTTGCAAATCAAAAGAAACTTGGCGTTATTCCTGCTAATGCCGTATTGCCGGAACGCAATTCACTTATTGCAGATTGGAAAAAATTAACTCCTGATCAGAAGAAAGTATATTCCAAATTCATGGAAGTCTATGCAGGATATTTGACGTATACTGATTATGAAATTGGAAGATTGGTTAACTATTTGAAAGAATCAAATCAATTGGAAAACACTGTTATTTTTGCTATAATAGGTGATAATGGTGCCAGTAGAGAAGGAAGATTACAAGGAACTGCCAACGGAAAAACCTATGCAAATAATGCCACAGAGGAACAGGCATTGCAAAATAACTTAAAGGTAATCGATCAAATTGGCACACCTCAATCGAAACCTAATTATCCACTGGGCTGGGCTCAGGCGACTAACACTCCGTTTAAATCCTGGAAACAAGATGCAAATTCAGAAGGAGGAACGCACAACCCGTTGATTGTTTATTATCCAAAAGAAATTAAGGAAAAAGGCGGAATCAGAACTCAATACAGCCATGTAATTGATATTTTGCCTACCACTCTTGATATTTTGAAAGTAAAAGCACCTGAATCCATTAGGGGAATTAAACAGGATACCATTCAGGGATATTCTTTTTTCAATTCCTTGAATGATGCCAAAGTGGTTTCGTCGCACAAAATTCAGCACTATTACATTTTCGGGTCGAGATCTATTTACAATGACGGTTGGAAAGCAGCAGCGGCGCATCATCCAAACTCACTCGAATTGATTGATATTTTGGCTGATAAGTCTAAAGAAAATCAACTGGTTCCTGATTTTGACAAAGATGTTTGGGAATTATACAACATCAATGAAGATTTCAATGAAAGAAAAGATTTGGCAAAAAAATATCCGGAAAAAGTTGCTGAACTTAAAAAACTATTTGATGAGCAGGCTAAGAAAAATAACCTGTATCCCTTGATTGACTGGTCGGATGTTCGCCTAAAAAGAATACACAAAACCAAAGCTGAGGTAGAAAAAGCGGCTAAGGAAACTTTGACCAGCGAAAACAAGTAACAACTATTTACCTATTTTCCTGAATTCTACGGTAGAAATCGTAAAAAAGTAAAGAGTGGTATGCACAAACTCTGTGGCCAATATTCAAATCCAAAAGAGACGAAAGTCCTTTGGCTGATGGTGTTCTTGCTTTTCCAATTTCTAAAAACAAAGTGGCTGTTGTAGCCAATCAAAACTTATATGAATCAATTCAATCATAAAATCATGAGAAAAAATAAAATTTTAAAACACGGCTTTACTGCGGTATTATTGTTCCTTACTCTGGGTGTTTTTGCCCAAGAGAAAAATCCATTTACGTTGCCGATAGACTCCTTTTATTCCAAAGTTAAGGAGCAAACAAAACCACAGATAATTGATGCCCGTAGTGCCGAGGAATTTACGATAAATCACATTAATGGTGCGGTTAATGTCAATTTGGAAACAACTGATTATGCAAATTCCTTAACTCATTTCGATAAATCAAAACCGGTGTTCATTTATTCGATACGAACAGGAAGAAGTGGTCAGTTGGCAAAAGAATTATTGAAAAACGGTTTTTCGGTAGTGCACGATTTGGACGGAGGAATAGGAGCTTGGATCGGGGCTGGGAAACCATTTTATTCCAATTCAAAAAGTAAATTATCATTGTCAGAATATCAAAAAGTGGTAGCCGATAACAAAACTGTTTTGGTCGATATCGGCTCTCGCTATTGTGGTTCCTGCAAAAAAGTAAAACCTATATTGGAAACCATCAGAACCCAATATGGTGAGCAAGTAAAAATTGTCGAAATTGATTTGGAAGAAAACCCTCAGATAATTGCCGACATAAAAACGGTAAAGGTTTTTCCAACCTTGATTTTATATCAAAACGGTAAAGTAGTATTCAAAAAAGACGGTTTGGTTGATTTGAAAAAAGATGTTGATGTGGCTTTGGCACATTAATTTTCCTTAGTGAATCTGATAGCTTTTTGCAGCTCATAAGGGTTTGTAAAATGTTTTATCGAATTACTTCCTTTAGAATTAAAGATTTAACAAGTCAAAAACTGTCCGTTTTTAATTTGTTAAATTTTTATTCATTTTTGCAGATTTTGTTATTTGTGTAAAAATACTTACATGATTTGCAAGTAGCGGATAGTTATAAGTTATTGTTAAATAATCATTTGAAAGAAATGGCTATTTGACAGTACGGATTTTTATTGCCTAAATCGTAATTAAAGATTTGGAAGTTTAGGTTTTTAATATATCTTTGTTCTATCAAATTGGTAGAGATTAAATATTTAAATTTATTGAAAATTTTTTTGAAGAAGACATTTGTTATATTAGAGTGTTCGTCTTTTTTATTTTCAATTAATACAGTACATTTCAGATTGTTTTCAACTTGCAGATTATGAATAACATGAATATAAAAAAATACAGTTCAGTTGCATTAATTGCTTTGTCAGGCTTATTTTCTGCCTTTGGTCAGGAAAATAAAGCTGTAGCTGATGTTGCGGTAAATTGTGAGGCCATGTGTAAGGCCAATACATCCAAAAAAGCATTATTACTTAAATCGGTTAACGATAATTCCAAAGTCAATGCAGCTGGTTCAACAGCCGAAATGGTTTGGATTGCAGGAGGCGAATTTAATATGGGAACCAATGATTATCCTGATGCAAAACCTATTCACAAAGTAACGGTAAAAGGATATTGGATTGATGAGCATGAAGTGACTAATGCACAATTTGCAGCTTTTGTAAAGGAAACGAAGTATGTTACCATTGCAGAAAGACCATTGGATCCAAAGGATTATCCAGGTGTTCCGCTAGAAAATTTAGTACCTGGTTCGGCAGTATTCGTGCCTCCGACGGGAAAGGTAGCCTTGGATAACATACAACAATGGTGGCAATATGTTCCCGGAGCAAGTTGGCAACACCCAACTGGACCACAAAGTAATATTGTTGGATTGGAAAATAATCCTGTGGTTCAAATCAGTTATCTGGATGCCAAGGCTTATGCGGATTGGGCAGGAAAACGACTTCCAACTGAAGCCGAATGGGAGTTTGCAGCCAGAGCGGGAAGAACGGCTACTAAATATTATTGGGGAACGGAACTCAAACCAAACGGTAAATGGCAAGCTAATATCTTTCAGGGATCTTTTCCGGATAATAATACAGCCGAAGACGGTTTTGCAGGAGCAGCTCCAGTAAAATCTTTTCCAAAAAATCCATTCGGAATTTATGATTTGGAAGGAAACGTGTGGGAATGGTGCAGTGATCTTTACCATGATGATTATTATAAAAGCAGTGCCAGCGATAACCCAACTGGACCTTTGACGAGTAATGATCCCGAAGAGCCAGGAGTGGAAAAACATGTTCAAAGGGGAGGTTCTTATTTGTGCAGTGACCAATATTGCATTCGATATGTGGCAGGAAGCCGTGGAAAAGGAGAAACGACAAGTGCCTGCAATCACTTGGGATTTCGTTGTGTGAAGGATAAGTGATAAAGCCGAAGGCAAATTTGAAAACATCATTAAAAAGAACTGTTAATCATTTTATTGTTCTGCAAATGATAAAAACAAACTTGCCAAAACAATTCAAAAAGATGATTTTCAAAATATAAAATAACCATTATGAAGTCTTTTTATCAGGAAATAGCCAAACAACATCAAGATTTATTGATTTTGCCAAAAAAGAAATTAATCCATCAATTTATAGATGAGTTGTTTTCTGTCTTATTTTCAAACACTTCAAAATCTTTTGGCAATGTGACTATTATTCAGGATAAATTTATTGAATTGGAAGTGTTATTTAATGAGTTAGTGTTGGATTTTGCGCCTAAAGATGGAAAAAGCAAGCAACAGGCACAAACTTTTTTTGAAGCATTGCCTGAACTATATAAAAAAGCTTTAAACGATGCCAAAACTATTTTAGCGAAAGATCCTGCGGCAAAATCATTGGAGGAAGTGTTGTATACTTATCCGGGCTTTTTTGCCATTGCCATTTATCGTTTTTCACATCAGGTTTGGAATCAGGATTTAAAACTTTTGGCACGAACCATTTCAGAATATGCGCATAGCAAAACAAGTATAGAAATTCATCCCGGAGCACAAATAGGTAATGATTTTGCGATAGATCACGGAACTGGAATTGTAATTGGAGAAACAGCAATAATAGGTAATAATGTTCAGATATATCAAGGTGTTACGCTTGGTGCCTTGAGTGTAAAAAAAGGAGAGGCTTTCATAAAGAGACATCCAACAATTGAAAACAATGTAATTATTTATGCCAATAGCACCATTCTTGGAGGGCAGACAACAGTTGGAAGAGATTCAATTATAGGTGGAAATGTCTGGCTTACCTATACTATTCCTTCCAATTCAGTGGTGTATCATAAAAACGAAATAAAAATTAAGGACAATAATCCTTTTCCAGAACCTATTTTTTATTCGATATAAAATAACGAATACTAATGTTTTAAATGGGGAACAACTTAAATTAAATATGCCTCAATCTGTTTTGCCAAATATAGTCATCCAAGAAAAGTGAAAATTTAAATTAATTATGTAAAGCACAAAGCTTATATGTCTTAAATGCTTTATGTGGTTAGAAAAAAACATTCGCTTGGTGAAAACTCATAACTTATAAAGACAACTATGAAATATCAAAATATATTAGAAACAATAGGGAATACCCCTCACGTAAGATTAAACAAAATCTTCCCTACAAATGAGGTTTGGATTAAATTGGAAAGATCAAATCCTGGATCAAGCATAAAAGATAGAATTGCGCTAGCCATGATTGAAGATGCCGAGGAGAAGGGATTGTTAAATCCGGATTCGGTCATTATTGAGCCAACTTCTGGAAATACAGGAATTGGACTTGCATTGGTAGCTGCCGTAAAAGGATATAAGGTGATTTTGGTAATGCCTGAATCAATGAGTATTGAAAGAAGAAAAATTATGAATGCTTATGGTGCCGAATTTGTGTTGACACCAAGAGAAAAAGGAACTGCTGGAGCGGTAGAAAAAGCGCACGAATTAGCGGCGCTAACTCCCAATTCATTTGTTCCGTTACAATTTGATAATCCTGCGAATGTTGCTGTCCATGAGAGAACAACGGCACAGGAAATTTTAAATGATTTTCCCGAAGGGATTGATTATTTGATAACCGGAGTCGGAACCGGAGGTCATATTACCGGAGTTTCAAAAATTTTGAAACAGCATTTTCCTAAACTAAAAACTATTGCGGTAGAACCATCTTTATCACCCGTTTTGAGTGGTGGTTTGCCTGCTCCGCATCCTATTCAAGGGATAGGCGCAGGATTTGTTCCGTCAGTTTTTAATAGAGAATATATAGATGAGATTATTACTGTTGAAAAAACGGATGCATTTGCTTTTTCAAAAAAAATAACCAAGGAAGAGGGAGTTTTTGCAGGAATTTCTACGGGAGCATCATTAGCGGCAGTTGCTAAAAAGTTAAATGAAATACCGAAGGATGCAGTAATCTTGACTTTTAATTATGATACGGGAGAAAGATATTTATCTGTTGATGAATTATTTGATACCGCATTGTAATCGTTTGTCGGGCTTATTGTGAAGATTAAAAAAGGATTAATTGTGTTGCTAATTGTTTGAAATACATTAAATTAGTAAGGTGATTTTTATAAAATTGAATTTTAAGTATAAATAATAAATAAAACAAAAAATGGCAGAAGTAAAAAAACAGCAAACTGCGTTAGGAGATGTAGCTGCAAGACAATTAGCAATCGCAACACGTTCCGTGCCAACAATGGCTACAAGTCCAAGATGGCTTACTCATCTTTTGCATTGGGTTCCCGTAGAATCTGGGGTTTATCGTTTGAATAAGGTAAAAGATGCCAATCACATTGAAGTTGATTGCTCCGCTAGAGACGAGAGAACTTTACCTAATACATTTGTGGATTATATTGATAATCCTCGAGAGTACAATTTGGCGGCGGTTCAGACAATTGTAGATGTACACACTCGTGTTTCAGATTTGTACAGCAAGCCATACAACCAAATTTCTGAGCAATTGCGTTTGGCAATCGAAACCATTAAAGAGCGTCAGGAAAGCGAATTAATCAATAACAAGGAATATGGTTTATTGAATAGTGTTGCGCCTTCGCAAATTATAAAAACAAGAACAGGAGCACCAACTCCAGATGATTTGGATGAATTGTTGACGAAAGTTTGGAAAGAACCTGGATTTTTCTTGTTGCACCCATTGGCTATAGCTGCTTTTGGACGTGAGTGTACTCGTCGTGGCGTGCCACCTCCAACAACTTCTTTGTTTGGATCTCAATTTTTGACTTGGAGAGGGGTTCCACTTATTCCTTCTGATAAATTACCAATCAAGGACGGTAAATCCAAGATTATTTTAATTCGTACAGGAGAAAGCCGTCAAGGTGTAATTGGTTTGATTCAACCAGGTTTGCAAGGAGAACAATCTCCAGGATTATCAGTACGTTTTATGGGGATTAATGAAAAAGCCATTGCTTCTTATTTGGTATCTCTTTATTGTTCATTGGCAGTAACAGTTGATGATGCTATTGCGGTATTAGAAGATGTAGAAATAGGTAAGTATCATGAGTACAAATACTAACACAACGGGACTGCCAAATGTTGATGACTTGGAAAAGTTAGCCAATGAGCTGTTTAGTGCATTGCCCAACGAATTTCCAAAAGAAATTTCATTGAGCCCAAATGCAAGTGAACATCCTCGTGCTACCAAAATTGCCGAAACGCTTCTTGCTACGGGTAATTTAGGAGGAGTCGAAACGGTATTTCCTGTTAGCAACCACGATACTTTATTAGGACAATCGGGTTTTGCACCATTGGCAACTCCCGCTGTTTCGGCCAGTCCCATAGGTTCTATTCAGACACCACCTTCGTTTGGTGGTTTTGGTGGGTCATCTTCTGTGGCACAGTATGGAAAATCACCAGGTTTTGGAGGATATTCCAATGCTTTTTCAGATCCAACAATTGAAAATATTTCGCAGTTAAGTGATTTTAATCTTGTTATAAATGAAGGTTTTGGTTCAGCTCCCGCTTCAGGAATTGGAGCCGATCCATCTACGATTCAAACAGGAAATAATGTCAATCTTGATAATCCTCAAACGGGTTTCAATGATGCGAGTTTGGGAAATAATGCTAATAATTCATCAGTTCCAAATTCAAATTATCTGCCTTTTGAACTGGAACATTCCTCTTTTGAAGCAGAATTAAAAACAGCATTGGAGGCACTTAATTCCAGTTTTGGAATTCCTAATTTGGTAACAACTCCAAGCATAATTGATTCACCAAGTTCGTATTATTTCTTGAATGAAAACCCGTTTGGGTTTGATTCTAAAAAAAGTGCTGTTCCTGCTGTAAATCATAATGAATTTGATGGATTTGGCGGTTCAAATTTCAACGCTCATTTAATCAAGAAAGATTTTCCAATCCTGAGTGAAACGGTAAATGGAAAACCATTGATTTGGTTTGATAATGCTGCTACCACTCAAAAGCCACAATCTGTAATTGATCGAGTTAGTTATTTTTATGAGCACGAAAATTCGAATATTCATCGTGCTGCACACGAATTGGCGGCAAGAGCTTCTGATGCTTATGAATCGGCTCGTGAAAAAGTGAGAGTATTTTTGAATGCAAGATCTGTAAATGAGATTGTTTTTGTTCGCGGTGCAACCGAAGGAATCAATTTGGTGGCTCAAAGTTGGGGAGATCATAATTTGGTAGCAGGTGATGAAATTGTTGTCAGTAATCTTGAACATCATGCCAATATTGTTCCTTGGAAACGTCTAGCCGATAAAAAAGGCTTGAAGTTAAGAGTGATTCCTGTTGATGATGACGGACAAATTTTGCTGGACGAATATGCAAAGTTGCTGAATTCCAAGACAAAATTGGTAGCTTTTACGCAAGTTTCAAATGCATTGGGAACAGTAACTCCGGCAAAGGAAATGGTTGAAATGGCTCATGCCGTTGGTGCCAAAGTACTTTTGGATGGTGCGCAATCTGTTTCGCACATGAAAGTAGATGTTCAATATCTGAATGCCGATTGGCTGGTTTTTTCAGGGCATAAATTATTTGGACCTACGGGAATTGGAGCTGTTTATGGAAAAGAAGATTTGCTAAACGAAATGGAGCCTTATCAATCAGGTGGAAATATGATTCAGGACGTGACTTTTGAGGAGATAAAATACCACAAGGCACCGAATCGTTTTGAAGCCGGTACTGGTAATATTGCCGATGCCATTGGTCTTGGAGCTGCTATTGATTATGTTTCGAAAATTGGAATTGAAACAATTGGTCAATATGAACATTTTTTATTGGAATATGCTACCAATTTATTGAAGCAAATCCCGGGCGTTCGATTAATAGGGACTGCTGCTCATAAGGCGAGTGTGCTGTCCTTTAATTTACAGGGTTTTAGCAATGAAGAAGTGGGTCAAGCACTGAATAAGGAAGGTATTGCGGTGAGAACGGGCCACCATTGTGCACAGCCTATTTTGAGAAGAATGGGTGTGGAAACTGCCGTTCGACCGTCTTTGGCATTTTATAACACAACACAGGATGTGGATGTTTTTATAGAAACGCTGTGGCGTCTAAAGAACGGAAAGAAATAAACATCAAAAGTCCAAGATCTAAAACTTGGACTTTTTTTTAAACTATTTTTATTCTCATTAAATCCTCAATCGTATTTGGAAAAAAACTCTGTAGATTTTGGATTTTTAATATTCAATGTAGTAGTAACCTGAACTCGATTATTACTATGTTTTTATATTTCGCTCCTCTGGAGCTCTGATATACTAAACTGTTATTGTTTTCTATAAATATCTTGCCACTCTATGGCTAAATTCCATATTGGTTTAGAGACTTCAGCTACATAGGAGCGTAATATTTAGAAGTTCAAAATAGCAGTGTTTTTTAAGCTCCATCGAAGCGATATCTATTCATAATTGAGTTCTGGTTAGTATTATTCTGGTTTGCATCAGTGATTCGAGCCTAAAAAAAGCATAGATATTCTAAAATTAGCTTGTAAAAAAAAAATTACATATCTTATTTGCAATAGGTTATATGTAGATTTATTGAAAAAGTACTGCTTTTGAGGTATTGCTTTAGATTTTTTATTTATCTAATTTTGTTGTGTACAACAAAAAAAAAGAGATATGAAAAAAATTACTTTATTTATGCTAATTGTTTTTACAACAGTAAGCTTACAAGCTCAAACTAAAATATTGTCGAGCATTCATGAAAGTTTCTTTTCTGGTAATTGGTACAACAGTTATGCTACCAATTATGAATATGATCCCAATAATAACTTAACTGCTGAGATAAGTTTGGAATGGGACAATATTAACAGCAAATGGAAAATTAGGGAAAAAGTTACTTATACCTACAATGCCAGTAATCAGGTTACAAGCGAAGTAGGGCAAAGATGGGATGATGCAACAGGTATGTATATTGACTCATACAGAGATACATATAGTTATACCAATGGAAAGTTCACACAACAAATAGGTGAAATTTGGCAGAATTCAAATTGGGTTAATGAATGGAAAATGACTATTGGCTATAACGTAAATAATTTGCCCGAAACTGCTTTGTCCTATAGTTGGATTGGAGGACAATGGGTGAATGATTATAAAGATGTATTAAGTTATGATGGAAACAATAAGACAACAGGATTTTCATCTCAAGGGTTGAAGAATGGGACATGGGTTAATACTACAAGGTCAACACTTACTTATAGCTTGGATAAGTCCAAAATCTTAAAGGATTCCTATGAAGATTGGAATGTTGGTAATAATTCATGGGAGCAAAGTGATGTAACAGATTATACTTTTGATCCTACAGGTAATAGGGTCAGAATGATTGATTCTTATGCAGATGGAGATAAATATAGAACAGACTATACTTATGATTCATCAAGCCTGATGGTTAATTTTGCTCATCCCTTTAAGGATAAAACAGGTGTTGACTATTTGGATGCCACTTTTCCTTATGTAAATAAAGTGCTAACGGAAGTTGATTATTATTATGATAAGGTTAGTACTTATATCCTTAATGGTAGAACTACCTACAATTATAATAGTTCCATTTCATTGGCTACAGAAAAATTCGAACCGGCAAATGCTGTTACTATAAACGTATTCCCAAATCCAACCCAAGATTATTTATCAATCGAAACTTCCTTAAATAATGAAATTGACAAGGTTGTGGTAACTGATCTTTCCGGAAAAACAGTATTGGATCAAAGTAAAGTTGGAAACCAAATAAATGTTCAGAATTTGGCAAAAGGAGTTTATTTGTTGCAAGTTGTTTCAGGTGACCAAAAATGGGACAGTAAATTCATAAAGAATTAATACTAAAGTGACGGAATGAACATGTGTATATAAACTACTGCCTTACTTTTTTATTTTTATTAGGCATAAAATGGTTTGTTTATCCTTTTTTAAAGATTGGAAAGTGCAATAATTCATTCGAAGAGTTGCACTTTTTTTGTAAGACAAATTATTGGCAATAATTTATTTGCGTTAATTAGTCGATTTTTTTTGTTTGTTAGCGAAGTTTTTAATTATTTTTGAATTACAAACTATTAAATAAAATAAATGAGTAATAAAATTACGCTATTAATTTTTACTGTATTCATTTCATTCTCAGCTTTTGCTACTATTTCAAAGGCTGAAAAGGAAGTTTTGATAAAATTAAACCAAGCCACCAATGGCGGAAAATGGATTAATAAATGGGATCTTTCTTTGCCAATGGATAAATGGTATGGAGTAAAAATAGTTGATGATAAAGTAGTTTCAATAAATTTGAAAAATAATAATTTGACAGGACGTATACCTGTTGAGATTACTACTTTACTGAATTTGCAAGAATTAAATCTAGGTACTAATTTGTTAAACGGCGAAATACCTCTTAATATTGGTAATTTAAAAGCATTGCAAATTTTAGATCTTTCGTTTAATAAATTAACGGGTTTTATTCCTGTTTCACTTTGTACATTACCCAACTTGCAGGTTTTACTACTCGATCGTAATATTTTGTCTGGTGAGTTGCCACAACAAATAGGCAAACTGTCAACACTGGAAAATTTATCCTTGTATGAAAATTCATTTCAAGGGACATTGCCTGTTTCTTTTTACGAATTAAAATCGCTAAAATCACTTTCGATGTATAGTAATAGGTTTACGGGAAAACTGAGTCCTTCCATTGGAAACTTAGTATTGTTGGAAAATTTAAATCTTTTTGATAATGATTTTAAGGGTCAAGTTCCATTGGAGTTGGAAAAATTAACCCGTTTAAAAAAAATGAATATCTCCTATAATATGTTTTCGGGTCTTGTTTCAAATAAATTGTCGCTATTGGATAAGTTGAATATGACCATGAGAAATGAAATAGGAAATGTAATTTCTTTACCAGTCATTAAAGGATAATGTAATTCTGAAAAGGCAAAGAGATTAAGAACGTTGTTTGTTTTAATACATTTAGTTAGAATACCCTGTAAATTCATACGTTACAGGGTTTTTCGTTTTTAGGGGATATTTGTATTGCTTTGTCGTTTGGTTTACAATGAGTTGGAAATGATTTTTTTGACTTGTGTTATAAAATTGATAATTTATAGGCTTATATTGTGTTAGTTTCTCTTTTTTTTATAATTTTAATGAGAATTCAGCGGTTTTAAAAGTTGAGAACAAAATTTAATTTTAACACATTTTAATATTATATAGTTATGGTAGTACAGTATCAAGGAGAGCAAAATGGGATTCCAACAACATTTACTGTTAAGATCATCGGGAATAATCTCTCTAAAAGCAGTTCCAATTATCAAATTGATTTATTGGCAGGTGACAAGCCATTGCCAATTTTTACAAGTTTAATTCATCAAAGTTTATCTAATTGCCTGAAAGAGGTTTACTTATTTAGAAAACACAATAACATAAAGTTTGATCCTGCTTCGGAAAAGGTAGCCCCAAAATTGGTTCCTTATGATTTGGTGTTGTATAACCATAATAAATTCGCGTTGTTTATGGCATAAATTATTTTCTGAATGCAAAAATATAAAGACTGTTCATTTGGATGGTCTTTTTTTATTTAACCTAAACTCGTTTAATAAAACAGATGTCGCTCTGATGGAACTTAAACACGGTTTCATTTTTCCTTTCTAAATAGTGTGCTTCTACGGAGCTCCATTTTTTGAAAGAGACTAAATATAGCCACAGAGTGGCAGGATATTTATAGAAATTAATAGTGATTAAGTGTATAAAAGGCTCTGTATGAGCGACATACAAAAGCATTCCAATAATCGAGTTCAGGTTTTTAATAAAAGATTATATTTGTTGAGATTAAGAAAGGCATGGCTTTTGAAGTATAGGCAAAGCGAGGTCAGTTTTTATTTTAGTGTTATATTACTGAATTTTTTTTATTTTGGTCTCGGGTTATTATTTATTGTACTAATCAATATTAGAAATTATGATAGAAGAAATGCAAAAACTTCACCAAGTTTGGTTGGATTCTCAAAATAAATCAGTCAAGAATACTGTTTTACCAAAGATAACTTTTGATGACCTTACCAATTCCATTATTAGTACAGGGCCATTTTATTATTATGTGATAGATTTTTTTGACATGTCCATATCTCACGTTAGTCCCTCTATTGTGGATTTTCATGATTTTGATCCAGATAATGTGACCTTTAATGATATTTTGTCAACAATGCATCCTGATGATATTGAGTTTGTAACCAAGGCAGAAGCTACTGTTGCCGACTTTTTTTATACAAATATTGACCGCGAAAAATTACTGAAATATAAAATAAGCTACAATTTAAGAGGTAACTTAATAAATGATGGATATGTTTTATGCAATCATCAAGCTTTAATGTTAACCATGGACGAAAATGGCGGTTATGGAAAATCACTTAATATTCATACCCGTATTGGCCATTTGACAAATCATAATACGTATCAATTTTCGCTTATTGGTTTGGATGGCGAACCTTCCTATATGAATCTAAATGTGAGCAGTGATATTAGAAATGCGGTTCAGTATTCAAAACGCGAAATAGATATTATTAAAAATATTGCCAATGGTTTAAGTAGCCAAGAAATTGCCGAAAAACTTTTTATTAGTGATTTAACGGTAAAAAAACATCGTACAAACATTCTAGGTAAATCAAATTGTAAAAATACTGCCCAATTGGTCAAGGAGTGTATTCTGCAAGGGGTAATTTAGTTATGTTGAAAATTAGTTAAAGTTGTATAAAATTATACTTTTAGATAACTTTTTTTGTTTTTGGACTCCTTGAATGCTTTTGACGAAAATGTAAGAAAAATACAAATTTACTCTCGTTAATTTTTGATTTAGAACGATTTTTGCTAAATCCTTACTGTTTTGTGTTAAATTATTGTTATTTTTGAAACGATAAGGAAATGGTATTTTGTTTAAATACGATTTACCTTTGTTTATCAAGATATTTATGAAGTTGACCAATTTATAATAATTATGACAAAGGAAATACAAAAACTTCATGATGTTTGGCACGATACTCAAAATAGATCAGTCCAGAATACTATTTTGCCTAAAATAACTTTTGATGACCTTACCAATTCCATTATTAGTACAGGACCATTTTATTATTATGTGGTAGATTTTTTTGATATGTCTATTTCTAATGTAAGTTCATCCATTTCTGAAATCCATGGTTTTGATCCTAATGTTGTTACTTTTAATGATGTTTTGGGTACGATACATCCAGATGATGTTTCGTTTGTAGTACAAATGGAGGATTTTTTCAATGATTTTTTTTATAATAATATAGGAGCCCAAAAATTATTGAGTTATAAGATTAATTACTGCTTTCGATCCATGATGAAAGAAGGTAATTATGGGATGCTTAATCACCAGTCCATATTGCTTACACTAGATGAAGATGGTGGTTATGGTAAATCACTTAATATTCATACTAGAATTGATCATCTCACAAATCAAAATACGTATAAGGGCTCGCTTATCGGTTTAAATGGAGAGCCTTCTTATATGGATCTGAATTTTAATACCGATATAAAAAAAGCCCCTGAATTCTCAAAAAGGGAGATAGATATTATTAAAAATATTGCTGATGGTTTGAGTAGTATTGAAATAGCTGAAAAACTTTTTATTAGTGACTTTACGGTAAAAAAACACCGCAAAAATATTCTAAATAAATCGGCTTGCAAAAATACCGCTCAACTAGTGAAGAGCTGTATTCTTCAAGGGATTATTTAGTTTTATCTTTATAACTAATAAAAAAAGCTCCAGAAAAATCTGGAGCTAATTAGGTTTTGCTGAAAAAGTGTATTCTTCAATAATATCAATAGTGAATGAATAAAATTTTGGAGTCAAGTGCAATGCTTTATTGTTAGACCTTTAAAAAATCATGCACCTTACTACTAAATGTATTTCTATATTAGTCCTAAACACTCTGGTGTAAATCAAATATACTTATCCATAACTGGTTCAATTCCTTCTCTGTTCTTTGCGTCTCTGCGTCTTTGCGTGGCATTATTCTCGCAAAGATGCAAAGGCGCAAAGAGTATTTTAAAATTAGATTTTTGGTATGGTTTACTGATAATCATGAGGATTTTTCAGCAGACCCTAATTATTAAATACCCTAAACTTTGAGTACAAGAGAGTTTAACTGTTTTGATAAATCTCGTTTATTTTTTTTCGATAACAATTTCGATAGGCAGTGAGCTTTGTTCCAAGCCTTCCGCTTCCGCTTTTATTGTTATTGTTCCATTGTCTTTGGCAGCACTAACAATGGCAATTGCTCTTCCTTGATAGGCTCTTGGAGCAGAATTTTGGTAACCGTCATGGTTTAAGATGTTTCCATTGTCTACAGCAATAATTTTACCAGAATCAGTAATTGTGAATTTTATTAAATTATCTGCGGTGGCGCATCTAATTCCTTTTTCGTCAACGATAGTTGCGGTAACAAAAGACACATCATCCCAGTTGTTTGCAAGTGTCTCATTGCTTTTGGTTAGGATAATTTTAGCTGGTTTTCCGGCAGAGGTATGTTCTTCCTGAGCAACAATTTTTCCATTGTTTTTTCCAATAGCCTTTATTGTACCTCCTTCAAAAGTGACATTCCATTCCCTTGGTGAATCATCGGCTGGCTTTTTTAAGGAGCCTAACGATTTGTCGTTTAGGAAAAGTTCTACTTCATCACAATTACTATACACATTTACTTTGGCATTGTCATAAGTATCAAAGTCATACGGTGTCCAATCAGCAGTCCAAAAGCCGGCTCCCGCATTATCTGATTTTCTTACAATATGAACTACAGGCTCTGGTGACCACCAGCTATCTCTTTGTAATGCTTGTTGTTTCCAGTTTCCTGCCCTGTCAAATAGTCCTTGATTATTGGTGGTTTCTGGCCAATCAGCTTCTCCCAAATAATCGTAACCGGTCCATAAAAATTGTCCAGCCATATACGGTTTGTCTCTCAAGGCTTGCCATTGTACAAGCGCATGAGTATTTTCGGTACCAATAACTTTCCAAGTTGGATGCGCTTCATGAGCGGCAATCAATTCGTTTTCGCGGTAATTTTGACCTACAACCTCCATTTGTTCAGCAAAGCCACTTAGGTATACTTTGGAATTGGCTGGTCTGAAAAGTGCCATGGTTACTGGTCTGGTATTGTCGTATTTCTTTACAACATCTTCTTGCATTTTGTAAGCTTTGTAGCCTTCGGGATAACTAAGGTTGTCATGGATTTCATTTCCAATACTATAAATAACTATTGAAGGGTGATTTCGATCTCTTAAAATCATGTCTTTTGTGTCTTGTTCCCACCAATTTTTGAAATACAAATTATATCCCTTTTCGCCATTGTGTTTGGCTGCTGTCCAAGTGTCGAAAGTTTCGTCCATTACCACAAAACCCATTTGGTCACATAAGTCAAGAAATTCAGGTGCTACAGGATTGTGCGAGGTACGAATTCCGTTTACTCCCACTTCCTTTAGTTTTTTCAATCGTTCTTTCCAAACTCCTAGTGGTACTGCGGCTCCAACAGCACCGCCGTCGTGATGTAAACAAACACCTTTTATTTTGTAATTTTTATTGTTTAGCCAAAAACCGGTGTCAGCTCTAAATTCAGCACTTTTTATTCCGAATGAAATTGACTGATTGTCAATAAGTGTTTTGCCTGAGTATAATTTGGTAACAACCGAGTATAGATTTGGCGCTTCAATATCCCACAACTTGGGATTTGAAATTTCAATCTTTTTGGATAAATTATTGGTTTTATTGGCAGCAATAGCTTCTTGGCTTTCGCTGGACTTAATTACATTTCCTTTACTGTCAACAATATCAATTTGTAATTTATAACTTCCTGCTGCTCCTTTGTTTTCTATTTCAGTATTAATATTTACGGTAGCTTTTTTGGCAGTAGCGTTAGGAGTTGTAATTTGTGTTCCCCATTGTTTAAAATGTGTAGCGTTTACGGCTATTAAACGCACATGACGATAAATTCCGGCACCGGTATAATAGCGTGAGGCAGGTTGAATGGAATTGTCGGCTCGAACGGCTATTACATTTGTTTTGTCTTTTCCGAAGTTTAAATAAGGTGTTAGGTCATATATGAAACTGATGTATCCATAAGGACGTTTACCTAAGTGTGTTCCGTTAATCCACACGTCGCTGTTGGCCATAACACCGTCAAATTCTATTGTAAATGTTTTGTTGGCATCGGTAGCGTCTACTTGAAATGATTTGCGATACCATCCAATACCGGCAGGCAAATAGCCTCCACCTCTGGAAGTTGGATTTTCACGATCATAAGGGCCTTCAATACTCCAATCGTGAGGAACATTAAGCGTTCGCCATGCTTTGTCATCAAATGTAGGGGTTTCGGCACCTAAAATCTCTCCCTTTGTAAATTGCCAGTTGGTATCAAAGTTGATTGTTTTTCTCCCTTGGGAAAAAACAGCTGTCGTGGCAAATACCAGAGTTAATAAGAGACCAAATCTAAATTGGTGTACACCAGTCTTTTTTAAATTATTCATATACAATAGTTTTATTTTAGATTATTTTAAAATCAGGTTAATTTTGTCTAATTCTTCCTTACTGAAAGAGGTGTTTTCCAAGGCTTTAATGGAGTCTAAAATTTGTTCGGGTTTGCTGGATCCAATCAATACCGAAGTCACTCTTTCGTCACGTAATATCCAAGCCAATGCCATTTGTGCCAGTTTTTGACCTCTTTCCTTTGCAATGTTGTTTAGGGCCATGATTTTTTCTAGTCTTTCTGGAGTAATATGGTCTGCTTTTAGGAATTGTCCGCTGGTTGCCACCCTTGAATCAGCCGGAATTCCATTTAAATATTTATCGGTTAATAATCCTTGTGCCAATGGTGAAAATGGAATACAGCCTACTTGCTCTTTTCCAAGTAAATCCAAAAGTCCGTCTTCAACCCAACGTTCAAACATAGAGTATTTGGGTTGATGGATTAAACAAGGTGTTCCCATTTCCTTTAGAAGTTTAAAAGCTTTTTCGGCATCTGCCGGACGATAGTTTGAAATACCGACATACAAGGCTTTTCCTTGCTGCACGATTAAATTCAGTGCGGCCATTGTTTCTTCCAATGGTGTTTCGGGATCTGGTCGGTGGTGGTAAAAAATATCTACATATTCCAAATCCATTCTTTTGAGGCTTTGGTCCAAACTGGAAATTAGATATTTTTTGGATCCCCAATCCCCATAAGGACCGTCCCACATGGTATAACCGGCCTTAGACGAAATAATCATTTCATCTCTGTAGTTTTTAAAATCTGTTTTTAAAATTTTGCCTAAACATTCTTCTGCTGATCCTGGAGGGGGACCATAATTATTGGCTAGGTCAAAATGGGTAATTCCATTGTCGAAGGCAGTTTTTATTAAATTTCGACTATTTTCAAAATCGCTGTTTTGTCCAAAGTTGTGCCAAAGGCCTAATGAAAAAGCAGAGAGTTTAAGCCCTGAGTTTCCACATCTGCGATATTCCATCTTGTCATATCGGTTTGTTGCTGGTTGGTAAGTCATTTTTATAGTTTTACGTAATCGTTTACGATAGTTATTAATTCTTTTTTGAGGATTCTCTTGTTATTAATATTGGAGCCAATATCCGTTTTTGATAGTTTGTTTTTTCTCCTTTTTTTAATATCAATTCATAAATAAGATTGAATGCTTCTTCTCCCATTTGAACTGTTTGTTGGTCGATGGTGGATAGGGAAGGAGTGATGTGTTCTCCAAATAAATCATTGCAAAACCCCACGACACCAAATTCACTGGGTACTTTAATTCCTTTGTCCTTTAATTCCTTCAAGACGCCCAAGGCAGTGAAATCTTCGACTGTAAAAATGGCGTTTGGTTTATCGGTTAGCCCTAAAAAATATTGAACACCTTTTCTCCCTGCCTCGATACTGATGTCTCCATTGTAAATTAAGTTTTGATCGAAAGAAATATTATATCTGTCCAAGGCAGACTTGTAACCTCGGACTCTTTCTGCGAAAGCTTTGATATGTTGAGGTCCCGAAATATGTGCAATCCTGCTGTATCCTGATTTTATTAGGGATTCGGTTGCCATATAGGCTCCCGAATAGTCATCGGTACAAACAGAAGATATTTCCAGATCGTCATTTGTCCGATCAAAAAAAGCAATAGGAATGTTTTTGTCCTTAACTGATTTGAAATGTGAAAAATCAGTTGTGTTTTTAGAAATGGATACTAAAATACCATCAACTCTGGCTCCTATAAAAGTGTCTATTCCTTTTTTTTCAAACTCTTCGGATTCATTGGATTGATAAATAAGCACGTCGTATCCATGGGTGCTCGCCAGATTCGAAATCCCATGAATCACGGAGCCGAAAAATAAATGTTCGGCTGTTGGAATTAGTACTCCAATGATTTTTGTTTTTCCAGAGCGCAACGAGGAAGCAATTTTATTAGGCAAGTAATCAAGACGTTCTGCCGCTGCTTTCACTTTCTTTTTGGTGCTTGCGCTTATTTCCGGATGGTCACTTAGTGCGCGTGACACCGTTGCCGGAGCAATTCCTAATTCCTTTGCAATGTCGCTAATTGTGATTTTTGTTTTCATATTTTTCGTAATCGATTACGAAAATAGATTATTTATTTTAATTTAACGAAATAGAGGCAGAATTAATTTGAAAATTGTCGTGGTTTATAAAAAACTTCAAAAGGATTTTTTAAAGAATTGGAATTTGAAACATTAAAAAAAGCTTCCAATTCCGCTGAATCTTTAGATTTGAATGTCAAATGTTTATCAATTTGTTTTCTCGTATAATAACAAAAGAAATAATATAATAATGATAATTTTACATCGAAAGATTCAGATCATGACTTGTTGTCTTTAGATTTGCTTCGGTTTTTTGACTTCTTTGTGAAGCTCTTTCTTTTATGAACGGCTCATTTTAGACTTGTCCATTTTTTATTTCCTCCAAAACGAGAATTTAAAAAAAAAGGACAGGTAATTTCAAAAATTGCCTGTCCTTTTTGTATGGATTTTAAGAGTACTACTTTTATTTTTTGTTTTTGGCGAAATCTTTGTCATTTTCCAAAAATTCCTGCTGATGATTCGTGATGTTATGATACAAATCTTCAATTTTTCCTTTTATCTCGCCTGTAAAGTCATTCCCTTTATCGATTATTTTTTTTCTTGTTTTTTTGCCTTCTTCAGGTGCAAATAAAACTCCTAGTAGGGCTCCTGCGGCAATGCCACCTAATACTCCCAATAATATTTTGCCTGTATTCATGTTTTGTTGTTTTAATGAATTAAACGTTTCTTCCTTGGATAAGTCTTAATAAAACAGCAACAATTGCTATAACAAGAAGAATGTGAATGATTGATCCGGCACTATAGGCAAAAAAACCAATTGCCCAAAAAATGACTAAAATAACTGCTAGGGTGTAAAGTAAATTGCTCATGATTTCTATGTTTTTTAATTATTTTTTATTGTTGACAGTAAAGTCATTTAACGCATTTCCTAATTCGTCCATATCGTGATTGAATTCACGTTTAAAAGATTGCCAGTCAGAGTTGACATCATTTTTATAGGCATCCATTTTTATTTTCAGATTTTCATTTTTTTCCTTCAATGCATCTACTTTTTTATCGTATTCAGCATTGGCTTCTTTTCCAGTATTTTTTATTTTTTGTTTTAGTTCTTCAATTTTGGCATCATTTTTTGCGATGGCAGCGTTCATTTCATCCTTGAAGTTTTGCCATTCTTCTGCATTTGCCTGTCTTTTGACTTCATTCAAATCTTCTTTGGCTTCTTGAACATCCTCTTGCTCTTCTTGAACTTTTTCTCGAGCCTCTTCTTCCTCTTTTGTGGAAGATTTACAGCTTGTAAATAAAGTTGCCGTACTAAACATGATAACCGTGATGATAAAAATTATTTTTTTCATTTTATTATAATTTATGGTTTATACTTTTTTTAAATTAGTGTGAATTATTCTTGGACTCTCACGGAACAACCATGAGATTTATGATAATATTTTTGCTCTACTTGATTTCTTATTTTATGATAATCTAATGAGGATTCACGATATTTAACCGCACTATTGAGGATAGTGGTTTCGTTTTTACTTTTAACATCATCTCGGTTTACCATTTTTATTAGATTTGTCATAGTTATAGAGTTTTTGGTTAGTGATTGAAAACATTACAAATATGGATCGTTTTAGGAGAAAAAGTCTTACATGATTTTTTGAATAAATTATAGGATTTCCATATACTTTTTTTAGAATTCAAAATCATTTTTTTGCGATAGAATCTTCCTTTTTTTTCAATTCCTCTTTCTTCTTTTGTTCTTCCTTTTTTTGTTGTTCTTCCTTCTTTTTGGCTTCTTCTTTTTCTTTTTTATTGAAATATCCTTTTAGTAAAAAATTATGTTTGGCCGCTTCCATATTTTCGCTCAGTCCTTTTGTACCTGATTGAAGATTGGACATGGTAGCATCCAGTTTTTTTGCAAACTGTTTGTCATTCATTAATTTAAACAGTGTTCCTTTTCCATTATTCATATTATAGGTAAATTGCGCTAATTCTCCCGTAATGATTTCGGCATTATCTACACTGGCTTTTACACTTTTCATTAAATCATTCATTTCTATTGGACTTGTTGATGCAATGAAAGCATTGTCCTTGATAATTTTATTGGATGAGGTTCCAGGCGAAATGGTCAGCACTTTGTCTCCTACCAATCCATCTGAACCAATACTGGCTCTGGCATCTGTTTTAATGTATTTTTGAACTTCCTTTTGTATTGTTAAAATCACGACGACGCTGGAGTCATTTTCAAGTGCTATTTCACTGACCGTTCCAACACTTATCCCGGAAAATCGTACATTGTTACCCACTTTCAAACCGCTGACCGTTTTAAATTTTGATTTTAACTGGAAGTTGGAACCAAACAAGTTTTGTTGTTTTCCAACAAAATAAATGATGAGGATAAATAATACCAATCCTACAATTACAAACATTCCTAATTTCCAATTTGATTCGGCTTCTTTATTCATGATTCAAAGTTTTTATTCGTTAAACAAAAAAGGAACGTATCCATTCGTCTTCGCTTTTTTCTAATTCCTCATACGTTCCTTCCGCTATAATTTCACCTTCCTTGAGAATTAAAATTCTGTTGGCAGTAATTTTGGCGCAAGCCATATCATGAGTAATTATAATGGAACTCGTTTTATATTTTTTTTGAACATCAAGTATCAATTCGCTAATTTCTCTTGCCGTGATGGTGTCCAAACCAGAAGTAGGTTCATCATATAAAATAATTTCCGGCTTGATGATCAAGGCTCTGGCCAATGCAATTCTTTTTTGCATACCGCCTGATAATTCTGCCGGCATTTTATCTATAGCATCCTTCAAACCAACACTTTCCAAGGCTTCGATAATTTCACTTTCAATTGCTTCCTCAGATAAATCCCGAGTGTGATGTTTTAATGTGAATTTTAAATTTTGTCTTATGGACATGGAATCATACAAGGCTCCATTTTGAAACATAAAACCAATTTTTACTCTTAGATTGTTGAGATCATCGTACTTTAATTGAGTGATTTCATTGCCCGAAATCTGGATACTTCCTTGGTCTGCCTTTACTAATCCAACTATGCATTTAATCGTAACCGATTTTCCCGATCCTGAACGCCCCAGAATCACTAAATCCTCTCCTTTGTTCAGCTCAAGGTTTATCCCTTTTAGAATACTGTTGTTTCCAAAAGATTTATGCAGGTTCTTGATAGCTATAATGGGTTGTGTCTTCATGATTTTAGAAAAATAAATCGGTTATTTGAACAGCCAGCATATCAATTATAAAGATGGAGAGTGATGCCAGAACAACAGCTTCATTTGCCGCAACTCCTACGCTCGCCGTTCCATTGGAGGCATTAAAACCTTTGTAACAGCCTATTGTCCCAATAAAGAAACCAAAGAAAAATGTTTTGATCGTGGCAGGAAATATGTCAAGGTATTTAACGCTTTCGATCACCTCGGAAAAATAAAGCGATATGCTGATATCTCCATGGATTTTATAACCGATGAAGCCTCCCACTATACCAATAAAATCGGCATAGAAGACCAATATGGGAATCATGCATGTAGTAGCCATAATTCGTGTAACTACCAAATATTTAAAAGGATTGATTGCCGAAACCTCCATAGCGTCTATTTGCTCCGTGACTTTCATGGAACCCAATTCGGCTCCAATTCCCGATGCTATTTTTCCGGCACAAATCAAGGCAGTGATTACCGGAGCTATTTCCCTTATTAGCGATAATGAAACCATGCTTGGTAACCAAGATTCGGCACCAAATTTTAGCAATGTTGGACGAGATTGAATAGTCAAAACCAAACCCATTATAAATCCTGTAATAGTGATTAATGGGAGCGTTTTATATCCTACTGCAAAACACTGCCGGGTAAATTCCCTGAATTGAAAAACCGGTTTAAAAAGTTCCTTAAAAAACCTGTGAACAAATAAGGTAATATTCCCCGTTTCCTCAAAAATATTTTTTAGGTACGTAGTCAAAATAGTATAGTTTTTGTATGTTTCGAAATTGTTTGAATTAATACTTTGGTAAAAATCACTATTGTAAAATTAGATCTATTGTAATCGAATTGTCTTATATAACTTCTGCGATAATTTGTATTATTTACATCTGATTTTTAGGAAAATACAATGAATATCAAAAAAAAATGGCTGCCTCAAGAGACAACCATTTCTAACCTACAACTAAATTTTAGCTAAAATGACTAAGCTAAGTATCTTCGTAATATCCACGCTGTTGTTTCGTGTTGCTGTAATATTTGAGTTAACAAATCTGCCGTTCCGGCATCGTGATTTTCATCAGCAGATATATCGATGTCTTTTCGCAGTTCGGTAATTAGGGTTTCGTGATCCGCTAATAATTCTGCAAGCATGTTTTTTTGAGCAGGATATTTGTTTGGGTTTTCCTTGATTCTGGAAAGCTTCGTAAACTCATCCATGGTTCCAATTGTTTTCCCACCCAATTTTCCAATACGTTCTGCAACTAAATCTATAGTTTGTTCAAGTTCGGTATATTGTTCTTCGAATAATTTATGCAATTCCATAAAACTTTCGCCTATTACATTCCAATGAAATTTTCTGGTTTTCACATACAATGTCATTTCGTCTGATAAAACAACTGAAAGTAAGTTATTTGCATTCTTCAAATGATCTTCAGTAATTCCTATTTTTGGTATCATATTAATTTTTTTTTTGAATTATTAAAAAATATCAATGTCATTTGTTAGGACCAAAAAAATAATTTTTAGGTGAATTGATTCTTCTCTTGACGAAACAACATTGATCATTTTTTTGAAATTAGTTGCTTTAATTTCATATATAAAATTCTAAAAAAAGTAGCGACAATATCTTATAAAACTTTGGATAAAAATTATATAATTCCCAGTTTCTTTTTTTAGAGTCTGTGATAGGATACATTACTATTAATCTTCATTCCCGCTGATTTTAATTTGTTAGCCTGAGGAATAATGGAAATCTCCCTGTTTTTACGGGCTTTCTGATTCAGGTGTTTTTGTATCGTAAGTCTTGCCATTAGATAGCTCACCGTAGATTCGGCACCTTGATTCAAATTGATGTAATCTTCCTCCAGACCGTCATAACAGCCACCTGTACAAGGGTTATATATAATTTGGTTCAAATGATTATTCCCTAAAAACCAGCTGAAACCGATATTCATTTTTCTTAAATAATCTTTTTCTCGGAAAACTGTGTAGAATTTACTCAGAGCCAATATCGTATAAGCAACATCTATAGGTTGTTCGCCACCAATTGGTTCTTGTTCGGGTTCTTGGCCATAAATGAGCCAACCTTTGTTTGAAATTACTTTTATACTATTGTTTTTGTAAATTTTAGACAATAAAAAGTCAAAGGATTTTTTTGCAATTACCTTATACGAATGATCTCCAGTGGCCAAATAGGCACACAACATTGCTTCGGGCAAAATACTATTGGCATAAGTAAGATAGCCTTCAAACCAAAGCCAGTTTTCTTTGGATTCCTGTTTGTACATTTGAACCATCTGATCTGCGAAATGTTTTATCAAGGCTATATTTTTATCAGAATTATGATTTAGATTACTATAATAAATTCCTTTTACAATAAAAGCCATTGCTCGGGTCGAACGGATTTTGTTGGCATTTATCAATGCAGTCTGCATGGCAAGATCTGCTGCTTCCTTCAATTCTGTAGGCAATAAGTCGCCGATAGAAATGAGGTATCCCAAAGCCCAGATAGCTCTTCCGTTAGCATCGGCAAGGTTTTCACTGTTTTGCTTGGTGAAATTTATATCCTCGTCTACATAATTCAAAAAGTAACCATCTGATTGAAAGCAGAATTTTATAAAATTGAAATATTTTTTGATGTATTCCAAGTCTGCTGGATCGTGGGTCAACTCATAATGCTGACACATTGCTACCAAAGCTCTTGCATTATCATCCAGAGTATATCCAGAGTCCAGATCGGGCTGATTAACCACTGAAAACTGAATCATCGCAAAAGATGTTGTGAGTTTTTTGAAATGATTAAGATTGATTTTCGGAATTTTATAATTGAGCGCCACTTTTTTTGAACTTGTTTTTTCGAACAATTTACCATGTGCAATTGCTGAATTCTCCCAAGCAGTCGGTGCTAATTTATGAATTCCGTTAAGGGCAATTTCTTTTCTCAATTCTTCGTTGCCTAATAAATCAATGACTTTTTCGACTAATTGTTCTGGATTTTCGAAATCTACTATAATTCCGGTTCCATCTTTCAAGACTTCGACTGCATGCGGAATAGGAGTAGAGATAATCGGACAGCCACAGCTTATTGCATAAGAGAAAGTGCCACTTACGGCTTGATTTCTATCTTTAGAAGTAAACAAATAAATGTCGGTTAACTGCAAATATTCCAATAATGAATCCAAGGGTAAATAGGCATCTACAAATTTTACATGATTTTCTAGCTGTAGTTCCTTGATTTTATCTTTCAAAAAGTTTCTGTACTTTTCACCTTCATGTCTTACTACGCTAGGATGTGTTTTTCCAATAATAAGAAACAGGACTTCCGGTTCTTTTTTAATGATACTTTCCAAAGCGTCCAATGAGGTTTCAATGCTTTTTCCAGAACCCAATAATCCGAAAGTTGAAATGATTTTTCGTCCTGATAAATTGTATTTTTCCTTTAGAACTTCCTTATCCGCATGTTCAACCAAGTGTGTTCCGTGCGGAATAACGGTAATTTTATCAGGTACAACGTTATAGTCGCTTTCCAGCAATCGCGCGGAATTATTGGTCATAACGGTAAAAGCATCAACAATTTTGTCTATTTCCAGAACGTGTTGTCTTAATTTTTCGTCAGGTCGAGGCAAAACTGTGTGACAAACCACAATTATTGGTTTGTTTATCGCTTTTAAGAAAGTGATAAAATCGTCTTCGTTACCTCTAAACAATCCAAATTCATGTTGTATTAAAATGATTTCAATTGTCTTGCTTTTATTGATCTTTTTTGCTAGTTCTATATAGGAATTTTGATTATCTGTTTCCAGGACGGCATATATATCATCGACATAAGTGTGCTTTTCATTCTGTAACTCCAAAGCTGCAATTTTTATATCAAATGATTTTTTGAATTGATTGTTTAATGCCAAAATTAAATCTTGTGAATAAGTTGCAATACCACATTCCCTTGGAGGAAATGTAGTAAGGAATAATACCTCAGGCAGCTTTGTTTCTTTTTTTTCAAAATTTTTGGTAGCGTTGGAACCTATCTTTAGGTCTTTGTTATTTGTCGTAAATAAATGGATGTTTTTCATGGTGTATAAATTTTTCTGTTGGTGTATATTTTCTGTTTATTTCTTATATAATATTATTTGTTGTAGCAATTTGGATAGGGATACGGATGCACATCCAATTCTTTCATCAGCTGCGCCATAATAGATATATAAAATATCATGAAAAACTACAGCACCAGTAGGAAAGCATACATTATTTACATCTCCTTTTAATTCCCAGCTCTCTTCGGGTTTAAATAGCGGATACGGCAAACGGGCAATTTCTATATGGGGGTTTTCTAGATCAAATAAGGCTGCACAAGCCGAATATATATAGCTGTTTTGCGAGCTATGTACTCCGTGATATATGATAAGCCAACCCATTTTGGTTTCTATCGGAGGGCAGCCACCTCCAACATAGCTTATTTCATGATTGTAATTGGGCGAAAACAATATATTGCTTTTGAAATTTCTTAAATAATTTTGCCAAAATTCTTCGGTCAAATTATCTAATGATTCAAATCCAATTACCAATTGTATTTCCGGTTTGATACGATGCAGAAAACAAAATTTGCCATTTATTTTTCTTGGAAAAAAAATAATATCCTTATCCCAAAGCATCACTCTTGTTCCTTCTTTCTCAAGAATTTTGTTATGCTGATTGTATCGGTAATACTTTTCGTCAAGTTCATCGTTGGCATCTGCAAGTTCATCAAAAACTTCGTATTCAATTTGAGGAACTATGATTCCCTTCTTTTCGAAATGAATGAGATCCGTAGAAACAGCCAAAGCTCCCAAAGCATTTACGCCATCAAAGGCAGTATATGTCAAATAGTATAAATTTTCGATTTTTACTATTCTTGGATCTTCCATCCCGTGACTTTCATAATCATATTCGGGCGAAAGCAACGGTGTTTTCATTCGTTCTTCAATCGCCAAAGGGCCCATTAACTTGGAATATCCTATGCTCGAATAATTACTTTTACTTACAGCACGGTAAAACATATGAACAAAATCTCCCTCTCTAATTACAGCCGGATTCAAGACACCTTCGTTCTCGAAATCCAATGCGGTTTGTTCGAGTATTATTCCATGTTTTTTTACTTCTATCATAACTTTTATTTTCCGAGAATTATGGTGTTAATCAGGATTATAAAGGTCAATTTTAAAAAACGGAAGTAATTATATTAATTTTTAAAAAAGTTATAATATTCACACTTTTTTGTCGTTTTGCTATTTTTTTATAATAGAAAAAATTAACTCGAAACTTTGATATTGTATTGATATTCAGTCTGTAATAATATTTTTCAAGTTACAAATTAAACTTGTTACTATTACTTTTAAAGCGTTAATAATTTATTAATTGTGATTTAAGGCTTACAAATTTTCCAATGAAGATATCCAAATAGTGGATTTTGCGTGAAAAATATTTGTTGATTTAGAAAGCCATTTCTTCGAGACAGACTCCAATTACTTATACTATTATTTAGGTTCCTTGTAGACTTGGAACTCGATTAATAAAACAGATGTCACCCCGATGGAGCTTTAACACGGTTTCATTTTTCCTTTCTATAAATAGTATGCTCCTACGGAGTTCCAATTTTTTTGAAAGAGACTAAATTTAGCCACAGAGTGGCAGGATATTTATAGAATATATCAAGAGCTCTGTAGGAGCGACATACAAAAGCATACTAATAATCGAGTTCAGGTTATAAAACTAAAGTATTGAAATATATAGTAATAAGATGCATGAGTCTCTGCACCTTTGAAATTGGACTCGATGCAGGAATACAAAGAACAGAAATATAAAACTAGTGAGGGTAACGTTAATTTTGTACAGCCTCGGTATAATATTTTCTCTTGAACCAAAATGCCACGTTTACCAATGCTATTAATGCTGGTACTTCTACTAAAGGACCAATTACCCCTGCAAAAGCCTGACCACTATTAATGCCGAAAACTCCAATGGATACAGCAATGGCTAATTCAAAATTATTGCCTGTTGCCGTAAATGCTATTGCTGTCGATTTTGAATAATCGGCACCAAAAAATTTTCCGACAAAAAAACTAACTATAAACATTACAACAAAATAAATAACCAAAGGAATTGCAATACGGATAACATCCATAGGTATTTGTACAATAAGTTCGCCTTTTAAACTAAACATAATTAAAATTGTAAATAACAACGCTACTAATGTTATTGGAGATATTACAGGAACATATTTGGCTTGGAACCATTCTTCTCCTTTTAATTTGATTAATGCATACCTGCTGATAATACCCAATGCAAACGGAATGCCTAAATAAATTCCAACGCTTTCAGCAATTTGAGCAATGCTGATATTTACTTCAAAACCTTTGTATCCAAAGTAGGGTGGCAATACAGTAATGAATATATAGGCATAAATGCTATAAAATAGCACTTGAAAAATACTATTCAAGGCAATAAGACCAGCACCATATTCCCGATTTCCATCGGCCAAATCATTCCAGACAACAACCATTGCTATACAGCGAGCAAGCCCAATCAATATCAAACCAATCATATATTCGGGATAACCGTTTAGGAACAGTAAGGCTAATGCAAACATTAAGACGGGGCCAATTATCCAATTTAAAAATAATGAAGCACCGAGGATTTTTGTGTTCTTGAAAACTTCTCCCATTTTCTCATATTTTACTTTTGCCAATGGAGGATACATCATTAAAATTAATCCAATAGCCAAAGGAATATTTGTAGTTCCGCTTGAAAATGAATTGATGAAACCACTGCTTGATGGAATAAAATAACCAACTGAAACCCCTATTGCCATGGCAAGGAATATCCAAAGCGTTAAAAACCGATCCAGAAAGCCTAATTTTTTTCTTTCCAATGTTGGTGTGCAATTATTAGCAGACATAATTATTGCTTGATTTGAGAAAAGACATAAAACATTTCGGCTGCAATTTGTAAACTGCGCTCGCTGTATTTTTCTGCTTGCTGAGGTGTATTGTCAAATGCTTTTGGATCTTCAAAAGGTATTGGAATTCTTTTTTCAGCTCCAGCAATAATCGGACAATCTTCATCGGCTTGTGAACAAGTCATTATAGCGGCAAACTGGCTTTTCGGATTAAAAGCATCATCATGTTTTTTTGAAAATCCAATAATCGGATGGAAATTTTCAGCATATTTTATGGCGTAAACAGGATTGGTAGTTTCCGAAATGGTCTTGATTTTAAACCCTTGATTCTCCAAGGTTTTTGCAACCATTGGAAACATTGCAGTAGCTTCAGTCCCGCCAGAATAACAAAAAACATTTTTTATATTGAAATAAAAGGATGCCGTTTGAGCCCATACTTGGGATAAATGACTTCTTCTGGAATTGTGTGTACATATTAAATTAAGGCTGATTTCTTTTTGTTCGATTACCTTGGTTTGAATGAATTCCACAAGAGGCTGTAAAATTGTTTTTCGTTCTATTGTAATTTCTTCAATTTTTAAACCTTGAATTGTTTTTTCCAGTTCTGGGAATAAAGAGGATTGTATTGTCATTTTTATATCATTTTGAATTTTAGCAGCAGGTTCCATTTGGTGAACAAGAAGTTTTGCCAGTTATGTCTGAAAGTTTAATTTTTTGTTTTTCGGATGGGACTCCACAAGAATCTTGGGCCAAGCAGGCAGTTTTTTTGTTTTTGAGGATAAAAGATGTACCATCAAAAGCTAAATCATATTTTCCAATGGTATTAGTTTGATATTCCACTTCAATTTCAGAATCCTCAATACCCAATTTTTCTTCCGAAAGGGTGATGATATGCAATAATTTATTTGGTTTCAGGCGATGGTCAAAATCGTTGGCGTCCCAAAGCTGAAAATTTACAACTTTTTCGTTACGGACAACTCCGCCACAATCAATAAAGTTTTTAGTGATGATTCCCACTTCGGTTACGTGGAAATGCTCCGGAACGAAAGTCCCGTTTTCCAATTGAAATTCAACATTTTCCAATGTTGGCAAAATTTCTTTTACTTCTGATAATTTCATGATTTTTATTTATTGGTTAAATGCAATATTGCGATACAGTGTGTTAAAAAAATGTTTTAGCAACATTTTGATTTTGAAAGTGTTTGTGTGATTTTTGAGAAATAAAGATTTAAAATGTCTATTGTTTTTTCGTCGATACAGTAACAGATTGAATTTCCCGTAATATTTCCTTTAATGATACCGGAATTTTTAAGTTCTTTCAAATGTTGCGATACTGTGGGTTGGGCAAGAGGTAGTTCATTGACTATGTCACCACAAATGCATTCGTTTACTTTTAATAAATATTCAATAATTGCGATTCTTGCAGGATGTCCCAAAGCCTTTGCAATTGAAGCGATTTGGTTTTGTGCATCGGTAAAATGTTCTGTTTTGGTTGCTCCCATTTTATTTTATTTTAATATTGCAATATTACGATAAGTTTTTAATAAAAAGCATATATAGTTGTTTTTTTTTTGAAATAAAAACTTGATTGTTTTTTGTTTACATATTCATATACAGGATACAGCAGCATAAAATAAAGGTATTGAAAATATATTTTTAACGAAATTAAATTCTAAAATAATAACGGCACAATTTACATTTAATAAAGATGAAAATGGAAAAATTGCAAACCTTACATTAAATATGGGAGCAGATATAATTGCTAAAAAGATAGAATAAACTAAAGTGAAAAAACGAAAAATGACAAAAAAATAAAAATTCTTTTCTATTTCTTCATTTTTATTTCAGCCCAGCTCTCCGAAATCTTCTTATGAAAAGCTGTGCGAATGTCTCACGACTTCGCACCTAGTTATCAGAACTGTTCTAATGAAAAGCTGTTGTAAATGTTCTAAAGTTTAGAAGATTTATATGTTCGTTCTTGGAAAGCCATGTTTAAGGGCTGGATTTATTTAGAATCTGTGGCAGGGAAATAGGTTGTCAGTAGATTTAAGGTTGTTTCATAAATCGTTTTCCGTCTCACTTTTGCAAGCAGCCAAGATAAGAAGCTCATAATGAAAATATCTTTTGGGCCGTTTTGTGCCGTAACTATAAAATCCTCTATCGCTTTTTGAAATTTTTGTGTTTGTATAATTTCGGGTTTCAGTACATATTGTTCCGTAAACAAAAGATAGTGTACAACCCGTTCTTCATTTACCGTTAAAAGATATTTTTTATAACGTCGTTTAAAACTTTTTATCCGCGACAAGGCAAGTTCGGTGTTTTCTTGCTGGACATGCAGAAGGATTTCGACAAGACACTTTTTTATTGTCCAGTCGATTCCCATCTTTTTTTCGTACCAACTGTCAGTATGGTTTAATTTTGCCATTTCTTTTACGGCATTGCGTCCTGCATTTTGCTGTATGTAAAAAACGATCAGCATCAAACGGAGGTCATTACTGTCGTTAGGATCTGTCTTTTTATTCGAAGAGAGCGCTTTTTCGGCAATTGCTATCGCTTTTTGCGAATGACCAAGATAATTTTCATTGAAAGCCAATAGCAAAAAATAACGAAGACAGAACCGCTGATAATACTTGCCGGATTGTTTTTGAAGTTCTATAGACATCAGATTGAGATAGTTCAAAGAGTCCGTAAACTGACCATTTCGAAAATAGAAGTTGGCTATAAAATAAAGGATATAGATATGATAGTATAAATGTCTCTCAGTCAAATCGGATTTTTTACTGATGAATCGATAGCTTTTAACAACAAAAGGCTGAATAAGCGAGAAATTGCTGTTTAGGGAAGCATATTCATTGGCGATAAATAATATTTGATACAGCGATTTAAAGGTCAGTCCCTGTTGTAATGATATGCCATGTCTTTCAATAGTGTTTTTTATAAGTGACTGAAAATCTACAATACGGCCTTCGTGGTAAATAGCGGCAAGTTCACGGCGCAAAACCGCATAGCCTAAGTTAAGCTGTTCCTCATATTCGAGCTGTTTTTTATTGGTTTTAAACTTCTCGATGATTTTTTCGATTGGTTCCGATAGATTAAAATGCGCAAATTGTATTTGAGTCAGGTAGATTTCGTTCAAAAGACTAAAATGTTCAATGTTTAATGCGATCTCTTCTGCCTTTGCCAGACACCTAAAGGCTGTTTTTATCAGTTTATGTTCAAAAAACAAACGGCTTACCACAATAAGACGAAGTACAGCATTTTCCCGTGAAGTGTCATTCTCAAAACTTCGATTCGCCATGAAATCAATCATACTGTCGTACAGTCTTTTTCTGAGTGCATGATAGGCATCGATACTTTTTTTGTTTTCTAAAGTATTTATTTTATAGTTTATATCGTCAGTTTTTAAAGAATTGAACAATCCTATATTGCCTGTGTCCTTACGCTTGTTTTTTTTTGAAAGATGCTGTATGAAAGCCTTTTTTTCGGTTTCATTCATCATGTTTGCTATTTCCTGAAGTGCATTCATACCTGGTGTTTTATTAGATAAAAATAATATAATATATTTTTATATCGTCAGTTTTATTAATAAATTGATTTTTATAACTACAGTTTCATGCTGACATTTGCCTCATAATCTTAAAACATAAAAAATTATGGAACCGCTAAAATCAAATGAATCAAACAACAATTCAGAATTAAAAAATGCAGGATTTAATAATGGGTTTAGTCCCTTAAAGCCAAGTGCCGCTTTTGTGGGCGCATCCTGGATGACGTTACTTATAGGCATGACCTCCTATTGTATTGGTCTTTATAATTCGGATATGGCATACAACGAAAAAGGATATTATTTTACAATTCTCCTTTTTGGTCTTTTCTCGGTAATATCAGTGCAAAAAAGTGTGAGAGATAGGCTGGAAGGTATCCCCGTAACCGATTTATATTACAGCATAAGCTGGTTTAGTACCATAGCTTCGATAGTATTGCTGATAATTGGTCTTTGGAATGCCGATTTACTGCTCAGCGAAAAAGGATTCTTTGGGATGTCGTTTGTGTTAGGAATGTTTTCTGCTCTTGCCGTGCAAAAAAACACCAGAGACCTGAAACAATTTGAATCGTCTAATATGTAGTTTTTAGCGGGCCTCATTACTGTCACACTATTGTGCGGTTTTGGGGTTTTCTAGATTTTAATTCATAGGGATGAATGCCGTGCGAATGTCTCCCTACTTGCGCACACGCAATCTAAGTCAAATATTCGATGTGTATAAAGAGGCTGCCTCACTTTTGAGACAGCCTCTTTTGGATATAGGTGCGTTGAAAATTATTGCGTTTTAGAAAAAGAAATAACCAACAGAGAATTGAAATACTCCATTCTTGTTTTTAGCCGAAGAACTGTCTATATTATTAATATCAGTCAATCCCAGATTGTATCTTGCGCCAAAATTAAGTCCGTTCTTAAATTTATAGCCCAAACCAAAATTAAGTCCAAAATCAAAAGTAGTAAACGAATCTTTTACATCTATACTTTCGTTTTTAGCAGAAAGTAAAAAACCTAATTGAGGTCCAGCTTCAATACTCAGTCCTTTTGTCACGTAATATTTCCCCATTAAAGGAATGTTGAGATAACTTAGGGCAACTGTATGATCTTTGAAACTATATCCCTGACCAGAATACATCAATTCAGGTTGAAAAGAAAATTTATCAGAAAGTGGAATTTCTGATAAAACACCAAAATTAAATGATGTTACAGCATCAACATCTTTGGTATTATCTCCGCTGATAGAGGCAAGATTGAAACCTGCTTTAGCACCAAACTTAATTTCTTGGGCATTAACATTTGTAAACCCTAAAGCTGTAAAAACAGCTAGTAATAAAATTTTTTTCATAAATAGTGATTTGAATTATTTAGGCCAAAATTCACACAAGAAAAATTAGAAAAGGTTTCAAAAACTTAAAACTGTACAAATTGGTACTTATTTGCTGGTATTTTTATATTCATTTGGCGTCTGGCCGGTAACTTTTTTGAAGGCTTTATAAAAAGTTGTTTTTGAAGTAAACCCAGATTCCAGTCCCATCGCCAGCAAATTATAATTTTCATATTCAGAATTGGAGATCATTTCCTTGACAGCTTCAACCCGATAGTTATTTATGTAATTGGCAAAGTTATCTTCGGTTATCGTGTTTACAATTTGTGAAAGATATCCTGCGCTTATGTCTAGTTTTTCAGCAACTTTTTCTCTGTTTAATGTACTGTCGGTATAAATGTGCTGCTCTTGGCAAAGTATTTCCAGTTTTTGAAAATAATGATTATCTGCTGTGATGGATTCCCTATATTCTTCTTGTCTGCTATCTTCTATAATTTGCGGATTGGTAGACGAAACAGCTAAATCTTCATTTAGAAAATTGTAGATGGCATCCTTGTTTTTGGCCAGTTTGTATTTGTAAATGCCTATATAAGCTGTCCAATGAATTATCAATGTTGCGGCTAAAGCCAAGGCGCTCATAGTAGGAGAAATGTCAAATTGAAAAAATAAGCCGGCTAGAGCGGTAATTAGAAAAGCGAATAACAATGAAGAGACGATGGTTAACAAGGTAAGTACCCATTTTTTTTCCTCTGAATCTTTTAAATGTTTTACCATAAAATAAGAGTAAATGGGTAAGAAGGGGAGGAATGTAACGGCCAAAAGAAGATGGGCTAGACCAAGAATTTCGAATAGACCGCTACATGACTCAGGAATAGTATAAATTCCCGCAACACTATCAAGATCTTGTGAAATGCTAAGGACAGCGGAATAGGCAAATGGAACAAAACACAAATACCATTTTTGTTTGTTTTTTACAGTATCGTCAATTCGGTTTATAATAAAAAGGAATAGGAAAGCAGGTATTAGGAATGTCCACTCGATGTGGTCAATAAAACGCAGAAAAGGATACGGAGTAAAAACGTCTTCAATCTCAAAAACGTGGTTTAGTAAAATAATCGAAAGCGTAAACAGCAAAAAGGCCAGATATTTATTGGAATTACTATTGAATAAGGAAGACCTTAAAATAACACAGCCTAAGACTATTCCCTGAAAAATCGCAATATTTAAAAATGTGGTATAAATCAATTTTCTAATTTAAAAGTTGTTTTAAGATTTGTTTTGAAAGAGTATGGTAATCAGTTACTTTTAAAAACATAGCTTATTTCATATTAATTTATAAAGCGAAATTATATCAATACAAATGACTTTCTTAAGGGATTAAGAAATGATTAACTAAATTCTGTAATTGAAACCCTCTGACGTTGATAGGGACTGTCTCCCTCACTGGCACAAGTCCAATTGCTAGCCATTAGAAATAATTAATATTTTCTTTGCTAGGAATTTTATAACATATGCTTGAAATTAAATAATTTACAATCTGATCTCATTTGTAACTTTATTAAAATTAAAATATTCATGTAAAAAATAAAGTTATGGCAGAAATTAAAATCGAGAAAAAGAGGCCAATCTGGCCATGGATAGTTGCATTGCTTTTGATCTTTGGGCTGGTATATTATGTCTTTTTAAGAGAGGATCATGTGCAGACTGGAAATACTGTAGAAATGGAAAATACCACAACTACAGATACTATTGCGGAGTAAGCAAGAAACCGGAATAATATAATTTATAAATTAAGAAAGAACATGGAGAATAAAGACAAAAATTTATACAGGCTGGACGAACTTACGGATTATAAGGTAGCTTCAAACTATTCGGATGTAAGAGGATGGAAAATAGTAGATGCAGACAATCGCACTATTGGCAAAATTGACAATTTGTGGGTAAATAAAGATATGCAGCGTGTAGTTTATCTGGACGTAAAAGTTGATAAAGCATTAATTGACGATAGTCGTAATGAAGTGCATGACACTATAGCTAATGATAATGGAAGGGAATTTATATACAAGGAAGGAGATAGTCATCTGATTATACCAATCGGATCTGTAAACATTAATAAGGATACAAAAATTGTCATGGCCAACAGTATATCATACGATACTTTCAGAAGAACAGGAAGATACAATATACAGCACAATTTTGACAGGAATTATGAAAGAAGCGTTTTAAGATCATATTATCCTAATGATCCCCAATCTGAATTTGAAAGTAATGACGATGCTTTTTACAACCGCAGGGAATTTGACGGGCACTAAGAATTACATTAAAATATTTATATCTTTTTAAAATAAATCTTATAAAGGTATAATTGTAAAGACCAGATATTTAAGGATGTCTGGTCTTTTTTATTAGATTAAAAAAATCTCATCACTCCAACGGCTTCTTATACCTGAAGCTTTTTAGTAGCCAATCTCGAAATATTTTATAAGATTTAGGGTTTAACGATGATTGAAACGTTTTTTTTTAACTCCCCGATATACCATTAACGAACGTATCCACAAAACCTATAATTTTATTTAATATTCGGTCGCCTATTTCTTTAGATTTCAATACGCTGGGTCTGCCTTCTTCCCGAAGATCTAAAATTTCTTTCCTTAGAGGTTCGCGTTCGGTGAAAAGGTAGTTTTCTATTAGTTTTTCTGTTTTTTCTTCAGATAGGTTTTCGGTTACAATTAAATCTTTAAGTGCTTTTTCCTGCTCTTTAGTCCAGAATTTTTCAAATTCTTCTGGAATAGTATCGGTATCATCAATGTTTGGTAAGCTTTCCTGAATAAATTTCTCAATCAGTTCCCTTTTACTTCTTAAAGAGACTTCAGTATTCAATAAATTTGAAATCTCTTTTTCAATGGTTTCTTTGTCTTTTGAACTGTGTTTTGACTTATATCGAATCAATAATTGAAGGATATACGTAACATTAATGGTATCTCTTCTGATCAATTCTAATTCGAAATCTATGTCATTTAAAATGGAGGTTTTTTCATGAGAATTAGGTTTAATTCCTTCTATTAAATCCAAATATTTACTGGTATAGTCAGCAAAAAGTTGTTCCTCTATATTCAAATCATCCCATGTAAATTCGGTATAATGGCTCATTTTTTTATGCAAACGCATTAATGCACGAAAGGTTAAGATAAATTCTAATTTATCCTCTTCCGTGTACAAACCATCTACAGCATTAATTGTAGGGACAATTTCTAATAATTTCTGGGTAACTTCATTGAATTTTTCTGCATAAACCTCATAAGGCTCAACGATAATTTCATCAATAGCTTCTTTGTTGCTGAACAAAGCAATAGCTTCATCTGTTTTGTCTTTTAAATTTCGAAAACAAACAATATTTCCTTGTGTTTTGTTTTTATCCAAAATACGGTTGGTACGGCTAAAAGCTTGTATTAAACCATGATATTTAAGGTTTTTATCAACATATAGCGTATTCAGATTTTTACTGTCATAACCCGTTAGGAACATATTGGCAACTAATAGAATGTCAGTTTCATGTTTAGGGTGTTTGGATTTACTTGCAACCGAATTGTAATAATTGTAAAAACCTTGGGTATCTTTAATGTTTTCTGCCGTTCCAAACATTTCGTTGAAATCTTTTACATAATTTTCTAATAACTCTCTGCGGTGTGGAGTATAGCTGCTTTCATATTCAGTTGCTGGTTCAGCTGCGATATTCAGTTGTGCAACAACTTGATCCTCCATCGGATCTTCGTTTTGAGCATAACTGAAAATAGTTGCTATTTTTAAATTATGTTCTCCATTAAGTTTCCTGCGCTTGAAAATTTCATAATACTGTATAACTGCGTCAATGTCCTGTACGCACATCATTGCACAGAATTTTTTGTTTTGCGTTTTCTGATCGTGATACTGAATGATATAATCAACAATAGCTTCTTTACGCTCAGGAGCTTCAAAAACTTCTGTTTCATTGATTTGCTCTATTTTCAAATCAATAATATGGTCTTTTTTCTTGAAAGTCTGAATATATTCAATCGAAAATTTCAATACATTTTCGTCTCGAATGGCATCGGTGATTACATATTTGTGAAGGCATTTTCCAAATAAACTTGCTGTGGTTTTTTCACCGTCAGCATTTTCGGCTAAAATTGGTGTTCCTGTAAAACCAAATAATTGAATATTGCTAAAAAAAGCAACTATATTTTGATGTGTTTCTCCAAATTGAGAACGGTGGCATTCATCAAAAATAAATACCATTCGTTCGTTCTGAACAGCTTTCATCTTCGATAAATTCCTGCCAGAAATCGCATTGTTCAGTTTTTGGATGGTCGTGACAATAATGCTAACATTCGGATCATTGAATTTTTGGATAAGGTCATCAGTATTGGTAGCCGAACTTACAGATCCTTTGCTGAAATTGTCGTATTCCTTATTGGTTTGGTAATCCAAATCCTTTCTGTCCACCACAAAAACTACTTTTTTGATAGCTGGAATTTTTGATAAAATTTGGCTGGCTTTAAAACTGGTCAACGTTTTTCCGCTTCCTGTAGTATGCCAGATATAACCGTTTTTCTCTATGTTGTAGCCATTAAGAATTTCATTTTCGGATACTTTTTTGATAATGCTTTCCACCGCATAATATTGATAGGGACGAAGCACCATCAATCGTTTTTCGGTTTCATTAAGCACAATGTATTTGCAGATGATTTTGCTGATATGGCAAGGTTCTAAAAAGGCATCTGTAAAACCATTCAGAATGTTATTGAGGGGATTATTATTTTCATCTGTCCAATGAAAGGTTTGAAGATATTCTTGTGGATGTGAACCAAAATTGCTAAAATATTTAGTATTGACACCGTTGCTGATAATGAACAGCTGTACAAAATGGAACAGTCCTTTACCAGCTCCGAAACTATGTTTTTGATAGCGGTTGATTTGGTTGAAAGCTTCTTTCATTTCCAAACCTCTTCGTTTCAGTTCTATTTGAACCAGTGGCAAACCGTTGATAAGCAAGGTTACATCATAACGGTTTTCATATTTTCCCTGCTGCGTAATCTGGTTGGTTACCTGATACTGGTTATAGCACCAATGTTCTACATTCAAAAATTCAAAGTAAAGATTATCGCCGTTATCTCTTAAAATATGGTGTTTCTTTTCACGTAATGTTTTTGCTTTTTCAAATACAGAACCCTTGTTGAGAATGTTTACTACTTTTTCAAATTCAGCGTCGCTAAACTGTAATTGATTGTGTTTCTCCAGTTGCGCTTTCAGATTTAGCAGCAACCCTTTTTCATCGGCAATAGTAATGTATTTGTAACCCAATTTTTGTAGTTGAGCAATAAATTGTTCTTCTAAAATTTGTTCTGATTGTTTGCTCAAAATAGTTAAGTTATAAATTATGAATTGTTTTTTGGGGGAGTAATGTTACTTCTGTAATTCTTATTTGTTAGTGCATTCGATTAGTTCGTTGCTCTTATCTTTACCAATTGTCTTACGTTGCAACAAAGAAAAGTAATTTGTGCAAGCGGCACTTGCACAAATTTAATTTTCTATAGCTACAAATATAGCAAAAATCACCCTCTAGGCAAAGCAATTTGGCTATCTCAAAAGGTAAATACATGAGGTTTTTTTGACACGAATTTACACGAATTAAGTTTTTGTCAAGAATCGGAACTCAACTTCTTGAAATTCTATCTAACTCCTTATTTAGAAAACGTATTTTAGCCATATCTATACCATGCAATCTTGTCATCCTGACGAAGGAAGACCCGAGCGAAGCGAACAGAGCGTTAGCTAATCTCATCAAGTAGCTCGACAAAGTATTACCACAACAGCATACCACGCAATCTTGTCATCCTGTAAGGATCTCTGCAAGTGGCTCCACAAAGTATTTCCGCATAGTGTCAGCCACTTTTTATTCAAGAATCGGAACTCAACTTTTTTTAAATTCGTGCTAATTCGTGCAATTCGTGTCTCTTTTCCTTTTAACTATCTCAACGCCTTAAACATCTGCTCTATCGCTTTTTTTTTCTGCTCCATATTAGGATGGACATAGAGATTCAAAGTAGTACTGATATTGGAATGTCCCAGCAGCACACTAACCGTTTTGTAATCACAATTGCTTTCTATGCATCTGGTTGCAAAACTGTGCCTTAAGCCATGAAACTTCAAATCGGGCATATTCAATGTCGCCATCATATTTTTATAATAAGAGCGATACGTTCTGGGTTCCGTTGGTTTGGCATCATTAGTTAATACAAAGAATGAAGAGTTGACAATCTTTTTGAAAGGTTTTAGGATTCGCAATAAATCTTTGCTTATCGGAATTTCGCGAATGGAATTTTTTGTTTTTGGTGTGTCCAGAATAAGTTCTGTTTTTCTACTTCCGTTTTCTATAACGTAGATGCGCTGAATAGTCCGGTTGACACTGATAACGCCATTATCGGTATCGATATCTTCCCAAGTGAGAGCACAAACTTCTCCTATGCGTATTCCTGCGCTTAAACAAATGTAAACCCCCAAATTCCGAAACGTAAAATGTTCCTGTATATAGTTCATTATTTTTTTCTGATCCGAACGGCTCAATACTTCAATGGTATATTTTTCCCGTTCGGTTGGAAATTGTATATCAAACGGGGTATAATCCAGCCATTTGTGTTTTGCGCCGTATTTGAGAATCATTTTCAGCACAATGAGAATATCCTTGATTGTTTTTTGGCTTAATCCGGATTCCAATTTCTGAAAGACAAAAGCCTGTACTTCCGCTTCTTCAATCGAATATTTATCGCCAAATACAGGCAACACATGATTCTCTATCAAAAGGGTATAAGCCGAAAAACTGGATTTTTTGACATACTGTTTTTTGTTTTCTTTCCATAAATTAATGACTTCCGAAAGTTGTTTTTTGTTCATTTTGATTTTATTAAAGTTTAAAACTCAAAGAAAATCAATTAAGGATTAGGGATTCTCAATCTTCAGCATTTGGGATTTGAAATATTTTTAAATTTAAGGTTCCTAATTTGAGATTTTCAGGGTTTGAGGGAGAATGGGAAGAGAAGAAGTTGGGAGAGATGAATATTATAAATCCTAAAAATGAAAATTTACCAAACTCATTCATCTATATTGATTTAGAAAGTGTAGTTAATGGTCGTTTGCTAAAAGAAGAAATGTTTTTTAAAGGTGAAGCTCCAAGCAGAGCCCAAAGAAGATTAGTAAAAGGAGATATTTTATTTCAAATGGTAAGACCATATCAAAAAAATAATTTATATTTTAATAAAGAAGGTGATTATGTAGCCTCAACAGGATATGCACAAATTAGAACACTAGAAAATTCTCAGTTCGTTTTTCAATATCTGCATAATCAAAAATTTGTTGACAAAGTTATTGAAAGATGTACAGGAACGAGTTATCCTGCAATCAATTCATCAGACTTAGGAAATATTAAAATACATTATCCAAATTCTCAGGAACAAAACAAAATAGCCAGCTTTTTAAAGTTATTGGACAAACGAATCCAAACCCAAATGAAAATAATTGAAAATTTAGAAACCTTAATTAAAAAAATGAGTGAAGAATTATTTACTCAAAAAACAAGATTTAAAAAAGATTTGATTGATTGGGAAGTTAAAAAATTAAGAGAGATTTGTAAGGT